>Ga0233438_10005721_pt1 | contig 10322 bp, 10 predicted proteins | sample SI_123_September_FD_182720 | JGI IMG/M metagenome (GOLD analysis project Ga0233438, IMG submission 182720) | Seawater microbial communities from Saanich Inlet, British Columbia, Canada - SI_123_September2016_10_MG | ecosystem: Environmental > Aquatic > Marine > Inlet | place: Canada: British... | reverse complement strand
ATCGTTATCACCTTCGTAGTGAGTTGCGTTATCATAACGTACTTGCATAGTAACTGTTACTTGCTCGCCTGTAGCATAGTCGCCATCACTGTAATCGACGTTTGTTAAAAAACATCCTTCAAGGAACCAAACCTCTGTAGCACCTGCATTAACACCATCCAATACTTCAATTTGCATGTCAAATTTGTAATCTGAACCTGCGGCTGGAGTAGTTTGTTGGAAGTGGTTAACCTGTCTTTGGACTTGTGATCCGACTGACTTGGCTACTTGGTTAGTTATATCGTCCCTTACTGTTACAGTAATTTGTTCCCAAGCATGTTTACCTTGTAGGTAACTTCTTGAGTTATAACTATCAATAATTATTTCTTCATAAGTAATTTTTGGTCTAGTAACGTTTTGTACGTTTTGTGTCAATATTTTAGCCTCTGGTGCTCCACCAAAGTTATTTAAAAAACTAACCCTAAATCTATACTTGAGTTTCGGCATTAAAATACCGGAACCAGTTGCACCCGTTACCGGAACTCCAAACTTACTTTTGGTTTCGTTTGTTGCACTTGATACTGCCATATTGTTCTCCTAGAACTAAATTATATGCAAATATTTATCTTATCTTGCCAGAAAATATTAACAAGTGTTTTAATGAAACCATAAAAAAAGGGCAATTAAATGCCCTTTTAGTGTTTTTTTACCCCTATGCTGACTCTTTTATTCTGTTTATAGCAACATCTCCGCTCTCTATAATGCTAGTAATATCACTAAATCCGTAACTGTCGACCATGTGGTACGTTGTTTGCTTTACTATATCGCTAGGGTCCATGACCTCATAGCCGACCTGCGGAACTTCTGCTATTATATCTCCAACACTTAGAGAGTGCATGTTTCTGTATTCAATAGTTTTACCATCTCTTACAAATGACTTCATTGTGAAGCCACTTACATGACTATCAAACACAACGTCTTCCATTGTGTCTTCATCTAAGTATTGTTGATTAAGTATTGCAAATACTTCATTTTTGCTTTTTACAGTATAGTCCATATCGCCATTACTAAGACCATTGTATCTGCCGTCTACTTCACATACTTTAGTGTAATGAGAAAAATATTCTGGTTTAAAGTTTACTTTTCTGTCGTCGCCTCTACCATGCATAGTTTCCATTTTTGCATGATATAGTGGATATTTTTTAGCGGCTCCTGTGTGTCCGCCTTCGTTTGAATTGACGTAATCGTGTATTTCGTCAGTTACTTTGATTTGATAAATGTTGTATTGCATAAATTTGACTCCCATCTTTTTATTTAATATACAACTAGTATAGCAGATATTTAGATATTGTCAAGCCTTTTTAGTCATAAAAAAGGCGCCTAAAAGACGCCTTTTAATAAGTTTTTTAACCTATGCTGTTGAGCCCAAAGTGTTTTGGATTCTGATCGGTATGTAAATAAACTCTACTGCTTTCACTGGTTGTACAGCGATATCAATGTATAGTTCGTTTCTATCGATTCTAGCCGCGGTGTTATTTGTTGTGTCACAAACTGTAACAAAGTCAAATAATCCACGTTGTTGTACTAATTGAGCTAACAATCTGTCTACAACTACCTTAGCATTTGCTCTTGTAACCTCATCATTTGGTTCAAACAAGAATGGTTTAACTGCATCATCAAGTTGTTCTCTGATGTAAATTACCAATCTTGAAACATTAATTCTATCCAATGCACTTGACACTGAGTTTAATGTTTTCTGACCAAATACTGCAATTCCTCTTCCAGGGAAGTTTCCAATTGGGTTAATTTTATTACTGTAAAGGCTATCTCTCTGTCCTTCACTTAAACTAACTGCTGTAAACTCGCCTGTTGTTGCATTAAGATAACCTGTTGAGGTTGCGTTATTAACAACACCTCTTTGGAAACCTGCTGGTGCAAACCAAGGGAAAGCAACTGAGTCATTAAATGCAATAGTTCTAAGTGCCATATGTGATGCAGGAACCATAACTGATGTACCGTCTAGGTTTGTTGATAAACCATGTGGGTAGTAAACAGCCGCTTGTGAAGATGCACTAATTAGTCCGTCTTCTCCGTTCTCTGCGGCATTAGAGTTATTAGTTGCCCAGTTTTGAGTACTTGTAGCATCTGCTGACAATCTCATTGGAGCATCTGCAACACAGAATACCGTATCTTTTCTATTAACACTTAAAGCCAACATCTCATCTATACACTCAACATATCCTGGTGCTGAAATAATATTAAATCTATTAGTTTCATTTAGGATTTCTTGATTTGCAGTTAGTTGAGATTGCATTGCTTTAACAATTACTTTACGTTGAGCTTTACGCATCATGTGTGGTGAACCATCGTTCTTATTACCTGAGTAATCTTTCCACAAACTATTAGTTGCGTCATATTGCTTAACATTACCTACTGAAGCCATTTTGTTCCATGCTATCATACCACTTGGATATAATGCGGCATTAGGAAGTCCGTTAGCAGTACTTAGTAAAGCACTACTTGAACTTGCTCTAAAGTCTCCAAATAAGATACCATCGCTAGTAACTTGGTCGGCATTATCAACTAATACCCAAGCACTTGCGGCTGATCTTTTGTAGATTTTAGGGAAGTTTTCAAGGTCACTACTGTCGATCCATAAATCTCCAGTTGATAAACCTGTTGTACCATCGCTTTGTAGTGTTGGTGCTGAAGCGGCAAACTGTACATCACTTGAATAGGTTGCCCATGTTCCAGCATTTTGATATAACATATCAATGTTTGTATTAGAAACATTGTTGTCGTACCATAATGTACCTTCTACTGCGGCGCCTGTAATAGCATTATCAGATGCTTCATAACTTAAAGTCTTGAAGTTAGATGTTGTACCAACTGCTATGTTAATGTCAGTTGAGTCATACCCTGCAACATTACCTGCTGTAAATCCAATATCTTTACCATCTGAAGTTGTAACTGTAACTTTACCAGCAACATTACTTGCTACTGCTGTTGTGGCACTAAATCCTGTTGCACCGTTAATACTTGAAACAATTTCATCAACTGTTACAGCACTTACGTTTGCACCTGTAAATGTTACAGGAATATTTGCGGCACCGTTAATACTAATATTAACTGAAACTTTACCAGCATGTGTACTGAAGTTAATTCCATCTGCTAATGCAGTTGAACTTGCAACTGAATTAGTTGCACTTCCGTTATGCCTTTTAAGTGTTAGACTTGCTTCTGTTCCACCGTCTGCCCATAAATCACCAACTACTGGAGATGTATAAGTATTTGCGTATACAGTACTGGATAGTTCATCCATTACAATGTTTTCTGTTGTAAATGCACTTGTAGTTGTTGAATACTCTTTAACAATGATGTTTGATCCGTTATTAGGTGTAGTTTCCTGTAGGAATATATCACCTGTTGTTAATGCGGAAGCATCACTTTTTGTTGTAGGTATTGATAAATGACTTGCAAACTGGAAGTTTCCAGCCGAACCAGCCACTGCACTCGACCAATTACTTGAACCGATTTTGTACCATGCATTTGCTATTTTTTCATAAAAGTCAACTGTTGACTTTGTTGCACCTGTACTAGTGTAGTAAGATACACAAAAGTCACCCGTCACGCCGAAAGCCGCTTTTGGGTCACCATTGCTGTCTACTTCAGTAGCGCCAGGTTTTTTAATTGTTTTCAACACCCATGCTGAGCTCTCATACCTTTTAAGACCCCATGAAGTTAAACTAGTGTCTAACCAATAGGCTCCGTTGGCTGGTGCTTTTGTTGGTGCTGTTGAACTTGCTGAAAGTTCGTCAAGGTCTACGTCTGCTCTCAGTACATAGGCTCTGTTTGCGATACCTAAGAAACTGTAAGCGGCCAAAAGACCATATTCATTCTGTTCGTTACCGTGTAAAGGTGTTCCACCACTTGTTTTAAAGACTGGATTACCAAAGTTCTGTAGTAATTCTCTTTGTGAAGTGATTTGGTACAACTTACCGGCGGTTGCTGATGTTGTATATGCGGCTGTTGATGTTCCGTCTGGGGCCTTCTTGTCTTGTGCTGTTGCAATCACTATTAAAGGGACTGAACCAGCACCAGCGGCCGCGTAAAACGATTCATCTGATACACTTATACTTACACCAGGGCTTATTAATGTTGCCATAATGTTCTCCTTGATTTATATTAGTACTAATAATATAGTAATAGTATTTATCAGATTTGCGTATTTTAGTGTATTTACGGGTATTAGACTGTATTAGGCTGTATTATACTAATTTAAGTGTTTGCTTAAACTCGCCTGTTTTCCAGTCTCTAATTTCTTCTACTTGCTTGGCTAGGTGTTCGAGGGTTCCATTATTCTCTATAATGTAATCAACTGGGTAGCCTGCCCAATTCCATTCACTTTCGTGTACGTCTCTGTATTTTGTTTGCATTATTTTTCTACTAACAACGTTTTCGTGTGCCGTTCTTGCTATTTCAAACCATTCAGGTAGCTCTCCACGTTGTACCCAAATAACAACTCCATCCATTTCTTTAATTAAATCTAGCTCATTTCTAAAACGAGCATCACTAATAACTGTACATGGTGTATCTTCTATTTGTTTTCTTATTCTGTATTCTAAACTGTTGAGCCAAATATCTTGATCAAAATGATTTCTTAATACTTCTGTACCTAATAGTTGTAATGCTAATCTAGGAGTAAAATGTGGGACGCCTAGTTTCTTAGTCCAAAACATATCAGGCGTTTCTCTAAAGTCTCTGCTTTCAGTTGTATCGCCTTCCAGCATAGACCTTTCCCAACCAAAAATGCTGGAACATAAATCTTTAAGGGGAGCGGCAAAACTGTCATGAACACAACCACGCTCTACAAACATATTGGCTACTGTATCTTTGCCACTGCCTATAAAACCGGTTATTCCTATTAGCATTATCCTATCACAAATCCTAGAGGGGTATTACCTTCTTCAAAGTTATGTAATCTTTCTTTAAGGCTTTCTATCTCTGATTGTCCTTCTGCCTTGAGAGCGTCACCATTTAATGTTACAGTACCACCTGCACCAGGTAAACCTGATTGATATTTACTTCTTGCCTCACCAAGCATAAGTTTAGACTGTGCTAATGAGTATGCGGCTAACCAAGGACTTGCAGAAACATCTTTTAATAGTATACTTTCTGGAACAAAGTTATATATGCCAACTGCAATATCTTCTTCATGTCTGATGTTACGCAATATTTTTAAGTTTTTAGTATTCTTATTCCAAATAAAATTATACTCACTACCAAAAATACGTCCTATAGTTTCCTTGTATTGTGCAAATGCATCAAATACTGCTAGTCCACCAATTTGTCCTGCTTGTAACATATACATATTATTAAAGGCTACATCAAAAGGATCAAAGTTAGTACCGCCACCACTGTTGGTACCTATACCTCTACGGTATATACGTCTAACTTCCATTACTTCATCTGGTAAAGTATAGTCCTGTTGTCCATCTATTGTTTCAATAAACATAACACTTTCTTCAACACTACCTGCACTAAGTTGCCTGTATATTGCGAAAGCCTTATCTATTGCTACATCATAGTGTTCTCTGTCCAACTCAACGTCTACTATGCCGTCAGCCAAACGAAGTTGTAACTCACGTATGAGATCTTCTCTACTGCTATGTCCTATTTGATCTATTGCCATACTACTATTTATCGTTTTCGCAATTAAAATGCCTTTAATATGATAGTATTATCGTTTATTCTGCCGTTCATTTTGATACCAGTTGTTGTCAACTCATCAAATGATTTTGAGAATTTTGTCTTTGCATTTCCTGTCCAATTAACAATTTGCTCTTTGGGTTTACGCAAAGTCTTTTGTCTACTTAATTCCTCGTCGAAATCCTGTAATGTTGTTCCTTTAACCATAATGCCTGACCCTTGTCTATTCATTGCTCTGGGATCTTTATTACTAGCATGGTAAACACCTAACTTTCTGGTCTTAGTGTTATATATCCATACCTCATTGGCATTCACAATCTCTGTAGGATGTATACTAGCAATGCCTAACTCACTATCATTTATCTGATACTTTAGTTTTTTAATAATTGCCTCTTTACTTCTTGCTTTAGGCTTACGAGCTTTTCGTGTACTTGCATTTGTTTGTATGATTGTATCACATGCTGTATTAATAGTTTCAAAAAATGCTAAAAAGTCTTTACGCATTTTAGGTGTAAAATGACTATACCCTTCTTTAATATCAGGGTCTTGCCATTCTTTTATCTCTAGTGCTTCTTGATATGAGGCATCGAAATCGTCTTTAATTAGTTTAGCATGAGCGGCCTTTATTTGAGGGCTATAAGATACCATGTTTTTATATGGATCAAACTCTTTTATAGTAAACGTACCTTCTGTCATACAGTCAATTTTAAATTCCCAATCTGCACATAGTCTCTCTACTTGCATTTTCATTCTTTCCTGTATGCTGATAACTTTCTTTGTGGTGTCTTCTTTTTTGGCTTTCTTTTCTGCTAAAGCAATTTTACCACGTTCAACCCATTCCTCTTTTCTTTTATCCTCATAATGTTTACTAACGTCTTCTGGAAAATAGTCTAGTTTAGATTCTATAAAAAGTGAAATACCTGCACTAGAAAAACTCCAATCAGGACATCCTAATACATTCTTAATCTCTTCTGGTGTCCAACCTGACTTGTCTTTTACCCAACGTTTGGCTACAGTAACTAATTTCTTTTTAGGTATCTCTGTTCTTACAAAATATTCACAACTTCTAAATGCAACTAATTGCTCTACAGGATCAGTTATGAGCCTGAGTTTATTCCATTCGGGTTGTTTGGTAACGTATATACTTCGTTCTTTTTTTCTTGCCATGTGTGTTATCTCAGTCTTTAAATGTAGTTGGGTCTGGATTAGCATATAGCATTTGTATTGCTAATGGCCATTTTTTAAACCCTTGTATATCTTTTTTATCTTTAAGGACATCTTTTTCCTTAAAGAACTGAACAATACTTATCATTCCGACAAATTTACCTGCTTTTTCGCCTGCTTTGAACGAAAAATAAGAGTTTATCGCGATAAAAACTAAAAATATAATGTAATCTTCCATTTTAACTCCAAATTGAATATCCAGAGTATAGCACCAAACTTTAGTTTGTCAAGAAGTTTTATTTGCCTCGGCTAAAGTTTTTTCTTATATTGTGTGGTTTATCATTTTCTATAATGTCTTTCCAAACTGCTATAGTTTTATCTAATCCATCACTGAGCTCAACTTTTGGAAACCAACCAAGTCTGGTTGTAATTTTATGATTTGTACTATTAAGTAGATAAATCTCACCTGGACGTTTTGGTTTTGTATTCCAATTTACATGACCTGTCCAATTTAATTTGTCTGCAATTAATTTTACATAGTCCTTTATTTTAATTGCATTGTCTGGACCTATACAAAATATTTCGCCTGCACATTTGTCAGGATTAGTTATAACAGTTTCCCATGCATCTAATAAATCATCAATGTAAATAAAGTTTCTGTATGGCTCACCATATCCTAAATTAATCTCATCTGGATCTTTTAGCATTTGTGTAATAATTTGTTCAGTTACAAAGAAGTCATTATCTTTTCTGCCGTATGCATTAGTTTGTCTAATAGCAGTAAATGGTAATCCTAAACTTCGGTGTGCATATTCTAAATACTTTTCACAGCCATATTTTGCAACGGCGTAGGGGGCATTAGGATTAGGTGGAGTGCTTTCATTGAATGCAATAATGCCTTCTTCTTTGCCGTCTCTGATAATGTCACTGATTGGTTGCCAGCCATATACTTCCATTGTACTTGCAAACACAAAGTTTTTCAAGTTAGGTAATTTAGCCGCTGTTTCAATTAAGTTTACAGTACCTATATAATTTATATCACTAAAAGTAATTTGCTCATAAAAACTTTGCTCAACTTCTGTTCTAGCCGCCAAATGCACAATTATTTCAGGATCAAACGTTGATATTTGCATAGCAACTTTGGCATGGTCCCTTAAATCTTCTGTTAAAAATCCCAACTCATGATTGTCTTTTAGTCTTTCAACCATATGTTGGCCTATAAATCCGTCTGCACCTGTTATAAATATTCTCATGTTATGTCCTCTTCTTTTGCAAATCCTGTAAGTTGCATTGTAAATCTAGGCTCGTAGCCTAAGTTAGCGACTGAATGAATTAAGTTAGGTCTTATAATCGTATAATCACCTTTCTTATAATCTAACCAACTTTCATCCTCTATTTCTATATAATGTCCCATTAATCTGTCTTGTAAAAACAAATTTACTCTAACAGGCACCATTCCATCTGTATCCATTTCTTCTCGTTCTGCTTTCATACGCATCTTGTATAACGTATCAACATGTGGAGCAATAAATCTTCCTGGCATCAGTTTATTTACTGTAACTATACCATAATGTAACCAATCATTAAAGTTTTCATATACACCATGGACCCAACTTGGACAATCATCTTCAAATACTTGCCATACCCAAGGTGCTTCATATGGATAATCTGGTACTGCTACACCCATGTCTTTCCAAAATCCACCACTATAAACAGTATTAGTATGCTCTGTAAACTTTAGTCTATATAACATTTCCTCTGTTATATGACTTATATCAACAGTTCCTTTATACATTTTTTAACACAGTTATTTGTGCAGAGTAAAAAGGTTGTTCTCCCATATTACCTGCTATGTGCCAATCATCTATTCCAAACTTTACCCATTCACCTGCTTTCCATTTAACAAAAGGCTGATCGTGTACTTCATAATAGTGTCCACGTTTCCAATCTTCTAAAAATATCAAGTAACGATAACTTTCGCCCTCGCCATGTTCTTGTTTTAGTTTAAAATGTTTATCAACATGATGTGGAATTGTTTGTCCAGGTGGTACATTAATTACACTAACTACATGATGATCAAAGTCTTGTGGTATCTTCTTTGCTAAATCATGTACCCATTGTGGAGACTTTTCAAACATCTGCCATATACTACTGTTATGTTCTGTATAATATTGTTCTATTGCAGGTGTTTGTTGATAACATTGGAAGTAATCGTCAAAATTTAACTGACTCATTTGCTCATGAGTAATTCCAAAGTTATCTATCTTTCCGTATTTAATCACAATAACTTTCTAGTGTACCTTTACGTCTAAGGTCTAAAGTAGCACAATGAATACCGCCAGACAGCGTCATAGAGTGACGGAAAGGAACAGCCACACTATCTATACCATATTTGTCTAGTTCACGCATTAGAGGCTCTTGTGCTGAGTCTAATACTACTGTACTCTCATTTACACTTAGTAAATTCATTCCAATATATGGTGAGCATGGTGGTAGGTATCCTTGCTCTGCAAGTTTACTGCCTTGTACAACACAATCATCAAACCAAATCTTATCCCATTTTTTAAACATTTCAGGACAGTTATCAGGTGTTACCCTGCTACTATTCATTAGTACTAGTCCTGGTCTTAATGGAACAATAGTGCTATCAAAATGTGCAAAACTATATAGTTCGCTATAATGCATTTTGTAACCCATTGGCTCTAATAATCTTTTAAGCCATTTAAATCCTTTCATATTTCCTGAATTGGAAACTTGATATAATAAATCTTTTCCAACTCTCACGATGTTTGGTGCATCAAAAATAATTTCATGATCTAATAATGTAGGCTTGTCCTCAATATCTTCAAATGTATAAAGTGAATCATGTAAGTTTGGTTTAGGTGCTTGTAACCATAATGCACCATCTTCAAATGCTTCATACATTATGTCTTCGTATAATTTTGTTTCAAAGTATCTTGCTCTTACAGGAGTAGGAGTTTCAATAAGCATATCGCCTAATGGTAAAATTAAATCTCTTGGACACCAACTATACCAGCCTTTTGTGTTCCAACCTTGGCCAATATCATAATTTACATTATCCCAATCTATAATTTTAGGTCTGCGTACTGTTACGCCTAAATCTTCTAATGCTTTTGCAAGTCCGTCTGCATCTTCATTGGCTTCATCTATTACCCATTGCGGATAAGTGCCTTCTAATTTTTCTACTTCTTCCTTTTCGAAGGGTGCATAACTAAAACTTCTTGCTGAAATATCAGTTGCTATCCTACTGTGGTGAGCATGTCCTACGATTATTTCCTCTAATGGGTCCCAATCGTTATGAGAATTAACTATCATTTATGTGTCTCCTGTGTGTAGTTATATTATTTAACTATTTATAGTATTAGTTGATTTTTATTATGCATTTCTGACATAAGGCTAAAATTATGATTACAACGTTGTCCTAAATTTCTTAAAAGGTTTTTCTTTTC
>Ga0233438_10005719_pt1 | contig 10325 bp, 6 predicted proteins | sample SI_123_September_FD_182720 | JGI IMG/M metagenome (GOLD analysis project Ga0233438, IMG submission 182720) | Seawater microbial communities from Saanich Inlet, British Columbia, Canada - SI_123_September2016_10_MG | ecosystem: Environmental > Aquatic > Marine > Inlet | place: Canada: British... | reverse complement strand
CATGCATCATAATCTGCAAATAAATAATATTCTCCTCCTGGAACCAAAGGGGCTCCTTGGCCGCCTAAGACAACATCTTGAACCCTAAAATCACAAACAACAGTTTTCCCTAATTCAATCGATAATTTGGATTGGTTACCGATTTGAACAGTAATTCCTTTATCGGGTTGATGATGGACAGTGTGCCCATGGGAACTTATTAAATCAATATCAGAACCTGTATTTTTGTCAATAAAAATCTGTATTTGATTTGCAAGATAGTTTGTGTATTCATTGTCCAATAAAGCTAAAGCTTTTGCTGACAAAAAACGAGCCTTTGATAATTGTTCAACCCAATAAGAATCGTAAGGTTTTGTATCAGTTGAAATAAAACGATAATTCCATTTATTTTGATTGAAATTAAATTCAACAAAAGCTAAATCTAGACCATCGAGAGAGGTCCCAGACATTACCCCAACAACAAAGAAACTCCTTGGTTTTAAATCCATCATGATTTTCAAAACTAGTTAATTCAATTCATTTGAACCAATTGGTGTTAGTTTGAATTAATCCCAAAAATAGAAAGATAATTTGTTGATTTCTAAAAAAAAAGAGCTATTAAATCAATTTTCATCATCTAATTGAAGTTTTGGTAAGCTAAATAGCTGCTTTAGGCTTGATTTCCGTTATTTTTGAAATTCAAAAAACCAACTTTTATGTTACCAGATAAGCAAGGGCTCTATTCTCCTGATTATGAGCATGACAATTGTGGGGCGGGATTCATCTGTAGCCTTGAAGGAAAAAAAACAAATGATATCATAGGTAAAGCCTTGGATATTCTTGTTAAATTAGAACACCGCGGTGCTGTGAGTTCTGATGGTAAAACAGGTGATGGTGCAGGTATTCTTATTGAAATACCACATGATTTTATGGTTAAAAACTGTTCTTTTGAACTTCCTAAAGCAAATCAATATGCCGTTGGAATGGTTTTTTTACCACAGAAAAAAAATCAACGTGAATTCTGTACTCGGCTTTTTGTAGATGAAATTTCCAAACAAGGTTTATCTGTTTTGGGGTGGAGAAAAGTTCCCGTGAACAGATCTGTTGTAGGTCGTATTGCTCAACAAACAGAACCTTATGTCGCTCAAGTTTTTGTGGGTAAAGGAGATACTGATTTATCAGATCATGAATTCAATGTAAAGCTTTTTACTGCACGAAAAATTTCAGAACATAAAATTATTTCCTCTAAACTCTCACAAAGTAAATATTTTTATTTCCCCAGTTTATCAACACACACACTAATCTACAAAGGGTTGTTGGTCCCTGAAGATATTGAGGCCTATTATTTAGATTTATCAGACCCACTAGTAGTTACCCGATTAGCACTAGTACACCAACGTTTTTCTACTAACACATTCCCCACATGGGATCTAGCGCAACCTTTCCGATATATGTGTCACAATGGAGAAATAAACACCTTTCGAGGAAATTTCAGCCGCATGCAAATTCGTGAAGAGCTTTTCAAGAGCGATTTAATTGGAGATCAAATCAAAGACATACTCCCTGTTATCTTAAAAGGGAAGTCTGACTCTGCTTCAATGGATATGGTTGTTGAATTGCTTTTGGCTACTGGAAGATCCCTACCCGAAGTGATGATGATGTTGGTTCCCGAAGCTTGGGAAAAACACAAATCAATGGACCCCATTAAGAAAGCATTTTATCAGTACAACTCCTGTATCATGGAACCTTGGGATGGACCTGCTTCAATTCCTTTTACAGATGGAAAATACATCGGAGCTTTGCTTGATCGAAATGGGCTTCGCCCATCACGATATACGGTAACTAAAGATGGTTATGTAGTTATGTCCTCTGAAGCTGGAGTACTCGACATAGAACCTTCAAATGTTGAAAAACACGGTCGCCTGGAACCGGGAAGAATGTTTCTGGTTAATATGGATGAAGGTCGAATAATCGAAGATGAAGAAATTAAATCCAAAGTAGTTTCTGAAAGACCTTATCAAAAATGGCTGGACAAAAACCTGCTAAAACTTGCAGAAGTTCCATATACAGGGAATCATGTGACAGTCGAAAAAGAAGATTACGATACTCGTCTAAGAATTTTTGGATACACTCAAGAAGATTTTAAAACCTTGATTCTTCCGATGAGTGTTGTAGGAAAAGAAGCTATTGGATCAATGGGGACCGATACTCCATTGGCTGTGTTATCTGATCGTTCACAACTACTATATAACTACTTCAAACAGCTTTTTGCACAAGTAACAAATCCTCCTTTGGACGGAATACGTGAAGAAATTGTAACTGACACATCTCTTTCTATCGGAAATAGTAATAATCTTTTTGACATAACAGAAGAACACGCCAAAAAACTAAGTATTCAAAATCCTGTGATCTCCAATGAAGATTTGGATAAAATTAAATATATCGAACACCCAGACTACAAAACCATTTCAGTTTCGACCTTATACGCTCTAGAAAAAGGAGTTAACGGACTAGAAAATGCGTTGGAAAACATCATTTCTGAAATAGAAAAAGCTCTTGATACGGGAGCCAATATTGTTATTTTATCTGATCGTGGAGTTTCTTCTGAGATGGCACCCATACCAATTTTGTTGGCTTGTGCTCATACACACAACTCTTTTAAACGCCTCAAAAAACGCTCAAAATTTGGAATTGTTATTGAATCTGCAGAACCTCGTGAGCCACATCATTTCTCTTGTTTATTCGGATATGGTGCAACTGCAATTAATCCTTACATGGTTAATGAGATTATTGCTGATCAAGTTAAGGTTAAAAATATTTCTGGGATTAGTGCAGAAAATGCAATTCGAAATTTTAACAAAGCCATTGCAACAGGTATTGTAAAGGTTATGAATAAAATTGGAATCTCTACCCTCAACTCTTATCGTGGAGCTCAAATTTTTGAAGCCTTGGGACTTAGTGAACAATTTATTGATCGATACTTTTGTGATACAGCAACTCGTATCGAAGGAATTGGGTTGTATGAAATTGAAAAAGAAATTTCAGAACGCCACCAAAAAGCATTCAATTTAGATGGTCTATCAGGACTAGATCTAGAAATCGGTGGAGAATACCGTTGGAGAAGGAATGGAGAAGCGCATATGCTAAACCCCACTACCATTGCTAAACTACAACAAGCAGTAAACCAAAATAACTTCGAAAGCTACGAAGTTTATTCTAAGATGGTTAATGAACAAACCGAAAAGTTAATGACCTTAAGAGGGTTGTTTGAGTTTTCAAGTTTTGACCCAATCCCACTAGAAGAAGTAGAATCCTGGACAGAAATCGTAAAAAGATTCAAAACTGGTGCCATGTCTTTGGGCTCAATTAGTGCAGAAGCACACGAAAATCTTGCCATTGCGATGAACAGGATTGGTGGTAAAAGTAATTCAGGTGAAGGTGGAGAAGACCCGAAACGTTTTCAACCAGACAATAATGGAAATTGGAGAAATAGTGCCATAAAACAAGTCGCCTCTGGTCGATTCGGAGTTACCAGTCATTACTTGAGTTCTGCAAAAGAAATACAAATCAAAATGGCACAAGGAGCCAAGCCCGGTGAAGGTGGGCAACTTCCTGGACCCAAAGTAAATCCTTACATCGCATCGGTTAGAAATTCAACACCCTATGTAGGCTTAATATCTCCCCCACCGCACCACGATATTTATTCGATCGAAGATTTGGCACAACTTATTTTTGATTTAAAAAATGCCAATCGCGAAGCTCGTGTGAATGTGAAATTAGTTTCAGAGGTAGGTGTAGGAACTATTGCTGCTGGGGTTGCAAAAGCAAAAGCCGACGTGATTTTGATTTCTGGTTTTGATGGAGGAACTGGAGCCTCTCCTCTTACCTCCCTAAAACACGCTGGACTTCCATGGGAACTTGGAATAGCTGAAGCACAACAAACCTTGGTCATGAATGATCTTCGTAACCGTATCGTTTTAGAATGTGATGGACAAATGAAAACCGGACGCGATGTTGCTATTGCTTGTCTTTTGGGTGCTGAAGAATTTGGTTTCTCAACTGCACCGCTCATTGCTTCGGGCTGTATCATGATGAGAGCTTGTCATCTAAACACTTGCCCGGTTGGAATAGCAACTCAAGATCCTGAATTAAGAAAAAATTTTAAAGGAAAGCCTGAGCATGTGATTAACTTCATGTATTTCATCGCAGAAGAGCTCAGAACAATCATGGCTCAATTAGGCTTTAGAACCATTGATGAAATGGTAGGACAATCGCAAAAAATAAATATGAAAAAAGCGGTTGATCATTACAAGGCTCAAGGGATTGATTTATCCAAAATTTTGTACAAACCTGAAGTAAAAAGTAATGTAAAGCTTCACAACACGCAAAAGCAAGATCATGGTTTAGATCAAGTAATTGATTTCAAGATCATTCAAGAAGCTCACCCGGCAATTTACAGAAAAGAAGAACAACACCTAGAATTTCCAGTTTGTAATACTGACAGAACTGTTGGTGCAATATTGAGTAATGAGATTTCTAAAATGCATGGTGCGCCCGGACTTCCCGAAGACACTCTAAGCTTGAAGTTTACGGGGACTGCTGGTCAAAGTTTCGGAGCATTTGCTGCGAAAGGATTATTCATGAAAGTATCTGGGACTTGCAATGATTATTTTGGAAAAGGTTTATCAGGAGGGAAGTTGATTGCTCAAGTTCCGGAAGAAGCAACTTTTAAAGCAGATAAAAATATAATCATAGGAAACGTTGCCCTGTATGGAGCAGTAACCGGAGAGGCTTATATCAACGGAATAGCAGGTGAGCGATTCTGTGTTCGTAATTCAGGGGCAACTGCTGTTGTTGAAGGAATTGGAGATCACGGCTGTGAATACATGACTGGAGGAATTGCATTGATCCTTGGAGAAATAGGACGCAACTTTGCTGCAGGTATGAGCGGTGGAATTGCATATTTATACAGTACCGATGGAACTTTTGATGAGAAAAAATTTAATCTGGAAATGGTTGAACTAGAAGACTTGACCGATCAAGATAAAGGAACAGTTCAAGGCTTACTAGAAAAACATTCTGATTATACAAATAGTTCAAAAGCAGATCAAATTCTAAACGACTGGCCAGAAAGCTCAAAGAATTTCATAAAAGTTATGCCAACGGATTACAAGAAAGCACTAGAAATTCTTGCTGCTGAAGAAGAAAACAAACTAAAAGCTTAAGACATGGGGAAATTAAGAGGATTTTTAGAATACGGTCGAATTAAAGAAGAGGTAATCGCCCCTAAAAAACGAATTAGAAACTATAAAGAATTTACCATTGCCCCAAAAAATGAAGAGCTTCAACAACAGGGAGGTCGTTGTATGGATTGTGGGGTTCCGTTTTGTCATAGTGGTTGTCCCTTAGGAAACTTAATTCCCGATTTCAATGATGCTGTTTACAAAAATCAATGGGAAAAAGCTTTACATATTTTACAGGCTACCAATAATTTTCCAGAATTCACAGGGCGTTTATGCCCAGCGCCATGTGAGGAAGCATGCGTCTTGGGGATTACAAGTCCCCCTGTATCAATTGAGTTAATTGAAAAATACATTGTAGAACGTGGATTTTCTGAAGGATGGATAAAACCACAACCTCCATTAGATCGTACAGGAAAAAAAATTGCAATTGTTGGTTCTGGTCCTGCTGGATTAGCTGCCGCTCAACAATTGAACAAAGCTGGTCATGCCGTTACTGTTTTTGAACGAGACAACAAACCGGGAGGCTTATTGCGTTATGGGATCCCAGATTTTAAAATGGAAAAGAATATAATTGATCGTCGATTAGAGATTTTAGAAGCAGAAGGAATAATATTTAAATGTAATGTTGAAATCGGAAAAGATTTGAGTGCTCAAGAACTCAAAGCTGATTTTGATGCAGTTCTCCTTGCAACCGGAGCGACCATAAAAAGAGAATTACCAATTCCAGGGTCAGATCTCAATGGAGTCGTTCAAGCCATGGACTTTCTTCCACACAACAACAAAGCTGTTGATGGTCAACATGAACGTGATCCAAAATTCCTAGCTACCGATAGAGACGTAATCGTAATTGGTGGAGGAGACACAGGGTCTGATTGTATCGGTACTTCGAATCGCCATGGAGCAAAAAGCGTAACCAATTTCGAAATCATGGCCAAACCCGCCGAGGGTAGAACAGATGAAAACCCATGGCCGTATTGGCCCTTTAAACTCAAAACGAGTTCTTCTCACGAAGAAGGAAGTCATCGAGAATGGAGTATTTTAACCAAAGAATTCATTAGTAATTCTAAAGGGAATGTAACGGGATTGAAAACAGTTGCCGTACGTTGGAAAAAAATCCCGGGACAACGTCCACAACTCATAGAAAAAAAAGGGTCAGAAAAAGAATGGCCTTGTGACTTAGCGCTTTTGGCCTTGGGATTTACAGGACCAGAAAAAGGACTTCCAGAACAATTGGGAGTAACTTTCGATGAGCGCGGAAATGTACATGGACTTAATAAATATCAAACAAACCAACCAAATGTTTTTGCTGCTGGGGATGTGCGTAGAGGTCAATCATTAATTGTTTGGGCAATTTCTGAAGGAAGAGAAGCTGCTCATCAAATTGACACTTATCTTGTGGGAACATCAACCTTACCAAAAAAAGAAGTCTCAGGAGATTTAGTTTCTGTCTAGGGGCATCTAAATATAAAATTCAAAGCCTCGTTGATCGACGAGGCTTTTCCATTAAATTTTAATCAAAAATATTTAATCTATTTTTTAAGGTTTTTTAAACTTTTTACCCCTTTTCATCTTAAAAAGATCTATAATTTTTGATACTCCGTTACTGGTTACTGTAGCAGTTAAATCACAACTCCCATCTCCAAAATCTACGACCATAGTTTCTGATCCTTTTACAATGTTTTTAACTCCATCAACAGGAATCTTCCATTTTTTGGAAAACCATTTGTCAGAAAAACAAGTATATGAATATTTGATCGGTTTTGTAATGTTCATAGAAAAGTTTTCCCCTTTTGTACTTACTCCCGTTGAGCTTCCTGTCAATGTGGTGTATTGTCTTTTCTTATCTTCAACAACCGTATAGTAAGTAAATGACTTTTGTTTTGTAGAAAAAGTTCCATCTTCGTAAATCATCTTCCCGTTTTGTAAAGTAGATTGTCGAGTTTCGTTTCCATTGGAATCGATTGCGGTAATTTCAGTCAGCCGTACCCCTTCTATTTTGATACCATTCATAGAAAAATCAACAAAATCAGTTTGTTTAAAACTACCGAGAAGATCCTTTTCTTCAGAATAAGAAATCACAATGGTTCCCGTTCTGCTTTGTTTCCACAAACGATTACAGTCATCTCCAAAGAAAATGGTTTTTTGATTTTTATCTTCATCGTGGGTAATTGTAACACAACTACCATAGCGACTTTTAAATTTATCCTCAGTAAAACCCTTGGATGCATTGTCAACTGTTTTTGTAGAAGAATCATCAACAGCAAACGCGTCCGAAAGCAACTCTTCTAAATCCTGATCAAAGGCAAGTGCATTGATGTTTTCAATTAATAAGAATGAATCTTCAAGGGTGTTTAAAGAGGTTTCATCTTTACTACAACCAACGAGAAAAAGAATAACTAAAAAACAAGAAAAGGATAAATATTTCATAAGAAAAAAATTAGAATTTTAAACTTAATAGACAAGAACTATGCCATTTGATTATTGTCCAATAAGTTTAACACATTGTTTAATAGGATCAAAAGCAGCATACCTTCCTCTTTTGAGAAAAGTTTTATACTTTTAATGGATATGAAACTTTGGGTATTTGTTCTTATTGGATCGGTTTTTTTCAACTCCACTGCTCAAACCAATTCTTCTGATTTAATATCTGTTTCTGAAATAACCTTAGTTGTTTTGGGGATATCCCAAGATGCTGGTAGTCCGCAAATAAACTGTACAAAAATTTGCTGTAAGGATGCTTTTGAAGAGAAAAAAAAATACAATCCTGTAGTTTCCTTAGGTGTAATTGATCCAATAAATAAAAAACAATTTTTATTTGAAGCTACACCAGATATTGTGCTTCAGCTTAGATCTCTAAAAAATAATGCTCCAGTAGAAGTAGACGAAATCCCTGCTGGAATTTTTCTTACCCATGCACACATTGGCCACTACACAGGATTGATGTATTTTGGAAAAGAAGCCATGAACGCTAATCAGGTTCCTGTTTACGTTTACCCAAAAATGAAATCCTTTCTCGAAAACAATGGTCCATGGAGTCAATTGGTCTCAAACCAAAACATTCAGCTAAAACCAATGAGGAAAAATAAAACAGTACGACTTAGTTCAGAATTGAGGGTTCTACCCTTTCAAGTTCCCCATCGTGATGAGTTCTCAGAAACGGTTGGATATAAAATTATGGGATCTCAAAAAAGTGCACTTTTTATTCCCGATATTGATAAATGGAAAAAATGGGATATTTCGATAATTGAAGCCATCAAAAAAGTAGATTACGCTTTTATTGATGCTACTTTTTTTAGTGGAGCAGAAATAAAAGCACGAAATATTTCCGAGATACCACATCCCTTTGTAATTGAAAGCATCGAATTATTTAAGGATTTATCCGCTGACGAAAAGGCCAAGATTTTTTTCATCCATTTAAATCACACCAACCCCTTATTAAAACCTGAAAGCCAACAGTCACTGGAAGTTGAAAGTTTGGGATTTGGAATCGCTCGAACGGGAGATCGTTTTAGCTTATAAATACTATTAAAAATGGACTCAAAAAAAGTTGCGGTAATTGGTGGAGGAGCTGCTGGATTTTTTGCTGCCCTTTCCGTAAAAGAACACCACCCAAACCATCAGGTAACTCTTTTTGAGAAAACATCAAAGGTGCTTTCAAAGGTGAAAATATCTGGTGGTGGTCGTTGCAATGTAACTCATAACTGCACAGATATTTCTAAACTCTGTGAAGCCTATCCCAGAGGCGGTACAAAACTTAGATCCCTTTTTAGTCAGTTCAACACCACAGACACTGTTGATTGGTTCGAAAATCGAAATATTCTCTTAAAAACTGAAAAAGATGGAAGAATTTTCCCTATTTCTGATAAATCACAAACCATCATTGATTGTTTAGTCTCCGAAACCATACGATTAAAAATAGACTTACAATTAGGAAAATCCATTGAACAAATGAATCAACAAGGCGAAGGTTGGAAACTCCAGTTTAAAAATTTACCAACACAACACTTTGATTCAATAATTGTTGCAACGGGTGGTAGCTCCAAAATAAAAGGCTTTGAGTGGTTAAAAGATTTAGGGCATAATATTGCTGCTCCCATTCCTTCTCTATTTACTTTCAATATGCCTAACGAATCCATCAAAAATCTTATGGGTCTAGTAGTCGAAAAGGCTAAAGTAAGAATATTAAATAGTAAAATTCAAACGGAAGGCCCGATTCTAATAACCCACTGGGGAATGAGTGGTCCTGCTATACTGAAAGCTTCTGCTTTTGGTGCAAGAGAACTCAGCCAGCGTGATTATGTTTTTGATATTCAAATCAATTGGGTAGATCAAACCAATACAGAGAAAATTTATGACCAGCTTGAACATTCAAATCTACAACATCCAAAAAAGAGAGTCATTAACCAAAAAGCATTCCCGCTCCCTAACCGATTGTGGAAATATTTAATTGACAAAGCAGGAATATCCTCCGATAAAAAATGGAATGAAGTTGGCAAGAAAAAACTTCGAATACTAGCAAGTCTTTTGGCTCAAGATCAATATGCTGTGTCAGGAAAAACAACCTTTAAAGACGAATTTGTAACCTGTGGTGGAGTTGTTTTAAATGAAATAAATCTAAAAACCATGCAAAGTAAAAAAGCTGCTAATCTCTACTTTGCTGGTGAGGTCCTTGACATTGATGCAATTACGGGAGGATTCAACTTTCAGGCCGCTTGGAGTGGAGGATACATTGCCGGGAAATTGAACTGATGTTTTTATAACCCATTCCCCTTGTCTTTAGCCATCTGATTGAGTTGGCTAGCGGTCGTAAAGTGTTTATGAAATAGTAGTACATTATATATAAAAAACCTACAGCTATAAACTAAAAATTATGAAGGATTTAAATATTCTAGGCAAACCTAAAATATATTCAAAAATAGAAAACAAGTTTAAGAAAATTGGATTTACGATGCCTTCTAACCTACTTACCATATACATAACCGTTCCCAAAAGGGCAAAAAAAAGACCCATAACATAAGTTACGGGTCTTAGAAAGAAGGCGACGACATACTCTCCCACCAATAGGCAGTACCATCTGCGCAGATGGGCTTAACTTCTCTGTTC
>Ga0233438_10005718_pt1 | contig 10325 bp, 7 predicted proteins | sample SI_123_September_FD_182720 | JGI IMG/M metagenome (GOLD analysis project Ga0233438, IMG submission 182720) | Seawater microbial communities from Saanich Inlet, British Columbia, Canada - SI_123_September2016_10_MG | ecosystem: Environmental > Aquatic > Marine > Inlet | place: Canada: British... | reverse complement strand
TATAATTGGTGACTTACATTAATTTTGATAAGTCCATCTGAAATAGCTTGAAGCCTATCAGATTCTTTCACTCGCAATTCTTCTGCGTCCGATATTGACGTTTCTCCTTCTGCAAAAGCTGCAGCAATACTTAAAATTGGAATCTCATCGATTATATTAGGGATAACATCTCCGCTTATGCTTACTCCTTTTAAAGCAGAAGATCTAACATGTATGTCACCGACCTCTTCATAGGATATAACTTTTTCATTCTTGATTTCTATAGACCCTCCCATTGACTTGAGAACATCTATTAACCCGCATCGTGTAGGATTTAAACCAACATTTTTAATAATAATATTTGACTCTTTTGCAATTAAACCGGCAACAATAAGAAATGCAGCAGATGAAAAATCTCCAACAACCCTATATGACTTTGAGGGTATTAATTTTGAAGGAGTATATATTATTTTATTGCCAGCTTCATAAGCGGCAGTTTCTATATTTCCATGAAAGTGACTGATCATTCTTTCGGTATGATTTCTTGTTGGATGCTTTTCAATAACAGTCACGCTCTTATTTGCAGCTAGAGCAGATAGAATAATCCCAGATTTAACTTGAGCACTAGCAATTGGCATCTCATATGTAAAATTATCTATTACTTTACCTGGATAAATTTTGACCGGAGGTTTGCCTTCACTGCAGCTTATAGAGGCCCCCATATCATTTAAAGGATTTGCCATTCGCAGCATTGGTCTTTTAGTTAATGACTCATCACCAATCAAGGTTGCTTCAATATCTAAACTTGAAATTAAACCCATCATTAGCCTCATCCCAGTACCCGAGTTACCTAAATCTACTTCGGTTGTAGGTTTTTTAAATGGAATGTGCCTTTTTTTTATAGATACTGAAGTTCCATTGACTGTTATAGATGAGCCTATAGCATTTAATGCATTGGCTGTTGATATGGGGTCCTCGCCATTTAAAAACCCTTCAATTGAAATATCTTCATTTAGAATTGAGCCTAAAATAAGTGCTCGTTGCGAAATAGATTTATCACCGGGGCAAACAACTTCGCCAGAGATTGATGTGCTAGATTTAGCAAATAGATTCAAAACGTATCTTCTTTATATTTTTTTATCTCATCTAATTCACTTTTCAGCATGTCAGAATGGGAAAAAGTTGATGGGATTTCTTTAATTTTTGTAATTAACTCAAGTAAATTGTTGATTGAAAGTTGAAAGCTAGCTAAAGATTTGATTATATTTTTTTCATTCAGCTCAAATATATCTTTCCACATTTCCGGGTTTGACCCACTCAACCTAATGAATTCTTTTAAGCCTCCTCCTGCATTATCACCTGCCTCTGTTGAAGATAGTCTAATAGAATCAATTAGCGCATAAGATATTAAATGGGGTAAATGGCTTGTCATTGCAAATAATAAATCATGCTCCTTGACGGTCATTTCAGAAACTCTCATAGATAATGCATGTTGCCAAAAATTAATAACCTTATTTATATGATCTTCTTTAGCATCATAAGGATTGCAAATGATAGTCTTTTTATTGGTAAACAAATTCTCATCTAATGCGGATATACCTGATTTGTCAGATCCAGCAATTGGGTGAGAAAAAACTAAATTATTTGGTGAATCAAAATTCAAATGATTTTTAACACTAGACGTTTCAGTAATGGTTATGTCAGTATTCCAGAGGCTTTTTAAAGATGAAATAACTGATTGGGTTACCCTTGGAGAAACAGCAACAATAATTAGATCGATTTTGCCTATTAATTCCTTATTATTAATTTCTTCTAAAGACTCGAAAGCTTTATCTATAATTTTGTTATCAGCAGCCTGAGCCAAAGTTGTTTGATCTAAATCATATCCATGAACAACCAAACCTTTATTTTTAGTGGCTTTTGCAAGAGAAGATCCTATTAAACCTAATCCTATAATTAATATTTCTTGAGCAGGATTGGTCATGATAGGACCTCCTTTAATTTTTCTAAGAAATATTCATTCTCATCCTTCGTTCCAACTGTGACTCTAATATATTCAGGCATATCATATAAAGCTATCGGTCTTACAATCACCCCTTGCTTCATTAGGCTAGTAAATAAATCTTTTGCATCAAAATTACCTTTGAAAGATATGAAATTTCCTTGAGAAGGTATGCACTCCATACCCATATCAGTTAGTTGTTGGTATAAAAAATCTCTTTGATGTGAATTTAGTTCTACACTCTTTTTTATATGATCTTCATCTAAAATAGCTTCGCAAGCTGCATGTTGAGCAAGGGAGTTAGAATTAAAAGGTTGTCTAATTTTATTTAAAACTGCTATTAGGTCTGGGTGTGCAAGACCGTATCCAATCCTAAGACTTGCTAACCCTTGAATTTTTGAAAAAGTTTTAGTGATAAGAAGATTTGAATATTTACTCATTAATGCATTTGCATTTACATAATCCTCTGCATCAACATACTCAAAATATGCTAAATCAAGTATAACCAAAACAGATGATGAAATTTTGCTCATCATCGATTCAAATTCTTCATGAGAATTATAAGTTCCTGTAGGATTATTTGGATTAGCTACAAAACATATTCGTGTAGATTCATCTATAAATTCAGGAAAATCATCTAGTGCATGTTTCCAGTTTTTAGCAGGTACTTCAATAATTTTAGAGCCACATGATTGAGTAACAATTTTGTATACAGCAAAAGCATGCTTAGACATTACTGCACTAGTATCTTTATTAAGAAAGGCTCTTGCAGCAAGCTCTAAAACTTCATTAGATCCATTTCCAACAATAATATTCTTTTCAGTCAATAGCTCATGTCTTGCGATAAGTGCTTTTAATTTTTTAGAATCTCCATCAGGATATAAGTGCAAATTATTTGCTTGTGACAGGATCTTAGCTGCTTTTGGGGATGGCCCAAGAGGATTTTCATTGCTAGCAAGTTTAACTACTTTATCGGGCTTGTATTCGGCCACAACCTCATCTATTGATCTACCAGGTTCATAAGGATGAAGCTCAGCAATACCTTTATTAATATTATCTAGTAGTTTATTCATACATGCTGGGGATAAGAACCAAGTATTCTTACAAGCGAGCCTGCACTTTTAGCTTCTTTAATTGCAAGCTTTAATTTTGAATCATCTTTATGGCCTTCACAATCTATAAAGAAATCGTGAGAGTTAATATTTCCTCTTGAGGGACGTGTTTCAATTTTACTTAAATTAATCTTTCTTTTTTCAAAAGGTCTTAAGATATTTATAAGTGCTCCGGGTTGATTTGCTGTTTGAATAAGAAAAGATGTTTTATCTTTACCTGTTGAGCCGAGCTCATTTTGTCCAATGACAAGGAATCTTGTTTTATTATCTGAATAATCTTGAATATCCTTTTTTTGCAATTTCAATTTATATTTTTCAATAGCTAATGAATTAACAATACACAGAATATTTTTATTTTCTTTTGCATACTTCGCAGCTACCGCAGAACTTGGCATTTCTAATCTTTTGATTGACCCAATATTTTTTTCTATCCATTTATTGCATTGTCCAAGAGCTTGAGGATGAGATGCAATAGCAAAAGCTTCCTTTATATCAAACTTATTGCCAGAGGCTAATTGATGATTAATATCAAGATATATTTCGCCAATTATTGATAGGCTTTCATTGTCAGCAAGACAGTTTAAGGTTGTATTAATAACTCCTTCAGATGAATTTTCAACTGGTACTACTCCAATATCTGACTCTCCTTTTAAAACTTGATGAAAAACATCATCGATTGTTGGTGATGGTATTCTTGAAACAAGCGAACCAAAGTGTCCATGAACAGCTGCTTCTGAATGTGTTCCCTCTGGACCTAAATAGGATATTTTTAATGCCTCTTCCAAAGAGAGACATCCTGAAATAAGCTCTTTGTATATTGTTTTTATCTTCTCATTCGAAAGAGCTCCGTTTTCATTATCTTTAAGAATATTTCTTAATATGGTTGCTTCTCTATCAGGCTTATAAAATGATGAATTAGGACTTGTCTTTGATTTAATTTTGCCAATACTTACAGCCAAAGCTGCTCTCTTCTGAATTAATTTTAAAAGATCTTTATCAATTTTATCAATTTTAGATCTTAAGGATTTTAAATTTTCTGTAGCCATCTTGTATTAACCATATTTTGCTTCAAAGATTTTCATAAAATCTACGAGCTCATTAACTCCTTCCAAAGGCATTGCATTATATATACTAGCTCTCATTCCGCCAACTGATCGATGGCCTTTTAAGTTAAGTAGTCCAATTTTTTCAGACTCTTCGAGGAAGAGAGAGTCAAGGTTATTGTCTGCTAGTATGAATGGAACATTCATTATTGATCTATTTTCAATTCTTACCGGATTTGAATAAAAACTTGAATTATCTATATAGTTATAGAGTGTTGACGCTTTCTTATGATTTTGTTCTTTAAAAAACTCTAGGCCGCCAGAGGTTTTTATCCATTTAAAAACTTTTCCTGCCATATACCATGAAAAGGTGGGGGGAGTATTTAACATAGAATCTGATTCAGCATGTTTAGAATATCTTAATATATTAGGAAGATTTTTATTCTCTCTATCCATAAAATCTTTGCTTATTATTACCATTGTTAGGCCAGCTGGACCAATATTTTTTTGAGCTCCAGCATAAATCAATGAAAATTTTGATACATCAACGGGCTCGCTAAGAATAACTGATGACATATCTGCTATTAAAGGAGCGTTAACCACTGGAGCATTATGAATGGCAACGCCCTGGATGGTTTCATTTGGACAATAATGAACGTATGATGCATCGCTAGAAATATTCCATAAATCTTCATGAGGAGCATACGTAAAACTTTTGTCTTCAGATGAAGCAATTGTTTGAACTTGAGTCAACATAGATGCTTCAGAAATAGCTTTTTTTGACCAAGAACCAGATAAAACATAATCTGCTTGAGAGTTGGGTTCTGAGAAGTTAAGAGGAACCATTGAAAATTGATGAGTTGCTCCTCCCTGGAGAAACAATACGTCATGAGAATCAGGAACTTTTAAAATATCAATAAAATCTTGTTTAGCCTCTGTTGCAACACCATCATAAATTTTAGATCTATGACTCATTTCCATAATAGACATACCAGAATCACCCCATTCTAGTAATTCATCTCTTACTTCAGATAATACCTCTTCTGATATTACAGCTGGCCCTGCGCAGAAATTCCATTTGCGCATTATTCTTCCTCTTGATCTTCTTCGTTTGGAATGGTCACACACTCTATGAGTTTTTCACCATCTTTTGGAGTAATGATTTTAACACCTTGGGTATTTCGACTTAGGGTTGGTATTTGAGAAACACTTGTTCTGATCATAGTTCCTTTATCGCTAATCAACATGATGCCATCTTCGTCTTCTACCAAAGCAGCCGAGACCATCAGACCATTTCTTTCACTGGTTTTCATAGAAATAACGCCTTGCCCTCCTCTATTATGAGATGGGAAATCCTCCAAAGCTGTTTTCTTGCCATATCCATTTTCTGAAACACATAAAATAGTTTTTTCCGGATCACCAACCATTAGAGAGATCAGTTTTTCATCTTTTTTCAATCTAAGCCCTCTTACACCTCGAGCTGTTCTGCCCATAGGTCTAACATGCGATTCATTAAACCTAATTAATTTTCCAGAAGAAGATGCTAATAGAATTTCATCATCGCCTGATGTTATTGCAGTACCAACTAATTTATCATCATCATCAAGGTTGATAGCTTTAATTCCAGATTTATATTTTTTCGAGAAAAGACTTAAGTTGGTTTTCTTAGTTGTTCCGTTTCGAGTTGCCATAAAAATACATTTTTCATCAGAAAATTCACTGACAGGAAGAATTTCACTCACGGATTCATCATCATCTAAATTTAGCATATTGACTAAAGGTCTTCCTTTGGATGTTCTTGAAGCAACAGGAATTTCATATACCTTCAACCAAAAGACTTTACCCTTGGTGGTAAAACATAAAATTTGCATATGACTACTAAGAACATATAGATTTTGAATTAGATCTTCTTCTTTAACAGAGGCTGCTGCCTTTCCTTGGCCCCCTCTTCTTTGCTCTCTGTATTCATCAAGAGGTTGAGTTTTTGCATAACCACTTCTAGAAACTGTAAGAACTCTCATCTCCTCAGGTATCAGATCTTCGTTAGTGATACCTCTTCTAGTATCATTTATAAGTGTTCTTCTTTCATCACCAAAATTAGATTTAACTTCCTCAAGCTCATCTATCATTAGATTTTTGAGGGTTTCTTTATCATCTAATATTTTTTGAAGATCGATTATCTTTGATACTATTTCTGAAAACTCACCACTTAGATTGTCTTGTTCTAAGCCAGTTAATCTTCCTAACCTTAGCTCTAAGATTGCTTTTGCTTGATCTGAGGAGAGCTTGTATTTTTTTCCATTAATACCAAGATCTTTGCTAAGACCCTTGGGCTTGCATGCATCATTACCAACTTTTTTCAAAATAGCTTCCACAGGCCCAGCTTTCCAAACTTTTTTACATAAAGCTTCGGCAGCTAATTTTGGATCTTTTGATTTTTTAATAATTGTTATAACCTCATCGATATTTGCTATTGCGACCATTAAACCTTCAACAATATGACCTCTATCTTTAGCTTTCTTAAGATCATACTTAGTCCTTTTGGTAATAATATCTTTTCTGTGTTTAACAAATGCTTCAAGCATCTCTTTGAGGTTGACTTCTTTTGGCTGTCCATCAACTAAAACAGTGAAATTAATTCCAAACGATTGCTCTAGTTGAGTTTGTGCAAAAAGATTATTTTCTAAAACTTCTACCGAATCTCCTTTTCTAACTTCTATAACAACTCTTAACCCATCTTTATCAGACTCATCTCTTATTTCTGTTATGCCCTCTATTTTTTTATCCTTAACAAGTTCAGCAATTTTCTCAAGCATTCTTGCTTTGTTAACCATGAAAGGAATTTCATTAATAATTAGAGATTGTTTACCTGATTTTTCATCTTCTTCAATAGAGGTATTTGACCTAGTATGAATAATACCTCTTCCAGTTTTATATGCCTCATATATACCAGCCCTTCCATCAATGGTTCCACCTGTGGGGAAGTCTGGTCCAGAAATGTCTTTAATTAGGTCATCTATAGACAACTTTGGATTATTAATTAAATTTATGCTGGCATTTATAACCTCTGTTAGATTATGTGGAGGAATATTTGTTGCCATTCCAACAGCAATTCCTGATGAACCATTCACTAAAAGATTTGGGATCTTTGTAGGCAGAACATCTGGAATAAATTCACTTCCATCGTAATTTGGAGAATAAGAGACTGTTTCTTTCTCAATATCTCCATACATTTGATCAGTAATTTTAGCCATTCTAACTTCTGTATATCTCATAGCAGCAGGAGGATCACCGTCAATAGATCCAAAATTTCCTTGACCCTCAACAATTGGATATCTCATTGAAAAATCTTGCGCCATTCTTACCATGGCATCATAAACAGCACTGTCTCCGTGAGGATGATATTTACCGATAACATCACCCACAACCCTTGCAGATTTTTTATAAGGTTTGTTGTATGAATTTTTAAGATCATACATCGCATATAAAATTCTTCTATGTACTGGTTTTAAGCCATCTCTAATATCTGGTAGTGCCCGTCCGTGAATAACACTTAATGCATAACTTAGATAGGATTGCTTGAGCTCATCCTCGATATTTACTGATATTATTTCTTTTGCGAAGTCACTCATATGCTATGGATTTTTGAAGTAAAAATTGGTCCTTAATTTAAGGATTATTTTAGCATATTTTGACTAGATATTAGTCTTTAAATTCAGAAACTAGGCCACCAATTGATTCCTTGGCATCACCAAATAACATCCTGGTATTTTGTTTAAAAAATAAAGGATTTTGCACGCCTGCAAATCCTGCAGACATTGATCTTTTTAAAACAAATACTGTTTTTGCATTATGCACTTCAATAATTGGCATGCCATAAATTGGGCTTCCGGGCTCCTCTGTTGCTGATGGATTTACAACATCATTAGCACCTATTACAACTGCGACATCAACTGAATCCATTATAGGGTTAATGTCATCAGGCTCAGCCAGAACATCATAAGGAACATTAGCTTCAGCTAGAAGAACATTCATATGACCTGGCATTCTTCCAGCTACAGGATGGATCCCATATTTAACTTCAGTTCCATTTTCTTCCAGTAATTCACCTAGTTCTCTAACAACATGTTGAGCTTGAGCAACCGCCATACCATACCCAGGAATAATTAAGACTGAACTTGCGCTCTCTAGAATTAAATAAGCATCAGAAACGCTTATAGGGCTAACATCACCCTGATCTTCAGATGATGAACTTTTGGAAGAAGAGCTTGCATAACCAACAAATAAAATATTATTTATAGATCTGTTCATTGCTTTTGCCATTATTACAGTCAAAATAAGACCGCTTGCGCCAACAAGAGATCCAGCAACAATTAAGACATTATTTAATAAGAGTAGGCCAGCAAAAGCCGCTGCGATTCCTGAAAAGGAATTTAGTAAAGAAATTACAACTGGCATATCTCCACCGCCAATTGGAAGAACAAAACCAATACCTCCCAAAAGAGTCAAAACTAGCAATATAGTAAAAAAATCAAAGCTTGTAGCTATGAAAGGAGTTACGAATATTGAATATAGTAAAAAGGCTAATGAAATATAAAAAATAGTCGTGAATATTTTTGTAATTATTGAAGTTTTTGCTATTTTTATCTTCTCAGACAATTTTGCATAAGCAACAAGACTTCCTGTAAAAGTTACGCCGCCAATATATAAAGTTGTCATTACCAAAATATGTTGGAATAAATTATCTGGTACAGAATTAAACTCAGACCAAGCAATCAAGAAGGTAGCCAAGCCACCGGAGCCATTAAATAAAGCAACCATTTCAGGTATGGAAGTCATTTTCACTTTTAAAGCTATTGTTGAGCCAATAACAGCACCAAGTGCTATGCCTCCAATCAAGACCATTGGGTTAACTATATCCACTACCGTGACTGAAACAGCAATAAACATTGCTAAGGCTGATAAAAAGTTACCTTTTACTGCAGTATCTTCTTTACCTAGCATTTTTATACCAGAAATGAACAAAATAGATGCAACAACGTATGTGATGTTTTGAATTGCAGTTATGTCGTTAAAAATATCCATACTTATTTCTTCTTAAACATTTTTAACATTCTGTTTGTAACTAGATAACCACCAAAAACATTTATTGAAGCAAAAAGAACAGCTAAAAAAGCGATAGAGCTCTGAAGGTTAGAGTCTGTTGATAAGACTAATGCTCCAACTAAGGCAATGCCAGATATAGCATTTGCTCCAGACATTAAAGGTGTGTGAAGAGTGCTTGGTACTTTTGATATCAACTCTAAACCTAAGTAAATAGATAATATTAGAACGAACCCTAGTAAAGTATATATCTCCATATTATTGAAACCTCTCGTTAAGTATCTTTCCATCAAATACAATTACGCTACTTTTTACAATTTCGTCTTCAAAATTAAAATTAATAACACTTTCTTCTTTGTTATAAAAATCTGTTATCCAGTGATTGTAATTATTGGATAAAGCTAAAGAAGCATGATTAGAAACAGAAGAAGCTAAATTAGATATGCCAATAATCTTTACACCATTGTTAATTACAACTTCATCAGCAATAGATCCTTCAACATTTCCTCCTGATTCAACTGCCATATCAAAAATTACACTGCCTGGTTTCATTTTTTTAATAGTATTGTTATCTATTAATTGAGGAGCTGGCCTGCCAAATAGTTGAGCAGTCGTAATTACAATATCAGATCTTGCACATACATCAGATTGAAGATCTTTTTGTTTTTGAACTTGCTCAGGAGTTAATTCTTTTGCATAACCTTGATCAGTCTGGCCCGTTTCTCCTAAATCAATTTTTACAAATTTAGCTCCGAGAGAGTTTACTTGTTCTTCAACAACATCTCTTGTATCAAAAGCATCTACTCTTGCTCCCAGTCTCTTGGCTGTTGCAATTGCCTGAAGGCCTGCAACCCCAACACCAATAACAAATACTCTAGCTGGCTTTAATGTTCCAGCAGCTGTCATCATCATTGGTAAAGCTGTTGAAAGATGCTTAGCTGATTCAATCACAGCAGCATATCCAGCTAAATTTGCCTGCGAACTTAAGACATCCATTTTTTGCGCTCTAGTGATTCTTGGGATAAATTCCATACTTACTAAATTAATTTTTCTATCTGAACAAGCATTTATTAATTCTTGATTACT
>Ga0233438_10005714_pt1 | contig 10327 bp, 12 predicted proteins | sample SI_123_September_FD_182720 | JGI IMG/M metagenome (GOLD analysis project Ga0233438, IMG submission 182720) | Seawater microbial communities from Saanich Inlet, British Columbia, Canada - SI_123_September2016_10_MG | ecosystem: Environmental > Aquatic > Marine > Inlet | place: Canada: British... | reverse complement strand
AGGGTTACTGCTAACCTTCCTTCACTGGAGCAGGTATGGGTCTGTGGCGACTTGGCGAAAGGCCTACCGAGTGAATATATCGAAGCAATACTTGTAGGAGGAGATTTAGATCGAAGTTACATTAAGAAGTTAACCGATAAGGCGCAGTTGCTCACGGGAAAAACCATTACGGTGAAGGTGGAAAAAGAAACAGAACCCAGCGGCGCAATAGACGGCCTTTTAGTGTGGCAAAAACTTGGCGAACAATGATTGCCCGGTTGCAGGCAAATAGGCCTTATTTTACAGTGAATTACGGTGGGCAAGACATAATATTGACATGAAGAAAAAAGCAGTCATAGTATCTGGATACTTCAATCCCATTCACAAAGGGCACCTAGAGTATTTTAATAATGCAAAGGCGGTTGCTGATGAGCTTTTTGTAATAGTGAATAATGATCACCAAAGAGCACTGAAAGGAAGTAAAGAGTTTCAAGGGGAAGAAGAGCGCATGATTATTGTGTCGAACCTCAAAGCGGTGGATCAAGCGATTCTATCTGTAGATGAAGATCGCACCGTTTGTGCGACGCTAGAAAAGATTTCAAAGGAATATGGTCAAGACTATGATTTAGCTTTTGCCAATGGCGGAGATCAAAACAATGACACCATACCAGAACGCCCAATCTGTGAAAAAATGGGCATCGCCCTCATAGACGGGCTAGGAGATAAAATTCAATCGAGCAGTTGGTTGCTTAAAAAGTTATAAAATGAAGATTACAGTCATTGGAACTGGATACGTAGGCTTGGTGACCGGCGCCTGTTTGGCGGACGTGGGTATCGAGGTGAGCTGCGTGGATATTGACCAAAAGAAAATAGACGGCCTGAAAAACGGCATTCTACCCATTTACGAGCCGGGATTAAAGGACATCGTTCTTCGCAACTTTGAGAATGGCCGATTGCACTTTACCACCGACCTAAGCGAAGGCATCAAGGGCTCCTCTGCAGCCTTTATCGCTGTGGGTACGCCTCCAGGAGAGGACGGCTCTGCTGATTTGCAATACGTGCTCGCTGTCGCAAAATCTATCGGGCAATGCATGGAAGATTACTTGGTCGTCATTACGAAATCTACTGTGCCAGTAGGTACGGCAGAAAAAGTTCGCGGCGCTGTAGCTTCGACGTTAGACGCCCGCGGTGTTTCCTTCGGCTTCGACGTCGCTTCCAACCCCGAGTTCTTGAAAGAGGGTGCAGCCATTGAAGATTTCATGAAGCCCGACCGCATTGTGGTGGGTGTAGATAGCGAGCAGGCACAAAAAACATTGGACAAGCTCTACCGACCGTTCACCTTGAACGGTCACCCTGTGATCTTTATGGACATCCCTTCTGCGGAAATGACCAAATATGCCGCGAACGCTATGTTGGCGACGAAGATTTCCTTCATGAACGACATCGCCAACTTGTGTGAGAAGATGGGGGCAGATGTGAATTGGGTTCGTAAAGGCATTGGCTCTGACCCGCGCATCGGCAATAAGTTCATCTACCCTGGTATTGGGTACGGCGGCTCTTGTTTCCCTAAAGATGTCAAAGCTTTGGCCCGCACCGGACGTGAAAACGGCCACACCATGCGCATCTTAGAAGCAGTGGAACAAGTCAACGATGCACAAAAGAGTGTGCTCTACAATAAAATTAACGCCTACTTCGGCGGCAAGCTAGAGGGCAAGACCATTGCTTTTTGGGGATTGTCTTTCAAGCCGAACACCGACGACATGCGCGAGGCACCATCCGTGGTGATCGCGAACCTTTTGACCAGTGCCGGCGCCCACGTTCGCGCATACGACCCGGTAGCGATGGAGGAAGCCAAGCACCAGCTCGGCAATAGCATCACCTACTGCGCGAGTGCTGAAGAGGCGGCAAAAGATGCAGACGCATTGGCACTGATTACCGAATGGACAGAGTTCCGCGTACCGGATTGGGATAAAGTGGCCGAGGCTATGAACGGCAAAGTCCTCTTTGACGGACGTAACCTTTACCGCAGAGAAACTCTAGCGGAAATAGGATTTGAATATATTTCAATAGGACAACCGGTAAAGTAAAATCATATTAAATTCTCAAAACATCTATATTAATGAGTAATACTTTAATTAAAAAAGCATTTATAACCGGTGTAACGGGCCAAGATGGATCGTATTTGGCTGAACTACTACTGAAAAAGGGTTATCAGGTTCATGCTATAATAAGAAGATCCAGTGTATTTACAACATCTCGATTAACCAAATCGCTTTGGGAAAGTGAAAACTTTTATACCTACCATGGCGATTTAACAGACTCTAGTAATCTACATTCATTATTACTGTCTATAAAGCCTGATGAGGTTTATAATCTTGCCGCTCAATCACACGTGGCAGTTAGCTTTGAAGTCCCAGAATATACCGGCGAGGTAGATGCCCTGGGAACTATTAGATTATTGAATGCAATTAAAGATTTAGGCCTTAAAACACGTTTTTATCAAGCCTCAACTTCTGAAATGTTTGGCGGTATTCCCGGAACAACCCCACAGAGTGAAAAAACACCATTTTATCCAAAATCACCTTACGGAGCGGCAAAACTTTATGCACATTGGCTAACCGTTAATTATAGAGAGTCTTACGGGTTATTTGCTTGCAGTGGCATTCTTTTTAATCACGAATCTCCAAGGCGGGGCGAAACATTTGTGACTAAGAAAATCACACAGGCTGTAGCAAGAATTTTTAAAGGTGAGCAACAAGAGCTTACACTTGGCAATCTAGATGCTAAAAGAGATTGGGGCTATGCTAAAGATTATGTAGAAGCAATGTGGTTAATGCTCCAGGCTGATTTTCCAAAAGACTATGTTATAGCTACTGGTAAGTTCTTTACAATACGAGAATTTGTAGAGAAGTCTTTTGCACATGTAGGGGTGAAGATAAGTTGGCAAGGCTCGGGAATTAATGAAGTAGGTTTTGATACAGATACTGGGAAAGTTTTGGTAAGGGTCGATAAAAAATACTATCGTCCTGCTGAAGTAGAACATCTATTAGGAGATAGTACACTAGCTCAAAAAGAATTAGGCTGGACTCCAAAAACTGATTTAAGTGAATTAGTAAGAATAATGATGGACTATGATTTGAAGTTTAATGAATACGGTCACGACTAATTATGTACAACGATTTCAATGTTTCAGAGTCTTCGAAAATAAAAGGGTTAAAAATAATTGAGCCTGATTTTTTCGAAGATCATAGAGGAATGCTTTATACAGATTACCTGCAAGATTTTTCCGTAAAGGTTTTGGGCTTAGGCTTTAATCATTCTAAAATAGCAGTTTCAAAAAAAGATGTCTTGCGAGGCATACATGGTGACCACAAATCATATAAGTTGGTGTCTTGTTTGTTTGGCGAAGTTTTTCAAGTGGCGGTAGACCTAAGAATAGAATCACCTACCTATCTGGCATGTGAAAGCTTCATTTTAAATCCGGATAAGCCTAAATTAGTTTTACTCCCCCCGGGAATTGGAAATGCATTTTTAGTAATGTCAAATCAAGCAGTTTATTCATATAAGCTCTCTTACGAGGGTAATTATATAGATGCAGAAGATCAGTTTACATGCCATTGGGCTGATCCAAAGTTAGATATACAATGGCCAATTGAAGAACCAATTTTATCGAAACGAGATCAAGATGCGAGTTATTTATGATGGTGAGACAGCTTTGGCAGTTGTCCATAAAAAAAATGATTGGAAAGAAGGGTTAGACTTTTTAACGGAGAATGAATCATTTATTCAAGTAGGAACCTGGTGGTACAATAAGGGTAAAAAACTGGCGATGCACAGCCATAAGGAATACGTTCGTGAAGCAAAATTGACTCAAGAAATAGTTTTCGTTGTCGAAGGGTCAATGATTGCTAATATTCTGAACTCTAAACTTGAATTAATAGAATCTGTTGAGCTACAACAGGGGGATCTTGCGATTATGCTTGACGGGGCTCACGGCTACCAAATACTTGATGATAATACAAAAATAGTAGAGGCCAAGAACGGACCATTTATTAGTGTTGATAAGGACAAGATTAAATATGAATGACGTTTTTATACATAAAGATGTTGAATTTAAAATAACCCCGAAACTTGGCAACCATATTGCTATAGATAAGGGTGTTTATTGTACCGTAAAGGCAGATATTGGTGACTATGTACATATATCTCCATACGTCACTATCATTGGTGGTAAAAAGGCCTCCTTTTTAGCGAAGGGATTTAACAATATTATGGCAGGTGCTAGGATAATTTGTGGCTCTGACAGATTTGATAATTCTGGCTTATTTGGCGCTATGATTCCCGAAATTTATAAGGGTAGACAAATTATAGAACCAGTAGTTATGGAACAATTTGCAAATGTAGGTTCGAATGCAATAGTTCTTCCAGGTTCAGTCTTGAGGAGAGGTGTTTTGCTAACAGCTGGAAGCCTGTTGATTGGCGATACCGAAGAATGGGGTGTGTATAAAGGAAATCCGGCAAAATTGATAAAAAAAATAGAACCATCACAAATAATGGAAAAGTACAAACAATTAAAAAACGATTATAATGAGCTTTGAAAATGTAAAAATATTTGAAGAAAAGATTGCGTCCTACTTTGGCAGTAAATTTGCAGTAGCTTTTGATAGTTGTACGCACGGTCTGGAGGCGTCATTGTACTTAAAAAAAGTTAATAAAATAAGTGTTCCGAAACGCACCTATGTATCCATTCCATTTCTTGCAAAGAAATTGAAAATTGAGTTGGAATGGAGAGATGAAAATTGGCAAGATTACTACGAGATTGCACCAGGAATTTTCGACGCGGCTGTCCTGTGGAGACGAAATAGCTATATACCAGGGTCTATCATGGGCTTATCGTTTCAATTCCAAAAGCACTTGTCCTTAGGTAGAGGTGGTATGTTGTTGTGTGATGATATAGAAACAGCGAAATCCCTTAAGAAACTTTCATACGACGGTAGAGAGCCTGACATTCCATGGCGTGAACAGGATATTTCTTGTTTTGGATTACACTATTACATGACCCCGGAAACAGCGGCACTTGGGATTGCAAAATTGCCGCAGGCAATACAGACTGAGCCACGAAAATGGACTGTTACTGATTGGCCTGATTTGACTGAGATGTCAGTGTGGGAGAATATTTAGGATACATGGAGAATAAGGTGCCACTAACTCTGATTGTTAATTCATGTGATAACTATTCCGATCTTTGGAAGATGTTTGTCGACACTTTTGAAAAGAACTTTCCAGATTTCGAAGGCGATAAAAGAATTATTTCTAATCATAAGACTTTTGAATATCAAGGGTTTACCTCTTTGGGTGTCGGCGATGATGTCAGCTGGTCGTCAAACCTAATCAAAGCATTAGATAGTATTTCTACAGAGTATATTTTATTAGCAATAGATGATCTATTTCTTAAAGAAAAGGTAAAGTATAAATCATTTTATGAAATTTTCAATGACTTTGTTTCTCTGGATGGAAATTACCTGAAAATGATAGTTGCTCCGAGATCAAGCGTAAGAGCCAAATCTAGGTATTTTAATGTGTTAGAGAAAGGCACTCTTTACAGAAGTACAGCTGTTTTAGCTATTTGGAGAAAAAGTGTCTTGAAAGAGATGCTAATAGAGGAGGAGAATGCATGGGAGTTTGAAGAGAACAGCGCTTCAAGGTCTGATTGTTATGATGGTTTTTATGTCGTTCGAACGAACTTCTTTACTACCCTTCATATGGTTGTTAGAGGTAAAGTTTTAAGAAAATCTGTAAAAGAACTTCAACAATTGGTACCTAATTGGAGAGAGCATACTGCACGAGAAGTCCAAACAAAAAGTGATGCGATGCGCCAGGCTTTCAAGGATCTGAGGCATCTTCTTTTTGGTATACTTGTTCCATCTAAGCTCAGACGTCGCGTCAAGCGATTTTTTGTGTGAGAGTGCTCGACTTCAATAAACCAATGATATTATTGAGTACTGGGGCAATAATTAACAAGATACTCGGCTTGTTAAAGACGTTGATACTAATATACTTTGTCGGTGAATCAAGTGCGTACAGTTCATTATTAGAATATGTTTATATGGTACAATTATTTTTAGTTCCATTTGACTACTCCTTTTTAAATACTCTCTTCACAGGAGTTAAATTTGAGGCAGATGCTATAAGAAAGCTATTAATAATTGCAGGATTTTCATTATTCATCTTAGGTTGTTGGGTGCTATATAAAGGAGATAATGTATATGCTTTAATGTCTATCACCTATTTCGTGCTTTCCCTCCTAAGCTCATTTAGTATCATTGCGTTAAATAGGTTAAGATATTTGAGACTTTATTTAGCGACATCTATTCTATCTAGTTGTATTTTACTTTGCTCAACTTTGTTTGTTAAATATTCCATTGATGCCCTCTACATTGGGAGAATTTTTAGTGTTTTACCGCTTATTATCGCACTACTTATTGTCGGGAATAAAATTAATTTGAGGTTTGAGAAGGAGGAATGGAAACTTTTTAGAAGGCGCTCATTGTCATCTTTGTTGATGAATAAATCAACAATATTGATGATTATTCTCCCTATCTTTTTGGCCGCCTTCGATTTCAATTTAACGTACTATGCTTATGCTATGACTCTATCAGGCATGGTAAACACGGTGATTGTCAGAAATGTTCAGCTACTTACGATGTCTAGGATTTCTTACTCTTTGAATTTATATTATTTTATAGTATTCGCCGCTATTCTGGCTATCGTGATGTTTATGCTTCCGATGGAGAGATATTTGTTGAATTCCTTTGACTTGATAGTATTTATGCGATACTTGTTTTTAAATGCGTTTTTACTTTTGTTGTTGGGTCAGAGCGATATTAAATTAACAAGGAATGCCGCTTCATAGGTCCTTTTCTTATCTGTTAGGCACCTTCATTATCGGGGCACTGGCTATTGGTCGATTTTATGACCCTAGATTAATTTATGGGCCTTTGAACCTCGCTTTTGTCATCATGATATTCTATGGGATTGGATTGTACTTTGTGTTTCGCGGGTCCCGATTTAAGCTGCCCAAGGGCATAGAAAATTTTTCAGGTTTAGTACTAATCTTTATTTTTTATCAATCCATTTTACTATTAAAATATGGCTATAATGTCACGCAATATTATTCGTTTCATAAAGTAATTAATTTGATATTTTTAGCCATAATCCCTGGTATATTATTTTCAAGTGATTACGGAAATAGAATATTCCAGTATGGTTTAGCGGGATTTACTTCTTTATTTTTCGTGATAGGCATGTGTTATTTGCTCATGGGAATAACGGGTGATAGAATGGCGGTTCTTGGAGGTGGCCCAATAGTTTTTGCCAGGTGGATATCGGTTTTTGTTTTGGTTGTAATTGCGTCTAAAATGAAATTGATTCTAAAGATAGTATTTAGTGCTCTAGGCCTCTTGTTAGTTCTTGCTGCTGGTTCAAAGGGTCCTTTTATAGCCTTGATCTTGGCAGCCGGCTATTATTTTATCAAAGGATCTTCGAAAAAATCTCTGGTGATAGGTTTAGGGATAATTTTTATCACAGTTTTTTCCCTTTTAGGGTCGAAATTTCAGGAATCTACCCGTGTAATGAATGGTTTGAATGATCCGAGAAGTCTTACTAGTGTAGTAAGTCGTCTCGAAAAATTAAATGTAGCTCTGAGGTTAATTGAGGATAATGTTTGGGGAATAGGCTTGGGTAATTACCCAAAGTATGGCAAGGAGATTAATGCGAAATATATTCTTGAAGTAGACTACCCTCACAATATATTTGCAGAGATGGCTGTAGAATCTGGTCTACCTTGGTTGCTGATTTTGTTGACCGGAATGATACTCAGTTGGAAACGTGGTGTGAAAAATTGTGAAGGTAGTTTTATGCCATCTCTGTTTTTACTGTTACTAGTGAATACACAATTTAGTGGAGATCTTTCAAATAGTAAGTTTCTTGTTATTGTTCTAATAGTATTATGTTTTTATGGTAAGTCGCAAACGTCTAATTTGGTTTAGCGGAGTTGGGGAACTGGAGGCCCCATATAATGGATACAAAGGGAGATGGTTAAGTTTAAGGGATAGTATAAACGATTGTGACGCACAAATTATAACAACTAATTATGTGCATTCGCGTAAAGTTCTGCTGAGTTCTGACTATGATAGCCGATATAAAATTTTGGATTGTTTTGATTACAATTCAAAGCGCGGCTTGAAACGACTTTTATATCATTGGATTTACATGATAAAATTCTCTTGTTATTTATTGTATAATTCAAGGAAAGTGGACACTATCGTATTCAATGCCATACCTCATATTAATGTCATTGGTTTATTACTTGCGAGACTTTTGGGAAAACATGTCTTTATTGATGTTCGTGATCTCTGGTTGGAATTAGAAGGAGGCTTCATGACTAGATGTTTTGCGCGAGTCAACCGAATTTTGTTCAATATTCAAGTTTCTCAGAGTAAGGAGGTATTAGTAACGAGTAGAAAATATGGCAACTTCATAAATAGACCTTTTCACTATTTACCATTAGGTTATGATTCGGAAGGGCACGTAAGAGAATTGAAGAAAGCGAATATAATTGGTTTTATAGGCAATGAGAGTCCTCAGTACGACTTGATAGATGCCGTGGCTAAATTGAATGATGCTACTTTTAAAATTGAAATAATTGGAAGTTTTTCTTATGATTACATTGAAGCTGTAAAAGACGCGAATTCCCAGATGGAAATAGAGTTTTTGGGTTATCTAGATTCAGAGGAAGGAAAATTCAATGCGATGGCTAGATGGTCGTTCGGACTGATACCTAATTTAGCTGCAAGCCAGATGGGGTTGCCAACTAAAGTATTTGATTATTTAAAGTATTGTGTGCCAGTTCTCTATATTTGCGGACAAAATAAAACGAAACATGATTTTGAAATGCGATCATTTATAGATCAAGGATTTGGAATAATGCATTATGGTTTAGGGTCTGAAAATTATGGTGAACTAATAGACTTTATTCTTTACAATAGGCAAAAATTTGATCGCACGAATATCAATGCAGAGTATAAAAATATAATATTATGATAGATTGGATTTTCATTGAATCAAATAAGCAGGAATTAAGGAATAAATATCTAAGCGCAAAGCCCTTTCCTCATTTAGTTATTAAAGATGTTTGTGAAAATGATAAATTGGAAGCGCTTTATGAGGCTATTCCTGAGTTAGAAAAGAGAAGCCGCGACTACATGTTTGCAGGCAATAAATTCGAAAAAAGTCATTATTTTGAATTAGGAGATTTATTTAAAGAGCTATACGAAGATCTTAGAAGCGACAAGATGAACCGTTTTCTTAGTTATTTATCGGGAAAGAAAACTTTTGTAGATCGGGATAATCATGGAGGCGGACTTCATCAAGGTAAGAAAAATAGTTTTTTAGATATGCATTTGGATTACAATTACCATCCATTACACGAAAATTGGTGGAGGGAGATGAATCTTTTACTTTACTTGAATAAAGATTGGAAAACTGATTATGGTGGTCATTTGAAAATCAGGGATTTACGAACAGATGAAACCGCTGAGTTGGAGGTGGATTTTAACACTTTAATCATCCAGCAATGCGGCGACTATACGCTGCATGGTTATGATCCAACTAATTTTCCCGAGGGTAGTTACCGAACTTCAATAGCGACCTATGCTTTTACCGAGCACGTCAGGCAACTATCTGCTCCTCGTACAACTGATTGGTTTCCAGAAAAAGAGGGTGATGGCGTCTTTAAAAAATGGATGGGAAGGAACTTTCACAAAGTTACTAAAATAAAGAATGCGGTGTTCGGGAGTGGAACTGCTAAGAATAGATAAAATGTCCAAAAACATCATCATCACCGGCGGTGCCGGATTTATTGGCTCTCACGTCGTTCGCTTGTTTGTAAACAACTACAGCGAGTACCGCATCATCAATGTGGATGTGCTGACCTATGCCGGGAATCTGGAGAACTTGAGCGATATCGAAAGTGTACCAAATTATGTGTTTGAGCGTGTGGATATCGTTGATGCTGCAGCCGTTGATGCGCTGTTTGACAAATACCGGCCGGAAGGTGTGATTCATTTAGCAGCAGAGAGTCACGTGGACCGTTCCATCAAGGATCCATTAGCTTTTGTGCGTACCAACATCTTGGGTACGGTGAATTTGCTCAACAGCTTCAAGCGCATTCATGAGGATTTCCAGGGCAAGCGCTTCTACCACATTTCAACCGACGAAGTGTATGGAACGTTGGGTAAGGAAGGATTGTTTGAAGAAACAACGTCGTACGATCCAAACAGTCCGTACA
>Ga0233438_10005704_pt1 | contig 10345 bp, 4 predicted proteins | sample SI_123_September_FD_182720 | JGI IMG/M metagenome (GOLD analysis project Ga0233438, IMG submission 182720) | Seawater microbial communities from Saanich Inlet, British Columbia, Canada - SI_123_September2016_10_MG | ecosystem: Environmental > Aquatic > Marine > Inlet | place: Canada: British... | reverse complement strand
AACGTGCCTTAACTGTATCGAATTATATCAATTCAGTGACTGCGTCATTCGGAATAAATCGAGAGCTTAACGCAAGTGGAGAAAGAGATCCGGATAACGAGTGCGTTAACGGAGTTGAATGTGATGAATACGCTCACTTCCTCAACCGTCGTGTAGAAATCTGGTTCTACTAGATAGTTTTCATTACTTAGACCTTCTCTCTAAACCCGCTGTACGCGTTCATACACCCTGTTGAACTTCGTAAAGTGGAACTGTAACTGTGGTTATGCAATTTGGGGTCGAACTTTTTCGAACCAATTAATCACAATTCGACCTTTTCTCCAGAACGTCTACTCAGAAACCCTTTGAAGGAAACTTCAGAGGGTTTCTTCGTTTAGGATTAGCCAGTGGGAATCAGACTCTTGAATTCAGATACTTGATAACAGAAGCCAACAACGTTCAATCATCGAATAATGACAGTGTGGTTAATGTTATACCTGAATATAGGACGATTTTTGTCAAATCTGTCAATATTTCTTGTCAATATAGAACGTGACCGGACAATCAAAAAGAAAGTAATAATCAAGGTTTGTATTCCGCGGGGGGTATTATATTTATACTAAACCAATTCATCAATGGCAGACTTCCTAACGGGTGACCACCTAAACCATGAAATAGTAAAGATTATAAGTGACCCAGTAGATGGAATAGTATTGGCGTCACCGTACATGAAATTTCATGATCGTATAAAGCGTGAATTGACTAAACTCTCTGGTAATCCTCAAATCGAGATAAAAGTGATTATAGGTAAGAGCGACGGGAATTTTAAATCAAGTATTGATAAGGAGAGTCTCGAATTCGTTATGAATTTACCGAACGTACAACTGTATCATGAGAACCGTCTGCATAGCAGAATAGTATTTAAGGAGGGTCTTACATGAATATCCCGGGCCTCTCCCGTAACGATACGATTAATATTGAATGCTAAAATTGATTATTATGCTCTCAATAGTTAATTGCGTGCGGCATTAGTCGATTCTAATTTTGGCTACAAAAAAGAACTGAAATTGACGCTTAGGTGCTTGCTATTCGTCGGCTTATTACCAGTTTTGACGTTTTGTCTAGTTGCAAAGGCCATATGGTAATTGTACATTGAACTGACAAACCACAACCATGGCCAAGTCTAAGAAGTCACTTGCTGAAACCCATCCCGAACTTACCAAGGAATGGCATCCAACAAAGAATGGTGTTATAACTCCAAATGATGTCACCAAAGGAAGTCACAGAAAATTTTGGTGGAAATGTGATAAAGGAATCGATCACGAATGGGAAATGTCAGTTGCTTCAAGAGCATCTCAAGGCCAGGGTTGTACAATATGTAGGGGTTTTAAAGTTGTTAACTCCATTTGTCTTGCAACACTTAATCCAGATTTATCAAATGAGTGGCACCCTGTTTTAAATGGGGATTTAACTCCTTTTGATGTTATACCGGGAACCTCAAAAAAAGTTTGGTGGAAGTGTGATAAGGGAGATGACCACGAATGGGAGGCCAGTGTGAAAAGTAGAAATAACGGTGCTGCATGCTCTGTGTGTGCAGGAAAAAAAATAGTTATATCTAATTCTTTAAAGACTCTTTATCCGCAAATTTCAAGTCAGTGGCATCTAATAAAAAATAAAGGGCTTAACCCTTATCAGTTTGCTCCGGGTAGTCATAAAAAGGTTTGGTGGAAGTGCAATAAAGGTGATGACCACGTTTGGGAAGCATCTATCGGAGAAAGGACTAGCGGCGGTACTGGTTGTCCGATTTGTCAAGGACGAAAAGTAGTAAAGTCGAATTGTTTAGAAACCACTCATCCTGAAATTTGTAAAGAATGGGATTACAAAAAAAACAAAAAGATTACTCCTCAAGATATTGTTGCCGGTTCCTCAAAAAAAGTTTGGTGGAAGTGCGATAAGGGTGATGATCACTCTTGGCAGGCCGCACCAAATAGTAGAACAACAAACAATTCAGGATGTCCAATATGCACAAATCAAATAGTTGTAAAATCTAATTGTTTAAACACTGTATATCCAAATTTGGCCAAGGAGTGGCACGCCACAAAAAATAGATTAACTCCGTTTGATGTAAGTTCAAAATCCAATATTAAAGTTTGGTGGAAGTGTGAAAAAGGAGATGATCACGAATGGAAAACAAGAGTTGTTGACAGAGTTGATGGTAATGGGTGTCCAGTTTGCTCAGGACGAAAACTGGGTAATTCAAATTCATTGGCATATGTTCATCCAGAAATATCCAAATTATGGCATCCTGTATTAAATGATGAATTATCACCCGGAAAGATTATTAGTAACAGCCATAAGAAAGTATGGTGGAAGTGTGATAAGGGAGACGACCACGAATGGAATACAAGTCCAAACGTACTTATTCAAAATCAAAAAGATTCAGCATCAAATGGATGTCCAGTTTGTAGAGGTCTAAAGGTCGTAAAATCAAATAGTTTAAAGTTTTTACTTCCAAAAATAGCAAGTGAATGGAATACTGAACTTAATCATAACGGGCCCGAGAATTACACCATAAAAAGTGGTAAAAAAGTTTGGTGGAAGTGTAGTAATGACGCAAGTCATATTTGGAGAACATCTATATCAAATAGGACCAATGGGTCTGGGTGCCCATATTGTGACTTAACACCACAATCAAAACAAGAACTTACAATCACTTTTGAGTTAATGAAACTATTCGAAAACATTAACCCTAAGGGCTTTAAAACAAAATTAGAAGGTAGACTAAGAGCAATCGACATTTACATTTCAAAACTTAATCTGTGTATTGAATTTGACGGTTCTTATTGGCATAAAGACAAGCAAGATATAGACAAGATTAAATCTGAGATGCTTCTTGAAGAAGGATTCAAATTAATTCGAGTAAGAGAGGCACCACTTGAAAAGATTTATGATACAGACGTCATAAGCAAACAGCCATATGACGGGAAGCAAGTCACTAACAATATTCTTTCAATGATACTATCTATGTATGACTTGGATTCCGAATTGGTCCAACGGATCAATGAATACCAATCCATAAATGAACTACTAAACGAGAAAGGACTAAATAGGTACATTGACAAGATCCTCAAAGAGAAAGCCGAGAAGAAGTAATTCTTTTACACAAGTAAACTAATTCTTCCATCAAAGAATTAGTAATTACCACAGATTGATGTTGACTTTAATGATTCGGCTCCGAATCAATATTTCCTCTTGTGTCCTGAGTGGGACTATTGACGTACCACATGTAAATTGATTACCTCATCGAATGTATTTAAACGTATTGTATACATTCCCGGAGCTAAAGACGACATATCGATATTTTGATGATTTTCGCCTATTTGCCAAATATCTTCTAAAACTACCCGACCCATCATATTAGTGACCTGAATAATCTTAGGTTCTAGTCTATCCACCTTTTGAATAGTGATGATTCCAGATGTTGGGTTAGGAAATACAATTAAATTTTGGACTATTTCTTCAGTACCAAGAAAACAAATATTACAGGTACTAAAGCAAACCACATCCGCTGAGTCATTCGTTAAAGTCAAAACCACTCCTCTACAACCAGAACTATCCCACTGGCAAACAAGAGGAACAGATTCTGTATCTGAAATAGAATTCCCATTGAGAAACTTATACAACAGCGTATCTCCAAGATTTTGTGTAACAACATACTCATAAATCCCATCACCCTCTGAATCTAACATTTGACTAGAACCTGGTTGCCAATTTTGAAAGTTGCCTGTTACGAATACTCCGTTCGAATTAGCGGTATCTGCATTCATGTCTACTTTTAACCTATAAGTTGAAAGCGAATATTCATCCGCACCAATATCGGGCTGTGTTAAAAGGCGAACCTGATTATCTATATCCTTGAAAACGCCCAAAGGTGTGCCTGCGTTTAAAGCCGGAGAGGAAAGAATATGTAAATCTGTGGTATCAATAAAATTGGGATTACCCCAGATGGAATTTGCATCTTGTTGAAACGAGGAAGTCCAACCTGCAAAGCCGTAAAGACTGGAGCCATTTTTAAAAAGCTGGTTATTCCATTGGAATTCGCCATAATAATTATTGTAGTCGCAGCTTAAAAAGGACAATAAAGCTGAAGAATTAACCCCATCAACGGAGATTAATTTACCACCCGTTGTGTTAGAGATAATGTTGTTATAGATATCAATGTTTGAGCAAGAGAAATTGGAGGATACATTTTCAGTGTTAATCTCAACTGTAGCATGCGCTAAATTAGGAGCCGCATTTCCGTAGGAAGAAATTGAATTGTGATATACTTTTATTTCATTACTATGGTTGATTTCTAATACGTTATAAAATTCGCTACCGTCATTGCGCATTGACAACATATTGTTGCTAATAATTCCAGGAGCGACTGCCGAACAATTGACACCAGAAATGAATAAACACCCGTCGATGTATTCACCTGATACATCTATGGTATTTCCTACCACCTTGAGATTTCCGATATGTGTACTCGACGTGTCTAAGTTTAACGAGGCTATAGTTATTCCCCAACGATCAGACTTTATTGTATTATTAGTGATTTCAACGGAAGGAGGAGAAACCGTGTTCGGTAGATCAACATGTGTATGTATGCCCGATTCGGTATTGATAATGCGGTTGTTAGACGCAATAAAACTTTTATAGAATTTTGTAAAATCGTTCATACCGCCACCAGTACCTAGAAAACTACCGAAATCAATGTCGTTATTAGAAAATTCGCAATGTTTGAAATATGTAACCTCCACTCCATGCGCTCCTTCCCCGTATAAGTCGAGTGTATTATTAAGAATCAAACAAGTATCTAGAGAACAAGTATTACTTTCTCCAAATACACGAAGACCGTCATTAAAATTTTTAATCGAATTCGATCGAAATATAAAATTACCAGAAATTGATGATGATACAGAATAGCTAAGTCCTATAGCTACAGCATCAAAACCAACGCCTTGCGAAGGTGATAGTACCCTAAACTCATTTCCTTCAAATCCAATGTTCGAATTTGCGCCAATCATTTCAATATATCTGTAATCGTATCCGCTTGGAGCACTAAAGACCAAATCTTTGAAATAGATGTTACTTGTTCCGTTTAATCGAATGGCATAGGTCCCAATCGCAAAAACGGAATTATACGCTAGTTCGGCGGGAGCAGTATTGGTAGACGCAGCCTGAAACGTAATTGTGTTGGTTGTTGAAGATCCTATTATTGCAGGTATAGAAAATCTTTCGTTGTAAGTTCCTTGTTTGACATGAAAAACTGTAGGCCCCGAAACACCTTGTGTTGTCAATGCTGATACCGCAGCACCAAAACTTGTAAAATTGTTCGTACCAGTCCCATTCTTATCAATGGTAAATATTCCTGAGAGCTGACCTAATGCCGAAAAATTGAGCAGAAGAAACGCAAGAAGTATATAAATATTATGTGCTTTTCCCGGAATTCGCATGATAACAATTTTCCTTAAATATAGGCTGTTTCAGATGATATGCAATGTTTGACAAATTCCCTGCTATCGCCCAACCCGAGTTAGAAATTTAACGGATAAAAATCAAAGTCTTAGATGTCTCTAATTTGTCTCAGCATTGAAGAGATCGCGATTCTTGAATTACAGATCATTCCAAACGTCTGTTCGGAATATTCCGAACAACACTTCCGCGATTGCCAGAGACGCATCTCAAAAGCACCCGGGCAAGTTTAGTTTTACTTTCATCCAGTTAGAATAAAAAGCCCATCCTCCTGTTACAAGGAGTAGGGTTTTCTCAACATTTACAGCTGTACTACTGAAGTACAATAATCCTTGTGTCAATGACAGCTCCTTGAGGATTCTTTAATAGTAATGTATAACTACCTGCAGCGCCAAAACTATTGAAGTCAATCTGGACTAAGGGCTGATTTAGCCCTACTCCAAACATTGACTGCCCAATTGAATTCTTAATCTCCATTGAATAGGATTGACCTATCATATTCTGCGGTACCTCTACGTGCAAGTAGCTGTTGGTAGGGTTAGGATATACCCGAAGCTGGTACTCAAAGGTTGGAGGGTTGATTCCTATCAATGATACGTCTATGATCAATGTATCCGTAACAGTTAAATAGATAGTGTCAATTTGAGTTACTAGAACCGTATCGTATACATTGATGTAAGTGGTATCAAAGATATCGACATAGCTCGTATCAAATACATCTATATATGTGGTGTCAAAGACATCGATGTAATTAGTATCGTAGACTGTAACATAAGTAGTGTCAAATACATCAACAACATTGGTGTCATATACCGCTATATAGGTAGTGTCATAGACATTAACATAACTGGTATCATAAATATTGATATGGTTAGTGTCGTTTATAATAACTAGGGTTGTATCATATACATCACATACTATGGTGCTTGTGTCCATTAATAGTATTGAGTGTGTGTGAATACAATTGAGACCATAGGAAACATCGACAGCTAATATGGTAGAGTCGGACATCAAAGCCACTTCCACTGTGTCATTGGTTACATCATCAATAAATATGGGTTTATCAGCTGACCACTGGTAGCTAGTTCCTCCAGTTGCGATAGCTGTAATGGGATTAGGAGGATTATAGTATAGCCCCGAAGATGTTAAAAAACCAGAGTATGATTCCTCCTTAAAATAAAAGGTGTCGGAGTAACTAGAACAAAGGTTGTAATCACCTTTAACCCAATAAGCCCCTTCTTGATTACTCCCTGTAAGTGATAGTGAATCTGAGTAAGGGGACTGGAAAACCTGATTTCCATTCTTGTACCAATCCCACGTCCACGTATTTTGTAGTCCACCGTTTTCCGGTTCAACAAAAACTTTAAGTGCTTCTGAATTGCAAACTAAAAGTGTATCATTATTGCTGACCGTATCTAACAAGACATTTACATCTGATGTTAAAATAAGGTCCCAACTTTTTCCGATAATAATGTTTCCAATAATCCCTGTTGTAGATACAGGGGAACTGCTGACTAATCTAACAGAATACACTCCTTGAGTAAGCGTCTTAGGAATCTTAACGGCAATTTGATAATTAGTATCAACTTCATAAGCGTAAAATTCATTTACCTCAATGTAATTACCGTTGAATGTTGGATTGGTAGAGTTAGAGCCGGGATCAGAAATTTCAACCCTAAAGTAATTTGTTGAATCAAAATCACTTGTAATGTCAAAGGAATAGGTTGAAATATTACCGGTACAAGCTTGCAAAGGAATGGAGTGATTAGCTGTTACACCAGAATTACAAATAGCGGAAATCACATTAGCACTCGCAGTGTTTTGGCAGCCATTAGCATCTGTTCCTGTGACTGTATAAGTAGAAGTAGTACTGGCTGGTGGTACAAATGCAACTCCATTTGACACTCCACCAGACCATTGATAAGTTGCGTTAACACCACCTCCAACAGCACTTAGCGTAATAGCCGATCCATCGCATACGGTCTGAGAAGAACCTCCTACAACGCTAATGCTCGGTAAAGCATTCACCGTCACCGTAATAGTTGTTGGATCACTTGAGCAACCTAAAAATGTAACTTGCCTGACATAATAAGTAAAGGAGCCTGCTGTACTTGTTGAAGGAACAGGACCTGTAAATGTTGACAATAAATTATTACTACTGTCGTACCATTGCAATGAATTACCCGCACTCGCAGTTGCATTCAAAGGTACCGCAACATCTCCTATACAATACTCAATATTTTGATTAGTAATAGTCGGGGGTGAAGGTTTTGCAAACACCTCTACAGTGATTGAAGCCTTCGGGCTTTCACAACCTTGAGAGTTTATCTGACTGACAAAATAAGTTGAAGTACCTGAAATACTTGTTTGAGGTGTCGGAGCAGAAGAAAGTACAGTAACCCCATCGGTATCGTACCAAAGTAATGCGTTTCCTGTTGCTGGAATTGCTGTTAAAGGTACTGAAGTATAGCCTAAACAATAACCATAATTTGTTGTAGGTGTGGATGGAGCTGCCACAGATTGGACGGAAATATGTACTGTATCTGTGCCAAGAATATTGTTCTGTTGGTCATAAGCAGTGACAATGTAATTCGCGCTTGTTGTGGGAATAAATGCAACTCCATTTGAAATACCACCTGACCATACATAGGTAGTATTTAGACTTCCCCCAGTTGCTGTTAAAGTCACAGCATTTCCCGCACAAATAGTATCATTAGCTCCAGCATCGACGGGAAAAACATTGTATACCCTCACGTGACCAGAATAATTTCCATTTCCCGGAGCCCCAATGGCAACAATGGTTCCATCGGAAGATAGAGATACGGAAGTTCCTGATCCGTCACCCGCAGCTTCACCATCAATATCTGCACCAAGTTGCGTCCAGCTGCCAGCGCTGTATTCGTAGATCCTCACGTGACCGGTATCAGCTCCATTACCGTCTTGACCAATAGCTCCAATGGCTAGAGTAGTACCATCGGAAGATAGAGATACAGACCACCCTGACTGGTCATTTGCAGCTTCACCATCAATATCTGCACCAAGTTGCGTCCAGCTGCCAGCGCTGTATTCGTAGATCCTCACGTGACCGGCTGCAGTACCATTACCGTCATTAAAACGAGCTCCAATGGCTACAGTAGTACCATCGGAAGATAGAGATACGGAATATCCCGAATCGTCAAACGCAGCTTCACCATCAATGTCTGCGCCAAGTTGCGTCCAGCTGCTAGCGCTGTATTCGTAGATTCTCACGTGACCGGCATTACTACCATTACCGTCATTACCAAAAGCTCCAATGGCTACAGTAGTACCATCGGAAGATAGAGATACGGAAGTTCCTGACTGGTCATTCGCAGCTTCACCATCAATATCTGCGCCAAGTTGCGTCCAGCTGCCAGCGCTGTATTCATAGATCCTCACGTGACCGGAATTAGTACCATTACCGTTATTACCAGGAGCTCCAATGGCTACAGTAGTTCCATTGGAAGATAGAGATACTGACCAACCTGATAGGTCACCCGCAGCTTCACCATCAATGTCTGAGCCAAGTTGCGTCCAGCTGCCAGCGCTGTATTCGAAGATCCTCACGTGACCGGTATTTGTTGAAGTACCGTCATTATCAATAGCTCCAATGGCTACCCTAGTACCATCGGAAGATAGTGATACGGAATATCCTGACTGATCCCAATTAGCTTCACCATCAATGTCTGCGCCAAGTTGCGTCCAGCTGCCAGCGCTGTATTCGTAGATCCTAACGTGACCGGCATTACTACCATTACCGTCATTACCATTAGCCCCAATGGCTACAGTAGTACCATCGGAAGATATAGAGACAGATGTGCCTAAATAGTCGTACGAAGCATCACCATCAATATCACCTCCAAGCTGTACCTGAGCAGATAGCGAATTAATAAGTAGTAATGTAAAAAGTAAGCTGAGCTTTTTCATAAGTTCTTGGTTTGCAATAAAGATAACTACAAACGACTCAACCACGAAAGTCGTCTATTTTGAAAAAATTGAGATTAGATATCTGCACTTAGGGGATAAAATGTCATTGGATGACAAGTGGCAGTCACTCCAAAACATCATTAAAAACCCTACCCCCTTGATAGGGAGCAGGGATTCTTAAGAGTTTTCGACTTTTACAGCTGTCCACTAGTTGCAGTACAGCGTTCTAAAGAACTCAAGGTTCTTCTTGGCATTGTTCAATGCAGAGCCAAACCGTGACCACACGTACCACCGCTACCGGTAGTTCTCCATAACTGTAGATGCTCATCCAAAGACTTACACAGCTGCTCCATTTGTGCAACGACTCTTTTCTTGCTGTCTTGAATGCTTACATAATCATCAAGGCGATCTGCAACCAATCCCGGTATGAGGTACTCAAGGCTCTTCTTGCTCCGCGCACTCTGCGAAGCATTGAATCACTTAGATCAGTTTTTTCTGAACCAATTTCATAGAAACGATGTCACTGCGTTATACCATTAGAGGCCTAGTATATTCATGAACACACGGATACGGAACAATTCTCTACCCGAAACTATATTTGCAGCATTGCGTAAGCCATGTACGGAATTTACCGTACAACCCTAACACGATAACAGGAGATGAACATTCCTTAAAGTCGGCGTCAATCGAATCCGCGGTCGGAGAGAATATCGTAGTTTAGTTTTTGACTTGGTATCATCATTAAGCTACTAAAAACATTGGGATGATGGAATTACAAGTGATTCCAAACGTGTGTTCGGAATATTCCGAACAAAAAATTCAAGCCAATGGAAGGTCTTGCCGGGCAATAAATCACTCAACCTGATCTGGTTCATCTATTCGATTTACCTTCGACCTATTCTCC
>Ga0233438_10005701_pt1 | contig 10352 bp, 10 predicted proteins | sample SI_123_September_FD_182720 | JGI IMG/M metagenome (GOLD analysis project Ga0233438, IMG submission 182720) | Seawater microbial communities from Saanich Inlet, British Columbia, Canada - SI_123_September2016_10_MG | ecosystem: Environmental > Aquatic > Marine > Inlet | place: Canada: British... | reverse complement strand
GAAGGAGTTTCAGGCTATTTAAGCCCCGTAGGCGCCATAGATGAAATGGCTCAAAACGCTCTTAAGATCCTTAAAGCCGATTCAACTTTAAATACATTTAAACACGGCGCACAAGTCACAGCAACAAAATTTGATATTCACAAAATTGTTCCTTTTTATGAAGCTATTTATGAAGAAGCGCTCAAAAACTGCATTTCAATTTAATTTGTAAAAAGAATCATCACTTAGTGGCGTTGTAATTTTTGTTTTTATAATAATACAATTACTTTTACATTCTAAAGACTTAAGGACTAGTATATGGCGGGTAATGCATTTGGATCGATTTTTAAACTGACAACATTTGGGGAATCTCATGGTACTGCTATTGGCGGTGTAATTGATGGATGTCCTGCAGGAATTTCATTAGATTTTGACGCTATTCAGCACGAAATGGACCGACGTAAACCTGGACAATCCAAAATCGTAACTCAGCGTAAAGAACCTGATACAGTTAAGTTTTTATCTGGATTTTTTGAAGGCATCACTACCGGTACACCAATTGGATTTGTCATTGAAAATGCCAATCAAAAATCGAATGATTATTCGCATATAAAAGACGTTTATCGTCCAAGTCATGCGGATTACACGTATACCGAAAAATATGGCCAACGCGACTATAGAGGTGGTGGACGAAGTTCGGCACGTGAAACAGCCTGTCGTGTTGTGGCAGGTGCTATTGCAAAACAATTTTTACAAACCATAGAAATAAACGCCTATACATCATCAGTAGGTGAGATCGCACTTAACAAATCCTACAAAGATCTAGATTTAGCCAATGCAGAAACAAATGATGTACGTTGCCCAGATTCAGAAGTGGCAGCCCAAATGATTTCAAAAATAAAAGCCATTCGAAAAGAAGGTGATACCATTGGAGGTGTCGTTTCTTGCGTCATAAAAAATGTACCAGTAGGCTTAGGTGAACCTGTCTTTGATCGTTTACACGCACAGTTAGGCAAAGCAATGCTTTCCATTAATGCTGTGAAAGGTTTTCAGTATGGCAGTGGATTTGAAGGCACGCAACTCAAAGGGAGTCAACATAATGATGCGTTTAACGCTGATGGCTCTACCAAAACGAATTTATCTGGCGGTATTCAAGGTGGTATTAGTAACGGAATGGATATCTATTTTGATGTGGCGTTTAAACCGGTTGCTACAATTATGCAAGCTCAAGATACCATCGACAAAGATGGAAATGTAGTTGAAATGCATGGAAAAGGACGGCACGATCCTTGTGTAGTACCGCGTGCAGTGCCGATTGTTGAAGCTATGGCTGCCTTGGTCATTGCCGACTTCATGCTGTTAAATCGGCTAAGTAAAGCTTAGAACTTAAATACATATATATGAAATCACTTGCGCTTCATTGGAAAATATTAATAGGCATGCTCGCTGGTGTGACCTTTGGTTTTATTATGCTCGAAGTTGGCGGTGCTGATTTTGTAGCCAGTTGGATTAAACCACTAGGAACTATTTTTGTGAAATTATTAAAGCTAATTGCAGTACCACTTATTTTAGCCTCGCTGATTAAAGGAATTTCAGATTTAAAAGACATTTCCAAATTTGCGTCTATAGGACTCAAAACTATTATAATTTATGTTTGCACTACCGTCATTGCGATTAGTATTGGACTGATTTTAGTGAATTCCTTAAATCCTGGTGATGGGGTGTCTCCTGAAACCATTTCAAAACTGACCGAAACTTACGCAGATAATAGTAGTGTGCAAGGAAAAATTGCAGAGGCAGGCCGCCAACAAGCCAGCCGTCCTTTAGATTTTCTTGTGGATATGGTGCCCGACAATGCTTTCTCTGCATTGAGCAATAATAAACTTATGCTGCAAGTGATTTTCCTCGCCATGTTTCTTGGAATTTCACTCCTTCTAATAGGCGAAAAAAGCGCCAAACCTCTCAAAGATTTCTTTGATTCTCTGAACGATGTAGTACTTAAAATGGTCGATTTAATTATGCTCTCAGCACCTTATGCTGTATTTGCATTGTTGGCCAATGTGGTGGTCTCTTCTGGAGATCCAGAGCTATTATACGCGCTTCTGTTTTATTCAGGCGTTGTAGTAGGTGGCCTAGCATTAATGATTTGTTTTTACCTTGTTTTGGTCTCTGTAATCACCAAAAAGAATCCCTTATGGTTTTTGAAACAAATTAGTCCAGCACAGTTATTAGCCTTTTCGACGAGTAGTAGTGCAGCCACGCTTCCTGTGACTATGGAACGTGTGGAAGAGCATCTCGGTGTGGACAAAGAAGTGTCTAGTTTTGTCTTACCTGTTGGCGCGACCATCAATATGGATGGGACAAGTTTATACCAAGCTGTAGCCGCCGTGTTTATCGCGCAAGCCCTAGACTTTGATTTAACGTTTGCAGACCAATTGACAATTGTTCTGACCGCTCTTTTAGCCTCTATTGGGAGTGCCGCAGTGCCAGGAGCCGGTATGGTGATGTTGGTGATTGTATTGGAGTCGGTTGGCTTTCCTGCAGATAAATTGGCCATTGGATTGGCGCTTATCTTTGCGGTTGACCGTCCTTTAGATATGTGTCGTACCATGGTGAATGTCACTGGCGATGCTACCGTTTCCATGATTGTTGCCAAGTTGGAAGGCAAGCTTCATAAACCAAAATCTAAAGAGTGGGATGGCCATTTGGAGGAGGTGATCTAAGAGACTTTGCGGAACGGGAGTTTTACTTTTGTATCACCACACGAAAGGATTCGTGCGGTAGCGGGGGCTTCATATTTTAGTATATGACCAATAATTGTCTTTACTTGTCCATTTAGCACCTATTTTTCTGTTTAAGCTTTTACCATTAAAATCTTTATAATTGAATGATATTTTAAATTTTAACTCCTCTGGCAGATAGTTAGGTTTAATATATAAGTCAAAACTAATATTTGTTTTCTGTGATGCGTTTAAATTAATTTCTGTATTTGATGAAAATACTTTCTGCCATCCTTTTTCTAATTTACAATCTATGTTTATTGATAATCCAGTTATTTCTGTTTTGCCTGCATTTTGAATTGTAAATATAGTTTTATATCTCTTACAGATTTTGGCATTTCCATCGTACTTTATTTTTTCAAGTTCATTTTTTGCATCAGCGTATGTAAAAATATCATTAATGTTTGGGATTATCTCATTTTGTTCATTTCTAATTTTCAAAACGTAAGGTGCAAAAACTGTATTTGGACTGCCAACTTTTATATATAAATCAGGTTTATAACCCCAGTCTATTGAATGGACTTTGTCTAAATTCCACTCCTTTTCAGGTCTAAATTTAATTTCTGTTATTTCAGGTTTTCCTTCATTGAATTTTTCCCATCTTCTATTTTGTTTCCTTTGATTTGAGAGTGACAAGATTAGGCTAATTATCGATATGAAAATTGCTATAATTTCTGAATTCACTTTCAAGTAAAAGAAAAAATTTGATAATTTACTCATTTAGTTTCGATTTGCTTGTGCCTAACTAGTGTATATATACACCTTTAGGTGTGTTTATTTCTTTTATATTTTATGCTTTGTTCAACAATACATCCCTAATTGGCATGTATTGTTGAACTTTTGGTTTTATAAATCGGATTTAAATAGTTTTTCATTTCACTCATTTTATATTACAAAACCTAAGTTTAGTATGCATTGCGAGGCTTGCGATACGTTCAAATTCGTTTTAAAAACAACGCATAGGCTCACAGCAATGTGCAACGGCAACATCCTTATAGCTTACTAAAAAATTGAATTGGTTAAAAATGAAGAATCAGATTTGGGATCTAAATCTGCATAAATGTAGTAAAAATAATTTAATTACGATCGAGTGGGGTAGTGTAAAAAAATACTGATCAGTTCATTACTCCAAAAATCGCTCTTTCAAATCTGGGGTTGGAACCCTGCATTGAGATTGTGTTCCAAACCAGCGGTAACGGTTGTTGGCAATAAACCGATACAAGCCATCCCGAATAAAACGGGGGATGAGGTATCCAATGAGAACCACATAAAACCCACCACCCAAAACCTTGCACAGTTTTAGAACAGCCTTACTTCTCTCGTAAAATTTACCGTCTGTATATACTATAATCGTATCTAAATTATCACGGTCTAGTAGCGCCTTTGGAATAACGTTTTGGGCGTATTCACTTTGTAGAGATGCAAATTTTAAAACCCCTTTTTTGTCGTGTTTTATGAGGAAGTTCACCCCGCGATTGCAGAGGGTACACACGCCATCAAAAAAGACACTAGTTTGCATTATTTTTTAGAATTCACATATTCCAAGCGGTCAATATTAACCGTCGTTGTAAACAGTCCATAATTCACCACCGCTTTGTTTTTTTCGAGTTTATCCAAAGTTCCTACAGCGCGACCATCTTCCAAACGCACCGAATCCCCAACCACAAGAACACGTTTTGGTTTTGGTGGAACCAATGCTGCTTTTTCCTTTTGTTTCTTTTTTTCTTTGCGAATGACAGCCACTTTTTTATCAACCTCTTTTTTAAGGGCTTCTTCTTTGGCTTTTTGTGCCTTTTTTTGTTTGAGGCTTATTTTTTGACGTTTCGAATTTTCAATCTGTACCAACTTAAACAATTCATTCATCAATTCGCGTTTTCGTTTGTTTTCGAAAAAACGTTCCCCTAAATCACTAATTTTTTGACCGAGATACACCAAACGCTGGTTACTGTCAAAAAGCTCTTGATAGCTTTGGAGTTTTTTCTTGGCCTTCGCATTAGTTGTTTCTAATTTGTCGGTTTCTAAGCTTTTCTTAATCTCATTTTGTTTGAGTGCACGTTCTGTTTTTTCCAATTTAGAGCGCTCTTTTTGCAGTATCGCAATCGTCTTATCAAATCGAATTTTGCCGCGTTCAATCTTCTTTTTCGACCGGTTGATCAGACTGTAAGGAATGCCATTTTTCTGCGCCACCTCAAAAGTAAAAGAACTACCCGCTTGTCCAATGACTAACTTATATAAAGGCAGTAAGGTTTTTTCATCAAACAACATATTCGCATTTTGTATATGAGGCAGTTCGTTAGCCAAAAGCTTTAAATTGCTATAATGGGTTGTAATAATTCCAAAGGCTTCTCGCTCATAAAAGACTTCCAAAAATGTTTCGGCCAAGGCGCCACCCAATTCAGGATCACTTCCAGTTCCAAATTCATCAATTAAAAACAGAGTGTGTTTGTTACACTTCTTTAAAAAATAGTTCATTTGTTTTAAGCGGTAACTGTAGGTGCTTAAATGATTTTCGATAGATTGATTATCCCCAATATCACTCAAAATCGTATCAAATAAACAGAGTTTTGAGCGTTCATGAACAGGAATCAGCATCCCCGATTGCACCATGAGTTGCAACAAGCCTACTGTTTTTAGGGTGATGCTTTTTCCACCAGCATTTGGTCCTGAAATCACGATAATTCGACTGTTAGTGGACATGGTGATCGTTTGTGGAAAGGTTGTAATGCCTTCACTTTTATTGGCCACCATCAGCAAAGGATGGTAAGCGTTGACAAGATCTATTTCTTGGTGTTTGGTCACTTCTGGAAGGACGGCCTCAATGGTTTTGGCATACTTTGCTTTGGCATAGATGACGTCTATTTTGGTCAAAAACTGCTGATAGGATTCTAGCAACGGACTGTAACCACTTATGAAACTTGTAAGTTCTAGTAAAATGCGCTTAATTTCCTCTGTTTCTTCAAACTCTAAATTATTGAGATCGCGTTGGTGTTGTTGTGTCGTATCGGGCTCAATATAAACAATACTACCTGTTTTACTGGCGCCCAAAATACTGCCTTTGACCTTGCGGCGGTACATGGCTTTCACGGCCAGCACCCGGCGGTTTTCCATCACCGTTTCCCGAATATCATCCAAATAATCTGCACTGTTATACATGCTCAACGCTGAGTTGAAACTGGTGTTTATTTTTGTGCGAACCGCTTGAATCGATTTGCGTAAACCATATAAGGTGTCCGAGGCATCATTACGAATTTCGCCAAACTTATCCACTACGCTATTAATCGCTTCTGGAATTTCTGTGTTGGCTTCAAGTTGTAAAGAAGTTTTGTGTAAAAGGGGGTAATATTCATGAAATTTCTTGAAAAATTTCAATAGAATATTAGTGGTCACACAAATGCTAGCTATTCGCCGAAAGCCGTCAATTTCTAGATAATTATTTTCAATCCGAATTAATTTCAGTTCTGCCCTGATGGCATCAAATCCATGATTAGGAATGCGGTTTTCATTGTCAAAAGACGATACAAATTCATTGGTGAGTTGAAGTGCTTCAATGACCTCTTCTCTATTTGAAAATGGTAAAGTTGCTAGAATCTCCGCTTTTCCTAAAGTTGTAACATTGTGAAAAGCCACTTGTTGAATTACGGATTCAAATTCTAAATCTTGTAAAGTCTTCTTGGAAATCTTAATCATTGTGTGCAAGCATAAGTCACTACAAATGTAAGGTATTAATGTTTAAAATATATAGCTTAAGTTTGTAGTCTAAGCCTTATATCATAAGCTCGTATTATATGTTACAGCTCACAGGAACCTGGCGTTCCCATTTAGAATCTGAATTTAATAAATCGTATTTCCAAAAATTGGATAATTTTGTTAGTGCAGAGTATGCGTCTCACACATGTTATCCGCCGGCCAATCAACTTTTTAATGCATTTGATGCTTGTCCCTTTGAAGCTGTAAAAGTGGTCATTATAGGTCAAGATCCCTATCATGGTGCTGGACAGGCCAATGGGTTGTGTTTTTCTGTCAATGACGGTATAGCACATCCGCCATCATTACGGAATATTTTTAAGGAATTAGAAACTGATATGAACCTTCCATATCCAACTAGTGGTGATTTAAGTTCCTGGGCAAAACAAGGGGTTTTACTTCTAAATGCAACTTTGAGTGTGCGTGCCAAGGAAGCTGGAAGCCATCAAAAACAAGGCTGGGAAACATTTACAAATACGGTTATTAAAACCTTATCTTCCAAAAAATCGAATGTGATTTTTTTATTGTGGGGAAGTTTTGCTAAACATAAAATTAAACTCATTGATACCAGAAAACATACCGTTTTAGAAAGTGGACATCCATCTCCTATGAGTGCCAATCGCGGGTTTTGGTTTGGAAATAAACATTTTAGTAAAACAAATGGAGTGCTAAAATCATTGGGCAAGTTACCAATTAAATGGGGCTAATCTTCTAAAGACACCACCAACTGCTCAAAAGGGAGTTTTTTCGATATAATATCTAATTTTAGCAACTGCTCTTGAACGGCTTCCACTGTTAATGCTTGGATGTTTTGTTGAGACCATTCTGTTAACGCTAACCAATTTTTCACATCTTCATTTTTTTGGTGATAGCGCTCAGAAATAATAGTCTCAATTTCAGGAATATGTTTAAATCTAGCAGTAAACGAATTGATGACTTTTAGAATCGTTTGAAGCGTTTCTTTTTCATTGGAAATAAATTCATCGCGCACCGCAAGAACAAAGCAAGGCCACGGCGTTGGGCAATCTCCTAAACGTCGAAAAGTTCGCTGATCGACTAAAGGCTTTGTTGTAAATTTCTCCCACATAAAATAATCCGCTTTTTGATGTGTTAGTGCTTCTACCGCACCATCTAGATCCTTGACCACTTCAAATTGTAAATCGGTAGCGGTATCCCAGTCTAATTTTTGTGCATTTACGTACGCCATCAAATGAGAACCAGAGCCGAAGCGACTTATGGCGGCCCGTTGGCCTTTGAGTTCGCTCAGGTGTGTAAAAGCTGATTTTTCCGCCACATGGATGCCCCAAATTAAGGGTGTTTCCACAAAAACTTGTACAATCTTACACGGACTTCCTTCCGTAATATCTTTAATGATGCCTTCAGTTAAAATTACAGCGATATCAATCTCGTTGTTGCGAAGTGCAGTGGCCATTTGGCCTGTACCACCAAAATAATCCTTCCAGCGTACACTAATATCATGGGACTTAAAATGCCCTTGTTTTAATGCCATATACCAAGCATAGTTGAAGTGTTCTGGAACGCCGCCAATACGTACATCTTTCATCTAAGAAACAAGTTTATTTAGCGTATATACAATCAACTTATCGATAGTCGCTAGTGGTGTTTTGCTAAAAGTTCCCAAAGCTCTATTGGCCAAAATAGCATTCATGGAACAGGCTTTATGGCCCAGTAATTTGGACAACCCGTAAATTGCAGACGTTTCCATTTCAAAATTGGTAACTCTTAAGCCCTTGTAATCAAAACTATCCATTTTATGATTCAGACTGTCGTCTTGTAATTCTAAACGTAAGACCCGACCTTGAGGGCCGTAAAACCCACCACAGGTTGCGGTAAGTCCGTTGAGAGTTTGGTCACTTTTTAATTTTGCTTCTAATTGTTTTGAATTTTCTATAATAACGGGATATGGTTTTTGTGGGCTCCATTGGGTGTGTTTTACAAATGCCGCTTCGATATCTGCATGTTTGATCGCATCAATTTTATAAGATTGAAGCATTCCATTTATATCCATTCCATAAGAGCTAATAACAAAACTATCAACGTCGATATCAGGTTGTAATGCCCCTGATGTTCCTATTCGAACAATGGATAAACTTGTTTTAGTGGCCTTGATTTCTCGAGTGTTAAAATCAATATTTACTAAAGCATCCAATTCATTGAGTACAATATCAATATTATCAGGACCAATCCCCGTTGAAATTACAGAAAGCCGTTTTCCTTTATAGTATCCAGTCTGTGTTTTAAACTCACGACTTTGCATTTCAAAATCTATGCGGTCAAAATACTTAGTAACCTCGCCAACACGTTCTTGATCGCCTACAAAAATAAGGGTGTCTGCAATGTCTGAAGGTTTCAAGTGAAGGTGATAAATACTTCCATCAGAATTGAGTATAAGTTCGGAGTTTTTTATAGCCATTGCATACAATTTTTATCCTCCAACGCGTTTAACATTGAAGCCTAATTCTTTTAAAAAGGCCATAATTTTATCTCTAAAATCCCCTTGAATGATAATGGTGTCATTTTTGAAACTTCCGCCAACACTAAACCTTTTTTTTAGGTCTTTAGCTAAAGCTTTAAAATCGTCATCCGCTCCAGTATAGCCTTCGATGATTGTAATGGGTTTTCCTTTACGTTTCTCGTATTTACATATTATGGGCGCATCTTGCATCAAAAGAGTAGTCTTTTTGGGTTCAGGGCTCTCTGATGGACTTTCAGTATGCTCTGGAAACAAATTCTTAAGTTGATCCTTTAAATCCATTAGTTTTTAGCTAATCCTAATTCTCTAATGCGTTGATCCAAATATTCGCCAGCAGTGATATCTTCAAATTGTTTTGGATTTTCAGCATCAATACAGTTGTCTAAAACGTTTAATTTCATTGCACTAATTGGGTGCATGAAAAAAGGAATAGAATAGCGTGAGGTACCCCACATTTCACGAGGAGGGTTGACCACTCTGTGGATGGTTGATTTTAATTTATTGTTGGTGTGTCGCGATAACATATCACCAACATTAATCATAATTTCATCTGGGTTAGCGATAGCATCTATCCATTGGCCATCATGGTTTTGAACTTGTAAGCCTCGCCCTTGTGCGCCCATTAATAACGTAATGAGGTTGATGTCGCCATGAGCTGCTGCGCGTTCTGCATTTTTTGGTTCTTCTGTGATTGGTGGATAATGAATAGGACGTAAAATGCTGTTTCCGTTATGAATATACGCGTCAAAATAACGTTCATCTAATTCTAAGTATATTGCCAATGCTCTTAACACATATTTCGCTGTTTTTTCTAGCATTCTATAGGCTTCTTTTCCTACAGAATTAAAGTGCTCTAATTCTTCAACTTCTATATTTTTAGGGTATTCAGCTTCAAGCTCTGGATTATCTTGAACAAATTGTCCAAAATGCCAATACTCTTTTAAATCGCCTTCTTTTTTGCCTTTGGCACTTTCTTTTCCAAACGACACATAGCCTCGTTGACCACCAATTCCTGGGATCTCATATTTTTGTTTTTGTGGTGTAGGTAGATCGAAAAACTTTTTTATTTCTGAATATAACGTGTCCACTAAAGCATCATCTAAAAAATGACCCTTAAGCGCAACAAATCCTATGGTTTCATAAGCCTCACCAATTTTAGTAACAAATTGTTGTTTGACCTTAGAGTCGTCGGATAAAAACTCTTTAAGATTAACACTTGGAATTTTGTTCATTGCTTTTGTGTATTGATGTATGTAACAAAGATAACAAATCCAAAGTTTTACAAAAGCAATTTTTTAAAGTTAAACGTTTATAACTAATATTTCCCTATTTTTGAAAGGCAAAAAACTCAGATA
>Ga0233438_10005700_pt1 | contig 10353 bp, 13 predicted proteins | sample SI_123_September_FD_182720 | JGI IMG/M metagenome (GOLD analysis project Ga0233438, IMG submission 182720) | Seawater microbial communities from Saanich Inlet, British Columbia, Canada - SI_123_September2016_10_MG | ecosystem: Environmental > Aquatic > Marine > Inlet | place: Canada: British... | reverse complement strand
TATGATAATATGGGTGCGTATACTTACTTATGTGGGGCAATATTATCTCTACCACAAGTTTGGTTAGCAAAACAATGGAACTTAGTTGTGATTAACTTGAACTTATTAATTGGATATGGATTATACATATTTGGTTAATCCAAATAAATTATATTTATATACACAAACTAAAAATAATATTATGATTAAATTAACTGATTTACTTAAAGAAGCAAAGTTTGATAGAAATAAACTAATGCGTGTTATGAAGAAGTATGATGATGCTGAGATTATGACATCTGATGGTAAACACTTTAATATTTATAGTCCTTATAGTAACAATAAAGATAATGCCGATATGTGGAATAGAACTTCTGTATTCGCATTAGACCAAGATGGTGAGGAACATGAAATTGATTATAAAGATATAGTAAAGGTTAAAGGATAATAATATGAAAATAGATATCAAATCAAAAGGAGGTAATATTAAAGTTGAATTTTTAATTATGCCTGGTCAAGGAGATAATCATTTTACTGCCATGGCAAGGTCAAGTAATGATTTGGATAATCTACAATTAGCAATTTCCGATAGTGGAGCAGGTGATGATATGGTTTCTGTTGTAATAGCAAAGGCAATGGAAAAGAAATTAAAATTACCTATTGATGTAAACCACAGTTATCAAGGAGCAGGGTATGGATTCAAATTCGATTTATACTCGATATCAAAAAAATTAAAATAAAACAAAAGGAGTTATTATGAACGAATACATTGGAACTTTAATGCAGAGCAGAAACCAAGCTCACATTTTTCACTTACAAACATCATCTTATGCGAAGCATGTAGCATTACAAGAGTACTATGAAGGTATTGTTGATTTAATTGATTCTCTTGTAGAAGCATATCAAGGTAAATATGAAATCCTTACCGATTATAAAATGATTGGTACATTGGATGACATTAAAGATGAAGGTGATGTTGCTAGTTACATCGAAAAAATAGCAAGATATTGTGAACTAAAGAGAGAGAAACTTCCACAAGATGGTTTCTTAAATAATATCTATGATGATATAGATACTCTACTTAGAACTACTCACTACAAGTTAGATAGATTATCTTAATCACAAAATATAACGCATAAAAAAAGGGGATAATTAATTTTATCCCCTTTCTTTTTGTCCTTTAGTTTCTTCTTAGAATCTATAAGTTAAACTTGCGTTCCAAGTTCTACCAAATCCGAACCATACTGAATTTCTTGTATCAACTCCGTTCCAAGTAGTGGAAGCATCAGTTGTATGAATATTAGTATTTGATTCTGCGATGTAAGTTTCATCTAATAGGTTGTTAATGTTTGCTCTAATAGTCCAACCATTACCAATCTTTCCAGTAACACCTAAATCAAACAATCCATAAGATGGAAGTTTTAATGCTCCTGCGTTATCAGGGTTTGTAAACTCTGAATCAGTAATTGAGTAATCTGCATAAAGACCATCAACAAATCTATAATCTAAATCCATAGAGATGTTCTTAGTGATTTTTTGGTCTACACCAAGATTAGCAGTAAATTGTGCTGCGTCACCAACTTTAGCATCTTTCAAGTACAATGTACCTGTACCTACTGATTGTTGGTTATCATCAAATAACTCTGCTGAGAAATCTTTAGTATATCTCCAATCACCGATTGATAACATACCTTTGAATTTAGTAGCGTTAGATAATCTATACTTTCCTTCAAATTCGATACCATTGTGTACCACATCGATATCTTTGAATTGTGCTGAACCATCTACTCCTTGTTGGTTAGATAAACTTCTTTGTACAAATCTATTACCCCATGTTGTAGAGTAAGCATTAATGTTAAAAGAGAAATCATTAGCAGCAAAACCATATCCTAATTCGAATGAAGTAATTTCTTCATTTTGTAAATCTGGATTGATTTCATTTGCATAGTTAGGGAATACCGCACCAAAGTTTGGTTGTCTTGAAATAAACCCTGTGTTAAAGAATACGTTTTGTTTCTCATCAATGTTGTAGTTTGCACCACCTTTGATATATCCACCACCTTGGTTTTGAACCTCTGATTCTGGATTACCTACTTGGTCAAAGTAATCAATTCTTTGGAATGCTTGATTCGAAAGACCTGCTTGTACAACGGCAGTTAATTTATCACCACCATATTCAACCATAGTGTTAACACCTTGCCATCCAACTTTACCTACATTGTAATAGTCAATCTTAGGACCATTCAAACCTGTGTTCTTAAATGGAGATGCTTCAATAGTAGTTTCGATAATCTGACCTGCAGAGTTTCTATTACCTGTTGAATAATATCCATCTAATCCCATCAAATGGTTAAGAGTTCTATAATGGTAACCAGTATAGCTTCTTAAATCAACACCAATAGATGTTTTGAATTTACCGAACTGACCTTCTAAGTTAGATATACCACCAACCCAATTGTGTGAGTTCATAGACGCTCTTCTTACCAATACTTCTCTGTTTACATTTGAGTCTCTAAATCCATTAGAACCAATTAACAATCCTTCATATCCACCGATATCACCAGTGTATCCTTCAGTAGTTGATTGGTTGTGAGCAACAATCGCATCGAAATCAATGAATCCATTTGCATCTCTTGAACCTCTACCATTTTCTAAGTAGTGTTCGGTTAAATCCTTTCTGAAAGGAAGGATATCAGATGCAGATGCACGATAGTTGTTACCACGAGGACCAGTTCCTCCACCTCTACCTGCTGAACCATATAATGATGTAGCAAGTTTAAGGTTATCAGAAATTTCCCAATCCCAATTGAAAGTTGCAAGTGGTTTGTTATAGAAGTTTCTTCTCATTGAGAATTCTTCTCCATTTAACGTACCACCATTTGAGTTCCATCTTCTATCAATTCCTTCACTACCGAAGTTTTGATAATCTCTAATAGATACCCAAACATCTCTTTGATGATGCCATTGACCTGCCCCTAAAAAAGAAAAGTTCAACTCATGAGCTGAACCTTCGGGTGCGTAACCAACTGCTGCGAAGTAAGTGTAACCTTCTCCACTTGTGTTATAGATGTATCCATCTCCTTGCCACCTCGATAGTAAGAAAGATGATGCCCATCCTTTCTCATTTTTACCTGTGTTGTAAGATACACCGGTCTTAATGTAACCATCGTTACCAACCATTTGTAATACCTTACCACCTTCACTCTTTTGAGCTGCTTTAGTAAAAATAGAAACAGTTCCACCAACTGAAGGTACTGCTAATCTAGACGCACCCAATCCTCTTTGGATTTGGATACCACTAGCAACATCTGTTAAACCTTGCCAGTTACTCCAATAAACCCAACCATTTTCCATATCGTTAACTGGTTGTCCATTTATCAAGAAAGATGTATTCCTTTGGTCAAACCCTCTAAGAGAGATTCTTGAATCACCATATCCACCACCTTGTTTAGTAGCGTATACACCTGGAGTTTTGTTCATAATCTCAGGGAATTCTAGGTTACCAGTTTTCAGAGTAATCTCTGATACAGAGATTGCTGAAACTGCTACTGGAGTTTCCCTTACTTTTGCAATATCAATTACACCTGAAGTAACTACTACTTCTGATAACTGATTTAATGCGGTTTCTAAAACTACTTCTATACCATCAAATGCCTCAACTTCTGCTGCATCGAATCCGATAAAAGTAATTACTAAAATGTCCCCTTCGGATGCTTCAGAAATAGAAAAGAGACCATCAAAATCGGTTGTTGTACCTATTTGGGTCCCTTTGATTACTACCGTTGCACCTGGTAGAGGAGAGTTCGATTCTGCATCAACCACTGTTCCAGTGATTTGTGCGAATCCGGTCATTGTGGTAAACACCATCAATAACCCAATCAATAATTGCTTCATAATTGCTTGATTTTTGTTCATAATATAATATAACTAATTAATATAACTTAACCCCACAAGGGGGTTTCTTTGAATATGTATAACGAAGTTTCAAAAAGAGAAATTTCACTTGTACATATTTTGATACAAAGATACGAATAAATTATTTAATATCCAAATAATATTTGGAAAATTTTAACAAAAAAGTTTTTGGAATTGTCAATTTTTTTTCGTATTTTAGTATAATTGTATATTTATGTATATACATATATAAGTATTACGAATGTTAACATTACGAAATAATCAAATAGAACCTGTTAGGAAAGGGATAGAATATTTTTCTGAAAAGAAACCCGTTCCATCGATTATCGTAGCACCTACTGCTTTCGGTAAATCAATTGTTATTGCTCATATCGCAAAAGGTGTGGGTGAAAAGGTTTTGGTAATCCAACCATCAAAAGAATTATTAGAACAAAATTATAATAAGTTTATTAACTTAGGTGGTGACGCAACCATTTACTCTGCTTCTATGGGTGAAAAGGAAATTGGTGATGTAACATATGCTACCATTGGTTCTATTGTTAATATAGCATGGAAGTTCAAAGAATATGGAATTACAAAAGTAATCATCGATGAGTGTGATAGATTTCCTAGAGAACCAAATGGAATGTTAAGAAGGTTTCTAAAGGGTGCAGGTATAACACATACACTTGGGTTAACTGCTACTCCATTAAAACTTCAAACTAATATGGGAGAAGATGGTAAACCCTTTTCTAAATTAGTCATGTTAACTAATCGTTCTAAAAAAGGTAACTTCTTCAAAAAGATTATCTATGTTGCTCAAATCCAAGAAATGGTTAAAGAAAAGTTTTGGAGTAGATTAGAATATCAGTCTTATGATTTTAATACTGGTGATTTAGTTTATAATACAACTGGTGCTGAATATTCTAATTCATCTATTACGAAAGCATACAAACTTCAAAAGATATCTTCTAAGATTGTTAAAAAGGTTGAAGAACTTTATAATAGAAAATCTATTCTTATTGCTGTTCCAACCATTGATGCGGCAAAAGAATTGACCACATTGATTCCAAGTTGTAAAGCAGTTTACTCAGAGATGCCATCTCAAGAAAGAAAAGAAACGTTGGAGGAATTTAAGAGTGGAGAGTTAAGATGTGTTGCACAAGTTAATATCTTATCAGTTGGATTTGATTATCCAGAATTAGATTGTATTATTACAGGTAGACCAACTGCTTCTTTAAGTTGGTGGTATCAGTTTGTTGGTAGAGTTACTCGTATTCATCCCAACAAATCAGAAGGTTTGGTTGTAGACTTTGTAGGTGCAGTTCCAAAGTTTGGTAGGGTTGAGGATATCTACTTCAAAGAAGATAAGGGGAGATGGAGTATGTATGGTGAGGGAAAGAAACTACTTACAGGAATCCCTCTAAAAGAACTAGGTTTACATATAGAGGGTCAACCATCACCACACGAAAAAGCAGCAGTCGGACCATCAGTAAAGATGCCTTTTGGTAAATATGCTGGTAAAGAGGTTAGACAAATTCCTGCATATTATAGAGACTGGATGTTAGATAATTTTAAGTGGACTCCTTTTAATCAAAAAATAAAGGATGAAATTTTAAGACTTAAAAACATCGGTATTTAATACTTAGATATATTTATAACAAATACTCAATGTTTAGTATCTAATACTCATTGAGTTCAATCGTTATCTCAATAGAGTTATATTAGGGGTTCTACCCTAATGTTTTAGTAATCGTTTTTTAATTGTTTTATCAATTGTTTTACCTGAACTATTAAAGGTATAGCAAATGAATGCTGCTATAAAATTGTTTTTGTTAGTAGTTACATCTCTTCTATTGAGTGTACCTACTCACGCACAACAAGATTTTTACGAACCAAAAGAAATTGCTATTGGTGAGGTTACCAACGAAATTCGTATGGGTAAGTTTGCTGGTAATCGTAATCTAGCAATTGGTATAGAAAACATATTAGAGGAAATCATATTGGAATATGATTATGATTTGTATGACGGTGCTTCCAAACGAATTAATGTTAAGTTAGTATTTTTTGATATTAAAAATATGGGAGCTAGTATAGCCGTTTATAGAAAAGGCGTTTCACTAACACAAATTGCTGCAATTGGAGAATTAATTGAGGATGGAAAAGTAATAAAAACTTCGAAACAAAAAGGTAGTTCGAAGCAGATATCCACAACTACACTTGTAATTGCAGAAGACGGAAAATTTAATCAACAAACAGCTTCCATAGCTCTTAAACGAGTCTGTGAAGCTATTATTAAAGATTTATTAGAATGAAAAAAATTTTATTATTATTCGTAAGTGTACTTTGTACACTAAACGTATTCGGACAAACCGATGCGAAACTTGATTACTCAGCTGTAAATTCAGTTACTAAGGTGGGTGATACATTAGAAGTAAAGTTCAATTACTTTAAGGCAAAAGATGCTAATGGTGCTGATATAGACGCATCACTTTACCAATTTGACTTTCAGTACAACAACAAGTTATTAAATAAAATATCATCAACTTGGCAACCATCATCAACCTCAGCTCAAAAGGCACTAAATAGTTGGAATGGTTATAAGTTTGGACCTGATTCAAATAAGGATGTAGATGACTATGATGGTCAATATACTAGTTGGTTAGCTTCAAACTTGTATGCGTCTGACTCTGATTGGAGTGTTGAAAGAATAACATATCAAGATGTAACTGCATTAGGAGAAGGTGCTGAGATTATTAAATATAAGTTTATAATCAAAGATAAAGCAAATTCAAACTATTCAAACTATACAAACATATTAAATGCTAACTGGGTTAACTTAAAGAAATCAGACAATACACAAATCGGTGTTACTAAGGGTACTTCAAATTTCAACTTATCTCTTTCAAACATTGAAGGTGGTGATGCTGGTAGTGTAACCCTTACTATATTATCAAACATCATTGATGATAATATTGGAGATGGCACTCACTTCACTTATAAGATTTACAACAAATCTGATATCGGTAGTGGTAACCAACCAAATGAAGGAGCAAGTATTGTTGCAGAAGGTACATATGATGCATCTGGTCAAGCATCTGTAACTGGTTTAGAGAATGATGTAGAATATTTCGTTTGGAACTGGGTTGACCAATCAAAGGATTATATGGATAACGTAGTAACTGTATCTGATTTAGCATTAGTATTCGCAGAGGCGATTGGTGGAGGTAGTTCACCTAATGGTTCATCAACTACATTTGATTATTACATTCAAACATTCATAGCAAATATATTTCACGATGAAGCATTTGATGGTAAGATTGATTTCCAAGATTCATATGAGATACTTGCATATCTACAAGGGGTTAGTAGTGATAACACAACTTATATAACTTATAAAGGTAGAGCATTACAAACAGGTGGTAATGAATCAACGTTTGGTACAGTAGATGAGAATGGAAGTTATTTCCCTGGTATTGATGCAACATTCAAACCAACTGATTCAAATAAATCATTTAACTTTGTACACGCTCTTATGGGTGATGTTAACTTCTCACACTCTTGGGAACCTGATACTGAAGGTACTGCGATACCAACATCACAACAAGCAAATGCATCAGTTGCAAGAATGAGTATGGCAGCTGGTTCTAAGTTTAGTGGAACTGCTGAGGAGGCTAATTTAGATTTAACATCTGAGTTAAAGGATGGGTTGGTAGAATTCACAATCGGTTCAGAAGTTGAAGAAATGATTGGGGCTCAGTTTAATATCATATACGATAGAACAAGATTAGTATTAGATAATGTTATCTTCGATACTGGTAATACTATGACTAACTTCTCAAATCACATTGAAGAAGATGGAAAAATAAATATTGGTTCATTTGACCAAAACTTTGAGGCAACTGTTAAGACAGGTACTCCATATAAGTTAATCTTTGTACCAACAGTTGAGTTACAAAATACATCTGGTCTAATCACTTTCAAAGTTAATGAAGGTGTTAAAGCAGATGGTACACAAATTAATTTTATAATGGAATAAGAATGAAAAAAGTATTATTATTATTATCGGTATTTTTGTTAGTGGGTTGTATGGATGATGATATCATCTCACCTATTGATAATATAGTAGAGGTTCCTGAATCTTTACAAATAGAAGATGTTCAAGGATTAAAAGTAGAATCAACGATTGTTTCTGATGAAGTAAGAATGAATATTAAATTACCTTACACAGGAACATATAGAGTTAAGATTAGAGATATTTCAAAGAATTTGGTATCTCAAGAGAAATTAGATGCTAACGAAGGGGATAACATATTAAAGGTTTATGTATCTTCGTTGGAAAATAATGGATATACACTGGAGTTAACTGATGATAATCACGACATCATAGGTATAGCTTCTATTGTTGTTAACAATTAAAATATACAATTATGAGTGAAGAAAAAAAAGAAGGATTCTTTTCACAAATAAAGAATCAAATAATAACTGGAGTTGGTGTGATACTAACTACATTAGGTGGTGTTTTTATAGATGAGGTTAAATCATTTGTAGGAATAGAATCTGAAGAACAAACTGAACAAGTTCAAGTAGAACAAAAACAAGAGGTTAATGTAACTGGACCTGAGATTATTATCAATATCCCAGAACAAAAACCTGCACAAGAGAGAGTTATAATAAAAGAAGTGCCTGTTAAGGAGAAGAAGGAAAAAGAAGAGAAGATAGACTGGTAATCAGTTATATAAGTTTACAATAAATTATAAGACTATGTTAAATGGATTTAAGAAATGGTGGAAAGTATGGGGACAATTAATAGGATTTTTATCTGGTATCATCTACCTTAATGCTTTCTTTTTAATTTTAGGTGATTTAATGCACACCTATGAATGGTTATCCCTTGTTTGGGTTATATCATTCTTTGGGTTTGTTGGTTGGTATTCTTGGCAAATGAGAATACATGGTTGGAGATTACCTAAGAGTATAAAAGATACACATTAATAATTTTACAAAAATAATAACTATGGAGAATTTTATGACAATTTTTACGGGTAAACATTCAGATTATAAACTGGTGGATGTTATTCTAAAGGTATGGATTGCTGGGTTGTTTACAATGTGGGTACTTGGAATGGGTACACTATTGTTTCATATTATATCAGACCCATCCGTAATGGATAACGCAACCTTTGGCGTATTCGATACACTTGGATATTAATGAAAAAGATTATAGACATATTAATAAGAATCGATAATTGGTTAACTGAGTTGGGATTAGATATGTATCCCAACCTAACCAGTCATATGAGGAAAAAATAATGGTACTATTAGATGTGATGGTATTCACACTGGCAATTGTTACAGTTATGTTCGTATTATATGAACAATTCAAAAAAATATTGGATAACGAAGAATAATGAAAAAATTATTACTATTAGTGGTATGTGTATTTTTAACACACACCACATTTGCACAAGTTGGAAGTATTAAAGCAGAGGAGTATGTTGCTGAATTCGAAAAGAAAAAATCAATTGATGATGTTTCGGATTATTGGGGTGATATGTTGCCTGTTGCTTTGTTGGATGTAGGTATCTCTGATGATTTATATGAAACTTATCCTGAGTTAAGGGATGGTAGAGTTGGATTAGGATTAACTAACATCGTAATCGAGTACTTAGATTGGACAAATAGATTTGAGTTCGTTGAGGAGAAATCAACTATTAAAGATAGAATGAAATCTCAATGGATTGCATCAAGAAAAGGTGTATCTGAAAATAAGGTTTATGGTATGGGTAAGATTACACTTGCTGAATACTTTGTAACAATTGAGATATATGATTTTTCGGTATCTGAAGATGAGGTTCTTTCTCTTAAAGATGGTTCTAAACAAACACAAACAACTCGTTTGGGATTACAAGTAAGATTTACCGATGCCGAAACAGGTAGGTATTTGGTTGGTTCTGGTTTAGGTACTGCTAAAACTGTTAAAACTCAAGAAGGGTTAATTGGTTTAGATGTAGATGAAATCAAATTTAGAGAATCGGGTATTGGAGTATCTACCCGAAAAGCATTAGAAACTGCATCAGCAAGAATTGTTGCACGAATGATACGAAAAGGTATATTCGAAAACTAATGGATGAAAAAACTTTTAACGATACTTTTCTTTCTGTGTATAACACAACTTAGTTATTCACAAACCTTTACTCAGACATTTGTAGACAGATGTACTGGTGAAGTACAAGTAGTTACTGCTGATTTTACTACGGGTTCAGCTGTTGTATCCTTTTATAATAAGGTTAAACTATTTACTTACAATCAATTCATAAATGGTGAACTACAACAATGGTTAGTTCAACAATATGCTTGGTGGGCTGCATTATCTCCATGTTCATCAGCAACAACCCAAACTCAAAACGCAACTAACAACGCTAACAACGCAACTAACAACAATAACTCAGGCTCATCTGGTAGTTCTGGTTCGAGCGG
>Ga0233438_10005699_pt1 | contig 10355 bp, 8 predicted proteins | sample SI_123_September_FD_182720 | JGI IMG/M metagenome (GOLD analysis project Ga0233438, IMG submission 182720) | Seawater microbial communities from Saanich Inlet, British Columbia, Canada - SI_123_September2016_10_MG | ecosystem: Environmental > Aquatic > Marine > Inlet | place: Canada: British... | reverse complement strand
ATGGATCAATACCTCATGGTGACCGACATCAATAAAGCTGGCGAAAAACTGCTTGAAGCAACAGCCGACGATCTTTTAGGCAGACGCATAGTCAGCCTGGTCGCAGAGAGCGATCGCGTTGAGGTAGCGGCGCGTCTTGAGGCGCTCAAGATCGGCGATAGAGAAATGGCCGAGACTTTTGAGGCAGCCATGGCTCACAAACAACTAGAATGGCGCGTGAGCTACAGCGAAAAACAGCGCAGTTATTATTGCGTGCTGCACGATATTTCCGCGCAAAAAGAGCTCGAACAGCTCAAAAATGACTTTATCGCCATGATCACTCATGATCTGCGCGCTCCGCTATCATCCATCAAAATGATCCATGAAGCGCTCGGCGACGGGCTCTACGGAGATCTCAACGACAAGGGTCAAGCCGCCGTTGCGCGCGCCGAAAGTGGACTATCGCGTCTCATGCATCTGGTCAACAATCTGCTCGATTTTGAGCGCCTCGAATCAGGCGCCTTGACCTTGTATAGAGAGTCAGTGGCAGTGACAAAATTGTTGTCCCAGGCGACGAGTGCAGTGCACGATCTGGCTCAGGCAAAGCGCATCGAAATCAAGATCCAAACCGATCTCGATGCACAACAGACAATCAATGTCGATAACGAAAGAATGGGGCAGGTCCTGGTCAATCTTTTGAGCAATGCCATTAAGTTCAGCCCCGAGGGTTCTACCATCCGATTGTGTGCTAGACAGCAAACTACAGGCTTATTGATCGAGGTGATCGACGAAGGGCGCGGGATCGCAAAAGAAAAACAAGCCGAGATTTTTCAAAAATTTAAGCAGAACAGCCGAGAAGATGCGAGTAATATGCGAGGATCTGGCCTGGGTCTAGCGATCGCCAAAAAGATCGTCGATCTGCATGGAGGGCGCATCGGCGTGGAAAGTGATATTGGTGCTGGCAGCCGATTTTTTGTTTATCTATAATTTTGAGGCAAATGTAAACAGCCGTGGCCAAGATACTTTTAGTAGAAGATGACAAGGCGCTGGCCCAGACTGTATGCGACTGGCTAGACTTTGAAAATCATGTGGTCGACGTCGTCCACGACGGCCTGGATGGGCGGCAATTGATTGCTAGCAGCCACTTTGATCTGATGATTTTTGACTGGGATCTGCCTGGTCTCTCAGGCATCGACATCCTGCGAGGATACAGGGCTAGCGGCGGCAGCAAGCCATGCCTGATGTTGACGGGCAAGCGAGAGATCGAGGATAAGCTGGAGGGTTTTGATAGCGGAGCGGATGATTATCTAACCAAGCCTTTTCACGGCAAGGAGCTAGTTGCACGTGTCCGCGCCTTGCTACGCCGGCCAGAGGTCTTAGTCGATAAACAATTGCAGGTCGGATCGCTCAGCCTGGATCCCGATGCCGGCACGGCAAGCCGAGGTGGGTCCGCACCGATCAAGCTCGTTCCTAAAGAATACGCCCTGCTCGATTTTTTTATGCGCAATCCAGGCAAGTTGTTTACCACAGAGGAGCTCCTGCAAAGGGTCTGGTCGGCAGAAGCCGACGCCGGACAGGACGCAGTCACTACTACAATCAAAAGGTTGCGCAAAAAACTGGACGAGGGTGTCCCTCATTCGATCATACGCAATGTACACGGCATGGGCTATGGTCTGGCAGAGACCTAGATCGCATGGATAAAAAAGGAACTTTTAGGGTAAATTTGCTTCTATCAGGGCGCTTACCAAACAAACGGAGTACTCATGGAGATCGAAAACCCAATGTTGCTCGATCCTGATGAATACGACCTGGGCGTATTACCACATCAAAGATGGAATGTCCTGGACCTCATCACAGTGATCGCGCGGCCGACACGCCCTGCATATATTTTTTGCGATGTGGATATGAGTCGCATCGAAATGCTGCGCCAAAAGCTCAAGGAGCAAGGCAAACCGATCACGGTCACGGCTGCGCTGCTCAAAGCAATCTCGATTGCTCAAGTGGATTTTCCTGATGCGCGCACATATCTTTTGCCCTGGGGCGCAAGAGTGGTTGACCCAGTGCCCGTGGCTGGATTTACAGTTGAGAGACAAATCGACGGTCAACCAGTGGTATTTTTTGCCAATATGCCTGGTATCGAACACATGACCTTGCAACAGGTAGCAAAACAGCTATTGCAATATGGCAAAGGAGACATCCAGGACGTACCTCAATTGGCCAAGGAGGTCTTTTTGACCAAATGGCCCTGGTTGCTCCGCCGTATCGGTATGCTAATAGGACTTTGCGTGCCTTTGATCAGGCGCGAGGTCAATTGCGCGACCTTTGGTCTCACATCGCTCGGCAAGTTTGGCATGCGGTCGGTGATTGGTCCTTGCGTACGGACCTGTATTTTTGGTGTGGGGTCCCAAGAAGATCGCCCCGTCGTACGCGATGACAAAATCGTCGTGCGACCCATGATGCTCTTGGAGCTGTCGGTTGATACCAATGTCATGACCCAATTTAGAGCAGCCGAGTTTTTTGCCCGGATTAAGCACCTGATAGAGTCAGGCATGGAGGGGCATCTCTCAGGAGACGAGGTCATTGACTATCGCGACCTCGAAAAATCACGAGATGAACGTGAGGCCATGCAGAAACGAGACAGAGACGCGAAGGTGATTCAGTCGGATCGATTTATGCTCAAAGCCTTGCGTGACTCGCGCAAGCTGGCGCGGCGTACCGCAGAGTCCAAGCTCTTGGCATAAGCTCCTGGCATAAATAGTAAAATATGTCCTCTGGATCTATATCTATGGCTCAGGCAGGACAGACAAATAGCAAGTCAGATAAGCAAATTACTTTTATTGCTAGCCGCCATACCCCCTTTGCGGTTGGTGCTAGATCTTTTTGCCGCTGGGGAAAATATCCCCTCCAATGATGACATGATCTTTTTGCAGATCATGGATAGGGTCACAGCTCCAGGCTATGACTGGACGCATTTTTTTAAGGACACCTTTATCCAGGGGCATAGCTTCTGGCTGGGACAATTGCTTTTTATGCCTTATGCTGCAGCCGGCCTCGATCAATATACCGGTATCATCATTGGTATCGTATTGATGCTGGTCCGGTTTTATCTCGTGCAGGACATGCTCTTGCCACGCGCAAAGCAACCAGCCTCGTCCTTAAAGCAAACGATTGCCCTGGTCTTGATGAGTGCAGTATTTTTTGCTCCAAACAATGCCTGCATCTTGTCGCATGGTACATTTGCGATCATTTGGCAAATCAGCCTTCTTGGCACCACTCTGATGCTCTGGGCATTGACCAGGCACACAGAGCGATGGTCGGTCGCAATCGCCACGCTAGGTCTCCTGATCAATGCCGGCACAGTCGGTGATGCACTACCAATGATACCGTTGACTATAGCCTGGTATTGGTGGCACAAGCACAATAGCCGCAAAAACATTACTATTTTTGGGACAGCAGCAGTGTTGGCATCTCTGCCATATCTCTTGTATCTGCACACTGGAGCAGCCAATAGCGACGCCCTGAGCAAGACGTATTTTGGCCTCGACATAATGCGTTTTGCCAGTACGCTGTCTCGCAATTTTGCGGCTGGAACGGGCTGGCACTATGGTTATATGGATACAGCCACATCGATGACAGGCTTTGGTCTGGTACTGGCTGTAGTGCTGATCATCTATGCACGCAAACATAAACAGACCTTTGCAACAGCGGATCTCCATGCCTTGCTCTTAGCCACGTATTCTGTTGTAACGATCGGCATCATCGGCGTTTTTCGCAGTCTCATATTGCCCTGGTATGGCTTGATCGCCATGTACTTTTGGCTAGCACTACTATCCCTGGCGTCGCGCTGCGACAACAGGTATCTGACCGCCACTACCTATCTGACTGTACTTTCTTTCGCCTTGTTTGCTCCACATTTTGCCGATAAAGAGTTTTTTTTAGCAAATCGCACGCCTGTTTTTGTCTCAGTGCTGAGAGAGCCTCAATCAATGCCCGATCTCAAAGTCTACACTGGTCCAAAGATCATCGGCCTGGATATGCAGCATTTTTCAGAAATCCTCAAGAAGCATAAACTGCCCCCCTTTAGCGCGCACCAACAAATACTGATGCAAGGCGATACTGGCCTAAAAGACAGAGTGCAGCTCTCGCGCTCGGCGTGCTGGACAAATCCATACGCAGATAAAAACATGGATATGGACGCACGCAAAATATCACCTGCCGTAGCCCAACGCCTCACTCTTGACTTAAGCACCGAGGGCGAAGCTGCCTGGAAAGCAATCATCCCTGCCGGTTATACTCGAGCTAGTTTTAATGCCAATCTGCAGGTACCACAGGACACAAAAGGACTATTTAAGATCACAGTACGCAGCGCTGATCTAAGCACCATAATCAGCAAAAATGTCATCATCAGCCAAAGAGTGCATGACATAGCTTTGCCTCTACCGATTAAACCAATGTTTGGCGGTCAATTTGATATTACGCTCAAAAGCAATGCAAACAAAAAAATCAGGCTAGGCCAGCCCCTCATCTCTCTGGACTAAAACTCTCGCCCGCCCCTTTGACCTGCTTGATCATCTCCGCGCGCTTGGCCATCTCTGCTTTTTTACGAGCATCTGCTGCGAGCTTGTTGTTGAGATAGACAGCGCGCACATAGCTCACTTGCCCATCCTTGGGTCCCGTCAGATCAAACTCGACCGTGTAAGCAAGCGGAGAATCAAGATTGCCACCACCACCAGTGACACCACCTGGCACTGGCGATGCGGCTGGCGAATCAGCATAATTGAGGCGCGCAGTAGCTTGATTGTCTATATGTATGGTTTCTACGCCTAATTTGATTGGTGCATCTGCAGGCAAGAGCTTGCCAGCCAGATCCTCGGCGGCCTGACGTGTAATGCTCCCCGGCTTGTAATCCACATCTATCTCAAAAACATTGTTGTCGATGCATTGCACGATATATTGCCCACCGGCCGGCGTTTTTTCGCGGCTGAGATACTGCCGTTTACCGCCTGCATTGGCCTGGGCACTATCATCTTGGACAAAAGTGATCTTGGCCTCCTTGAGCAGCATTTCGGGGCTGCCGATGCGGACCTTATCCAGTGGCACGGTGCCATTGGCCGTGACATCTTTATTGATCTCTTCATCGAGAGATGCGCATGCAGTCAAACTCAAGCATAGTATCAAGGAGAAATATTTGGAGCCGGACGGCAGGAGCATACAAAAACCTATCTCTAACGGACATTTGCTAGATCATAGCAAAATCGCGCATATTAATTTCCACAATAGTAGACCAGTCATGTTGAATCATCGGGTACAAGAGTTTAAAGTGATCTCTTATTTTATGCGAAAGGAGCCTCAATGGACGCCGATGATAAAAAGGTGACCAAATCAGGATCAGGTATCACGAGGCGTAGTTTTTTGGCTCATCTAGGCGTGGCTGGTGTGGCCGCGGCTAGCTTGACCACGCCAGGTCGAGCTCAACCGGCAGCCGAGGCCAAGGCAGATGATCAGTCCGGCGATAGCATGGTCAAGGCTCCGCCAGGGGCTGTGCCGCTCACATTTATAGTCAACAAAAAGCAGCGCTCGCTCTAGATCGATCCAAGGACGACCTTGCTGGATTGCCTTAGAGAAAACCTCGATATGACAGGCACCAAAAAAGGTTGCGATCACGGCCAATGCGGCGCCTGCACCGTGCACGTCAACGGTCGGCGAGTCAACAGCTGCTTGACACTCGCCATCATGTGCCAGGGAAACGAGATCACCACAATCGAAGGACTCGGTACACCTGAACACTTGCACCCCATGCAGCAAGCCTTTATCACTTGTGATGCATATCAGTGCGGCTACTGCACCTCAGGCCAGATCATGTCCGCCACGGCTTTGATGGACGAGGGGCTACCTCCGAGCGATCAAGGCATCAAAGAGGCGATGAGCGGCAATATCTGCAGGTGCGGTGCTTATCCCAATATCCTTTCGGCAATCAAGATGTGCAAACAATCCACCAAGGTGAAATCGTGAAACTATTTGCCTACAGCAAGCAAAATGAGCTCCAGGGAGCCGTGGCTGATACGGCCTCTGCCAGGACAGCGCAGCAAGGCGCGGACATTAGATACATAGCCGGGGGCACCACCCTGATCGATCTGATGAAGCTCAATGTCGAAACCCCAGACAAATTAGTCGACATCACTGGGCTACCGCTCGACAAGATCGAGACGACCAGTGACGGAGGCTTGTGCATCGGGGCCATGGTTCGCAATTCGGATCTCGCCAGCCACCCCTATGTTCAATCTCATTATCCCGTCCTTTCTCAGGCCATACTCTCTGGCGCTTCGGCGCAATTGCGCAACAAAGCCACCACTGGCGGCAATCTCTTGCAAAAGACTCGTTGCGTCTATTATCGAGATACTGCTTTTGCATGCAACAAACGCGAACCGGGCTCTGGCTGCGCGGCGATCGACGGAGACCACCGCAATCTTGCGATCTTAGGGACCAGCGAGCATTGCATAGCCAGCAATCCTTCCGACATGAATGTCGCACTTATGGCCCTGGAAGCCCAGATAGTAATCGAAGGCAAAGACGGCAAGCGCATTGTACCTATTGCCGATTTTTACACCTTGCCTGGCGATACTCCGCACATCGAGACCGTGTTAGTGCCCGGAGATCTGATCACGCATGTCATTGTGCGAGGGCTCGCGCCAGGAGCCAGGTCCTTGTATCTCAAACTGCGCGATAGGGCTTCGTACGAGTTTGCAGTGTCATCGGCAGCAGTGATCGTGGAAATGCACGGCGATACTATCAATGATGCCAGATTTGCCATGGGTGGTATCGGAACGAAACCATGGAGAGTGGCTGAGGCAGAGCAAATTATAAAAGGCAAACGAGGAGGCGCCGATGGTCAGGCGACATTTAAAGCTGCAGCCGCGCGTCTCCTGCAGGGTGCCCGTCCTCTAAAAGAAAACTCCTTTAAGGTCGAACTAGCCAAACGCTGCCTGGTACATGCTTTGACCACGGTCAGCTCCTAAAACGAAGGGATAGACAATGCCTGCTAAAAATATAGAACACCGCATCATCGGTAAGGCGACCGACCGCATCGATGGCCCACTGAAAGTAACGGGCCAGGCCAAATACACGTCAGACCGCCATCTGCCCGGGATGCTCTACGCTGTACCGATCGGTGCCACCATAGCCAATGGCACAATCCAATCGATCGATGATAGAGAGGCCAGGGCTCTCCCTGGAGTACTGGGTATCTACCATCGCGGCAATATCGGCCAAATATATCGAGTACCGCCGGATAAAGGATTTGACTTTAAGACAGACGAAGCCAGGCCTCCATTCGAGGACGACACTGTGCGATATTATGGCCAATTCGTAGCCGTGGCCGTAGCCGAGACACTAGAGGCAGCGACCGATGCTGCATCGCGAGTCAAGGTGCAATATCAAGCTCAGACGCCCAATGTAAAAGGGCGGTTTTTTGAGGAAAATCCAAAGCTCAAGGTGGAAAGCGAAAGGGGCAATGCCACCGAGGCATTTACTAATGCTAACGCTGCGCACAAGATCGAGCAAATATATAGCAGCCCCGCCCAATTTCATTCGGCAATCGAATTGCATGGCACGGTGGCAGATTATGATGGCCGACAATTGACCGTTTATGAGACGACTCAAGCAATAGGTACTCACCGCAATGTAATTGCCGCCATGCTTGGTCTCGACGTGCAAAACGTCAAGGTGATCAGCAAATTTTTAGGCTCCGGATTTGGTGGCAAGCTCTGGCCCTGGACTCATAGCGTCCTTGCTTGCACCCTGGCAAGAGATCTTGGTAGACCGATCAAGCTGGTCAATACGCGCAAAGCGGTCTTTCATACATCCGGACATAGACCGGAGATCGAGCAGCGCATCCGGCTGAGCGCGACGCCGCAAGGCCATCTAACGAGCATACAACACGACTATATCAACCATGCTGCGATGCTGGACAAATACGTGGAGACTTGTGGAGAAGCGACAAAATATTTTTATAGCTGCCCCAACGTCAAGATATCGTCGGCAGTAGCAAAACGCAATGTCGGTTCGCCTACATCAATGCGTGGTCCTGGAGCTGTTCCAGGCTTGTTTGCCACAGAGTCGGCCCTTGACGAATTGGCAATCAAGCTGGGCATGGATCCTGTACAGTTGAGGATCATAAACGAGCCGCAAAAAGACGAAGGTCTGGACATACCCTTTGCCTCCAGACATCTTTTAGAATGCTACAAGACCGGCGCTCAAAAGTTTGGCTGGGACAAACGCAATCCTAAGGTCGGGTCGATGCGCAATAATGACGGCTTGATCCTGGGCTGGGGCACAGCCGGCGCGGGTTGGATAGCCGAGCGCATCCCCGCCCAAGCATCCGTCGAACTCGGACATGACGGCAGCATCAAAGTGCTGTGCGGCACTCAGGATATCGGCACCGGCACTTATACCATCCTCGCACAGATAGCAGCCGAAGAACTCAAGGTGCCGCTCGATCGGATAGAGGTCAAGCTAGGCGATACGACTCTGCCGCCAGGACCGTTATCCGGTGGCAGCATGGTGACTGGCTCTGTGATACCAGCCGTGCAGCAAGCTGCACAAACGGCCGCCAAACTCGTCTTGAGCGCGGCAGCGACTGCTCCCAACTCGCCCTATAATGGAGTCGACGAAAAAGAGCTGGATTTTAAAGATGGCATGGTGCATCGCAAAAGCGAGGATGCCAAAGCCGGCGTGCCTTTCGACCAGCTTTTAAAGACCTGCAAATACAAGGTTATCACAGGCAAGGGGCAGAGTGCAGGCACCTTTGGTGGTGGCAAGCCCAAAGAGTCGAGGCACTCGTATGGTGCGCACTTTGTCGAAGTGACCTGGCAGCCAGAGACGGCGCGTCTGCGGATCAATAGAGTGGTGACTGTCATCGACGCCGGCAAGATCCTCAATCCCAAGGCCGGACGCAACCAGATCGAAGGCTCCATCGTCATGGGCATGGGCATGGCTCTCTTTGAGGGGGGCCGCTACGAGTCCAGCCTGGGCGCGCCCATCAACAGCAACTTTGCTGATTACGTGATGGCAGTTCATCTTGATGTCCCCGACTTGGACGTGACATTTTTAGAGTTTGCCAATACTGACCTCAATGCCTATGGCGCACGCGGGATCGGCGAAATCGGCCTGGCTGGTTTTGCCGCAGCGACTTGCAACGCTGTCTATCATGCGACAGGTGTGAGGGTGCGTGATCTGCCAATCAGGATCGAAGACTTGCTTACCTCCCAAGTCTAGACAAACAAATCCTTAAAATCCTTATGAGCGAAAACCAGGACATCATTTTACTCTACAAGCGCCTCTCATCGAGTCAAGCTCGACTAGCTCTGGCCACACTCATCTCTGCAAAGGGGTCATCGTACAGGCGCCCTGGTTCGCGGGCACTTATCGTAGATGATGGCACCAGCGTCGGTGGCCTATCGGCAGGTTGTCTCGAAAAAGACATTACCTGCCGCCTTGATAGTTCTACTACTGAGCCATTTTGCCTTGACTACGATTTGACGGCAGAGCAAGAGGATGATCCGAGGGGTTTTCCCTTTGGCTGCGGCGGTCAGGTCATAGTGCTGGTGGAGCCGCTAAATGACCCATGCATCGCCAGTGATACCATGTCCGCGCTTGCCTGGTGCGACAATCTCACCGAGGCGGGTATCCTCTGTACAGTTACAAGCTCCGGCCACCATAGCATTAAGCCAGGCAATCGAGCACGCATATCAGATGGAAATGTAGAGTGGTTTTTGCCTCAAGACCAAGTTAAAGATCACGCACTCCTGGGTGCTGAGATACTGAGACATGTCAATGCCCAAATCAATCCGAGGACGGCTTTGGTGCCGTTTCAAATCGGCAGTGCGGTCGTTCAAGTTTTGATCGAGCACATCAAGCCGACCATAGAGCTCACCATATATGGTGACGGTCAAGATGCCATGGCTCTCGAGCAGATTGCGATCTTGAGTGGCGCCAGGGTCGAGAGACTCGGCAAATCGGCAATCCGCACCGGTCTGACCAATATGCCCACCTCTCCGTATCAGGTGGTAATGTCCCACGACCTACACCTTGATAGGGCGATTGTCGAGCGCCTTACGCAGCAAAAACTCAAATATCTTGGCATACTAGGTCCTAGATCCCGCACGCAAAAAATTCTCGAGCATGTGGACCAACTCAGTACATCACTGTCAATATATGCGCCGATCGGTATCGACATCGCAGCCGAAACCCCTGGTGAAATAGCCCTCTCGATCATGGCCGAGATCCTCGCGGTATCACGCAATCGACAAGCACGACATTTGCGCGATAGCACCGGCCCCATCCATCATGGCTCCCAGACTCTGCTTTCGGCGATCCTT
>Ga0233438_10005678_pt1 | contig 10374 bp, 9 predicted proteins | sample SI_123_September_FD_182720 | JGI IMG/M metagenome (GOLD analysis project Ga0233438, IMG submission 182720) | Seawater microbial communities from Saanich Inlet, British Columbia, Canada - SI_123_September2016_10_MG | ecosystem: Environmental > Aquatic > Marine > Inlet | place: Canada: British... | reverse complement strand
TCTTGGTGCAGAGCATTACGATTGTGCACAACGTGTAAAAGAGTTATTACAACGCTATAAAGAATTACAAGATATTATTGCTATCCTTGGGATGGAAGAACTTTCTGAAGAAGATAAACTAGCCGTGGGACGTGCGCGTCGTGTACAGCGTTTTCTTTCTCAACCATTCCATGTTGCTGAACAATTTACAGGAATACCAGGTGTCCTTGTAGATATCAAAGAAACAATCAAAGGTTTTAATATGATTATGGATGGTGAATTGGATCACTTACCAGAAGCAGCTTTCAACCTTAAAGGAACGATTGAAGAAGCCATTGAAGCTGGTGAAAAAATGTTAGCTGAAGCTTAATACTGAAAACTATGTATTTAGAAATTGTATCACCAGAAACCACTCTTTTTAAAGGCGAAGTCGATAGTGTTTCTGTTCCAGGAGTCAATGGTGATTTTGAAATGCTCAACAATCACGCACCAATTGTCTCTATTCTAAAAGAAGGCTTTGTGAAAATTAGTGGTAACATTAATATTAGCGAAGAAAATGCTTCTAAATTTGAACAAAAAGATAAAAGCTTTTGGCTTGCCATCAACTCTGGAACGATTGAAATGAATGCCAACAAAATTATCGTTCTAGCAGATTAAGTTTCTTGAAAAACTATAACATTAACCCTGCAACAACAGTTGTAGGGTTTTTTGTTTTCAAGAATTATTCTCCCGAAAAATTAGCCCTGCGTTTTTCTAGAAAAGCAGTTGTACCTTCTTTAAAATCTGCTGTGCCAAAACATTTTGCAAACTCAGAAATTTCAACATCATAACCATTGGTGTCGTTTTTAAAATTTGCATTGACAGACTTTATAGCTGCAGAAATTGCCAATGGCCCATTGCGTTTTATTTTTTCGGCCATCGACATACAGTAGGTCATAAGTTCTTCTTGTGGAGTAACCGCATTGACTAAGCCCCATTGTTCGGCTTTAGAAGCGTCTATCATTTGTGCAGTCATAATCATTTCCATCGCACGGCCTTTACCCACCAACTGGGCCAGCCGCTGTGTACCGCCATACCCTGGAATAACTCCCAAACTGACTTCTGGAAGCCCCATTAGAGCATTGGTGCTTGCTATTCTAAAATGCGCAGCCATAGCAAGTTCCAGCCCCCCACCTAATGCAAAACCGTTGATGGCTGCAATAACTGGTGTCGATAAAGTTTCTATAAAATCGAATAATAGTGTTTGACCTTCTCTAGAAAGCTGCGCCGCTTGCTGGACATCAAAATCTGAAAATTCACTTATATCAGCGCCAGCAACAAATGCTTTTTGGCCATGTCCTGTAAGAATAATAGCGCGAACATTGTGGTTTGTATCAGCATCTTTTAAAGCGTGATGTAGCTCTGAAATCGTTTCTCTATTTAGTGCATTTAGCTTCTTTGGGCGGTCTATAGTGATGATTGAAATCTTATTCTCTAGCTGTACTAAAAGAGTTTTAAACTGCATACTTCTATTATTTTTTTGGGAAAGATACTGTAAATTCCGTTCCTTGTCCCAAGGTGGTTTTATAGCTAATTTCTCCGTTATATGTTTCAATAATATTTTTAATCATTGGTAACCCAAGGCCCATTCCGCTTGTTTTGGTGGTAAATTTTGGCTCAAATATTTTCTCGCCTATAGTGTCATCAATTCCACTTCCATTATCTTTTACTTGGATATATATTTTGCTTACTTTCTCTGATAATTTAACCTCTATGTTAGGAGTCGTTTGCTCTGGAACAGACTGAATGGCATTTTTTACCAAATTCGTGACAATTCGATTCAACTGATCTCTATCGACTGTGGCGTTTATTTGCCTTGATGACGCGTTGAATTTAATCATATCAGCCGGGAAAATTTCTAAAGCGCGCTCAACAACCTCAACAATATCCAATTGTTCTAATTTTTGTGCAGGCATTTTGGCAAAGCTCGAAAAAGCCTCTGCAATTTTACTCATTGTATCTATTTGTTGTATGAGTGTTTTGCTATATTCCTCTACTTTTTTGTGAATATTGGGATCTTTTGGATCAAACATTCGCTGAAAACTTTGAACACTCAAACGCATGGGCGTCAATGGGTTTTTGACTTCGTGGGCAACTTGTTTTGCCATTTCTCGCCATGCTTGTTCGCGTTCACTTGAGGCCAGTTTTTGAGCACTTTCCTCCAATGCATCAATCATATTATTGTACGACTCTACTAGTAATTTAATTTCTGTAGTCTCACCTTCCAAAGCAATTTTTTTGTTTCGCTTTTCGAAACGTGTTTCATACATTTTATCACTTATGGTTTTGATAGATTTTGTAATTAATTTAGACATAAAATAAGCGAACGCAATGGCCACCAACATCATGATAATATACGCATATCCAAGACGCCCAAGAAACTCTTTTAACTCGCCTGAATTTAATGAATCGTCATCAAAATAAGGAACATTTAAAATCGCTAAGGGTTTTGAATATTGATCGTTTAGAATCGAATATGACGACCTATAGTTACCATCCAATAATTTGTTTTTTTCTACAAATCGTTTGGAGGTAATTCGACCTAAAGTGTCTAGAATATAATTGGGCAATTGTTCTGGTACAGAATCATTTTTAAGCCAAGGTTTAGAGGATTTTATCAAATCCCCTTTTAAATCATAGAGGTTAAACGCTACATTTTGAATATTGGCGATTTCATAAATTTTGTCTTTAAAAATTAAAGCTAAGGTTTCTGTTTTAATTTCCCAGCTAGATTCTTTTAAAACATAATTTATACTAGAGACAAGCTGTGCTTCTTTTCGCTCCAGTCGCATTCTATGATAGTCTTGAGATTGCTCGTTGTATTGATAAACCGTTACGGCCGCAATCAAAATTGAGGCCAACACAACCAATAGAATCATGTAGAAAAATATTCTGGAGCTTAATGACAGATTGCGTTTTGTCATATTGAATTACTTTTTTATAAATATAATGAAAATGAAGCAGTCCAAAAATTAGGTACGGCGTGTCTTTTTATAAAGCCGAATGCCTAACATCAACACTACGCCAAGCCCAACAAGTCCCAAAAGGCCATAGGCCATATTAAGGGTGCTTTTTAGAATCACCAAAAAGACAATGGCAAACAGAATTAATGTTGCGCCTTCATTCCAAATACGCATAAAGTTTGAGGTATATTTAATTTCATTGCGCTGAAGTGTTTTAAAAATCATATGGGTTTTAAAGTGATATGCAAAGAGTAAAACAACAAAGGCAAGTTTGACATGCATCCATGGTTGCTCTAGCCAATAGGGGGCCAAATGCAAAAGCCATAAGGCAAAAATTGTGGCTAAAATTGCCGATGGCCATGTGATAATATACCACAATCGTCTTGACATCAACTTCAGCTGTTCTGAAAGAATTTCTTTTTCTGGTGATGGTTTATGACTTGCTTCAATATGATAGATAAACAAGCGTGGTATATAAAATAATCCTGCAAACCATGTGATGACAAAGATCAAATGTAATGATTTAATATAGTTGTAATATTCCATTAGGATTGTTTTAAATTATGTTTGAGTTCTTTCCTTAAAAAATAACCTGTCACAATTGTCGAAAGTACATCGGAGGCAGGAAATGCCATCCAAACCCCCAACTCTCCATACCATAAAGGTAATATAAAAATTAGAGGAATAAAGAAAAATGCTTGCCGAGAAAGTGTAAGCAGCACTGCTGGAGTTGCTTTTCCTACAGCTTGAAAATAGGCTGCTCCAATCAGTTGGATAGCAATAATTGGTGTTGCCGCAAAAACCCAGCGCATTGCATTTGGAGTCTTTTCTATAACAGAAGTGTCTGTTGTAAATCCCTTTGTGATCAGTTCTGGAAAACCAATAAGAAGTATAAATATTATCGTCGCCAAAATCATAGAATACCGAATAGCAATTCCAATAGTTTGCTTGACACGTGCGTAATTTTGTGCGCCATAATTGTAACCTGCAATGGGTATGAAACCTTGCGTAATTCCGAAAATTGGAAATAAAGCAAACATTAGCATCCTAGAGACAATGGCATAGGCGGTTACCGAAGTTTCACCGCCAAAATCAAATAAAATAGTATTCATTAATAAATAGGTGACACTCACCACTGCTTGACGCGTTAGTGTTACGGAACCCAGACTGCCAATTTCTGAAACAATTTTTTTCTCTAATCCAAAATGACTCCATTTAATTTTCATTTCTGAATGTTTAGAACTAAAAAACCAAAAAACAAAGGCAAAACAAAAGGCATAGGAACATGTTGTTGCCCATGCTGCGCCAGTCATTCCTAAGTCAAAAATGTTTATAAGAACAACATCCAAAATTAAATTTGAAACGGATGGAATCATCATGGCATACATTGCAAATTTTGGTTTGCCTTCTGCCCGAATTACAGTATTGCCCATCATACAAAGTGCCAAAAGAGGAACACCATACAATACAATTCTATAGTAGATCTTTGCGGGCTTATAAATAGTGCCTTTACCTCCAAAAACGGGGATAATTTCATCAATAAAAAATAGACCAAAGGTTATAAAGGTCAAAGTCAAAACAAGGGTGAGGGTAATTTGATTACCAAAAGTTTTTAGAGCTTTGGATTTTACCTCTGAGCCCAAAGCTCGTGATATTATTGAAGACCCTCCAACACCAATGGACATCCCAAGGGCTGCAATAAAAAAGGAAACAGGCAAAACTACATTTATAGCAGCAATGGCTTGAGAGCCAATCCAATGCCCCACAAAAATGGTGTCAATTAAAATATTGAGTGACATCACCAAGATCCCAATAGAAGCAGGTACAGCCTGACGAATAAGTAATTTTCCTATGGGTTCTGTTCCAAAATCTGAAACTAATGGTTTGGTCATTTAATGTGATATTAGTACTTTTTTGTTCCACTCTTCAATCCATTTTGCAAGTAACTTCACCCATTCCGAATTGTCATTCAAACATGGAATTGTAGTGAAATTTTTTCCACCGGCTTCATGAAAAATCTCTTCGCCTTCCATGGCAATTTCTTCTAATGTTTCTAAACAATCACTTACAAATGCTGGAGTAACGATGGCCATATTTTTTATGCCTTCTTTTCCCAAACGTTCTATGGTGCGGTCTGTATAGGGTCGTAGCCACGGATCAAAGCCCAAACGAGATTGAAACGATGTAGAAAAAGCATCTGGGTCTAGCTTAAGGTATTCGCCTACCAATCGTGTGACCTCTACACACTGATGCTTATAACAATAGGCATGAGCTTCTGAGGGTGTACTACAACAGGACTTATCCATTTTACAATGAGACTTTGTGATATCACTTTTTCGAATATGGCGCTCTGGAATACCATGATAAGAAAATAACAAATGCTCATAATCTTTCCCCTTTAAATAGGACTTAATGGACTCGGAAAGCACCTTGATGTACTCTGGATTATTGTAAAAAGGCGGTAAACTTTCTAAGTTCATATGCGGAAAAAATTCTTGCTGCAATTGATCCGCCAAAACCAAAATGGTTTCAGTGGTTGCCATTGCAAATTGTGGATATAGAGGAATCATAAAGACATCTGTAACCCCTTTGTCACTCAACTCTTGAAGCCCATTTTTTATAGACATACTTCCGTAGCGCATCGCCAAAGCAATGGGTAAATCTATTTCTTTTTGAAGCTTTTCTTTTAAGCGTTCTGAGAGAACTATTAATGGAGAGCCTTCTTCCCACCATATTTTTTTGTATGCTTTTGCTGAGGCCTTTGGGCGAGTATTCAAAATAATACCTTTTACCAATAATGTTCGCGCCCATTTCGGAACATCAATAACACGTTCGTCCATAAGAAATTCCCCCAAATAGTTCTTGACATCTTTTGGATTTGGACTTTCTGGAGAACCTAAATTGACTAATAAAACACCTTTCATTTTTTATTGTGATTAATTTAAAGATTGGATATATTTTTTTGGAGTTGTACCATATTGTTTTTTAAATGCAGAAATAAAATGGCTTGCTGTACTGTAGCCTACTTTTAGCCCAACTTCGTTGACATTGTTGGTCCCAGATTCTAATAACTTACGGGCCACCTCCATTTTATAATCAAATAAAAAACCATAAACAGTTGTGCCATAAATTTGCTTAAAACCTTCTTTCAGCTTTTTTAAACTAATATCTATTTCCGCCGCAAGTTCTGTCAGCGTTGGGGGTTCGACCATTCTTTGAATTATGATATCTTTTGCTTGTTTTATTTTTATAACATTCGCTTCATCGGCCAAAAATGGACATTGTTCTACATTTGCGTCTTCGCCTCTATTGAAATATAAACTCAAAAGCTCATATACCTTTGCCTTGCAATACAGCTCGCGAAGGTTTGAGTTCAAATTGTAATTGATTATTTGGTTGAGAACAATTGCCATTGAGGGCGAAATATAACCGTCTTTGTAGTATTTTTTTTGCTTATTATCGTCTTTTAAAAAAGTGATGTAATTCGCTTCATGAGAAAATAATGCATGAAATTTTTTTATTGAAATCAATACAGAAACTACCCAAGTTTTTGGCTGAACAATCATGTGTATGGGCAAATCTCGTTGTGGATTGTACAATAGCAACGAGTTTTCTTCAGGAATATCTAGTGTATAAGTGTTGTTATTGAAGCAAAATTGTGTTGATCCTTTTAAGCAAAAATGAAGCTGTATAAATGAATTATCAATTGCTTTTTCCAGAAGCTGTGGTGCGTCAGTTTCATTCTGAAAGGTCATAACAAAAAAGCCGGGCTCAATGGATGTTTCCAAAAAAGTCCCTGTAGCGACATTTTTCTCGTTGGAGTTGGAAACGCTTAAATTTTCTTTATTTAGATTCATTATAAATAAATTTTGAAATAAATCTCTATTTAAACCTGTTGATAAAATTTGAATTGCAAAAATAAGGAATTATTACAGACTAACCCCTAAACGACAAATAAAGTTCCTCTAGCGTTATTTTTTATTTAACATAGATCTTATTTTTGCACGCAACCGCAAGTATTATCCCAAATAAATGGAGCAACACAAGGGCGATAAAAAAATTTCTTTTTATGTTATTGGTATCAGCTACAAGAAAGCAGATGCAAAATTGCGTGGAGATTTTAGTTTGAGTCCTACCAAAAAAGCGGCGCTCTTGGATCAAGCCAAGACTAAAGGTATAAAAAGTATTGTTGCAACATCGACTTGCAACCGCACCGAAATTTATGGTTTTGTTCAACACCCTTCAGAGCTTATTCATTTACTTTGTGAAAACACTTCTGGTAGTGCAAAAGCGTTCGAATCTGTAGCCTACATTCTTAAGGATGATGATGCCGTCGAGCATATGTTTAGGGTTGGTGCAGGGCTAGACAGTCAGATTCTTGGAGATTTTGAAATCATAAGTCAATTAAAATCAAGTGCTCGAGTTTCAAAAAAATACAACCTTCTTGATGCCTTTTTAGAACGGCTCATCAACTCCGTTATTCAAGCCAGTAAACGCATCAAAACGGAGACAAAACTATCGTCTGGAGCGACTTCTGTTTCATTTGCTTCTGTGCAGTATATTCTCAATTCTATAGAAGATGTTAATTCAAAAAATATTCTTCTTTTTGGAACAGGAAAAATTGGAAGAAATACTTGTGAAAATCTCATCAAGCATACCAAAAACGAACACATTACCCTTATCAATAGAACTCGAGAACGTGCCGAAAAAATTGCTGGAAAATTTAAAGTGTTAGTCAAAGATTACAGCCAACTTCATGAAGAAATTGATAAAGCTGACATTTTGATTGTAGCCACTGGCGCACAAAATCCTACTATTGACAAACAAATTATTCAAAATCAAAAAGCGCTATTAATTCTTGATTTATCCATTCCAAAAAATGTAGACGAGAACGTTAATAGTCTACCAAATGTTACACTTACTCATTTAGACGAATTATCTAATATTACAGATAAGACCCTTGCAAAAAGAAAAAAGTTTGTTCCTGTTGCCGAAGCTATTATTGAAGACATCAAAAGTGAGTTTTTAGCGTGGTTAGAACACCGAAAATTTGCACCAACGATTAAGGCCCTAAAAGCTAAATTAAATGTTTTTGCGGAAGCAGAAATTGAAACTCAACGCAAAAAACTTGAAAACTTCAATCAATCTCAGGCCGACTTGCTGAGTACTCAGATCGTTCAAAAAATTACCAATCATTTTGCGCACCACCTTAAGGACGAAAACAATTCTAGCGAAACCAGCTTGGAATTGATTCAGAAAATTTTTCAATTAGACACCTAAAATATGCCCAAAACCATTCGCATAGGAACACGAGATAGTCAACTTGCAATGTGGCAAGCAAAAACTGTACAATCACAATTAGAGCATTTGGGGCATACTACAGAAATAATTGCGGTAAAATCAACTGGAGATTTAGTCTTAAATCAACCTATTTATGAACTTGGTATTACTGGTGTTTTTACTCGCACTTTGGATATTGCGTTACTCAACGAGGAGATTGATATTGCAGTCCATTCTCTAAAAGATGTTCCAACATTACTTCCCAAAGGCATCCTACAAGCGGCTGTTTTAAAACGTGGGAATGTTAGAGATACACTCGTTTTTAAAAACAATGAAGAATTTTTGGCTCAAAAAAATGCTATTGTCGCAACTGGAAGTCTAAGAAGAAAAGCGCAATGGCTTGACAGATATCCAACACATACCGTAGTGGGTCTCAGAGGAAACGTCAATACAAGACTAAAAAAACTAGAAGAAAACAGCGACTGGAATGGTGCTGTTTTTGCAGCAGCGGGTTTAGGAAGAATTGGTCTTACTCCAGAAAATGCTGTCAACTTGGAGTGGATGGTTCCTGCACCAGCACAAGGTGCTATCATGATTGCTTGTCTTGAATCGGAGCGCGAAACCTTTGAAGCTTGTGCAACATTAAATGACGAAGACACACAGATTTGCACCACTATGGAGCGCACTTTTCTCAACAAAATGGAAGGTGGCTGTAGTGCCCCTATTGGAGCATTAGCTTTTATAAAAAATGAAGAAGTACACTTTCATGGCATCGTTTTAAGTGAAGATGGTACCAAAAAAGTAGAAGCAAAACGCAGTGCGCCGCTTGGTAAACATCACACTCTTGTAGAGGAGTGTTTAGAATTTATTATAGCTCGTGGAGGAAAGAATTTAATTGGTAAAACTACACTACAACAACAAAAGACTTCTATTTTTTCATCAAAAATTTTGAGTGAAGGTCAGAAAGATTTGTTTGTAAAAAGCATAAAAGTTGAAAGCTCCGATTTTATAAAAACCACTCCGAATAGGATTAAAACCTCACTCCTCAAAAAACCTCACGACAACGTCATCATCACAAGTAAAAATGGTGTTGAAGCACTTTTGAATAATTGTGCGGCTGAAGACCTAAAGTTCAAAACAATATATTGTGTAGGACGGCGTACAAAAAAACGAATTGAACAAAAAATTGGCCCTGTTAAGCACAGTGCCAAAAACGCAAAAATACTCGCTGAACATCTTGTTGAGTTTTTAGACGGAACGGAAGTTTCCTATTTCTGTAGTGATATTAGAATGGATGATCTTCCTGCAATTTTAACAAAAAACAATATCAAAGTAAATGAAATAGCGGCCTACAGTACAAAACTCGAGGCGCCAAAACTTCCCGAATCTGTAGAAGGCGTAATGTTTTACAGCCCTTCAACGATTCATAGTTTTTTAAAAAATAACACCCCATCTTGTATTGCTTATTGCATTGGTGAAACCACAGCCAGAGAGGCCACAAAACACTTTAAAGATGTAAGAGTCGCTAAGATTCCTACGGTTGAAAGCGTCATCGAATTGGTGAATGAAAATTATATTTCTAAATAGAAAAGAATGATTAAAAACGATTTATTTTTAAGAGCTTTAAAAGGAGAAATTGTACAGAGGCCGCCAGTATGGATGATGCGTCAAGCAGGGCGTTATTTGCCAGAATTTATGGCCATTAGAGAAAAGTATGATTTTTTTACACGCTGTAGAACACCGGAACTCGCCAGTGAAATTACGGTTCAACCCATTCGACGGTTTGGCATGGACGCCGCCATTTTGTTTTGCGACATCCTCGTCATTCCGCAAGCCATGAATATTGAAGTAGAGATGAAGCCAAATTTTGGCCCCTATTTGCCAAACCCTATTCGTACACAAAAAGATGTCGACAATGTTATCATTCCAGATGTAAAAGAAGCGTTAGACTATGTCTATCAAGCCATTACAGCCACCAAAGAGCTGCTCGATGATGAAATTCCTCTTATCGGTTTTGCAGGATCGCCATGGACCATTTTGTGTTATTGTGTACAAGGTCAAGGCAGCAAAAATTTTGACAAAGCAAAAGCGTTCTGTTTTTCAAACCCTGTTG
>Ga0233438_10005677_pt1 | contig 10375 bp, 8 predicted proteins | sample SI_123_September_FD_182720 | JGI IMG/M metagenome (GOLD analysis project Ga0233438, IMG submission 182720) | Seawater microbial communities from Saanich Inlet, British Columbia, Canada - SI_123_September2016_10_MG | ecosystem: Environmental > Aquatic > Marine > Inlet | place: Canada: British... | reverse complement strand
CGGACGAACAACGCCGAGCAAGTCGTTTTCTTTTGGCTATGTTCGCACTGTCTGGCCGCTTGAGTTATCGATGTCGACGGATCATACGTCGTTTGGAGACGAATCTCGGTAGGGAGGAAGTATCTCTCTTAGAGATGGAAATTGAAGCAGCGATATATGATTTAGAGGCGTTCACCCGCCCATGGACATGAACACGTTAATTTGCTCAAGACACCCACGGATGTTCTATTTTGAGTTTAGAACCTTTCAGCCGGGGCAATTATAAAATGTCACTACAATAAGCGGGCCGTATGGCAGTTGATGGGTTACTCGCTGTCGGAGGCATCCTCAGTCTAGCATTGGGGGCAAGCGGACTCATCCTGACTCGCAATCAGAAACAAGAAGTGATCTGGAACAAACGATTTGCTGCCCAAATTCTATGTTGGATATTCATTTGTAAAGGAATTGCAAACGGTGTGCGTTCGGTCGGTTATGAAGGGGAATCATGGCGTTTTGTCCTATACACTGGACATTTCACCGACCAAGTTTTTGCAGGAGCCATTATGCTTCTTGCATTGATCTTTCCAGTGCCCTTGCTACGAACCAAAAAACAATTTAAAATTGGAGCACTTCTTGTTCTTACTTACACACTCATATCGATCGGTGCTGCAATATTTATTTCGGTAAACACTCCACTGGCCGGATTAGCTGATGGATACATCGTATGTGGTTTCATTTGGGCATCGGTCTATCTCAAGTTTAGGTTTATGAGCAATTACGAGGACCACAAAGAGGTTCAGGGCGTCTCAGATGTAGCGATACTCCTGCTCATCATGGTCACAGGACATATTCTCTTCCGTTGGGTTGGATTCCTTACTCGTTCTGATTATTTCTACTTCATGGACGTTTATGGGGGGAACATGACCAGCGATTACCTCTGGTCTATGGGGCTCGCAGCCGCAGCGATCTTTGGTATCGTCATTCTTTTTGGGGAAATCTATCAAGTCATCCAGGGGAATGTTCGTGGAACATCTTACGTTATTTTCACGTACATGACCATCGGTATTGTGAGCCATATTGTTCTCGCAGGAACCGGACTTAGTGGCAGTGGAGGCGGTACAGACGCTGGTGCTGGATACACAAAGTGGCAGAGTATTTGGACCGAAATCACTTCATCAGTCCACTTTACAATGATGCGTCCGATCTTCGGCCTCTACATTTTGTTCCATTACGGCCTTGTCAAAATTTCAGAAGATAATGAACAGGTCGGTAAAACCATGGCGATCGTTCTGATTGTCGTTGCTACATCAGCCCTTCTCGAAATTATTCAATCCCTCATTCCACTAACGGAAATGCTTTCTGCTGGCATTCTTGGTATAGCCATTGCTTTTGGAATCGGTTGGGAGGAACGTTCGTTCCAATCCTTAATTTCAAACCCATTACGTTTCCCAATCCGAGTGAAAGGTTTGTATTTTCCCGAGTTAGATTTTGAAAAGTCAGCATATTTCACGCTCGATAAGGGGATGGCCATTCTCATTGGTTTTGTCGTCTTAATGGCGTTCATCCTCGAATTGAGTAGTGCAGACCCGTTTACGATGAACAGTTGGTGATTTGCGATGAGTGATGAAGAAGGAATTCTATTTCTGATTAAAGAGGATGACTCTGGTCGTTCCTTTGCACTACTTTCGTTTGCTCTTGTAGTTGGACTTGCCTTCCATGCTTACACGTTTAACATCACTAAGGCGAATGATATCGCCAATAAATATGCCTTGGATACATATTCTATTGATTTTGAACATTATGATGTTCAAGGTTCAGATTCAATTCTTATCGCAAGTGGTGAAACGGATGTGTTGCAACTTTCCCGAGATATTATGGGGGTTGAGGAAGGAAGTTTGATGGCACAAATCGCATTTGATATTTCATATTCTGAATCCTCTGGACAAATCGGAGATCCATGTGACGAAGTGCATGTATCAATAGCACCCAATGGAATGGTCGCTGATTGGCAGAATGAGGATAATGTTCTGTCAGATTCGAATGACAATTGCGACCCTATGACGCTCCTTGTTTATGTTTACCCAGAATATGTTGGTGAATCTTCGGAGGTCGTAGGAAGCAGCGCAAATTATTGGAACGATTTATGGACTAACGAAACATACGGTAGCGGCACGATTGAACTGGAAATATCTGTTGAAACCAACGAAGGTCCAACTTCATTTGCTACAGGTGGAGATGACAACGAAGAAATTACTGTCCAATGGACTGTTTCGTTCTTTGAGGTTGAAATCACTACGCTCCCTTTGTGAATGGTTGATTGAAAAAACCATTTGGGGCATCCTCAAATGATACGGCGATTTCAAGGGTCTATGGGCGTATACTTAGTGACCGGTGCATCAAAGGGTATTGGGAGGTCGTTGTCGTGTTTACTCGCAGAGAAGGGGCATCAAGTAATTCTCCTTGCCCGTGACTCTCCTGAACTTAATGAAGTTGAACAATTCGTGAAACAGAGTTCCAGAGACTCATTTTCACTGCCTTGTGATCTTGCCTCACCCGCTCAAATTGCAGAGTCCGCTGGGCATTTGATATCTTCAATTGAAGCACTGGACGGATTGGTGCACAATGCAGGTTCAATCCATCCTGTACAGCCAATGATGAAGACCGATGTATCGCAATGGTCTCGTAGCATTCAGGTCAACCTCATCGGAGTTCAGGATTTGACTCAACGGTTATCTTCATTGCTTGAGGGCCAACAACACTGCCGAGTTACAACCATTTCCAGTGGTGCTTCACTGCGGCCGGTCGGTTCTTGGTCTGCTTATTGCACTGCCAAAGCAGGGTTGGACATGTGGGCTCGTTGCATGGCTGAAGAGGGTAAGGTTCACAACATTAGTGCCATTTCTGTCGCCCCAGGAATCGTTGATACCGGTATGCAAGAGGACATTCGTGCAGCTGATCCAGCCGACTTTCCATCTCACGAAGCTTTTGTGTCCTACCACACCGATAACCATCTTACCGACCCAGACGATGTTGCCACCCTTCTTTATCCACTCATTACCGAGCACACTATGGAGCAATCAGGACAACGATTTGACGTCCGAGATTTATGAACTTTCAAGCCATGTCGCCCCAATAGTCATAAGTCCAAACCTTGACAGAAGGAATGAGGGTGACCCATGCCAGGAACAGACCGTGTTGAAATTAGAACGCTAAAAGTCGGACGATTTTGTGTTGTTGACGATGAAGCTTACAAAATTTTGAGCATCTCAAAATCCAAGCCAGGAAAGCACGGTTCAGCAAAAGCTCGCCTTTCTCTTGAAAGCATTTTCACCAAGAAGAAGATTTCTCACGTCGGTACAGTAACGGACAGCATCAACGTTCCCATGATCGAAAAGGGAACCGCAACCGTAACTCACATCGAAGGCGCTGAGGTTCATGCAATGAACGACCGAGATTACTCCATGATGATTCTCCCTCTTCCAGATTCTGACGAAGGAATGAATGTTGAATCAGGTAACAAAATCATGTGGCAAGAAGCCCTTGGTCGTTACATCATCATTCGTGACCATTGATGGTAAACACGAACCACATCCTAAATGACTTAATTTCCGATTTCGTCGGAAATGAGTTCATATGCTATGTCGTTGCTCGTGTGTTATGGAGAACGAAATTGCACCATCCGATACTGACCAACGCGTCCGAGGCTATTGCGCCTATGACTGGGGAAAAAGTGCCTTTGAGACCTCTGTTACAACAGCCATCTTCCCTGCTTGGTTCGCCTACCTGTTTATGGAAGCGAACGGAATCTCGATGAAGATACTCGGTTCCGAATGGACTGCCGACGCCATGTTTTCAGCGGCAGTCATGTTCGGTGCTCTTTTCGTAGCAATATGTGCACCTTCGCTTGGTGTTATCGCTGACCGACGTATGATCAAGATGTGGTGGTTGAGAGTACTAACCGTCTTAGGTTCAGTTTCTTGTATCCTTCTTGCTTTATCTCCTTACCTTGGCGTCTCTATAGGATGGATATGGGCCATGATTATGTTCATGGTAGCCAATGTCGGTTTGAATGGAGCCGGTGTGTTTTACAACGCTTTGCTACCTCACATGGGCGATGAGTCTGAAATGGATTCAATCTCAAACAAAGCATTTGCGGCAGGTTATCTCGGAGGAGGAATTCTCCTTCTCGTTCACTTGCTCATGGTCACCTTCATCACCAACGAAAGTGGTTCAGTTCAGAGTTGGGTCATTCCTTTCGCTATGGCAAGTTCCGGTATCTGGTGGCTTGGGTTTGCACAAATGACCTTCAAGATGGTTCCAGAACCTCATATTGAGAATGAGATGGAACCAATGGGTCTCATCGCATCAACAAAGATGGCTCTAGGAGAAGTCAAGAAGACGCTCATGGGTATCAAGGAATTTAGAACTCTTTTCATCTACATGATCGCTTACTTTTGCTTCATTGACGGAATCAACTCAGTAACTGCTCTTTCTGGTGTATTCGGTATTGTTGTCCTTGGACTTACGGTTTCGGGCCTTATTGCTACCATCCTCATTATTCAGTTCGTTGCAGCACCTGCTGCGATTGGATTTACCAAGTTAGCAGAAAGGTGGGGTACTAAAACTGCTCTTCAATTCTCATTAGTATGCTGGTGTTTCGTTATCGTTGGAGCGCTTTCATTCGCACCTCTTGAACTAGAAAACCACGATGAGTATGATATCCAATACACCTGGGATGCTGAGGACAGCACTTACATTGCAACTGCTCGAGAAGGTGTGAACAATATCGCAGCCCTTCCAGATGATAGTGAACAACAATGGGCACTTGAACACGAAGCTATCCTTCCTGTAGCTCAAAACAAAGACTATGACGGCGGATATGCAGTAAAGTGGGCATATGAGGATAATGGAACTGCAACACCAATTGCAGTGAGCCTCAATGCTACATCTCTTTCTGCTCTTGAAGCAACGATGGATGATTCACGCTTTTCGTACAGTATCTCTGGTGGTGAGTTTGCAAACATGACCGGACTTGGAGTGGACCATCCGACAAGTCTTGGAGACGGAAAATTGGACTTTATCCCTAAGACTGCTCGTTCTCTTGTTTGGGAACCACTTGGCCTTTCGGTCTTCTTCCAATTCCTTCTCTTGGGTGTCTTCGGCGGTGCTCTTTTGGGCGGCTCGCAAGGACTTGCCCGTTCTATGTTTGGACAAATGGTTCCAGAAACACGTTCTGCTGAATTCTTTGGATTCTTTGGCTTCTTCGGAAAGGTCGCAGCCCTTTTGGGACCGCTTATCTATTCGTTGATGACCGTTTGGTTTGATTCCCGTGTTGGTATCTTCGCAATCTCGTTGCTGATCGTGGCTGGTGCAATCATCCTCCGCAAGGTCGATGTCGAAGACGGTATCGCTGTTGCTAAGGCAGAAGATGCTCGCAACCGTGCATCTGCTTGAGCATCAAAATGGGCCTTTGCCCAGAACTTGATAGCGTAAGCGTCATGAAGTGGGGTCGCGTCCTTCGGCATAAGCGCTGAAGCGTTGGGCGGTGAATGTTATGGCAGAAAAGAAATCCTCGTCAGCCAAAACAGTGACAAAATCAGCGTACAGGCAGCCAGTTACTCCAGAAGGTCTCAAGGCAATAGAGGCCGGAACGTTAACCTGGCTTGACGATGAGATGTACAATAATCTCAACACCGGTGTCTTGGAGCAATACCTAGAGGAAAAGAACCTTCAAGAGTCCTTTGAAGTATCACATTGGAGTACTCCAAAGGTTCTCATTGGAATCGGAATCGGTGCAATATTCTCCGGTGTTACGGCCTATATCGGTCTGAAACTCGGCCTTGCTATCTCAGCGGCTTGGTATATCGCTTACCTTCTTGGAATGGCCCTCAAGTGGTCTCCGTCTGAAGTCAACATTGCTACCTCGGCTACCACTGGTGCAACCCACGCATCAACAGGGTTCATCTTCACTTTCCCGGCGATTTTCTTATTGGCCAGTCAACCGGATTATGCATTAGCATCGGGTCCATTGGTGACGTTAGGCGAAGGAGACACGTTCCGACTCGCCTTTGTTGGAATTGTAGCATCGATGTTTGCAGGTTTCCTTGGCGTGATGTATTTCATCATCTTTAGAAGGGTCTGGCTGGTTGAAGACCCACTCCCACTTCCAGGTTTTGAAGCCACCCTCAAGATGCTTGATATCTCATCTGACGTGAGCACAGGCGCTGTAGAGCATGCTCGTGATTCGTTGAAAACAATCGGAATTTGGACCGTACTAACAATGGTTGGACTGTTCTTGATCGAGTATCCCTTGATTTGGATGAATGATAGAAAAATTGCGCTGATGGATTTTATTGCAGAAAGCATTCATTACGGTGACATTGGCCTAGCAAGTTTTTACTCACGTGGTAAAATTCACCAACCATCTGGTACGGATGACGGGATCTCGTTGGGCCAAACCCACTGGTCTGCAGAAACTGCCTGGAATCCATTTGCCTACACCTACATCGGTGTAGCCCTAACCCCGTCGATGTTTGCTATTGGATGGTTTATGAAAACCCGAGTTGCGTTCCTCGTCAACCTTGGTACAATTGTTGGATGGTTTTTCCTCGTCCCTCTTGCGGTCTTCCTGAACGTGCCCATTTACGACGCCGCACAACAAGCTAACATCCCAATTCAGTCCTATGCCGACGGTGGTTCAGAAGCGCTTCAGATGATCGCTTTCGGGAAAACTGTACGAACCATTGCTATCGGCTCGATCGTTGGTGGTGGAATGTTTGGCTTGGCTAAGATGTGGCGTACATTCGCTAACATCTTCACTGATATTGGTGCTGCATTTACTGGCGAGGGTAGTCAAGAATACATGGAAGGAAAAGGCTGGTATGAGTGGCCTTTGAAACATATTCCAATTTTCATGGGTGTCACGTTCTTTGCTATGATTTTGATTTTCACCGTTGGTGGATTTTCTCCACTCGCCTCTCTCGTCTTTGCTCTCGTTCTCATACTCACCACCTTCATGCTCGGTGCAATTGCAGTCCGTGTTATGGGGGAAACAGGAATTGAGCCTGTTTCAGGTACTTCGTTTATTGTCCTCCTGATGCTTCTTGGTGTGTTTTTGAACGCACAGGAACTGTTGAACCTCAACACTCAAGACGCTGTTTTGTTGGGACTTGTCGGAACAACGGTATTTGGCTCTGCAATCTCAATGTCAGGTACTGTGATTGGAGATTACAAGAACAGTCTCTACATCGGAAACCGTCCGTATCACATCTCGAAAGGAAACATCATGGGTGTTGTTCCCGGAGCAATCATTGGAGCAGGTGTTGCGATTTTCCTTTCCATTCAACTTGCAGAAGGTCGAATCCAACTTATTGCGCCTCAAGCCAATGCATTTGCTACATTTTCAGTCATCTTCGCTGAAGGCCAAGGGGACTTGGTTCTCCTTGGACTTGGATTCCTTCTCGGAATGTTTGTAGAATGGGCTACAGGAATGGGTACGTCCTTTGGATTGGGAATGTATCTCGACGTTCCCCACACGCTACCAATGCTCATTGGTGGTGTTGCTCGTGACAACTGGGAAGACAAGAAATTGGCTCCAAGAATTGATGCACTCAAAGAAAGCGAAGGGACGACTGCGGCAGAAAAGCAACGGGCACTGATTCTCCTCAGTACATTCATGGTAGCGGCCGGTTTACTTACTGGCGAAGCCTTCTTTGGAACAGAGTCGAGTATCCTTTCCTTCATTGATTCCATATGGTACGATGAAGCCGGTGATCCGAGGACGGTTATGGGCATCAATAATTTCCCAGATTCAGGCGCTTGGTACGCCATCAGAATGTTTGGTTTGATTACCATTAACGTCGTAGTTGGTGCTGGTATTTACTATCTGTTCAAGAGGGCTGGCGTTATTGGTGGCGACAGCAAGGACGCAGTCTTGCAAGATTCATGAGCGTGACATCATGGCACATGAAGGTCCTGTGCCGACCTGGGTTTGGGGTCTTCTCGTTGCCGCAGTTTGTGGTGTCTCAAGTGCAGGGGCCCTTTTCCAACATGTTCAGGAGATACCTCCTCTGCTCCGAGCATCATGGCGACTTCAATTGACCTCAATTGTTCTTGCACCACTTGCATTGATTCAATGGATTGGGACATCAGATGAGGTCAAATCACAATTTTGGACGAAACGAAGTTGGATGCTCCTCGTGGGGAGTGGTCTTGCCCTTGCTGCGCATTTTGGTGCTTGGGTAGCAAGTTTGGACGCGACTTCCTTGACCCATTCGTTGCTTTTCGTGACCGCACACCCGTTGGTGATCGTAGTGGGTATGATTGCACTGTCTAGGTTCCTTCCAGGTGTGAGGTATCCACATCATACAGAGATGTATGGGGCATTCATTTGCTTTATTGGGGCTGGAATAACCCTCCTCGATAACGGAGCATCTCAAGGAGACCAAACGGTTACAGTATTCGGGGACAGTCTCGCCTTTCTCGGAGCAGTATTCGTGGTTGGTTACATTGTCGTCGGTAGGATTTTGCGAACATGGATGCCAATTTTCCTTTATGCCTTCCCTGTGACCCTAATCGGTGCGATTGTACTTTTGCCGTTTTCTTACATATTTGAATCAGGTATTGCTGAATTTGGAGCAGCAGGGTGGGTGGCCTCCGAATATTTCATTTGGTTCTTCCTTCTTGCATTGATAGCAGGTCTTCTTGGTCACACAGGGTTGAACACATGTCTTCGCTACATTTCTCCACTTGTTGTTTCTACCGCAGTGACCTTTGAACCCGTTTTGGGTTCCCTCATTGGATGGTTCTTCTTTGATACAGGAATTCCTGGAACTTGGACATGGATCGGAGGATTGATTCTCATGTCCGGCCTTATCTTAGTGGTTTACACCTCGGAACGTGTTGCTCTTGAAAAAGCGAACAATCAAAGCACTGATGCTGCGGCTTTGGGTTAAGGTGGAACGATGTCGAACGATAGAGGATGGTTGTTGCTTACTAATGACGACGGCATTGAGGCCGAAGGTTTCCGACTTTTGGTACAAGCCCTGCATCGCGAGGGCCACAATATCGTAGTTCTCGCCCCGAGTGAGAATCACTCAGCAGCAGGAATGCGCATCAATCTCATGAAGCCCATGGGGCTTCGTGAACGCTCGGACCTCGTTCAAGCATGGGACCTTAATCCAGAAGACGCTCCAGTCCATTTGTTTGAACTTGATGGAACTCCTTGCGACACTGTCATCGTTGCTATGGATGGTGGATTGGAACATTTGGTCCCTTCTCTCAAACCGCAACTCGTCGTATCTGGTGTAAACCTTGGTCCAAACCTATCCCAAGACTCCTATCACAGCGGAACGATGGGCGCTGCTAGAGAAGCTGGCCTCTATGGAATGCCCGCTATCGCATCTTCATTCACATCATTTGACCCAGAGGGTATGGCTCGTTCTATTGAAGCGACCGTCATATTGGTCGAGCGTGCCATGGAAGTTCTCCCTCGAGTTGCAGCAAATGCAGGACGTCCTCACGATGCAATGGACACGAATTACTTCACTTCGTGGCCCACTACGGGAAATGATGAACCTTGGGCTCAAGATCCCAATAAGGCTCTACTTACAGCGTTTAAGAACGGTGACCTGATGCTCAATCTGAATGTTCCACCAACCTGGGATGGTACATGGGCCTGCACCCGATTGGGTGTCCGATGGTATCGTAATGCCGTACGTTTTGAGGGTGCAGGAAAAGACGAAGTTGCGACCTTCACCATCGGCGCATCATCCGTTGACCACAGTGAAGTTCTGTACGGTGATTGTGATGCAGTGGAAGAAGACAAAGCCAGTCTTTCATGCCTTGCAGTTTGGCCCCAAAGCCATCCCTTTGCTATGGATGAAGACCTGCTTGCAAGTGTATTGATGAATTCTGCAGATGGTTGGCCACATTGGCTCAGTCCAAATTGAGGGCAACACCTTCGTCAAGAAGGAAATGAACTACTCCAATAGCCATATGCCCTTGAAGCCACAGTTCTCCAAGAGAACGCTTCATCACTCCATCAAGGACCTCTTCGTCAAGCGGCTGGTCGTCACTGAGAACAAAACCGATGTCAACTTCAGCATGCTCGCTCTGTTCAGGCAAGGATGCTTCCGGACTCCAAAGACGAGGAGCGTCTGCATCAAGGGCAACAACCGGAAGTTCACCCCATTGACTCAGGGTTGTGTTTAGGTTTCCTCCGCTGTGTTCAATTCCTCGTGTGATGGGCTGCCAGTGTCCAATCGGTGGGAGCGGAGTGGCAATGACTTTACCAATTTGACCCGCTATAGAACGTTCTTCTGCGTGGACGCCGACGAGTTCACTGCCATCGAACCGGATTCGCCTTGGAGGTCCAGGGCCTCCGCCAAGATGGAGA
>Ga0233438_10005670_pt1 | contig 10383 bp, 7 predicted proteins | sample SI_123_September_FD_182720 | JGI IMG/M metagenome (GOLD analysis project Ga0233438, IMG submission 182720) | Seawater microbial communities from Saanich Inlet, British Columbia, Canada - SI_123_September2016_10_MG | ecosystem: Environmental > Aquatic > Marine > Inlet | place: Canada: British... | reverse complement strand
CTAGTTGTCCACTTTCTTTGTAAATAGATATTACTTTACTAAATCCTTTGTTTTTGTAGTGATATTCAATTTTAGTAAATCTATTTTCTTTTCTATTAATTTGTAATTCACTTACCCAACTATCTTTCTGAAACTTTTTTTCTAATTTTATTTCTTTCTCTTTTCCTTTTGAAGATGGAAACTCAAATTCTTTTGGAAATTTAAATAATCGTTGTGCCATATAAAAAGCTTCATGCCATTTTATATCTGGTACAATTAATTTTTCAGTAATAATTGGATTGCTTACAGTCCCTGATTTATTTTCAGAATATTTTACAGTTTTATGTTTTAACTGTAACTCTTCACTGTATCTTTTAGCTGAAATTCTTTTTTCAGGTGGGAAATATTTAGAAAGATATCCATTAAAAGCAAATCCTTTTTTGTGATTGTATTTAACTTCGTTCATTCCGCCAACTATATCTCCTACATTCATCGTTGGATTTTTTTCTAAAGAAACTATTTTTACTTTAGTACCGTAAGGCATAACTGCAAGTTTTTCACTTTGCAAATTTGCATAAGCCCTTAGACTTAGGCCCGAAACAGAAGTAACATACAAGTAGTCACTATTTTTTTTAGTTTTTTCTTCGATAATAGTTGTATCGACAATTGCTAATTCGTTTTCGAAAGTTTTTTTAATTTCTTTGGAAGGGTTAACTTCTTTTTTACAAGAAATAAATAAGGTGGTACTAGCCAGTGCAAAGCTTAAAATTTTCGCTGTTTTCATAATGTGAGTTATTAGGGTTAAAAAATAATTTTAAGTAATTTTATCACATATGAAATTTTATATTTTTAATTAGAAATCGAATTTTAATTGAACCGCTACGATCTTTTCTTTAGCGGGCTTTCCTTTATCATTATTGAGGTTTGATAATGAAATACCCAACAATCGTACCGAATTTTTCATAGTCGATTGATATAACAATTCTTTAACAGTTTCGACCATTACATTTTTATCTGAAATATAGTAGGGCAATGTTTTGCTTCTAGTTTGTAACGTAAAATCACTGTATTTAATTTTAAGGGTAACTGTTTTTCCTGCGACCTTACTTTTCTTAAGGCGTTTTTCAACCTCTTTTGCAATATCTTCTAGTTTTTTAATCATAAATATTTCCGAAGAAATATTCTCGCTAAAAGTACGCTCTGCAGCTAAAGATTTGCGAGTCCTAGAGATTTTAACTTCACTAAAATGATCACCTCTTACTACTTGATAATAAAACCTTCCGCTCTTTCCAAAATGTTCATCTAGATATTCTTTAGATTTTTCTTTTAAGTCTTTACCAGTAAATATTCCATGGCGATACATTTTCTGGACGGTTACTTTACCAACTCCAAAAAACTTTTTAATATCTAATTTTTCTAAAAAATCAATAACCTCATTAGGAGGAACTGTTTTTTGCCCATTGGGTTTGTTGATATCACTCGCTACTTTTGCTATAAATTTATTAATGGAGATACCTGCTGAGGCATTTAAACCTGTTTCTTCTTTTATTTTTTTTCTTATTTCTTTAGCAATTAGTGAGGCGCTTGGGTTTCCTTTTTTATTTTCAGTTACATCTAGGTATGCTTCGTCCAAGGATAAAGGCTCGACTTTGTCGGTATATTCGTAAAATATTTTTCTGATTTGATCCGATACTTCATGGTATCGTTTAAAGTTAGATTTTACAAAGATGAGATCCGGACAATTTTGTATTGCAATGACACTACTCATGGCAGAACGAACTCCAAATTTTCGAGCCTCATAACTCGCAGCACTTACCACTCCACGCTTTGAGGTTCCACCTACAGCAATAGGCTTCCCTCTCAATTCTGGGTTGTCCAATTGCTCAACAGAGGCATAAAAGGCATCCATATCCACATGTATTATTTTTCTTTGGAGAAGTTCTTCCTTCATCCTATAAATTTATAATATCTTAGATTATTATTTGCGAATTATAAATTAAAAGATTTCCGTTTTTACGGAAAATGAATATGATAGAAATTGAAAGAAAATTTTTAATAGTTTCAGATAAGTATAAAGAGCTGGCCTATAAAAAAACTCGAATTTTACAAGGCTTTTTAAATACTCATAAAGAACGAACCGTTAGGGTCAGAATAACTGGAGAGAAGGCATTTATTACGATAAAAGGAATTTCAAATTCCGAAGGAACTACCAGGTTTGAATGGGAGAAAGAAATATCTTTAAAAGAGGCCGGACAACTAATAGAATTATGTGAACCTAATCTTATTGAAAAAATACGCTATGAAATTAAAGTAGGCAATCATATTTTTGAGGTAGACGAATTTTCTGCAGAAAATAAAGGGCTGATTATTGCTGAAATTGAATTATCTGAAGAAAACGAAAGTTTCGAAAAACCAAATTGGCTGGGTAAAGAAGTTACAGGAGACGTTCGCTATTATAACTCTCAATTAAGCAGAGTGCCTTATAAAAATTGGGGTATTTAATTTTAGGAAACTAAAGACATAATTTTTCGGATTGTTTTTTCATCTGATACTCCTTCAACTCCTCCTTCAAAATAAGAAGCTGATTTTTTTTCTGGCTGTTGAGTTGCTGAAAGATGAATACTAGTAAACCCTTTATTTTTAAATTGTAATACATTATCTAAATTAATCCCACTTCCAGGCATAATCTCAATTTGTTGATTTGCTATTTTATTCATTTCAGATAATAAAGAAATTCCTTCTATTGCACTGGGTTTTAATCCAGAACTTAAAACTCTTTTAATCTTTAAGTCTATCAGATTTTCTAATGCTACTAGAGGATCTTTCACACAATCAAATGCTCTATGAAAAGTAAAATCAATTCCATTTGCTGCTTCAGTTAATTGTTTTGTAGCAATCAAATCTATTGTTAAATCTGATTGTAAAACACCACTAACGACTCCAGAACAACCTACATTTTTACAAAATTCAATATCGTTTTTTATGATATTTAATTCTTTCTTAGAGTAAAAAAAATTTCCTTTTCTAGGCCTAATTAAAACATGAACGGGAATGAATAGTTCCGACATCACTTTTTTAATTAAATGAGGCGAAGGTGTTAATCCACCAACAGCTAGTTGTGTACATAATTCAATGCGATCTGCTCCACCGTTTTGAGCAGCCACGGCACTTTCGAAAGAGTTGGCACAAATCTCTACAATCATTCTACAATAATTTCATCAATAAAGATCCAAGCTTTGTTACCAGCACCTTGTTTACCTTCAGGAATTACGCCATAATTGGGTGCTAATATCTTTATATATTTTGCATTAACAGCGTCAAATTCCGCTGTAATTTTAACAATACGGTCAGTACTAGATAGTTCTACTTCTTTTAATAAATAATATTTTTTTCCGTCCAGTGAATACGTTATATCAATCTTTTTAGGAGCATAAATCCATTGCCCATTAGTATTGTAAAAACGGGTTGTTATTGAATTTATGGTAGTTTCTTCATTTAAATTGATGTTAATCTCCACATCATCTCTCCAAAATCCAAGCCACTCTTTGTCTCCATACCTCTTATCGCTTCCAAGTATTCCATTAATTAATGCTTGATTTCCCCCTGCATTATAAGAAGTATGAGGAGTTGGATTTATAGTAACGCTCCCTTTTACTGCTTTATGATAATTTATTATTTCTGAAAAAATACTACTTACCAATTGATTGTCTTTAAAGACTCCTGCTTGTATTGTTGTATTATCATTAATAATGATACCTTGGTTGTATAATTTGGAGGAAGTATTAACCTTGCTACCATCCATTGTGTATCGAATTTCTTTACCAGAAATAGGTGTTGATAACTGATATTTTAATTCTCCTTTTTCATTAATGATAGCACCTTCAATTTCATATAAATGATTGGCATAATTTATTTCAAGCTCTTTTAGCCGCTCGTTAAAAACTTCTGTTCTTTTAAGAAAATCAGGATAGTCATCTTCAAAATTTTTGATAGGCCCTCTCCAAACTACTTCACTCATTGCTAATATTCTTGGGAAGATCATATATTCTACTTGGTCTTCTGTTTTCATATATTCAGTCCATACATTTCCTTGAGCCCCTAGCACAAATTTTTCTTCCTCTTTATTCAACTCTGGTGGTATGGGATTAAAACGGAACACTTTTTTTAAAGGTAAAAAACCACCAATTGCCAAAGGTTCATTTTCATTATTAGATTGATAATAATCAAAATACGCATGAGATGTAGGGGTTAATATCACATCGTGCCCTTCTTTTACAGCATCAATAGCTCCTTGGGTTCCTCGCCAAGACATTACGGTGGCATTAGGTGCCAATCCTCCTTCTAAAATTTCGTCCCACCCAATAATTTTTTTACCTTTAGTATTGATAAACTTTTCCACTCGCGTGATAAAATAACTTTGCAATCCGTGTTCGTCTTTTAAATTTAAATCTTTGATTAATTGCTGACAATGATCACAATTTTTCCATTGTTTTTTCGGGGCCTCATCTCCGCCAATATGAATGTAATCTCCAGGAAATAAGGCTATCACTTCAGACAACACATTTTCTAAAAAAGTAAAAGTATCTTCATTGGGACAATAAATGTTTTCAAATATTCCCCAAGTTTTCGCTACCTCTACTTGCTCGCTGGTACAGCCCAACGTTGGATAAGCACTAATTGCCGCTTGCGAATGACCTGGCATTTCTATTTCTGGGATAATAGTAACTTCATGCTTTTCTGCAAAAGCGACAATTTCTTTTATATCTTCTTGTGTGTAAAAACCGCCGTATTTCGTCCCATCATAGGTTACTGGTGCGTCGTTATAATGTCCAATAAGCGTTTCATTTCGGAACCCTCCAATTTCAGTTAGTTTAGGGTATTGTTTTATTTCGATTCGCCAACCTTGGTCTTCGGTTAAATGCCAATGAAAATAATTCATTTTTAACATGGCCATATAAGCGATATATTCTTTTATAAACTCTTTTGGAAAGTAATGCCGCCCAACATCTAAGTGCATACCTCGATATTTAAATGCTGGAGTATCTTCAATAATTACTTGCGGAATGGAGATTGTTTTTTCTTGAAATCCATTATTTTTTTCTAATTGTAACGGCATTAGTTGACGTAAGGTTTGAATTGCATAGAAAGCCCCAGAAGCATCTTTTGCATTTATCAAAATTCCAGTAGCTGAAACTGTTAAAGTATATCCTTCAGGAGATAGGGTGTCATTCTTTTTAATTACAACAGCTGCCTTATCTTCTAAAGACCTTTTAAGTTTAAAAATGCTTCCTTTTTCAATATAATTAATAAGAAATTCACCAGCATTAAAAAATTCTTTATCTACATAAAGACTTGAGTTTTCATCTATATTAAAAATACCCTCAATAATCTCAACCTGATTAGGCATAGGAATTAAAGAAGGGAAAGGTTCCAAACTTTTGTTTTCTGGATTTTCACAAGCAGCTAAAATTGCGCTGATAAATATTAGGGAATAGAATACTTTCTGCATTAGTCTTTTACGAATTGATTTAGTGTTTTTAATAAAATATCTGGTTTTGATTTAATTGTGGTATTAAATTGAATTTCTTTAGGGACATTAGCAACTACATCGAAAAAATTATCACTAAAAGCTCCTTTTGTTTTAGAATATAAGAATACATTTTTTTGCAATGTTTCAGATGCTAATCTGATTGTAAATCCTTCATTATTTTCGTTTATTTCAATATCTATAGGTTGATTTTTTAGGTTTAAATTTTTTGGTTTTGAAAAATAATGATAGGATTCAGCATCTCCATAAGTTAGTTTTAAAAAGGAATTTTCTTTTACAAATTCCCTGTTTGAAATGCCATAATTATAAGCGATTTCACTGCTATTAATTGGGCTATTAAAAGAAATTTCTTCTTCAAACAAGGTGTTTCCGTCAAAATCTAAATGACTAATCACTAGGGTATTTTTTATTTCAGAAAAGGTATCGTTTATAATATAAATAGCCACTTTTTTTTCTGTTTGAGTGGTTGAAATAATAACATTTTCAAAAGCTTTTTTAGCTTGATATTGTAAGGCTTTCCAATTGCCTAAACCATCCATACTTGACCAGGAAACTGCCGGCCAACAATCGTTTAATTGCCAATATAGTGTTCCCATAGTATATGGTTTTGCCCTTCGTTGTGCATGAATGCCTTTAGTCATTCCGTGTGCTTGAAGCACTTGACTCATATACACATAATCGTCTCCTTTTGTTGGAATAGGGAAATCACGTTCCATATATTCCTTAATTAAAGAAAAACCTCTAGAGTGTTTTTGATGATTGGCAAAAGAAGGGTGATTTAAATCAATACTATTCTGCTCTGTAAAATATTTAATAGTTTCGTAACTAGGAAAGGATTGAAAACCAAACTCACTCATAAATCGCGGGACTTCTTCTTCAAAATGCTCAAAAGGATAGCTGTCATGCCAAACCCACCAATCGTGCGCATCTCCCTCAAATAAATATCTTTTATCTCCTCGACCAAATTTAGGAGAACTTTCCCAATAAGAAACTGAAGGATGCAAGCTGTCCACTATTTGAGGAAGAGCGTGATTAAAAACAGTATCATACCCATTCCAAATTTCTTGTTTTTGAGCTTCGGTTTTACCATCTTTCCAGCCCCATCGATGCCATCCTTCACTATTTTCATTATTTCCACACCATAATGCAATACTTGGATGTTGCCGCAATCTTTTTACGTTTTCAATTGCTTCTTGTTTTACATTTTCTAAAAAATCTTTATCTCCAGGATACATTGCACAAGCAAACATAAAATCTTGCCATACCAAAATACCTTTTGCATCACAAAGTTGATAAAAGAAGTTGTCTTCGTAAACGCCACCTCCCCAAACACGAAGCATATTCATATTGGAGTTTACTACATCATCGATTAATTTCACATAATCGTCTTGATCAACATCTGGAAGAAATATGTTTTGTGGAATATAGTTGGCACCTTTCATATAAACCGGCTTTCCATTGAGTTTAAAATAAAAACTTTCTCCTATAGAATCTTTTTCAGTTACTAATTCTATAGATCGTATCCCTAGATTTTTTGTAAAAGAAGTTTTTTGATATCCTTCACTTAAAAGCTCCACATTAATATTGTATAAATAAGGATCACCTAAATTATGGGTCCACCATAGTTCTGGATTTTTTATTAAAAAAGACACTTTGTATTCTTGTTGCTCAGGAAAAACAGTAATAATAGATTCAAATATTTCTTTTGTATTATTATTTGTTATTTGAACAATGACCTCCTCTTTTTTTTGAGTGTGGATGGTTAATTCAGCAGAAATTTCAGCTTTTGACACTGAAATGGAATTGGTTTTTAGAAATACATTTTTAAAACGAATTTTATCATAGGAAATAAGTGAAATATCTTTAGTAATACCCATTGTTTTAATTGTTGGCCCCCAATCCCATCCGAATTGATATTGTGGTTTACGGGTAAAAATTCGAGGAGATTCCGGGAGTTCGTAATCTAGTTTTTCGGTTTCTTTTTTTTCAAAAAGATCGGTAGAATTCAAGATGATTTTTAATTCATTTGCAACTTTTAACACATCACTTACATCCACCTCCCAACTTCTAAAGGCATTATTGGTTTTTGTAATAAGACTATCGTTTAAAAAGATTTCTGCATAGGTATCCAAGCCTTCAAAACGTATAAAATGTTTTGACTTTAAGAGTGTTTCCTCTGTAAGTGAAACACGTGTTTTATAGGTCCAATTTTTTTCGGAAATCCATTGAATAGAATCTTCATTAGTACCAATAAATGGATGAGCGATTTCACCTAAATTTAATAAATCGGTTTGGACAGTTCCAGGAACAGTTGCAGGTTTCCAAATAGAATCTCCTTTTTGAGAAAACTCCCAGTGATTTACTAAAGAGTTATATTCTAAATCTTTTTTTGATTGTTTACATGATAATAATATTGAAAACAATAAAACAATAGATAAGAAACTTTTTTTCATACAACTAAAATAAACAAATTGATTAAAGCTGATTAAACACAAATGTTATTTTACGTTATTTGTTTAATTTTTTAAACGTGATAGCTAACCAAATAAAGTAATTTAAAAACTTTCTGACTTCAAACGAAAATTGAACTTACTTTTTCAATTCAACCATTTACCGTATTTTTACCTAAATCAATGTAAAATTTTGGCCATGGCAATTGCAAAACCTTTTAATTTAAACAAATGGATTGAAGATAATCGAGATTTGTTGAAACCGCCTGTTGCAAATAAGAACTTATACGTAGTTTCTGAAGATTATATTGTTATGATTGTTGCCGGGCCGAATGCAAGGAAAGATTATCATTTTAACGAAACGGAAGAACTTTTTTACCAATTGGAAGGAGATATTCAAGTCAATATTCAAGAAGATGGTCAAAAGCGAGAAATGAAGCTTGGTCCTGGCGATATGTTTTTATTACCGGCTAATACGCCTCACTCTCCTGTTAGAAGCGAAGGTTCTATTGGATTGGTTGTGGAGCGTGTAAGAAAAGGTAAAAACCTTAAAGATGGTCTTATGTGGTTTTGTGATGATTGCAACCACAAACTATATGAAGTTTATTTTGAATTACAGGATGTAGAAAAAGATTTTCAACCTCATTTTAAAGCCTATTATAATTCAGAGGAATTAAGGACTTGTGACAATTGCGGGACCGTTATGGATAGAGATTCCCGATTTATTGGTGACTAAATCTATTTTTTTAATTTTTTCATTATTTAATATTTTTTAAAATCTTCAAAAGGAATACCTACCTTTGCACACTCATTTTGAATAATAAAATAATAAATATATGGCTACTGTTGCAAACGCATTTGGAATTGAAAATGCATTAGAAAAATTAGGAGTTAACGAAATAAACAAAGGTACTTCTACAGGAAGTAACTGGTTTTCGGAAGTAGATATGATTTCGTCATATTCGCCTGTTGATGGTAAATTAATAGGAAAAGTAACAACAACTTCTCGTGAAGATTACGACCGAGTAATCGATACTGCTCAAACTGCTTACAAAGAATGGAGAAAAGTTCCAGCTCCTCAAAGAGGTGAAATTGTTCGTCAGTTTGGAAATAAATTAAGAGAATTAAAAGAACCTTTAGGACAATTGGTTTCTTACGAAATGGGAAAATCATTACAAGAAGGTTATGGAGAGGTTCAAGAAATGATCGATATCTGTGATTTTGCAGTGGGTCTCTCAAGACAGTTGAACGGTCAAACTATTCCATCGGAGCGTCCAGGACACGTTATGCGCGAGCAATGGCACCCTATTGGAATTGTAGGGATTATCTCTGCATTTAATTTTCCTGTAGCGGTTTGGGCTTGGAATACAGCCTTAGCATGGATTTGTGGAGATGTATGTGTTTGGAAAGCTTCAGAAAAAGCACCAATTTGTTCGATAGCTTGTCAAAACATTATAGCAGCTATTTTAAAAGAAAATAACCTTCCAGAAGGAATATCTTCTATTATTAATGGAGATTACAAAGTAGGGGAAATGATGACGACAGACGCAAGAGTTCCTCTGGTATCAGCTACAGGATCTACTCGCATGGGTAGAATTGTAGGAGCAACGGTAGCAGAGCGTTTTGGAAAATCTTTGCTAGAATTAGGAGGGAACAATGCTATTATAATTACACCAACTGCCGACTTAAAAGTGGTAGTTCCTGGTGCTGTGTTTGGTGCGGTTGGGACTGCTGGACAACGTTGTACTTCTACTAGAAGATTAATTATTCACGAATCGGTTTACGATAAGGTAAGAGATGCGATTGTAGGTGCTTATGGACAAATCGTAATTGGCAATCCCTTAGACGAAACTAAGCACATGGGACCATTAATCGATAAAGATGCTGTGAATATGTATTTAGCTGCAATCAAAAAAGCAAAAGCGGAAGGCGGTAAAGTATTGGTTGAAGGTGGAGTTTTAAAGGGTGAAGGATTTGAAAGTGGTTGTTATGTAAAACCTGCGATTATTGAAGCAGAGAACCATTTTGAGATTGTACAACATGAAACATTTGCTCCAATATTATATTTAATGAAATATTCTGGCAATGTTGAAAATGCAATCGAAACTCAAAATGGAGTAGCGCAAGGATTGTCTTCAGCTATTATGACCAACGAAATGAAAGAAGCCGAAAAATTCTTGTCTTATGCCGGATCAGATTGTGGTATTGCTAATGTAAATATTGGTACCTCAGGAGCTGAAATTGGCGGTGCCTTTGGAGGCGAAAAAGAAACTGGTGGCGGACGTGAATCTGGATCTGATTCCTGGAAAGTGTATATGCGTAGACAAACCAATACGATAAATTACTCAGACGAATTACCTTTAGCACAAGGAATTAAATTCGATTTGTAATCGATGATATTATTAA
>Ga0233438_10005669_pt1 | contig 10383 bp, 11 predicted proteins | sample SI_123_September_FD_182720 | JGI IMG/M metagenome (GOLD analysis project Ga0233438, IMG submission 182720) | Seawater microbial communities from Saanich Inlet, British Columbia, Canada - SI_123_September2016_10_MG | ecosystem: Environmental > Aquatic > Marine > Inlet | place: Canada: British... | reverse complement strand
TAAACTTCTACTTACCCAAGAAACGTGTGTTGTATTATGTGGGGTGTCTGCTTCTGAACCTATACCTTCAGTAAACCCCTCGTATAATGGGTACACATATAGATTATAATTAGATTGGATTTCTCTATTCTCGATATTCTCTAATCTTAACCTATACTGAGGTGATGCGATATCTCCCGATACAATTGATTGTGAGATTGATGTTAGGTCAAAGTGTAATAATGCTCTACTGTTACCCAACAAGGTAGTATTATCGGTATCATAGAATTTACCGATTTCGAGAATCTCATCCTTACCCGTGTTTTGAACTTTACGAGGGGTGTCCTCATATAGGGTTGCGTCTTTATTTGGATATATTCTATAAATCATTCTCTACCTCTTAAAATAATGATACTACTCTACCCTTGATGTCTACATCAGGATATTTTACCTCAAAACAAGTTGGGTCTTTTGGTGGGTATACAATCCCATCACGAGTCGCGTTCTTAATTCCATATTTATTTGATGAGTAATTACCACCAGATTTGTTTACAATTTGAAGACCACCTACTCCATCTTTATCAGGCCTAACTACCGACTGTACACCATCCACCTTGTCTAATAAAACATAAACATCAGTTAAAACGATTGGCTTATTGATTCCCATCCTATCGATGTTAAAGTATTTTTTAAGAGCGTCAATACATTTAAGCAATACTTCATTAGAGTTATAATTTGGAAGAACAATAATTTCAAACTCAACACCAATGTTTACAATGTATGCATTCTTAATATTCACCGCATCAGTTAAGATACGATAATACGATAAGTAGTTTTGTAAGTTTTGTTTTGTTGCTGGGTTTAGTTCAGTTAATTTTTTATTAAAATCATACCCTAATGTGTAGAAGTTGATAGCCAATGGATTTGGAATTGGGTCTGGCCCATCATCCAATAAAGTGTTGATTTGAAAGTCTGGAGCAACATATGCTTTTGCTACCGAACCAAATTGTGGTGGTAATGCGTATGCTCTCAACAAATAGTCTTCACGAGTCACTGCTCTATTTTGTGCTCTAAAATACGCTACTGCATTATTACGAACTTCTTCAAGCTCTTCTTCGTATGCACCACCACCCGCGGCAACTTCATTTGTAACTGCGATTGAGTTTTGTACAACATTAACAACATCACTTACTAATGCTGATGTGTCAGTTTCGATTACACGTTCTACCAATTCGGTAAGGTCTGAAGATTGTACGTTATCATCAACACCATTACCAACTCTATACTTAACAGTCAGTATTGTATTTGATGGGGCAACCCCATATGTTTTAGCATACATAAAGTTTGATGGGTCAATACCTTGGTCGAGGTCACCACTTGCAGGATATAAAGCTGAACCAACGTTATCTGGATTTGGTAATATTTCTTCATCAGAGTTTGATGATACACCAGACCCGAATTGTATATCAATCTCACCATCTTCAGTAATACGAGTGATATATCTCTTAGGAACTCTTTTTAGTTTAAGTAACGCAGGCGTTTCATTAGCATAACCTGACATTGCAATTGAGTAATCAGTTGTATTTGGCAATTCTTCAAATACAGTGTCTTGAGCAAGATACTCTACCTTTGTCCATTCATCACCATCATCATCTATGATTTGTATAACATCAATCAAACCATCATCGTCAGTTAACTTTATCTTGTCATATGGTTTTGGTGATTCGAAATCAAAGGTTGTTTCTTTCTCTTTACCACTAACGGCTTTTACATATTTTTTAAGTAGATAGTATACCGGCTCATCAGTAGTCTCATCAATTTGATAAACTGAAACTTCCGTGGGGTCAAACGATGATGAGAATCCAAATCTAACTTTATTGATTGTTGTGAATTCAACATCTGAGTTTGTTGATGACCCAGCTATCATACCCTCTTTTAAAGTAAGTGCGTAATCAAAGTTTGGCTTTACATTATCACCACTTCCTTTAGCGGGAACTAATTGGTAGACTGTTAGAGTTGTTGTAGCAGGAACATATAACTTTGGTTTGTATCCGAACGACTGTGCGAGTGTAAATACATTTGACTTTTCTTGTGCTTCTTCTAAGATAGATTCTCTTAACTGAACATCGGTGTAGTATGATAATACATCACCTACGTATGAAGCCATTTCCACAAACATCATACCCGGCGATGACTCGTTAAAGTCATTGTAGGTATTTGGGAAATAGTTTTTAGTAAAGTCAATTAGGTTCTTACGAATATCACCGAAATCCCTACCAACTAAGTTTACATCTTTTTTTACTTTATCTGCCATTTTCTATCCTCAGACAATAGAAACATTACCTTGTTCGGTAACGAGTATTGTTATTTGTGTATTTGCGCCATTCTCAGTAACTCTAACTCTCAATGTGATTGATACTTTATTATTATCTTCCTCGGTATCTACATTCACATCATCCACTATAATATAAGGTAACCAAAATTCAATATCACCTCTAATTGAATCTTCTAATTCAACATTTATGTTTGCTGATATTTGTTCGAATAGTAATGAGAAAATGTCCGAGCCAAATAATGGTTGGAATGGCCTCTCACCCTTACGAGTCAGTAATAGGTTTTTAAGATTGGATAATGCTTGGTCCTCAGTAGTATAAGACAATTGAAATATAGGGTCACCACCTAATGGTAACTTTACACCAATAGCCTTATTTGGTTTAAGGTCTAATGGATTTCTCTTATACTCCTTACGACTTGGCATTAAGCACCTTTCTTAGCGTTTATATGTTTCATCAATCCAGAGTAGTCTTTTGTTAGTGCGTTAACCACAGCTTGACCTGCTTCAGTTTGTTGTAATTGTTCAGTAGATACGGCACGACCTTCTGCTGTTTGTAAAACTTGTGGTACTTGACCTACCATTCCACCAAATGATTGTGCTTGTGATGAATTAAACATACCACTACCAACTCCATTTGAGTTGATACTTCTCCACTCACCACCTTGGGCGGTTTCATTTAACATTTCATTCAACATAGAATTGTTAGTAAATGATTTGGTAGGTTGAGGTGATTTTTGTGTTGTCTCAAAAATATGGTCTACATCAAGTGGGTCTCTCTCCACAACGTTTGGTTGTGATTGCTTCATCTCTTTTATAATAGAAGCACGTAAAGACTTCTCACGTTTAGAGACTTCCTTCTTAACCTCTTCTTTAATGATGAGTTGAATTGCCTTAATTAGTTTCTTTGTATCCATGGTAATAAATATGTTTATATATAATTATTGTTTCATTAATGTTAACTGAGTTTTTACTTGAGTAATCGTAGATAACAATTGTGGTCCTGCTGCAGTAAGACTCGGTACTGGTAATGGTCCTGCGGTTGCTGCGGTTATCGCAGGTGCTAATTGTAATAATGCATCGGTGATTGATTCCAACTGACTGAAGATAGTATCCATATCAGCTTTCCAATTTGGAGTGGATACATTTACTGACTTTTTACCGCTAATCAAAACCGAATCCGATTTTGAGTTCAATACTATTCGGTCAGAGTTAAATATCAGTTGTGGTTTGTTATAAACGTTTTGTGGAGTCACGCCTAATGAGAATCCATTTGATGGTTTTAAACCAATGGTTTGTTGAGAACCCATCCAAATAGATGAGTCATCTTCATTGATATCTTCTATAACAAATTTATTGTACCCGTTAGACTTACCCGCACCATTTCTGATGATAGTGATTGGAGATTCGGGCACGATTGACTTCCAAGAGGGCTCGTTGACTACACCATTTATTTTATTATCACTCTGCTTTGTATTTTTTGGTGTGTATCCAAATCGTATAGATTGGCCAAACCTACCCTCATTAATCACATCACCTAAGAATGGTTGTAATTGAGATACACTTGAGTCTTCAATAAATCCAATTCCAAAGTCTACACCGGAATCAGCAGAACCCTGAATTGGTATACCATTAGATACTTGTGAGAAGTTAGGTGTTGGTGTACCCGTACGATTGGTTAGAGTAGGTAACGCATTGTGGTTTACATTCTTTTGAAGACCTACTATCGATGTATAGTAGTTCCGAGTAGATTGGCTTGCGGCGGACGCATTATCTGAATTAGCTGTGATAACATAAACCTGCTCTCCTAAAATAGGGATATGTCTTGAGTTTGGGTTTAATGGATAACAGCGCAAGTTATTTACAGCTGACCTATCCGTTAGGGATACGATTATACTGTTAAAATTATCAGAATCGGTATCCGATAGATTTACCGATATTACAGTTCCTAATTTCATTCATAATCCCCATCTTGGTTAGGCAAGTCTTTTTCAACTTCGTCAATAGCGTCCATCAACTGACGTTTTTCTTCAGGTGATAATAACATACCACCATCTGAACCTGAGTTACTATCCTTCATCATACGTTGAACAATTGCTGCTAATTTTATTAAAGCATCATCATTACGAACTGATATGTCTAAATACTCCTTAATTAGTGGAACTACCACCGCAGCATCACCCAAACTCTTAACCATGGGTTCGAGTTGAGCAATCAATAATTTGATTTGCCTATCTTTCTTTTTTTGGTTAGAGTACACATCAGACATTATATCTGAGAAGCTCTTACCTTTAAATAATTCACTATCTTTATCCATTAAATTCCCCCGCCCGGTGAGTTATTGGTAAAATATCTCCTTTAGAATAATCAATATATAGTTCTTTATATATCATTTTCATTTTGCCAACTACCTTTGTAATGTATTGAGTTTGGACACCAGTCCTCTCTCTAATAAGTATGTAAAGCGCCTTTTTGTTGTAAGAATAAAGGTTATCACGTGTTCTAAACAATTCGGTTAGGGAATCTGCGATTTGTCTGTCTCTGTCCTTATTAAACAAGATGAACATATTGTAATCCATATATCTAACATAGTAATCCATAAAATCAGACAAGGCTTCCTTTTGCTGCTTTAAAAATACCTCACTTACAATATCACGAGATGTGTCTATTACATCAACACCATCTCTCATTTTCATCCGCTCGTAATTCTTGTTGTTTTCGTTAAACAAATAGTTTCTTGCGATTACTGTAAAGTATGAGAAGGCTCTACCATTATCACCATTAAACTTATGAATTTTTTCGTTCAAGAAGGCAACTACATTTGCTTTAACATCCTCATAGGGAACTTCAAAGTAATAAGTCTTGTATGTATGAATTACATTCTCAGCAAGTTTATCAAATGGATAATGAATAAATCTATTGTAGATTTTATTCTTTAATCGTTGGTCATCACATCGGTTATATGCGTTTATCGCAAGCTCTGTGATTAATGTAAAATATCTTTTATTCCGCCTCTTGCGTCCCATAATACTCTTCTAATTCTGAAATTATTTCATACATTTTCTTAAATACATCACCAGTTTCATCATCTGCTTCAAATGAACCTAATTTGTCAATCTCTTTTAGTGTTGCCATTGATGAGTCTATCTTAGATGCAATATCTGAGATTAACTCTTCCTGCTCTGTTACAACATCTTCGTGTGCTTCATTCTTACGAAGTAGATTTACTGTCGTGTATCCGAATACTAATGTTAAAATTGATAATATAACTATACTTAATACCATAACTATTATTCTACAATATCTTTAAACGCGTCGAATACACTTGTTTGGTTAATCCCATTCTTATTGAATGTTTCACCAAGGTCACCCTTCTTAGGTCTACCGGTCGTTGATTTACGAGTTGATTTTATTGGGTTCATTTCTTTCATCCATCTTTCATTCTCATATCTTGCGGCAAATAAATCTGCCGTGTGCATTACAAATGGTATAGATGTTTTTAATGCATCATCTTTATTGTACTTAATGAAATACTCTTTATTGTTTTCATCATACAACCCATCAGTAAGTTTAATACCAATCCATTCTTCTTGGGTACATTGAATACCAAAGTAGTTTAGTAGATAGAATGTTCTATCGTTTAGATTCATCCAATGGATGTCTGAATTTGTTTTGTAAATCTTACCTTGATTCTTTATGTGCCATTCCGAATCATTCTTAACGTAGTAATCTAATTCAGGCGTACCCAACTTACCAAGGTCGTGGTGTAGTGCTGTGAATATTAGACTCTCTCTACTGTAATCACCAACACCACCTAACTCTGAGTAAAGGTCATACACCTTTAGAGCATTACGTGTCACTCTAAGAACGTGGTCGATGTATCCACCTGGAAATGCATTGTGGTAATGTTCTACCGAAGATGCTGGTGTGTAAATCATACGCTCCTCGAAGTGGTCGTACATTTTATTGAGGGCTTCCAGTCGGTCACCTTCAAATGTTTTGTTAATTAGTTTACGAAACTTCTCATAGTTTTCTACGAGTTCTTCTGCTGTGAAAAAGTCTAACATATTATTTTAAATTATTTTATCGATGATACCACACTCAAGTGCTTTCTCTGCTGACATAAAGTAATCTGAAGAAGATATACCTTCCCAATACTCTTTATCCATTTTAGAGTTTTCAGCCATAAGCTGATTACACTCGTTCTCTAATTCTTCGGAGAATCGTGCGTTTGATTTAACATCACTCAACTTACCAACTGCAACCGTTGATAATTGGTGAACCATAATCTTAGAGTGTTTAGATGCCGCTCGAACGCCAGTACCACACGTTAGTAACAATGCGGCCGCTGACATAGCTGAACCCCTAACGATGATATTAAACTTGAGACCATCACTCTCTTGTGTTTTCATAAAATCGATTAGAGCAAGTGTCTCGATTACATCACCGCCCGGTGAATTTAGTAGAATGTTGATAGTACTAATATCACCATTAATCTTTTTTAGTAATCGAACCTTAGACACTACATCAAAGGTTAACCCACTTGTAATCTCATCTTGTATTAAGATTACGTTATCAGTAGTGTCAATACCATAATCAAACTCACGATAATAATTTTTTTGGGTGTCATCACTATCATCAATACTCTCGTATTTTGCTTTGTATTCACCAGTGGTAACACCACTATATAACTCATCCATTATGTATAACTTGTTTATTTATATACAATATACAAAAAATAATCCAATAATCCAAACTTATTTAACCGATGTATTACGATATGTATGTTTAACTTTTCCGCGAGGCTTTGGGTTTTCTCCATACAATATTCTGGCATCCTCATCCGTTGGGATAAATTCTACTTCTTGCTTTTCTTCTTTTCTTTTTTTAGGAGTTTCTTTAACGCCTTTTTTTCTTTCTTCTGCCACTTCATTTCGAAGTATTGGTACTTCTTTCCCATCACCACCAGTATTGGTGTTAATAGGGTGAACGATAGAATTGCTGTTATTATCAAAATTAATATTGTTAGGAATATCTTCGTCATCATAATTATTACGTTTTATGGTTAGTTTATTTAATGCGATTACCATAGAGATTGCTAACGGGTCAAATACAAATACGATAAGTAATGTAAACCAATTCACAATCACATTCATAGGGCGGCCGGTTATCTCAGACATATATCTAAGCGGACCTACCTCTGCTGCAATTTCATTGTTGGATTCCAAGTCTAATACTTGTAAGTCGAGTGAGGTAATGGAATCCGTTAATACCTCAATCTTCCGTGATACCCCATCACGTGATTCAACTGCTGAGGACAATTGTCTTTCTAATGCCCTACGTTGAGATGATGAGGTTGTTGTTATAATCTGACCAGTTTCCTTATCACGATATTGAACTACATTGTTGGATAACCCATTTCGTAATTCGGTGATTGATTCTGATAATTGTTTTTTTTCTACATTAAAGTAATCTAATTGTTCTTGGAATCTTCCCTTCTTCAAATCTATTACTTGAACTTGTTTATCTAATATACCCAATTGGTCAGCGGTCTTTTGATATGCTGATGTTAGGAATCCGTAGATACCTGCCGATGTAATTAACATCAATACACCTACTGCTAAAGTAAGATACCATTTCATCCAACCAGCAGTCTTCCAATTGTTATGTAGGTATGATGCTATTATTAGTTTAGAGAATTCCAATGCACCGGCCATTATTATAACTTCAGTCCGTGCGCCGGCAAATAAGGAACTCAATCCAAACACGGAATAATATGCAGCGGAGCCCGCTAACCCTAATGTACTAATAGACATCAGGAATACAAACATATTTCTTCTATTAAAAAAATTTATCATTTATTTTTCCACAAATTGGTTTTATTAACTCCAGGACTTGTACTTATTATCAACTACGTTTTCACTAAGCAGCTCAAGCCGTTAAGTTAACCTGATAGACATAAATATCAGGAAAATAATTAATAAATTAATTATATCAAGCTTTCCCCATACTATGCCCTTTTGGGTGTTTACCAAAATTGGAAAGATAATCTAAGACAGTCAGTTCTTTCATCTTAGCTTCAACCTCAATATCTAAAGAATGACCATACGTGTTAATCTCAGAGTAGATGTAATCGGAGTGAGCTTGTGCTTTCACACCTTCTTGTTCTAACTGACGTGACTCAGAGTAATGAACTAATGGTTTGTAATCACCCCACGTTGAAATAGCTAACTCAAGTGCTTCTTGTTCAGACAACCCACCGGTATTGAATTTGTGGTGGTGGTAGTCAAACGTAATTGGAATACCAATATGTTCGTGTAGATACATAAGGTCTTTGACCGAGTACATACTTGCTTTGTCATCGTTCTCAACAACCAATCGTGATTGGACTGATTCAGGTAACCTCTTGAAGTTCTTAATGAATCTATTCATAGCAGACATCTTATCACCATAGACACCATTACAATGGATGTTAATAGGGTTCTGATGACTTCTCTCTAACCCCATAAGGTCAAAGTGTTCTCCGTGGATTGAAAGGTCTCTAATCGTGTTATCTACAACTCTATCGTTAGGTGACACCAAGACATTGAATGGGCCAGGATGTGATGTGATACGTTGACCATACTTCTTAGCGAGAGTACCGGCACCTTTAAGAACATTAGCAAATTTATCATAGTCTGGCATTTCTGATAATTGGAACTCACTAGCCCAAGGAACTAAGTCAGAAGACATACGAAATAGTTTAAAACCATTACGTTCATTCCACTTGATAATTTCTACAAGGTCTTTAGCATTTTGTAATGCAAGGTCGGATGACCTATTGATACCTTCTTTAAGGAATGTTTTTTTAATCATACTACGATTGGTAGTAATCTTGTCTTTACGAAGGGTCATATTGATACAGCAATACCCGAGGTTTGTCATAGTGTTTTATTTTACTATATAAAAGTACAAAAAAATAGGGGACTATACAAGCCCCCTATGTTAAATTTATGTTAAATTTCCTCGTGTGGTATATCCTCCGTTTTAGATTGGCCGGTATTTTCATACAAACGTGTTGTTATATCATTCCACACAGTCTCTAACTTAGTATGTGTTTCCTTAATCTTATCATAATCTTTGGTAGGTATGATAGATTGTAGGTCTGAAATCAAGGACTCTAAATTATTTTTATTGTCTTCAGTTAACGATTCTAAGTTTTCAATTTGCTTTTGTATCTCAAACAAATAAGATTCCGCATCGTTTAAAATCTGAGCCTGCTCTTTTCGTTTCAAATCAGCCTCTCTATTTATCTCAGCATCATCTTTCATTTTTTGAATATCATCATCACTAAGACCTGTTCCAGATTCTATCCTAATAGTTTGTTCTTTATTTGTACCAAGGTCTTTTGCAGATACATTTATAATTCCATTAGCATCTATATCAAACGATACTTCAATTTGAGGAACTCCCTTTGGTGCAAGTGGGATGTTTGTTAATTTAAATCTACCAAGAGTTCTATTATCCGATGCCATCGGCCGTTCACCCTGTAAAACGTGTACATCTAAAACCTGCTGATTATCAGAAACAGTGGAGAACGTCTGAGATTTTTTTACTGGAATTGTTGTATTAGATTCTATGATAGGCGTCATTACACCACCCATAGTTTCAATACCTAATGAAAGTGGCGTTACATCTAATAGTAAAACATCAGTAACATCCCCAGCAAGTACACCACCTTGAATAGCCGCACCAAGTGCAACAACCTCATCGGGGTTAACACCCTTACTTGGTGTTTTTTCAAAATACTTTTCAACAGCCGATTGTACCAATGGTATTCTTGTAGAACCACCTACTAATATAACCTCATCAATATCACCAACCAACAACCCAGCATCTTCTACTGCGTTTTTACAAGGAATCATACAGCGTTCTACTAAATGAAAACACATCTTTTCAAACTCGGCTCGTGATATATTAGCTTCAAAATGAATAGGTGTTGTGCCAGACACTGTGATGTATGGTAAATTAACATTGGTAGTGGTAGCAGCAGACAATTCAACCTTAATCTTTTCAGCGGATTCTCTAATACG
>Ga0233438_10005665_pt1 | contig 10387 bp, 10 predicted proteins | sample SI_123_September_FD_182720 | JGI IMG/M metagenome (GOLD analysis project Ga0233438, IMG submission 182720) | Seawater microbial communities from Saanich Inlet, British Columbia, Canada - SI_123_September2016_10_MG | ecosystem: Environmental > Aquatic > Marine > Inlet | place: Canada: British... | reverse complement strand
GGTTGGTGTAATACCCAAGATTATTGGGCGGTGTATTTCAATATGAACGAAAGAATTTACAAAGAGTTTGGAAGCAAAGGATTGAACATTCCTTTCCCACAGATGGATGTGCATGTTCACAACAACAAATAATTCATAGAATGAATACAAAAAAAGCGACCCTTGGGTCGCTTTTTTTATGATAAAGCTTGATTAATTTTAAAATCTATGAATTTAGTTGTTAATCCTTTTATTTGTTTCTTCGTTAAACATCATCCTTTCCTCTTTCAATTTTACAAAGTTTTCTTGTACGGCAGTATCATTTGGGTTGTGAATGATTTGTTTTAATGCTTCTGCGTAACGAGGATCATTTGGGTAGTAAAAATCAATTATTGAATCGGTTTGAATTCCATACAAACAAAGAGAAATGAAAATTACGAAAGCGACTCTAAAAAAAGCAGATTTGGCAATAGAAACCTTGCTATTATTCTTAATTACCAAGTAAATCGAGAGTGTAATCAGTATTGATATCAGTCCAATAGATAACATCATGTTTCCACCAGGCCATAGCATGAACTTAAATAGGAATCCAATAATTAATGTTGCTAATATAATTCCAAATACTGCACCAAAAAGTAAATTATATCGCTGATTATGAGAGTAACTCTCTTTTTTAAACATCGAATTGATAGACAGGTTATTAAAGAGTCCAATGCCCAGATAGAAATATAAAACGGAGATAAAAGCAAGCGAAAAAATCGTTAAAATTCCAGCTCCTGGCCAATGCATAATTTTAAAAAGTAAACCTACAATAAATAGGCTCCAAATTATCTTTTCCATCCTTTTCATGGTTTCAAGATACGATTAAAATCTTAAACCTTAAATTCACTCGTTTTGTGGAAAGTAATTTCTGGATAGTCAAATTCTGCTTGTCTTAGCAAGAAAGCAGATTCAGCCAAAAACACATAGTTTCCATCTTTGTCTTCAGCAACGTAACTTGCTTTTCTTCTAACAAATTCCTGCATTTTATCTTTGTCCGATGAAGTTAACCAGCAAGCTTTATGGAAATTTTTTGGTGTAAAATCACAACTCGCTCCATATTCGTGTTTCAATCTGTACTGAATCACTTCAAACTGAAGCTCACCAACCACACCAATGATTTTTCTGTTACCAGGTTGTTGGGTAAATAATTGCGCAACTCCCTCATCAGTCAGTTGTTGGATTCCCTTTTCCAGCTGTTTCGTTTTCATTGGGTCTTTGTTAACCAATTCTCTAAACATCTCGGGCGAGAAACTAGGAATTCCTTTAAAATTCATTTCTTCTCCTTCGGTCAAGGTATCACCAATCTTAAAACTTCCTGTATCATACAAACCAATTACATCGCCTGGATAGGCAAAATCAATAATACTTTTATCCTGAGCCATAAAGCTCGTAGGATTATTAAATCTCAATTTTTTGCTAATTCGCTGATGTTGATAAAATTTATTTCTTTCAAATTTCCCCGAACAAACTTTAAAAAAGGCAATTCTATCTCGGTGATTTGGGTCTAAGTTTGCATGGATTTTAAAAACAAAACCAGATAATTTTGGCTCAATAGGAGCAACCATTCTAATGTCTGTTTCGGTAGGTTGTGGTGAAGGAGCAATTCTTATAAAAGAATTTAATAGTTCCTGAACTCCAAAATTGTTGAGAGCAGATCCAAAGAAAACTGGAGCTAGATTACCTTTTAAGTATTCCTCAACATTGAATGTTTCGTATACTCCTTCTATCAGTTCAATGTCTTCTCTCAATTGATTAGCATCTTCTTCTCCCACAAAATCGTCCAATTGAGTGTCGCTCAAATCTTTAATGGATACAACTTCGTCTTCAATATTGGTTTTATTTACTTGAAATAAATTCAGCGAAGAATCGTAAATGTTGTAAACCCCTTTGAATCTATCGCCTATATTAATAGGCCACGACAAAGGTCTTACTTGAATGTCTAACTTTTCTTCAATTTCATCCAAAAGTGTAAAAGGATCTTGACCTGGTCTGTCCAATTTATTGATAAAAACCATCACTGGTGTATTTCTCATTCTACAGACTTCCATCAGTCTTTCGGTTTGAGGCTCCACACCATTTACACAATCAATAATAAGAATTACAGAATCTACAGCTGTTAAGGTTCTGAAAGTGTCTTCTGCAAAATCTTTGTGTCCAGGTGTATCCAGTAGGTTTATTTTTAATCCTTGGTAATTAAATCCCATCACAGAAGTTGCTACAGAAATTCCTCTCTGTTTCTCTATTTCCATAAAATCGGAAGTAGCTGTTTTGGTAATTTTATTAGATTTAACTGCCCCAGCCGTCTGTATTGCTCCACCAAAAAGCAGTAGCTTCTCGGTAAGGGTTGTTTTTCCTGCATCTGGGTGACTGATAATAGCAAAAGTTCTACGCTTTTCTATTTCCTTAAGTAATTCGCTCATAGGTTGCAAAAGTAGGCTATTGGCAAGAATTACACAAGATTGCTAACCCAATTTTATCGTTCTTATAAAATAATGTTCTGGCCAATCTAAGGTGTTCGGTTCTTTTTCAAATAATCCAAAAACAGTAGATCCTGTGCCAGTCATTAAGGCAAAATTTGCACCTTGAGCGTACAGCGTTTCTTTTATTTTCTTTATTTCTGGATGTTTCTTGAAAATAGGAGTTTCAAAATCATTAAAAATTAAGTTTCTCCAATCCGAAATAGGAGAGGAGCTCACCACATCGCTAAGTGCAGGATTAGGAGTTGATTTTATAACTAAACCCTCAAAAGCATCTCTGGTGCTTATATGAATTTCTGGATTTACTAATTGCAAATACATCCCAGTTAGATCTATTGGATAATCTTCAAGAATTTCTCCAACACCATGAACTAATTTGGGTTTGTTCTCAACAAAAAAAGGACAATCGCTGCCGATTTGTAAAGCATATTGTTCCAATTCTTCATTAGTCAATCCCAAAGAAAAATGATTGTTTAATCCTACCAACATGAACGCTCCGTTGGAAGATCCACCGCCCAAACCAGCTCCCATAGGAATTTGTTTGTGTAAGTAAATGGTAATAGGAGGAAGCTCAAAATCTTTTGAAAGTAATTGATAGGCTTTTATAATCGAATTCGATTTTTCATCATCTATTTCTAGGTTACAATTAAAACTAAATGAGTCAGATTCAATAAATTCCAAAGAATCGAAAAGAGGAACAGGCAGAAAAATACTCTCAAGGTTGTGGTAGCCATCTTTTCTCTTGTTCAAGATAGATAGTCCTAGGTTTATTTTACATCCTGGAAATAAAATCATACACAAAGATGCACAAAAAAAAATCTCAAACCACGAGTTCGGGAATGAGATTTTTACTTCTTTTTTATTTGAGAATGAGAACCTTGATGTTAGAGCCTACTCAGGTCAAGGGGTTTGTCGTTATCATATTCGACTTTATATGTGTAATTCAATTTTTTATTTCCTTTCGGTTTCAGGTCAAATTTCCATTCCATCATTCCTGTTTTTTCATTGAAATGAGCCCTCGATTTATTCTCAACTGTTACTACAATTGATTTATTTTGAGAAACTGGCAAGTGATCTTCTACGATGATTTGATACTCAGAGGAACTCATGTTTTTTACTAGTAAATCGTAAGAAACTGTCGTTTCTTTTCTGTTAGAAAATACTTTTTCTCTAGATTTTTCTTTGTCTTTGGTTCTTTTTATTCGAATGTTTCTGTCGTTACCTAATGAAATATAAAGGGTATCATTTGCAGTAGGATTTATTCTGGACTCACCAATGTAGCTTCCTTCATAATATAAGTTTGCTTTAGACGGAAGAAGATCAAGTTCTTCCCAATCAGTCAATTGCGCAACCAAGTAGGATTCTTTGTCATATTTTGGAACCAGGTAATGAATGTAATTTGCCGCAATTTCTTGTTGATTCACAGCAACCAAATGAGCTTTGTTGTCTGCCGAGATACTGTATCTTAAGTCTATTTTATACTCTACATTAGCCATCGTTTGAGTTTTTACAGTGTAGTCAGTACTTCTTACTGCGGCAGGAGCATAATTGTCATTGTATTCATCTGTATTTTCATTCAAAGTAACCTCTTTTAAACTCAAAGATTCAACCATTCTTTTTGTTGCATCTTGCCTTCTTGGTGTCACATTTGCATCTTTGTAATATCCAATATTTGGATTGTAATAGTTAATGTACCACACGCTCAGTTCAGGTTTTATTTTATTCTTGTAAGGATTGTTTGTAGATAAGGTCAATTTTACATTATCCCAACTTTCTCCCGTATTTTGATACACGGTTCCTTTCATTGTTAATTCTACTGGTGAACTGCTGTTTTTTACACGTATATCGTAACTCGGAGACCAACTGGCTTTTGATACGAAATAGGAAACTGTCATTGTTCCAGCAAGAGCTTTATTTGCTTTTACAGTTACCTCAATCTGATGAATTGGTTTTCTAGTGTCTTTAAGTTTGTTATTGTCTTGAAAGTTATTCAATCCTTTTATTCTGTTATTTATTTCTATAATTTTTTGCTGAAGCTTATCATTTTCTACTTTTAATTCATGTTCGAGCTCTGTGATTTCAAAAAGTTGTTTTCTTAGGTAGGCCAAGGATTCTTTAAATACTGGCAACGTATCTTTGTAATAAATTTTATTCGCAAGAATGTACTTTCTTTCGGTGTTCAAGTGATTTAATTTTGCAGATACGTTGGATCTATCAAAATTTAAAACTTTGATCGAATCTTTCATTTTTTCAATCAAGCGAGTTATTCGAGTAGGAATTTCTTTTTTCTCAATTGGTTCTGGGTATAAAATTGTTTTTTTAGAATCCAAAATGATGTAATCTCCCATTCCTTTTACCTGAATTGTTTTTGGATTGAGAAAGGGTGATACATCCTGAAAAATGAGTGTATTTATACCTGTTTTTAAAGAAACTTTACTTTTTCTTTCAACTTGAGCTCCGTTGAGATAAACGGTAACAGAATTTATTTTGGAAGATAAGTTGTTCTCGTTTTTGGAACCGAAAGAAAGTGAGTTTATGGCTATTAGAGTTAGCACAATTAGAATGTTTTTCATGAGTTTATTGTATTTATGTTTTCTTTCTGTACACCCAAGAAATGAATAGGTTCAGATGAAAGCATAAAAAAACCCACACTAGAAGCTTTATAAACTTCTGTAGTAATGGAAGGAGATTCTCGTGCATGTCTGTAATCCTCTGTATTGAAATAAAGCAAACCAATTTGAATTGGTTGAGGCCCGCCATCGATGTCCGAAGTTATTCTCCAATATTATAAAATGTTAAGTTTATATAACGAGAGTGTGGGTCAATAGGTTTGAAAGAACTTTCTTGGTTTAAAGGTAAGAGAATTGATAGAACATTATTTACTTTTTATTCATTTTTTTATTCAATTTTTAAAACAAATTGAAAAACAGCTTTTTGAATTTCAAGCTAACCTCGGTTTTTAAACTTTAACGAAGTTTTTTTGTTATGTTAAATATTATACCTATTTTAATAACGAAATATGGGAATACTAACTGACATAGGGAATTATGAATATCACTGTCCGCATTGCAAAGAGAATTTGCGTGAGAAGGAAGGGATTGAGTTTTTTACTAAAAATGAAGAAGGCAATATTCTTTCCATTTTTTTGGATCCTAATTTAGGAAAGTATGATTTCTATTACGATTACAGTCATAATTTTAAACAAGGCGAAAAAGTAGATTTTTACTGTCCAGATTGTAATCATAGCCTACAATCTAGCAAACATTCTGATTACGTAGAAGTATTAATGATTGTATCTAAAGATGTGCAGTTTGAAGTTTTGTTTTCTAGAATTTATGGAGTTAAAAGAACTTATTTAGTCATGGAGGATTACGTTGAGAAACATGGTGAAAATATGTTGGATTTTGATGAGTTGTATGAACTCTAGAAATTTGCTTTAGCCAAAAGCAGTGCGCTAATTTCGATTCCCTGAACTTGGGACAAAACTTTGATACATTCCGAAAGGGTAGAGCCTGTTGTAATGACATCGTCCAAAATGACAATTCGTTTGTTTTCAAATTCTAGCTTATTTATAATTTCGAAAGCCATTGCTATATTTTTCTTTCTTTCGCTTTTATTCTTTTTTGTTTGGGTTTCTGTAAATCTATTTCGGATTAAATTATTTGTTGAAATATTAATGTTTGTTACATCCGAAATTCCTCTTGCAAGTAACTCGCTTTGATTAAATCCTCGTTGATGTTGTTTTTTTGGATGAAGCGGAACAGGAACTATTAAATCTATATGAGTCAGTATATTAAAAAACTCATTCCCAAGCAATTTCCCAAGATATACACCAAAATCTTGATTGGAATTGTATTTCAGTTCGTGTAAAACCTGCTGTGTTTTTCCATTTTTATCAAAATTGAATAAATGACCAGCACCGACAAAAGAATCTAGAGGCTCAAATAATTTACCTGAATCTGTTTCGTTATGTATGGCAAGCTCACCTTTGGGTAAATAAAAATAGCAACTGGAACACAAATAATTTTCATTCTGTACCAAAGCGTTGGAACAGCTTAAACAATTTTTTGGAAATCCAATTTTAATTAAATCAATGAGCATGTTAATATTTTGTGTTAAATAGTTCTAATTGCACCTTAATTTACATATTTTTACAATAATAAATACACAGTCATGAAAAATAAGACCCCACTTTTAATAACCGCCTTGATTATTGTTGGTTTGATTGCTGTTTTTCTTGCATGGGAACTCTCCGCGAGTAGCAAGCAAAATAAAAATTACGCAGAAGAAATTGCTGGTTTAGAAGCAATGATGGCCGGAAATGGAATGAATGCCATGATGGAAGATGATATTGCTGGTTCATTAAAAAACTTATTGAATGAATACAACAGTGTAAACACTGAGAACACAGAGTTGAGCGATAGCATCGCAATTCAAAAACAAAAAGTAATTATTTTGTTGCAGGAATTGGAAAATTCCGAAAAGAGCAGGAAATATACTGCCAGAGAATTATACAAAATGAGGAAAGAGGCAGAAACTTTAAGGAAGGTAATGAAGAACTACGTACACAAAGTAGATTCTTTGAATACTTTGAATTTGGAGTTACAAGCTACTATTAAAGTAAAAGATCAAACAATTTCTAACGTAAAAGGAGAAAGAGACGAGTTTAGAGAACGAACAGAGAATTTATCAAAAACTGTTGAAATGGGATCTAAACTTCAAATTTTAGGTCTGACAGCAGAAGCTATTCGAGTAAGAACAAGTGGAAGTTTTACAGAAACAAGTAGAGCAAAAAGAGCGGATCAAGTAAAAGCTTGTTTTACCATCGTAGCTAATTCTATTGCCGAAAAAGGTAGTAAACTGTTTTATATGAGAATAATTTCTCCTGAAGGAACGGTTCTAACGAATACAAAAAGTACTCAAATTAATAGTGGTGGAGAAAAAATAGAAGTGAGTGTGGGAAGAACATTAGATTATCAGGGAAAAGCTGTGGATTTTTGTGTTTTTTACGAAAAATCAATGGATGAATTACCAAAGGGAGATTATAAAGTAGAAATATACTCGGATGGATTAAAAGTAGGCTCTTCTACGTTTGGATTAAAATAAGAGAAAAAGGAAATTATGAGTGAACAAAATTATTTAAGTCTAGTTCAATTAGCCAAGGCTCTGAATAAAAAAGCCCAAAAGCTTGAAAAAGGTAAATTGGGATTTGAAGAAGTGAATGAAATGCTGGAAAATAGTAGAGATATCTACGAAAGATTAACTGTGATAAGGTATAAAGCTTTGTTGGAAAAACAAGAATTAGTAGAAGAATTGAACCAAGAAAATAAAACTGAATCTAAGCAAATAGATGTGGTTGAAGAAAGTTCATTCTCATTTCAGTTTGATACAGAAGACGATGAAAGTTTAGTTATTTCGACCAACCAAAAAAACTTGTTAGATGAAATAAATGAAATAGGATCAGAACCCCAAGAAGATGAAGTGATTGAAAATACCGAGGTGATAGTGGAAGAAGCGAGTTCCCTCAATGAAAGTTATGCAAGTTCGAAACAACCCGAATCACTAGGAGATAAATTGAAAAAAACGAAAATTACTGATTTGAAAGAAGCTATTGCTTTGAATCAAAAATTCTTGTTCATTAATGAGTTGTTTGAGGGTGATAAAACAAAATATCAATCTGTACTGGACAGAATAAATAGTTGTGAAACTTTGATAGAAGCGAAGGCTTATTTGTCCTCAGAAATTGAAACATACTCTTCATGGGATGAAGAGACAGAAGCTGTAATGCAATTTAATACACTAATTGAGAGAAAATTTTTATAAAAATGGAACACGTATCTACCAGGATAAAATCTATGTTGCCCTCAGCAACTCTTGAAATGGCTCAAAAGAGCCGAGAATTAAAACAACAAGGAATTGACATAATCAGTTTGAGTTTGGGTGAGCCAGATTTTGATACGCCTGATTATATTAAGGAAGCTGGAATAAAAGCGATTGAAAATAATTACAGCAAATATCCACCAGTTCCGGGTTATATGGAATTGAGGGAGGCAATTGCACACAAATTGAAAAGAGATAATAATTTGGACTACAAAGCGAGTCAAGTTGTTGTTTCTACAGGAGCTAAACAATCCTTAGCGAACATATTTTTGAGTATTCTGGATCCTGGCGATGAAGTTATAATTTTTGCTCCATACTGGGTAACTTATTTCGAGCAAGTAAAATTAGCCGAAGGAATCCCAGTTGTGGTTCAATCTGATATTTCTACTGATTTTAAAATCAATATAGAAGAGTTAGAAAAAGCGATTACTTCCAATACAAAATTGGTGATATTTAGTTCTCCTTGCAATCCATCAGGTACAGTATTTACAAAAAATGATCTGATGCAAATTGCCAATGTTTTGTCAAAGCACCCAGAAATTACAATTATAAGTGACGAAATTTATGAGTTAATCAATTTTGACGGAACTCATGAAAGTATCGCACAATTTCCAGAAGTGAAAGAACAAACAGTAATTGTGAATGGTGTTTCGAAAGGGTTTTCTATGACTGGATGGAGAATTGGATATATTGCTGCACCACAATGGTTGGCAGATGCTTGTATCAAGGCACAAGGACAAATTACATCGGGTACTTCTACAGTATCGCAAATGGCGGCATTGGAAGCTATTTCTAATTCGCCCGATGAAATTCGCTACATGGTAGAAGAATTTAAAGAAAGAAAAGAATTGGTGGTTGCAGGACTTAATGAAATTGAAGGCGTTATTTGTAACAATCCACAAGGAGCTTTTTATGTGTTTCCTGATGTAAGTAGTTATTTTGGAAAGAGTTATGAAGGAAAAATAATTAAAAATGCTTCTGAGCTTTCATTGTTCATTTTGGAGCATGGAAAGGTATCGGTTGTAACTGGTGAGGCATTTGGTTCTTCTAATACAATTCGAATTTCTTATGCGGCCTCTAAGGAAAGTTTAATTGAAGCAATTAAACGAATAAATAACTCGTTAGCCCTATTAAAATAAGTTCATGTTCAAAAAACTAATTCTTCTCATTCTACTAAGTACTTTTCTGTCCTTTTCGGCAATGAGTCAAAGTAAGCCCCTTAATTTATCCAATTTTGCCAAGAGCAGATATCATTGGGGTTTTTGGCTAGGATACACGCAATCTTCGCTTGTACCAACAAGAACAGCTGATTTTGATTTTAGTGATTCACTAGTTTCACTTACTCCAGTTTCAATTGGTTCATTTGCGGTAGGGCCAATGGGGTCTATTTCTTTTAATGAAAATATAAAATTGAGATTGGCAATTTTGCTTTCTTTTCAGGACAGAAATATGGAATATGTCTTTTTACAGAACGGAGTCAGAGAAACATATTTGAGAGAAGTAAGATCGGTGTACACAGAATTTCCTCTTCAGCTAAAACTAGTAACAAATAGAATAAACAATGTCGCTTTTTATGGAACGCTTGGAGGGAAGTACGGAGTAGATTGGTCGAGTAATATCAATGTGAAAGAGCAATTTGATTATGACGATGTGTTGAAAATCAAGCGATCAAATGTAGCTATGTCAGTAGGTGGAGGAGTCGATTTTTTTCTTCAATATTTTAAGTTCGGAATAGATTTGAGATTGGATATGGGAATGAATAATGTGTTGATTCCCAACAAAACTTATTTTTCATCTCCATTAGAAAAAATAAGAACCCAAATGTGGCAACTTTCTTTCACATTTGAGGGATAATTTTTTTTAAGAATATTTGATATAAAAAGATAAAGTTCTATATTTGCAATCTCAAAACGCGAATGTCTCATGGTGTAACTGGCAACACGTCTGTTTTTGGTACAGAAGAGTCTAGGTTCGAGCCCTAGTGAGACAACAAAAAGCCATCCTGCAAA
>Ga0233438_10005664_pt1 | contig 10387 bp, 15 predicted proteins | sample SI_123_September_FD_182720 | JGI IMG/M metagenome (GOLD analysis project Ga0233438, IMG submission 182720) | Seawater microbial communities from Saanich Inlet, British Columbia, Canada - SI_123_September2016_10_MG | ecosystem: Environmental > Aquatic > Marine > Inlet | place: Canada: British... | reverse complement strand
CTGGTCAACCTCAAAACTTGATCCCAGGTCGTGGTAGAAACCGTCAGCCATTCAATACTGTTGATCAACCTAAAGAAGGTATGTCACAGGAAATGCTGCTGCCACAGGGTCTAGCAAAAGAAGCATCGACACGTGCAGAGAAACTATATTCTGCAGGCACTGGTGATAACACACCGTCGTATCAAGTTGGTCCAATGGGAATGATGGGCCTCCCTGTTGAAACATCAATTCAAGGTAACGTCAACCGTGGACAGTTCCCTCTACAGATGCCGGGACAGTCGAATACCTCGATGCCACTTACAGGAAATACAACTGCATCAATCAACCAAAGTGGAATAAACACAGGCCGTGGTGGCGGTCGTAATCAAAAACCAAACGCACAAGGTAAATAACAATGGCCTCTACATCTACAAACAAGCAACCACTGCTGGTCGATAGAGTTCTGCATGAGGTTGTAGACCTCTCTGGAGCTACTGTTGATGTAGCAGCTGGATTGAACATTACTGGAACAAACAGTGCTGCTCTACTAATTGATTGCACACAAAATGATGGTGCACTTATAGAAGACCTCTATTCAATTGCAAGAGAAGTAACAACTGCGTATAAGATTAATATTTATCTAAGCACAGCATCAGATTATTTGAGGTCACAACAAAGTGTCTACATTGGCACCTTGACTGGTGGTACAGGTACTGGTGCAATCACGAGGATTGATTCAGCAAGTATCCCAACAATTCTTGCTCCAATGCCTCACACAGGTTCTACAGAAAATAAATTCGGTGCAATCTATATTCCTAAGAACAAGGCTCTGTGGGCAGCTGTAGAGAAACAGGATGCTGGAGACCAAGCATTAAATGCTCCATTAGTTGGAGTGCAAGGCGGATACTATTAATGCCTAGAAAAGAGAATGGGTTTGGTAAAACAAACTCATTCGAATTCAAGCCTTTCAAAGACCTTGGCCGAGTTGATAAAGGCAAGGGTAAAGGAGCAGCAGGATTATATCCGTCAAATAGACAGTATGGTTCATCAGTAAATCGTAGTGTCATTGAAAAGTGGAACCTTGATTCCGACTGGGTAAAGTGGCGTAAAGGCTACGAATACTACAATCGTGCTGCTTGGTATCAGCTAGAGGACTACGATGCATTATCACAAGAGTACGAACAATCACGAATCAAATCAGTGCTGTATCAGGGTACTCCAAATGAGGTTGACGTAGAGTTTACTGGATATAAGTTTGCGACTAAGAATGCAGATAGCAACAACCATTACGTAGTTAAAAGGACATGTACAAGTGAACCTGACTTGGGGGAAATTATTCAAGTCAAGAATGATCCACTTGAGTATCCAAACAATAAAGCAGCTAGAGAGATATGGTGCAAAGGTAGCCCAGGTGCAGATGCAAGATTGCTTCTCAGGATGATAGGTGAGCGTATAACAGACGGAGAAACAGAAGCCTCATTGACCTATGTCTTAGACAACGAAGATAAGCCAGCGCTGTACGTAGGTAAATCATTCAATGAATTAACAAACATTAAAGTTATAATTCCCATCAACAGTATCCTTTTAAACGAAAATGTAACGATAGATAATTACACAGACCTAGTGGGTCAGGTTGCTTATATACCAAACTTCTATGTAGAGAAACCAATAGAACAAATTGAAAATGTCAATTGGATTGACGGAATTGATCACTTTGGAATTGAGCTAACAGACACAAACGAGGGAGCTTCAGTATGGGTACTAGATGCAAAGTCAGAGGCTTTTCCTCCAAGCCTATACGACATCAAAACATTGCCAGAGTTATTAAGCTCAGAGGAATGCACATACTTAATTAATGGAACATACATTTATCAGAAGAATTTGTATCAAAGATTTTTTGGTAGACAGTATTTAACAAGCGATGTAGTAAAAGAAAGAATAGAAGCCGCGTCATATTCAATCATGCCATTCACAATACTTGGCGTGGGAATAGTAGAAGGTAACTTAGAGATGACAGCAGTTCCAGCCATAACAACGGTTGAACTGTACGCTCCCCTTGGAGATAGTGGCACACTTATATTTACTGACTATAGTTTTACTAAATCAAGACTAGGTACTGAAGAAGAGCCTTGGCTATACATTGATACTGATGTAGATCCCTGGATGGACGAAGTTTTTAGCTCAGGAAATCCGTTAAGACCAGCCACGCTTTATAGCTGTAGCTGTCCAAATTACTCGCATGCAATCCTTTCATCACCTCAACAGAGTGAAGAAGATGGTGAACGTAAAATCAACCGTCAGCGGAGATACCCCCTACCAACCGTGCTTGGTCAGGGAGACTTCAATGCATTAGGCAAGAATCAGGCAGCAGGCAAGCTTGAGAGTTGGGAAAGTCGTGAACATCGCATGAGTTATAAACTCTGCAAACATGCAATCGCTGCAATGTTTATTGAACACAAGCAAGTAATAGAGCCAAGCCAATACCCAACTGTTGAAGCACGAATTAATTTTGAAGAGAAACTCAAGAAAGAGATGGATGATGTAGGCGCCAAATTTGAAGCATCATATAAACGTGGTGGAATTACAACGCTAGAAGTAATATTTGCTTTAGCGCAAGGTCTCAATCTTGACGACGTAGAATTAGCATATGTAATTTTAAATAGCAAGTTCTAGCCACCTTAAGTTATATACAATAGTAATACTTAAGCGTGACGAGTAATGCCTGAAAGACGTTTCCTACTTTGGTTACTCACAGGCATTTTTACATTTCAGGCCAGCACTTTTGGGTTAGGTCTTTATTATTGCGCACAACACAAAGGGCTAACAAGCTGCCCTGAAATAGGCAAACGTTATGAAGCAACATTTGCCGTTATGATAGCAACAACGCTTGCATTATTAACTAGTAAGGGAAAGGATAAAGATGTTTGAACCTGAAGACTTTATAGTTCCACTTGAGAAAGAATTAAAGCTGCGTGTGATATTAGATGAGATTGATGAATGCACAAATGTCGCTGTACTACAGGACAATCTAAAGCAATGCACAAAAACACTGATGACCTATCAACATATCTTGGCAAGAATTACTGAGAAACAACTAAAGAATGAAGTAGAGAAGTTAATTAGTAATCGCTAGAATAAATACAGCAGATTATTATTTGCGGTATAGCTTGTTAGCGAGGCAACAAAAGTGAAGATTCAACTAAAGAGAAGTAACGTATTAGTTACTGGAGTAGCAAAAGAGCCTAACGCTGAACAGATGGAATACGGCGAACTAGCCGTTAATTACAATAGCACAGACCCCGTCATATTCATTAAAGACAGTAGTGACAATGTAATTCGTTTAACAAATATAAATCAAGAAGTTGAATGGGACGACATTGTAGATAAACCAGCGATACCTGGATTTGGTGATATCCCTGACGTATACGATGGTCAAATTAATATCAATGCTGCTGTAGATGGCGGCATCACAGTAACAGGAAGTAATGCAACCGCTAATCAATCCGGTAATACAACTCGTACACTTAGCATAGATAGCACATGGCTGCAAAACTTTGCAGGCGGTAAGTATCTTAGTAAGGTCAGCAATGACCATACCGCTGGAAGTATTTCAATAGGAAACACAGTAGGTGACCCAAACATTACGCTGAACTCGAACGGCAGCATCACTGCGGCTGGTGACGTAAAGATTGGCGGCACCCTCCCCGCATCCCCGAACATTCAGCTGAATGCGGACGGCAGCATCGAAGCGGCTGGCGATTTAACAATTGGCGACAAACTTATTCATAACGGTGATACTAATACAGCGGTTAGATTTCCTGAAAGTGACACAGTTTCTGTAGAGACTGCCGGCAGCGAGCGCCTACGAATCGACAGCTTGGGTAATGTTGGGATTGGTGCAACGTTGCCTGCCGCAAAACTAGATATTGCGGGCAATGTGATTCTTTCTGAACCTTCTCCTCAAATACAATTTAATAATAGCGGGCCACTTATCACTAATGTTGGCGTTGCAAATACGCTTGCATTTTTTACAGATAGCACAACCGAGCGTCTACGAATCGACAGCTCGGGCAATGTTGGGATTGGCGGCACCCTCCCCGCAGCGCCGAAAATCGAGCTGGCAAGTAGTGGCGCGATTACTACTGCACAGGATGCAACGATCAACTCGGTAACTGTTGGTCGTGGTGGGGGTGACAGCGCGACCAACACAGCTAACGGATTCGGTGCTCTCCAAAACAACACCACTGGTACTAACAACACAGCTAACGGATGCGGTGCTCTCGAAACGAACACCACTGGTACTAGCAACACAGCCAACGGACGACAGGCTCTCTTTAGCAACACCGATGGTGATCAAAACACAGCTAACGGACGACAGGCTCTCTTTAGCAACACCACTGGTAATGCCAACACAGCTAACGGATTTCAAGCTCTCTATTCCAACCTTACCGGCAATAACAACGTAGCTAACGGATACGACGCTCTCCAAAACAACACCACTGGTGCTGACAATGTAGCCGTCGGATGGCGGGCTCTCTATAACAACACCACTGGTAGTCTCAACACAGCCAACGGACGACAGGCTCTCTATTCCAACCTTACTGGCGTTAGAAACGCAGCTTTTGGTCACCAAGCTGGCTACTACATCGAAGGCAGTAACAACACTGTTTTAGGCGCATACGAGGGAACAGCTGCAGACGCAACCCTAAGCAATACTGTCATCATCTCTGCTGGTCAGACTGAGAAGCTGCGCATCGATTCCACTGGTTCCTTACTCTTCGGTGGGACGTTACCTTCAGCGCCGAACATCTCGCTGAATGCGTCAGGCTCGGCCACATTTGCGGGACAAGTTGATGCTCTTAGTCTAAATTCTACTTCAGACATTACCTTAAAGAAAGATATTACACCTATTGAAAATGCAGTTTCTAAACTATCTAGTATTAATGGAGTTGGATTTGCTTGGAAAAAGAATGATGAGCGTACTTATGGTGTAATTGCACAAGATGTTGAGAAGGAGTTCCCTGAACTTGTAAATACTAAAGACTTCAAAAGTGTGAACTACAACGGTCTTGTAGGTGTGCTGATTGAAGCAGTCAAAGAACTCAAAGTTAAAATGGAAGATCTTAACGCTGAAATCGAAGAGCTTAGAAAAAGGTAACTACAATAGAAGTAGTATTAGCCGAGTGGTAACACGAAGATGGCAATTAAAATCAACAATATCACAGTAGTAACAGATTCTGAAGAATTAGATTGCAGCAACTCGTCTATCGTTTTTCAGACAGCAACTAATGCAACTCTTCCATCATCTAATACCGCCGATGGAGATACCGTATTTAATACTGATACCAACTCACTGATGGTATTTTGTGACGGTGAATGGTTTAATGGAGCAGGAGGATTTCGTGCGACTGGAGGTGACATAATTGAAGAATATAATGGTAGGAAATATCACATCTTCACAAGTCCTGGTAATTTTACAGTTGAATCGAAAGCGCAAACCTCGACCGATTTTTACGTAGTTGCAATTGGTGGTGGAGGCGGAGGAGGACGTCAAGGCGGTGGCGGTGGCGGAGCCGGCGAAATTATTCAAGGAGAGGTAACCGATGATGTATTAACTCCTGCTAATAACAATACACTTATTATTACAATCGGTAGTAAAGGTCTGGGCGGAGGAGCGCCCGGCCTGGGCGACAGAGGTGGTGATACTCAAATTACTTTAGGCACTCCACCAATTCAAGTTACTGCTTTGGGTGGTGGTCGTGGTGGAGCCACGCAACCCGGCCCTTCCCAGTATGGATACCCTGGTGGGTCAGGGGCGTCCGGTGGCGGGGGAGGAGCTGGTTATCGATCAAGCTATCCAGGAGGTACCGCAACCGCAACAGGTGGTTACTCTGGCGGAGCAGGTAATTATTCTTATGACAGCTACTTTGTCGGCGGTGGCGGTGGAGGGTTTGCATCCTTTGGAAGTGGTGCATCTGGAAGCAGTGGAGGTACCGGCGGTGGTGCTGAAGGAATAAGTAATTTAAGTCCAACAGTTGGTACACCCGGTCCAGATACCAGCCTTCGATATTTCGCTGGTGGAGGTAATGGTACTGGTTGGTATTTTCCCAACCCAAGGCCCTCTTATGGTGGTGGTGGTGGCAGTACTGGGTCGGGTAATACAACCCCTCAACCAGCGATGGATGCACAACTACCAGCTACTAATGCATTGCCTAATACAGGATCAGGCGGTGGAGGTCGTAGCTGGCGTTCACCTGATGTCGGCTACAGTAATGGTGCTGATGGCATCGTAATTATTCATTACGTACCCACAACTTAAGGAGGAAATATGTCTATTAAAATTAAAGGGGCAACAGTTATCGATACAGTAGGCTCTTCAATCAAAGGTACATTCAAACACGCTACTACACATGAAATTGATGAAGTCTCTTCACTTCCATTAGCTGGAGAGATTGGTGAAGCTTACTATTTAGCTTACACAAGTAAACTTGCTGTTTGGAATGGCAGCTCTTGGTCGGATATCTAATTTAAAACTATGTCTATTAAAATTCAATCTACCGAAGTTTTAAACTCTGATGGCAAAGCAACAAATATGATAATCAATATTGGTTGCTATACAACAGCTGAGCTACAGTCTGGGTCGTATGACGGGATCGGCGTAGGGTCGTTTACATTCTGCTCGAATACAAAAACAATCGTTTACTGGAATGGAACGGAGTGGGACATTTAACCCCATATATTTTAAATTGTGCTTAGAATGAGTGTGATTAATAAACTATATGGCGTACCAATCCGTTTGGTATTTTTCGGATTTACCAAAAGACATTGTTGAAATCATTGAACGTGAACTTGAAGTCACGTTTGATAGTGAAATGGCTGATTCCAAATTAGCCGGCGATGCATTGAATAAAGAAAAGCGTAATTCTCAAAATGCTTGGGTGCCTACTCATCATTGGCTTGGTGGGTTTATGTGGCACTATATTCAACGTGCTAATCGTGAAAACTTTTTGTATGACTTACATTGCATCGATGGTGAATCAATACAGTACACGCAGTACAAAGAAGGTCAATACTATAGCTGGCATAATGACGCTGGCCTAGCTAGTCAATACAAACCTGTGACTATTGGAAATCGTCAAGATGGTTTAGCGCAGGATTTCTTGAATGAAAATACAGAACTTGTGCGTAAACTATCATTCGTATTACAGCTATCTGACCCAAGTGATTACGAGGGCGGAAATCTGCAACTGATAGATGAAGCCGGTAAATGTTACTTTGCTCCTCGCAAGCGCGGCACAATTATTTTGTTTGATTCCCGTACTCAGCATCGAGTGCTTAAAGTTACAAAAGGTCTACGTAAATCTATTGTGGGTTGGACTGTTGGTCCACGTTGGAAGTGAGGTAATTATGTCAACCATTAATCCTAGAGAAAACTTAGCCCCTGAAACTCAAAAGAGCAGCACGACACATACAGGACATACTGCATTTGATAATATAGGCTATATGCCATTAGAAAATCTATGGGATCCTACAGAATTAATTTGTGAGATTCCTGAAAGGCCAGGACGGCATGATTATTACGGAAAAACTGAAGACGACTTTAACTATACTCCTGCCGATGGTCAAGTAGAAGGCTCTGTATCTCGATATTGGTATCCGAAGTACCGGAATATCCATAATGGTATTCGTTTAAAACTTGAAAAAATTCTAGGCTGTAAATTGTACAATACTTACTACTTCGATAGATTTTATTTTCCAGGTCAAGAACTAAAAACCCATACAGATCGTGACGCTTGTGAGATCTCAGTAACCTTACATATCAGTACAAACTTGACTGGTAATGATGCTGAATGGCCTATTTGCATACAAGCTGCTGATAATCAGGCAGTAGAGCTATCTCTAGGTGCAGGTGATGCTGTGCTCTATAAAGGATGCGAACGTCCCCATTGGCGTACACCCATGCCTAAACCAAGCCGTCGCTTACGTGATCGCCTGCTGTTCAAAAAAGAACTTGAATACTACTATCATCAGGCCTTTTTTCACTATGTTCTAGCTAACGGTGAACGTGCACACTGTGCTGATGACAGGGCAAGGTGAACTTCAGCTAATAGGAACTAAAACCTACCTTCTAGTTTAATTGGTCTCATAAAACGGCGTAAATGTTGGGTTCATATTTAAGAAGTAGCGAGTTCAATTTCTGCGTCTCGCCTGCGTATCAACCCTGGTATTCCACCTGAAATCCAACGTACAAATTCCTCACGGAAACACGTAGCCTTATCTTCGCCACTATTAATGCGGCGACGGAAGGTGCTATCTGCTAGCGCACCGCTGCCTACATTAAACGTGAAGCTAACAATCGCATCGAATTCGTTCTGAGTAAGCACAGGCAGAATCAACCGGCAGACCTCCTGCTCAAACCACATCAGGTCTTTACGCAATAGCTCTTCAGCATCATGCTCAGTAATAATCTGACCTTCATAGACACCACTCGTATGACCATAGCCAATCGTGAGCACATCAGCGCTGCACCGATAACTGGATAACTCCAGTCCTTCGAATGATTTAATTAGGTCAATGCCAACTTGTGAGGTGCGGGTAGGCTCAGTAACCTGAGTTCCCGCCTCTACTTTTTTGCGCCAGTGTTACGAATATCCATCATCCATCCTGACCCTTCACCTTCGACAATCCAACGTGGATTGAAGTTCTTAAAGCTATAGCTTTGGTTAGAACCATCGGTATTACTGGTATATCCACCAGCACTTAAGTTAGCCTCACCGTTCGGGTCATTAACAATCCACGCTTTATCTGTGTAGCCAACCACAACAGAGTAGTGACCACCGCCACTTGGAGCAGATGCTGAACCATGATGCAACCAGCCAACAGGCACAGGTCGCCCAGCATCAATGCAGGCACGAATATCAGCAGTGGTTCCGTTGCTAATGAAGTTAGCCTCAAGACCAAGTGACCTAAGCGTTCTCACCTGCGCTTGTGCATCAGTGCTATCACCATACTTCTGCCTGACTAAGTTATAAGCATCGTCATTCTCAATCTTGCCGTAATACATTGCGACCATTGCGCAGCTACTAGAGAAACATTCACGGTATCCAGTTCCGCTAGCGTTATCATTCTGACTTTGATACGGCACAGTGAGGGGATTGCCCGTGCTCGTAACCTCAGGCTTTTTTCGATACGTCGTAATCCAATCGTGCGCATCATCCTTTAAGACATCACGCATCTGGTCATAAAGAATATGAATACCAGCCTCTTGCTGTGACTCAGACTTATAATACTTGAAAAAATTTCCAAACTCATTAAAGGTAAGCTTAGGCATTTTATATAATCAACTCACGTCATTCTAACGTTTACAATATAAGTAAAGGGCTACAGATATGACTATTGAAGAACGCACTGAATTTTGGAAGGCAGTTGAGAGTGGAGAAAATCCACTCTTGTCTGTTCTTCATAACTTAGTAGAAAAGTGGGGGCTTCCAGCAATTATTATGGCACTAGGTGATATCGGTAATGTTCTATCAGAAGATGCCGAGACCGCCCCGCTCAGCCCCAATCAACGTGGATTAATTATGGGTGCTTGTGCTCAAGTATGTGCACTAAGCGACCAGATGCACGCAGAAATGGAGCATCTATCCCTCACAGAAAATGGATAAACAAGAATTAGAGAATTGGAAGAAAGTCAAGGAAGCTCTTGAAGATGCAGACAAGACTGAGACTTACTACTACAAGCGAGCAGTTGAAATATTAAAAGGCAAACCAGACCCATTACAATAAATATAGAGTTCATAAATATTGTTATGCCTGCTAAACCTGCAGCAAAGCCTAAGGCTAAAGCTGTTGCAAAAGCCCCAGCAAAGAGTAAAAAGAAAGGTGCTATGAAAGGTATGACCGTCAAAGGCGGACATAAACTTTCAGTTAAAGAAGGAGCGGGCCTCACTGAAAAAGGACGCAAGGCAATTAACAAGAAGACTGGTTCAAATCTTAAGGCTCCAGCTCCTAACGGTAAACCTGGTACTAAAGCTGGTGCACGTAAGAAATCATTCTGTGCTCGTTCACGTGGTTGGAATGGTGAACGTGGTAAAGCAGCACGCAAACGGTGGAAGTGCTGATGCGTATGGCAGGACAAGCACTGAAACCAATGGTAAATACAGGTGAAGGTTGTGCAACCAAACCTGAGACTTATCCAGCAAAACCTCATGGTGGTATGAGCCATGGCCCACAACTATTAGGTCAAAAGTATGTCTAAAACACTAAAGAAGCCTGTAAAGCCTAAAGGTAATTGCGGCTGCAAACATACAAAAGGTAAGAAGTAATGGCTGACGGAACTGCTAAGAAGAAAAATCCTGCCGCTTGGGCAGCTGCTAAGTCAAAAGCTAAGGCAAAGATGGGAGGGAAG
>Ga0233438_10005662_pt1 | contig 10389 bp, 9 predicted proteins | sample SI_123_September_FD_182720 | JGI IMG/M metagenome (GOLD analysis project Ga0233438, IMG submission 182720) | Seawater microbial communities from Saanich Inlet, British Columbia, Canada - SI_123_September2016_10_MG | ecosystem: Environmental > Aquatic > Marine > Inlet | place: Canada: British... | reverse complement strand
CTAACTGGTGGGCGATACGCCTGTATGGCAGTCAATCACTTTTAATCAAATACCATACAGGCCCGGTATCGCCCACCAGTTAGGCGTTTATAGACATAGAGCTAACGATCGCATACCATACAAGCCTTAAGACCGGCTTATCCAGTGGATATAAAAAATATACGCGCTACAGGCATAGCTTTATGTTTCATCTCAATCGAGTCGGAGAGATCATTTAGATGCTAGATTTTATATACAAGATGAGGATAGGCACCATATGAAGAGTTACGGCTGGTTTGTCTCCTTTCAGGGTATGCATACCACGACATTTGGTCCGGTATTTGGCAATCTCTGCCTTTTGACAGACTTTGAGGATGTGCTGGGCATGGTCCATATAGCGACCTTTCTCGAGATGATCCGTGCCAACCAAAAACTCGGCAAAGAGTATGAGCTCTGCCTCCTCAACTACAAGCGCCTACCCGGCATGGATACAGAAACCACCGGTGGTGACGACAAGGGTGGCGAAGTAGTCAATCTCTTTGGTAATAAAAAATAACTCTGCTTTGATTTAGCAGATTGATTAATCTAGACGCGCCCCATTGCCAGTAAGAGCCCATATATGATGCTCGCTGGATTTGGCGGACAGCCTGGTATGTACACATCCACAGGGACATCAGGCAGGCCTCGCATGCCCAGGGCATTGGCTGCGCCATAACGATGCACGCCACCAGAAATGGCGCAGCTACCGAGTGCCACCACCAGTCGGGGCTCGGCCATGGCTTCATAGGTACGCATGAGTGGCTCTTTCATGCCATCTGGCACGGGGCCTGTCACTACCAGGGCATCAGCTGCACGGGGCGATGCCACCACCTTGATGCCAAACCTCTCCATATCAAATATGGGATTGCTTGCAGCCGAAAGCTCAAGATCGCAGGCCGCACACCCTGTTGATACCACTCTGAGATTTAGACTGTATCGGTAGGGATGCTTTTGCAAGCGTGCTTGGACCGGCGGTTTTTCTCGACATTCTGTTTCGACAATCGATACAGCATCGATCAAGGCATGTCGATCTCGACTGGCATTGGTGAGCCTGCGGTCACTCTCGATGTATGGGCTAGCAAAACATAGATTGCAATTGATGCAGGCTCCTCGATCGAGTTTGAGCGTATCATCTGTGGACGATATCGCATTGGCGGGACAGATATTGCAGAGATTGTGCAGATCTATTAGAGAGGCGTCTGATAGAGCGTTTTGCGAAGCCTCTTTGATCTGTTTTAGCCTTGGCATACCCAGGGCGTCCTCGGGCAGATCAGTAAATAGATCCTTGACTCTGCGAGTGACTTTGGCAGGCAATATCATAAGTCGTGTCCTCCATATGAGAGACCAAAGCTCTTATTGCATACAGGAAAATTTTGGACGAGTTGATTTTTCATGGCCAGGGCCAGACTGGGCCAGTTGCTATTGCTAGGATCGCGCACGGCATAACGGATGATCTCACCAGCTTCATCAGTGATGGCCAAATGGAGAAGCTCTCCTCTAAACGCCTCGACTCTCGCTAAGATCGCTCTACCGTTTACTCTGTCTATTTTTGCATTTTCGATTTTTATATTTTCGATTTTATCTTGATTTAGGGGAGGCTCCATCAAAAGTCGATCCAGGGCTGCCAATGTCAGCCTCGACGACTCCTCTATCTCCTTGCGGCGGATCTGAGTACGGGCATAGGCATCGCCTGCTTGCTCGAGAGCCTCGACAAATCCCAGGCTCTCATAGATTGGATTACCGACTCTGCTATCGCAACTAATGCCCGCAGCGCGCGCGGCCAGACCGACTACGTCGAGCTCTTGGGCCAGAGTGCGACTCAAGGCGCCCAGCCCCTCTAGCCTTGCAGCAACCGATAATTCCGAGCAAAATTTGCGCATCACTGGCAGCATCTCTCTCCGCACTTGCAAAACGAGATTGATTATGGCTTCGATCTTTGATCTCTCGATCTTGCTTTGGCGATCCCCATATACAAAACCCTTCAAAAATCTATTGCCACTGAGTAGTTCGGCGACCCTCAAGATCTTGCCGCGAAAAACGCCAAATCTGGCTGCCATGGCACCCATGCCAAGATCTTGAGCCATACCGCCGAGATCTGCCAGATGCATGGCCATGCGCTCGATCTCCAGGGCAATGAGTCTATAGCAATTGCTTTGAGGAGATCTTGTTATGTCTTGCTCCTGCAAAGCTTCTACTATACTCGCAGCAGCGATGGCATTGGCGACGATGGTATCGCCGGCGATGGCCTCGGCTTTAGCTGGCAATTGCTGCAAGCTGGATTTGGCAAGTGTGCCTTCAATATCACGATGCACGTAGCCGAGTCTCAGGTCTATATCCAGCACTTTCTCCCCTACGCAGCTCAGCCTAAAATGCCCGGGCTCGATGATCCCAGCGTGCACCGGACCCACTGGTATCTCAAAGATGCCCTGGCCTTCGACCTCGACCCGCTCAGGCAAGGCATCACGAGCAACCAAGCCAAAGATCCTCGAGAGCTTGGCCTCGTGGTGACGAGCTTGCGGCCATCTGCGCGTCAAGCTTTTGTATACGGTCAAACCACTTAGATCATGCTTGTAGATAGTCGATCCGATCAATGCCAGCAATTGCTTGCCATCTATTGACTCGAGCATGGAGAGACGGCCGCCACTAGAGAGATCCCTGTTGATGAGGGTATAAAAATCCTCGGCATGAGGAGTATCGATGATCGGCAAAATCTGGACGCTTGCTAGCATTACAATTTCAATGCCTCAGGAAAGCAATATGACAGGCCAAGCAAGAGCGAGAGCAAAAGCAGGCACACAGGGACAGCAACAGACACTCGTCTCGGCGAGCGATGCTCAGAGTGCTTAAGATACCCAAAAAGCATCGATGACACATGAGTCGCGATCGCAATAAAGGCAATGACCAGAGATAAAAGAGATAGAGTCAGTACGGCATACTCACCACTTTTGGCGAGACGGGCAAAGATCATCCATTCGCTTGCAAAAGAACCAAATGGTGGCGCGCCAAGAACAGCGAGCGCACCGGCAGCGAGGAGTATCCCCGTCGGTCTAGCCCTGTCGTCGGCAAGCAAGCCATGTATACGCGATAGTTTTTTGCTCCCAATGATGTCGATCACATTGCCAGAAAGCAAAAACACTGCGACTTTATTGAGAGAATGATTGAGACATTGCAAAACAAATAGGGAAGGAATCTGTAAAGAGATCGCCACCATAACCAGTCCGGTGTTTTCGATGCTCGAATAGGCCCACAATCTCTTTAGGCCATATTGGCGAACTAAAAAAATACTGGCCAACAAGCTCGTCGCCACACCTATCCACATCAAAATCTGGCTGTACAGCGCCCAGCGAGGTCCAGCGGCAAAGACCTCGGCCACGCGATACAAGGCAAAAAAGATAGCCGGTGAAAATGCACCGGACAAGATGGCAGCAGCAGGTGCCTCGGATTCGGAATAAGCATCGGGCATCCAACCATGCAAGGGAAAGATACCGCACTTGGTGCCATAACCGACCAGGCACATGACAAAGCCTAGAGCAGCAAGATCTGGATCGCTGGCCAAAATCGAGCTCTTGAGCGCGGAGAACGACATGGTGCCGACCTCGCCACCTGCCTGAGTCGAGGCAAAGATAGAGATTGTCCCCAATAAGGCAAGGGCGACGCCCACGCTGCAAATAATAAAGTATTTCCAGGTTGCTTCTAGAGCTCTCTTGTCGCGATGCATATAGACGAGGCCAGCAGACACAAGGGTGGCAGTCTCGATGGCAAACCAGAGATAGCCGAGATTGTTGGAAAGATATGCGGCCGATAGTGGAAAATACAAGAGAATCGCTAATGCGTGGAACTCTCTGGGCCTTGTCATAATGCCAGTCAGCTCGGCATGCACGAGACTGGCAGCAATAACGGCACTTGCGACAAACAAGAGGATCAAGCTCATCTTGGCCATATCACCGGCGGTGCTGGCCTGCCAGAGTAAAAAGATGCTCTGGATGCCCATCAGGGGCCCACCGATCCTGTACATACTTTTTGCCTTGCCGCCGGCCGCTAGAGTCAAAGCGGCGATCAATGGCAAGAGATAAAAATGCAGGATCTGCGTCACTATAGCCTCAGGCATTTTAATCTTGCACCTCTTTAAATGACGAGACATCTAGATGCTCAAAGCTCTTTTTGATCCTGTGCGCAAAGGTGCCGCCGAGCATGACCAGGGCAAAAACGTCAAGGCTGGCACCCATTTCGATAATCATGGGCATCTGTCGCGTCTGGTTGACGGCAAAGAGAGCCACTCCATTTTCTAGAGTGAGGAAGCCCAGTATCTGCCCGATTGCCAGACAACGAGTGAGCATAAACAGGATGCCGTTGAGACAGATCGAGAATGGCATGCCGGCTACTGCCAGGACCACGATCGACAGGTGCATGGCCAGAGGCATCGGTAAAAAATGTCCTGGATCTTCTTTTACTTCCAGCCTATCGCTAAGCCATCGCAGATAAATAGGGATGAGCACAGCCTTGCCCATCACCAGGAGGGAAATAGCAAAAGTAATGGGACTCTTGTCGTGAGCAAAAAAATGACTTATCGAAACGATAGCCACTAAAAAAGTAGAGAGGCCATAAAAGAAAATGGCACGCTGCAAACGGCTGGTACCCATCATCAAGACAACGCAGACTGCTGCCGCTACGCTCATTTAATGCCCTCCCAAAACGGATAGGATAGCGATAAAGCTCATGGTGAGAGCGTAAGCAATAAAATGAGGATTCTTTCGCCAGTCCATCTTGATCCAGAGGGCTTCGATCATGCCAGTGGTTAGGCAGAGCAAGATAAAAAACGCGACGACAATGATCGCAAAGGCGAATGTTCCTGCACTCTTAAAGCAATACAGCCAAAGAGCGTTGGCAAAGAGGACTGAGATGAGGCAAAACAAGAGTCCCGTACGCATGGCATAGGTCGACTCGGCCATGGCTAGATTGCGTCCAGAGCATTCGATAATCATGCTCTCGTGCACCATTGTCAACTCTAGATGCGTGCTCGGATCGTCGATGGGCATGCGTGATAGATCGACCAGAGCAACTAGATAGAGGGCTATCCCAGCGGCTACGCTAGTCGGACCGGAGCTGGAGATAATAGCATGCATATCGATCGATCCTGCCGAGAGAGATAGCGCCACCAGAGACAATATCAATGCCGGCTCGCATAGGATGGAGAGAGTCAGCTCTCGCGAGGCCCCGAAGGCGCCAAAGGGAGCAGCCTGGACCAATGCTGCCAGGATGGCAAAAAACCTGATCGAGACCAATATATAGATGGTAGTAAAGATATCCAGATCAGTGAGAAAGGCCGATAGATAAACGATGCCGGCCAGAGCGGCAATCAGGCAGAGACCAAAGAGACGACTCTGGGTATTGGCGGTCGATGTCCCTTTTTGCACCAGTTTTAAGAGATTGGCAAAGAGTTGCAGCGGTCCTGGCCCCTGTCTCATCTCCAGGCTTGCCCTGGTTTTGCGGATGACCCAGAGCGCAGCAAAGCCAGACAATAAGACAGCAAATACCTTGCTAAGGGGCCAGATGATATTGCTTATCTGCATCGCGTCGCCACCATGAGTAGGGTCACGCACACGAGGCAATAAAGCAAATAGCGGTGTACGCTACCCGCCTGCATCTTGACGATGCCGGTGCTCATCATGGCGATCAAGGTCACCAGAGGCTTATAGCACCACGCTTCGATCAAGGATGTAAAATTGTCCCTGTGCACTAACCTTTGGACAAAATGCCGGCGATCGTCGCCAGCGATCTCTATCTCTTCGCTATATTTGATGATCGGAGCAAAAATCGTCGTAACCGAATGCGAAAGCGACTGAGCGCTTGCTCGCATTGCCGCCGAAGGCGCCGGACCGCCACAATTCCAGACATGCTTGATAGAGCCGGGCTCAGAGCGTCGGCCCCCTCTCCAGATAGGCAAAGCCAGGCCAGCCATGATTGCCAACAAGATGCACGCCCACCAGGGCTGATTACCGGCAATGCAGATCAGACCGCCCACGCCAATAACGAGATCGGCAATAAAGACCTTGTCGGTCCTGACATTTTCACTGCTCGGACAAAAATAGATGGCAAAGGCCTTGATTGCGCTGGCCATGGCCAATGCTCCAACCATGGCAAATACACCGAGTGATAAGAGTGCGACACCGCATACGATGCGCTCGCGACCGAGCATCTCGAGAGCAAGTGTCATGGTCGCGGTCATCAGGCACCACTTGCCGTAAAATCCCAAGGTACCAGGCAGGCTCGAGGCAGAGAGCGCTGCCCCCAGCATGCCTGATAATAGATAAGGTCTATCGCCTGGCTTAGGAGCATCGTGCAGATGCAAGGCGCCGGCGCCCATAAAGAGCAATGACTTAAAAACCGCATGAGCCGCGCAAAGCATGATAAATGCAAAAAATGCACGCACTGCCAGATCGTGCATGCCATGATGCATAGCGCATGCACAAAGTGAAAGTGATACGAGCATCAGCCCGACATTTTCGACTGTACTGTAAGCGAGCATGCGCTTTAGATCAGACTGGACAAAGCTTTGCAGCGCTCCCCAGAACGCAGATAGTAGACCGAGGACTCCAAGCACGATCGCTATGACGTAAAAGATCGGCAGATGCCCAAAATGCCAGGTGCAGCGAGCGATAGGATAAAGAGCAATGGACACCATCACACCGCTCATGAGGGCAGAGGCTGGAGCCGGGGCCTGGGGATGCGCATAAGGCAACCACAGATGAAAGGGATAGACACCGGCTTTAATTGCCAGTCCTAATAGCAATGTGACCAATGAGACTAGGGCTATGGTCTGACCGTTGCCGATCATCGCAATATTGGCAGAGTTTAAATATGGCAATCTATATTCGCTGGTTGCAGCATATTGCAGCAAAAACGAAAAAGCGACCAGTGCACCGGCAATGCGAGTCGCGCCAACATATATGAGGAGGTTTTTGAGATTTTTGCGATGCTCGTGATCGCTTGCCACCAGACCTGCCGAGGCGATGGACATGGTCTCGAAGGACACTATAAAGACTATGGTGTTACCAGCTATGAGGACACCTGCCATGCCCGCGATAAAAAATGCCTGCAAAACAAAATATGCAAGAGGCTTGATCTTGTATGAAATGGCAAAGATGGCAGCCATAGTCTCTACACAGCCAAGCAAGATCAAAAAGACACCGCTGGTAGCATCGATATATACAGGCAGCGTAACAGCAGTCCAGGGTGCATGATGGAGAGCGTAAGTCCCCAGATAAGTCAGAGTCGCTCCAGAAAATGCGGCCGACCAAGCAGCGAGTGCCTTGGTCAATTTGGGCCTGAGACCCGACTGGCAAAAAAAAGCAAACAAGACGCTCAAAATCAGGAGGCAGGCCGACAAAATCAGCGCCCCTGCATGTGTTTCCATATTTTTATGTCACTCAAACGCATCAACTACTTGCGAAGTTTCGCAATTGCTATTATAAACCTAGCATGTCAATAATTCCTTTGCAAGCAAAAGCTACACTCTATACTTGAAAGTCTATGTCAGAAAAACTAGTCGCCTTTAAAGCCGAATTTTTTAAGGCCCTCGCCAATCCCTTGCGCATCCGCATCCTAGACGAATTGCGGCAAGAAGAACGCACGGTCTCAGAGATCAGAGAAAAACTGCAAGTAGAATTGCCCAATGTCTCGCAGCAATTAGCAGTGCTCAAGTCCAAAAATCTAGTCGCCTCTCGCAAACAGGGCAACAATATCTATTATTCCTGCATCGATCCGACTGTGTTTGAGCTATTGGACATCGCCAAAAAGATCTTTAACAACCATTTGATCGACGTCAAGGATACGCTCGAGCAATTGTAAAACAAAAGCGCGAGCCTTGATTGGCAGCATTGGTGGGGCTTTCTACCCAGATACGACCACCTTGCAAATCGACAAAGGCGCGACAGATTGCCAGACCGAGGCCGCTACCTCCTCTGTCTCTATTTTCAGGGCTTTTGACCTGGGCAAATCGTTCAAAGATGATCTGCTGCATTTCTTTGGGGATGCCTGGACCAAAGTCTTCGACACCAATCATCACCTCTCGCTGATCATGAGGCGAAACCATAGCCCTAAGCCAGATCTTGCTATTTGGAGGGCTAAACTTGACGGCATTGGAGACCAGGTTAAATAGGACTCGAGAAAGTTTGTCAAAGTCGCCATCGACACGCAAATCCGGTGGTACCACATCTAGTTGTATGCTGGTCTGGACCGACTCTTTGAGCCAGTCATCCAGATTGCCCTGGACATTTTCAAAGATATCGAGCACTCTTATCGGCTTGATGTCCAGGTCCAGCAAACCGGCCTTGGCTTTTTCTACATCTAGCATGTCATTGATCAAGGCCATCATGCGCTGGCTATTGCGATTGGCTACCTTTAACAGAGTCTGGCCACGCTCGTTGAGACTGCCCAGTCGGCCGGCTTCGAGCAGATCAAATAGTCCCTGTATCGTATTTAGAGGAGAGCGCAGATCATGTGTGAGCATCGCAACGAGCTCCTGACGCAGACGCTCGAGCTCTTTTTGCTCGGATATGTCGTGGATGACACAATACAATGTCTGTTCGGCATTGGACCATTGCGCCGTCCAGATTGTGTCCCTCGTGCGCTGCGATGATGCATCCTGACCGCGATCCCGTCCTGACTTGACTTTCAGTTCTTTGCTATTTTGGCCTTGATCCTGCTTGATCCGATTAAACCACTCCGTGAGAGCTTCGCGATCGGTATCATCGACAAACTCGATCATGCGCTGACCGAGCATTTCATCCGGCTCCAGGCCAAAGAGCGCAAAGCAGGCCGGATTGACGGCGACAAACCTCCCATCGCGATCGATGGCGCATATGGTATCGAGAGCATTGTCTACGATGGCACGTTCTTTCCGATTCATTTCATCCAGAGCGCCTGCCATATGGCGAAAGCTACGATCCAGACGGGCTAATTCGTCGATACCATCTAGAGGACGATTGAGAGGCTTACCGGAGGCAAGACGTCTGGCGTTATCGCTCAAGAGATTGATACGGCTGGTGATGCTACGGACGATAAAAACCGCGAGCACGATACTAAATACGACATTGCCAAAAACAGCAATGAGAGAGATGCGTACGATCTCTTCGCGCAAGCGGGCCTGTTGGATGGGACTGCGGCCAGCGATCTCTTTTTCGTGCTTTTCCACAAAATTGAGCTCTTCGGAGATCATCAAGCGAAAAAGCTCTTTGAGCCTGTCGTTATAACTGCGATTGTGGAGGAAAAAGTCTTTAAAATCTTTCTCTCTGATTTTTTGAGCAGCAAAATCCAGGATCTCTTTTACTTCTTTCAGGGCATCAAAAGATTTTTCGATGGCTTGGTGCAATCGAGGATCATTAGCCGTGAGTTTTTCGAGCTCTTGATATTCGCTGGTCAGCTTTTTGATCGGTACCTGATAAGTCGACTCGAGATAGCCTTCTTCAAACCATCTGCCCTTTGTCGATTGCGAAACTACTTCAAAGACCGAAAAAATATCCTTGGTGAGATTGTTGACCCGATCTGCTATTTCCTTGGCTTTATATGCTTCTCGAGCCTCAGCCTCGGCCTGGGACTGCAATTTGACCAGAACGGCCACCGACCCCAACTCAAATACGAGGGGGATCGCAACGAGGATGAGGCCACGAGCCGTGAGCGATAATTTTAGGGCCATAGGCCTTTATTGTAAGATATTGATCTGTGCTGTCAAAAATAAAGGGATGGGATCTCGTGCCCAAGATTTTGCTTGTCGAAGACGATAAAGACCTCACGGTCATGATCAAAGAATGGCTCGAGATGGAAAACTACGCTTGCGAAGTCGTGCATGACGGCAACCAGGCTCTCGATTTTATCGACCAGTATCACTATGATCTGATTATCTTGGACTGGGAATTGCCCGGCAAGAGCGGCATGGATATTTTAAAAAGCTATCGCCAACAAGGCGGGGTGATGCCGGTGATATTTCTCACCGGCAAAGGCCAGATTAACGACAAGATGTCAGGTCTCGACTCCGGAGCCGATGACTATCTAACCAAGCCTTTTTCGATGAAGGAGCTCTCGGCCAGACTGAGAGCACTGCTGCGCAGGCCACCAGATCAAGACAACGAGATCATCACTGTCGGACCTCTAGAAATGGATGCGACCGAGCATAGATTGCGTTATCGCGGCAATGAGGTACAACTGGTCCCCAAAGACTTTGCCCTCCTCGAATACCTCATGCGCCATCCTCATGATTTTTGCAGCTCCGAAGCCCTGATCGACAAAGTCTGGGGCGGTAGCGACAATGCGGGCTCTTCGGATGCCTTGCGCACCTCTATCAAACGCATCAGGCAAAAAATGGACCTCGACGAG
>Ga0233438_10005654_pt1 | contig 10404 bp, 4 predicted proteins | sample SI_123_September_FD_182720 | JGI IMG/M metagenome (GOLD analysis project Ga0233438, IMG submission 182720) | Seawater microbial communities from Saanich Inlet, British Columbia, Canada - SI_123_September2016_10_MG | ecosystem: Environmental > Aquatic > Marine > Inlet | place: Canada: British... | reverse complement strand
ACACCAAATATTAAGGGTCTTGTAGCTGATGTACTATAAAGATTAACACCGCTTGCATCTAATGCTATAGCGGCTCTGTAACCATTACCATCAATCTTTAGCTGCCCACTTCCTGAATTATTGGGTTATATGTCACTGTTATTATCAAAGATATCTAGAATACCTGTTACACTTACACCAACAGCGCTTGTAGCTAGTTTTTCTGCCGCACTGTAATATAGCGTTGACGCTCCTGCGGCTGTAAATGTTGATAAAGCTGTGCCACTTGATGATTGTAACTTTATATTGCTACTACCTCTTAATATTAAATCACCTGCTCCTGTGTCATATACATAGCTATCTGTACCGTTGTGCCAAATTTGTAAATCATTTGAATCACCAAACTTAGCTTTAACACCATCGTTAAACAGTATGTCACCTGTCATTGTGCCACCAGCTTTAGGTAGCTTTTGACTAAGGTTAGTAGCTGTAGTAGTAGCAAAGTTAGGGTCATCCCCCAGAGCCTGTGCTAATTCATTAAGCGTATCTAACGTACCAGGAGCAGAGTCTACTATGTCAGCTACTGCTGTGTCTACATAAGACTCAGTAGCGTATCCAGAAGGCCCAGAACCAGGTATAGTAGGTGTATTAACTAGATTGTTATAATCTAATCCTAATGCATCTATATCAGCTTTAGTTTGGTCAGCAGTAGCACCTGCTTCTATTGCATCTAGTTTAGCGCCATCTACAGCCATATCTCTAGTGTTAACTGTACCAGTAATAGCTATATTACCTGTACCTGTTATATCCTGATTATTAAGGTCTAGGTCTCCTCCAAGCTGGGGAGTAAGGTCGTCTACTATATCAGAGACACCACCACCACTGCCTGTAGCAGTAGAAGCTATAGTACCATCTGACGCTATAGTTATATTAGTACCTGCAGTTAGAGCTGCTACTACGTTAGCTGTGTCAGTAACATCAGCATTAGTTTCTATAGTATTTAGCTTTGTCTTATCTCCATCTACGAATGCACCCTCAGAAGGTTTTACTTGTAGAGTAGATACAGTAACAGCTTTAATACCTGCAAGGTCTGTTACTTCAGAATCCATTACAGCACCAGCTGCAGTTACATTAGCTGTATCTGTTATATCAGCACCAGCCTCTATACCATCTAGCTTACTCTCGTCTGCATCTGTGAATGCATTAGTGTTAGCATTACTCTCGTAAGCTGTCTTTATTTCAGCAGCAGTCTGGTCTGCAGTAGCTCCTACTTCAATAGTATCTAGCTTAGTCTGTTGAGTAACATTCTTATCTAACACTTCATGTATAAGCATTATAAGCTGCTTGTTAGCTATGTTTAAGTTATCTCTTGTTATGTTAGAACCTGCCGTGTAATCTGATAGCAACAAATTACTAGGTATAGTTCTAGCTATTTTAATTATATCTCCGTTAGTTAGTCCGCTTATAACAACTTCACTGTCACTAGTCCAGGTAAAGTTAGTATAGTAAAGAGGGTCGCCTGAACCATCTACCTGATTGTTTATTTGAATAGTTACATACGCTCTATTAAGTATACCTAATGAGAAAGGGATAGCGAATGACGCTTGTCCTGAGTATGTGTATTCCACTGTAGTTAGGGCCAATCTAGCCTCCTTTAGTTAAAGTTGAGGAGGGCCTTATGGCCCCCCAGTATTTTAATTTAGTTTATAGTATTCTTTCATGCCCTCGTAATCATCAATAGCATTACCTATATTAGTACGCCCGTTATCACTATATATTTCACCTAAATTTTTCATAGAGTCCATATAATTTATATTTGAAGAGCTACTTGAATCATCTGCACCAGTGTTTCGTGTACCAAAAGAATTAAATATAGTCCCTAAACCAATTAGATTTGTAAATGGAAGAGTTCTCATTGAAGCCATATCATTGTAATTTGCATTTCCTGTAGCAAAGTTTACAAAGCTTCCTGGAAGCCGATAAGCATTCTCTAGCATTTTAATAGCTGGAGGAGTAAGTCCTGCTTGGTCTGTATACTTATTAAACCGCATTTCATCTATACCAAGTAAAGTTCCTATAGGGTCTGCTACTAAAGGAACCCACCCTAACATATTAGAGTATGCTATACCTCTAGCAACATGTTCAGATGTAGGGCGTTCTTTTCCAGTAAGGGCATCTTTCATATAAGATACTGCCATAGCTGTACTTAGTGTATATAGTACTCCTGTTAAAGCTTCCATATCTCTGTGCTTCAAGTGTCGTATAGCTTGCTTACTAAACGCTTGCATAGGGAATGTAATAAGGTGAGTCATTAAACCACCTGCTTTAGTAAATACAAAAGGGTCTTGTTCACCTATCATAGATTTTTGTACTGACTGATTAACAGACCTAATCATGCTTGGAGCAAACTCTTCTCGTAGTTCAGGAGTCCAATCTTTTAGATTAAGCTCATCTACAAATTGATTTCCAAAAGCAGACTTTCTCATTTTAACTGTACCATTTTTTAATAGTTCTGCATACTTAGTTAGCATTACATCATCAACACCAAAGTCATCTAGTATTCTAGCACGTTGTTTTTTACTAAGTTTTAATGTTCCATCTTTCTTCATAGCTTTATTTATTTGTCTAAACAATTTATCAGACGCGCCTAAAGCAGCAGTTGTTTGTTGCCAACCTCTTACATGGTTAAACCCAGATAAGAAAGATTGTATGTAAGAAAGATTACCACCGTACTCTTGTATTTTATTTTTAATAAAGCCAGCTTCTTTTGGGTTTAATTCATCTAACATTAAATGCGGAGCCATAAACTCATGCTCTTTACCTAACTTACCTGTTATCCAAGATATCTCTTCTAGAAGTTGCTTTCTGTTTTCTCGTAAAGCTTTATCAAATAAAGGTTTAATACCTCTTTGAAAGAAAGAAGCCATACCGTACTGAGTCAAAATAGCACCAGTTTCAATTAACTGTGTTTGTCCTAGTGCATCTAGCCAAGCAATATTAGTCATGCGTTTCATAGCTGATACATAAAAACCTTGGTCTTCTAATGTATCTCCTGTAAGTGTAGATACACCTTTGACAGAGCCACCATCAAAAGCAGAAAACATTGCTCTTAATTCATTTTCTGTAACGTCATTTATACCTAATCTTTTTTGGTCTGCCATAGCAGCAGCTATAAAAGCATTTCTATCTGCAGTATTTCTTATACCATATCTAGCTAGTGCTGACGCACCTGCAGTTTTTCTAGCATACTGTTGTGTAGTTTTATAAATATCATTATCTATTAAGTCTACTACTTGTATTTTAGTTCCGTTAGGTAAAGCAATTTCTGCAGATAAATCTAAATCATTACGTTTTTTAGCAAAAGATATTTTACTCTTTTCTGTGACGCCTTCTCCTAAAGTTTTCATTAATCCTTGAATACCTTCATCACTCATATCTGTAAGTTCTCTTAAGGTTCTTTCTAGATTTTCTCTACCATCACCTGTTAGTAATGCACGTACAGACATATCCATAGATGTACCATCAGCGTTATCTAAAGACCGTTTTACTACTGCTTTAGCTATAGCCATAGATACTACATCATCAAAATTAGGATTCATAAATTTATAGTTATTAGCAAGTCCTTTTTCTATTGCTCGTCTTGTAAGTTTTTTATCAGCAGAAGATTTTATAATTTTAGCTATGTTAGAGTTCCAAAGCATAGGTTGATAATGTTCTCTATAACTAGTATTTCTATTTTGAAAACCATCAACAGCGTTCTTTTCAGGATTTAAACCTTTAGCATTTAGTATATCAAAAGCTTCATCATACATAGCATCTAATTTATCAGCTAAACTTTTAACAGCAGGGTTATTAGTTGTTTCTTTACCTAAAGCCCTAGCATTACGTTCTAACATTACTTCACGCATCATGGCTAGTTTAGTATCACGGCTAACTATATTAGGTTTTTTATTATTAAAATCTCCTTTAAGTCTAGCGTATTCTTTAAAGTCATCCCCAGAACCATCTAACTTAGAGGCTATTCTATTATGAAGTACAGGTTCTAAAGATGCAGCCGTGTTTCCAATCCTAGCGTATCCTGTAGGACTTTCTATTATCATGCTACCAAACATATTAAGAACAGTAGATTTACTTTTGTATACCGCCCCTGATATTCTGGAACCCATAAACATCATGTATTTACTGTTAGCTAGTTTAGATACCCAATCATCCCATTCTTCTCGTCTTTCTTTATATCCTACTCCCTTTGCCCATGCCTCTGACTCTTTTATAATCTCAGAACTTTTTCCAGATATAGGTCTTCCTAAGTCGTCAATCATAGGAGTAGAAGGTTCTACTGTATCTGGGGTTAAATCTTTATCAGGTATTAAACCTTGAGAAGGTGTTTCAGAAGAATCCGTTTTAGCTAGTAATTTTTCATCACCTCTAAGTAAAGCGTCAGTATACTCATCTCCAAGGCTCATGTATTGTGGTCGCATGAAATTACCTAGTACGCCTGTACCTGCTCCCATTATACCACCTGTTAAAGCACCTAATGTAGTAAATATTACAGCTTCATCAAAGCCACTTCCTTCTGTAGATATTGCATCTACTCCTCCTAATAATGCACCTGCAGCTGCACCTGATTTTACTCCTGTACTTACACTGTTAAGTAGATAAGCTTTTTTAGTTGCTGCAGTAGATAAACTTTTAGCGCCCATAGCTGTATACTTTGCTGCACCAAATCCAAAAGGTATTAATGCTGCGTCTAAATCTACTAATTGCCCCGCTAACCTAGTAATGTGATAGCCACGCTGTCTTTGTATAGAAGCCTCTAATCTAAGTCTGTTTAATACGCGCTCTTTAGAACGAACTGCTGCAGATAAACTACCTGACTCTAGTATAGATTCATGATATTTTTCAGGAATATTAGCTGTTAAACTCTTATGATGTTCGGCTATAATAAAATCAGGGTCGTTTCCTTCCGCAGTTCTACCAAAAATAGTGTCTACTATAGTAGCTAAACTTTCTGCGCCATAACCATAACCTTTTATTACAGCTGCTATTGGTTCAGTTATACCTTCAAACTCACCACCTTTTTGTGCTATAAAATTAGCAGCAAATTCTTGTGATTTTTTTTCTACAAAGTTAAGGCCTTTGTCTTTTCTAAATTGTCTAACACCTGCCTGTTCATCTCTAAGCCTGTCCATTACATTAGAACCAACAGTTAAGTCCATTCCCATTTTAAAGTTTTCTTTAAAACCTTTTTGGTTTTCTATATCTTCTAGGATTAACTCTGTTAATCTTCCTGGGGTTGCCATAACTCCTCCTTTAAATTAAAGAAGGGGCATATAGCCCCCTCAAATATGTTTAAAACTTAGGCGTTGTACCTAAAGTTTCGAATGCTTTTCCGTATTGTTCCCTATCATACGCACCAGTAGCAAGTCCTATTGTACGAAGAGTTCTTTTACTATGCCAGGCCCCACCTATTTCTCTAGCAGGTACTGTTATAAACAAACTTCCTAAATCTGTCTCAGGAGTAAGAGTACTTGAATACGCTGGATTAACTGTAAGTGTCAACATACCTTCTTTAAGTACAGCATTGTATTTACGTGTACCCCTAATCCCTTGGGAAATTATGTCTATCCAGTTATCGTTACCCTTCATACCAAGATTTCCAGGTAAAGTTGCTTCCCATTTGCCACTTTTATCTATAAATAGTTTAAACTCTCTATCTTCTGGTTTATCTGAAGTCATGCGGTCAAGTATATAAGAATGAACTGCTATACCTATGGTTGAATTAGTATATCCAATTTCTCCTTCTCTGTAGCCTTGAAGAGCACCAAAGAATTGATTCGATAAACTTCCGTCTTGAATACCATCATTTACTATAATACCTTCTCCTACCTTAGCTGTTTGTTTACTTATAAAATTTTCTGCCAAATCAAAAATAGCTTTATCGTTTGCTCCTGGATACAAAGCTACATAAGACCCTACTGCTTCTAATGTAAGAGCCTCTATATTTTCTAATAGTCCTATAGGCGCGTAATCTTTATTAGTTAAATCATCAAAAGCTTTTTTAGCTAATTTTGATACACTATCATAAGTTCCTCTAGTTAAATATTCATCTGCTATCTTATCTATTCTAGATTCCGTAGCTTTAATTTCTTCAGGACTTTTAAGACTATACGCTTTTACTACTCTGTTAAACGCTTGTTCAAAAGTAGCATTTGTATCTGACATAAAGGTTGCTATAGCACTAGCATGTAGTCTAGCATTAGTATCTTTAAAGAAATCATCTGCAAGTCCAGGGGTTGTAAGCCTAACTTGTTGAAATTGTCTTACAATTCCTTCCATGTATTGAAAAGAAGGGTCATCTTTTGAAAGAGTACCAGCATTTGCAAGATTAATAATTCCGTTAAAGTCTTTTGAAAAATCAACAGATTCAGGAAAATAACCATTAAACTTTTGTATTGCACTTGGGTATCCATTAAGCTCTGCTTCTTTAGCAAAGTCAGAATCTAATATTTTTACATTGTCTAAGTTTCCTGTAGTTGTCCCTGTTAACCCAAGACTATGTAACTCTGTTGCTAACCTATACTCTCTATTACTTTTAGTATCTATTGCTAATGCAGTATTTATTCTGGAAGCATGATAACTTTTAAGGGTATCAAGATGTTTACGGTGTAAGCCTGACTCATCAAGAATTTTATCTATTTGAGAAGTATAACTCTTAGACCAAGATTTAAGTTCTCGTGCAGTAGGAATATTACCATTTGCAAACATATTAGCTCTTATAGCATTTTGTCGCCTATCTAAAATTTCCATTCGAGTATTAATATTTTGGAGCTGTTCTTTTTTATAAGTACTAAATTCTTGTTTACTTACTATATCTAAAGAATTAGAAAGATACTTACTTCTGTCTTCAGTTAAGTCTAAGTGTTTAATACTTGAGTATTTAATATAATCTTCTCTATGTTGTTCGGGAGTTATAAGACCCTGTTCAAGAAGAGTTCTACTTGCTTGCATATTAGTATCGAACCTAACATTTGCGCTTGCAGTTAAAGCATCACTAGTTGTCTTAGTATTTTCGTTAAGAGCTTCAGTAACTTGAGCATTAGTTGGTTCAGAAAAACCTGAAATATTATTAAACCTAGTGTTTATAAACTCAAACATTTCTTCATCTTTTGAGTTATCTACGTTTACTTTAGGCATTGAGTTGCTTCTAGCCTCAGCAGCTTTAACGGCAGCAGTAACATCTTTATATGCTTTTAAAGTAGTCCCAGTAATAGTGTCTACTACATTTTCTCCTTGGGATGTTGCAGCTCTAAGAGCGTCACCGTCAGAAAGAGTTCTACCAGAAGAATCTACAGTAGGTATGTTATACCAAGAACCATTAATCTCTTTTGTAATAGTTTTTTCAGAAAATACTTCTCCATTTTTAGACCATATAGTCCTGCCCTCTGAGGTTTTTTTACCCGTATCAAAAGGAAAAGGACTTGTACTTTCTAAAAACTTATTAATATCTTCAGGCGAATAATTTTTAGAAAGTATACTTGCATATAAAACTTGCTTGTTCTGGTCTTCTTTACCTGGCCCTGCATGAAACTTTACATTAATACCACTAGTACCGTCTACAATACTATCTACTTTAGCTTTAGGCATATTTAGCTGGTATGCCAGAGTATCAGATAAAGCAAAATCGTTTCCAGTTATCATAGCGTTTTGTACTGTAGCAACATCCATTTTACTAACGGCGGCTTCGTCAGAAATGCCTTTTATAGCAATAGCCCTTTCATTAAAAAGAACATCATAATCTAAAGAATGTTTTGAATAGTGTTCTTCTAATTCATTAGAAATATCCTCTGCAGTTTTTCTACCAGTTTCTCCAGACGTTAGTATTGCCTGTTCTTTTTGATAAAAATCTATTCCTGCATCTGAGTATGCTCTAGCTTGCTGTGCTTTATATTGCTCCTTGATACTTTGTAGCTCTGAGGAAGTCAAGTTTAAATCATTAACTTTATTAAACTGTTTAAGATTTCTCCATACATCAGGAGAACCATTTAAAAGGCTATTAAATATAGACTCTTTTATAGAATTATTTTGTTCTTTTTTACTTAAAAGAGAGCCCGTTTTAATAATATTAGCCAGACCTTCATTAACAAGCTCTTCGCTTACAGGACCGCTTCCTAATAAAGAAGTTACCGCAGATGTAAAGTTTCCTTTAGTTATGCCTCTATTATAATCTACATGAAGCTGCGTATGCTTTTCAACTAAACCAGGTAATAGTTTATTCATTCCCTCATTCATCATTTGAGATAGTCTAGGGTCTATTGGATAACCGTATTCATCTTCTGAAAGCTTACTTATTTTTTTAGTTAAATAAGAAGCGTAGTCTTCAGAAGACATTTCATAGTCTTTTTGTTGCAACTCAACATCTAATTCTGCTACAAGAGAAGATATACTAGTGTTTGCAGACATTACTCTCCAGCCTTCAAGAGCGTATTTATTGGCTCCTTCGTCTAGCTTTAAAGATTCTAATGATTGTCCTTGTCTAGCAGATATTTGCCCTCTTAATAATGCTTCTTTATTTTTAGTATTAATATAATTTTTAGCTGCGCCAGTTGTAAAGTTACTTACAGTATTTAAAGCCTGTAATGTTGTTTGATTAACTAGAGGACCTTGTGATGTACCTGAAGTAAAAGCAGGTGCATTTTGAACTCTAGCTTCTCTTTGGATTGCTCCCTTTAGTTTATCATCTACTTCTTCTCTTCTTGTAGCCATAACTATTTATCCTTCTGTTTTTGGGGTAAAGAAGCTATTTAATAATTTACTTCCAAACTCTTTTTGGCTTCCATAGCCCTGAAGAGCACTTGTACCCATACTTAATAATAAACTACCTACACTAGGTCCAGGTATAACTGTCCTGTCTTCTCCTAGTATTTGTCCCACGTTAATGTCTCTACGTTGTTGACCTAACTGTCTAAAGAGGCTAGAAGTATTTTCCATTCTAGCTGCTTGTGCTCTCATAGCACTACGCTCTAAACCTGTCATTACTGCTTCAACTGAACCACCCGTAACACCAGCAGCAGCAGCAGACACTTCAGCCTGGGCTTTCTGTGCCATGCCCTGCATTTGGATTTGTTCGCTTAAGTCTCGGTCAGCTTGTCTCGCGTCTATTTCTTTAAGTTCTAAAGCATCTCTTTGTAAGTTAGCATTTAAACCTAACACAGCGTTCTTATGACGTTGAAACTCTCTTTGTAATTTAGTTTGTTCTCTAGCTAGAAGATGATTTGTTAAAGCTGTACCAGCTCCAACTAAAGCTTGTCCTATTGCTGCTGCAGACATTATATCCTCCTTCTGCCTCCACGAACTTGGCCTACCCATTCTATTTCATTTATGTTAATAGGTACACCACCATTAGCGGTAATTGTTAATTCAGAAATATCTGATTGTTCTCTAAAAGGAACATCAAAACTTCCACTCTTTATTCCGTCCCCCTCAGGGTCGTCTGGGTCAAACGCTAATCCTACTCCATCGTTAGACAAAGTACGTACAGATGTTATCTGTGCAGATGCGCTTCTATATTTACTACCTACGGTAGCAGTCATAGGACCACTGTTATTAAAATGAACTATAAACTTAGATATAACTAACCTTATAAATCTTATTACTATGTTATTACTATCACGTATAAACGGCATAGTAGGTTTAAATGTAGAGGTTATATCATAACCTGCGTATAGTGTAGAGTTCTTAGGTACAGTAGCAATAGGAAACTTATAGTCATACCACATAGGAGTACCATTTGTATAAGTATTAGATGCACTAGCAGTAGGTGTTAAATGTTCTGCAGGTTGCCCTGGACTATCACACCCAGCACCTTGTATAATAACTAGGTTGTTATCTAAGAATTGATATACAGAGTATACATCTCCATACGGGGAGGATGTATCATTAGGCATATTAGTTCTGCCCATGCTAACACCATAGTCAAGAGTACCAGTACCATCATATATTTCATATGAATCTAAAGCTAAAGGATACTCTAGCCCATTTGCATTAGGACTATCTAAGTCTAATACAACTTGAAGAAGTTCTCCGTTATGAGGGCTAGTTATTCCACCTTTAAAGTGTAATACATATAACTTATTTTTATCAAAGTAATAGTTAACTATCTCCCCAGGAAATTCCCATTTAAACCATGCAGATTGTAATTTCTTTTCGCCATCCCATAACTGTTTATAGCCATATAAAGTCCATTTATTATAACTAGCCCTTACAAATAAAGTATCTGCAGTATCAGAGTACTTCATTTGCTCTATATCACCTACTATAAGTTTAGGTACACTAGCTGTAATAGATACAGCTTGATTAGACTCTATGTTACCAGATGTATAGAACTCTTTTACTCCTCCGTATTTTCCTATAGAGAATGGAAACAGA
>Ga0233438_10005652_pt1 | contig 10407 bp, 9 predicted proteins | sample SI_123_September_FD_182720 | JGI IMG/M metagenome (GOLD analysis project Ga0233438, IMG submission 182720) | Seawater microbial communities from Saanich Inlet, British Columbia, Canada - SI_123_September2016_10_MG | ecosystem: Environmental > Aquatic > Marine > Inlet | place: Canada: British... | reverse complement strand
CATCCTTCAACTAGGATATACTTCAAGCTCTGTTTGGTGTAAGCTGCTCCCTAAAAAAGCTGTTATCTTCACTAATATGGACGGGATGGAATGGAAGCGTTCCAAATATTCTTCTTCCGTTAGAAAGTTTCTTATGTATGCAGAAAGGGTGGCTGTTAAGTCAAGTGATTTTTTAATATCTGACTCTATAGGGATTCAAGATTATATATTAAAGAAATACAATAGAGTCTCTGAGTTTATTGCTTATGGGGCAACTGTTTTTAATACCCCAAATGATAAAATTCTTTCAAAGTATAATGTAGAAAGAAACAACTATTGTATTATAATAGCGCGTTTAGAACCAGAAAATAACATTGAGACCATAGTTAAGGGGTTTCATGAGTCTGACACCTGTCAAAGCCTTGTTGTTTTGGGAACTTTAAATGCCTATGGCGAAAAACTTCGAAACACATATATAAAAGATAAAAGAATTCAGTTTGTTGGTGCAAACTATAACCAGGAAGACCTTAACAACTTAAGATTCTTTTCTAGATATTATTTTCACGGACATTCAGTAGGAGGAACCAACCCGTCCCTGCTAGAAGCGATGTCTTCAAATACATTAATTATTGCGAACAATAACATATTTAATAAAAGTATCTTAGAAGATAATGCACATTATTTTGATCATTCAAATGACATAAAAGAGGTTTTAAATCAAGATCGCTTATTTGCGAACAAAGAAACCTTTGCGTCCGCTAATATCGATAAGATAAATAAACTTTATAATTGGGAAATTATTAATTCATCCTACGAAAATTACATCATAAACAAAATAAAAACACATTAGATTTGTCTAAAATAAGAGCTATTTTTAATAATTCACAAGCTGCTATTTTTGGGTTTATTATACTCAGTTTAGGGTTTGATTTTATAGACAAAATTGAAATATTTTACGAGATTGATTTTATAAAATTTAATAGAATTCTAAAAGCCATTTTTCTAACATACTCAATCATATTTATAATCTCGCATGTTAAGTATGTACAAGAACAATTAAAAGGGCTATTATTTATTATTGTTTTGTTATCAATTGTTTATGTGTCTAAAAATAATTTTTCTGAACGTTATTTTTTTGAATATGTGCGTTATGTATTTATACTATTGGTCTTTCCATTGTTATTTTATGTGTACGCAAACAAGAGTCGTGATTTATTTGACAAGTTATATAAACTTTTTAAATGGCTGATTATTATAAACGCGTTTCTAATCCTAATAGGAGTGTTGTTTGAAGTGAAAGTATTTCAAACCTATAAATTTGATGGAAGATTTGCTTACAATGGTTTAATTTTAAGCCAAGGATTTACGCCGTTTTTATATTTATGTGCCACCACGATTTTTTGGGTGTATAAAGATAAAAAAATGCTACTATTACTTTTAACACTCTGTTGTTTGTCTGGTCTCAAAGGGGTGTATTTTGGAGAGTTTTTATTATTAGGCTTATTAGTTCTATCAAACAAGGAATTTAAAAAACGCTTTAAAATAATTATACTGTTAATATTATTAATCATATTCACGACTCTGTTGGTGACATTATTGTTAACCCCTATGTTTGTTAATGTGCTTGAGTCTAAAGGTTTGACCTCTGCAATTTTTTCATACAGAACAGACAACGCTCTCGAAATATTTAATCAAATAAACGAGAATAATTTTAATATTTTGATTGGCGCATTAGAAACAGAAGTTGTTCGATTGGAAATGCAAATTTTTGATGTAATTTTATTTTTTGGAGCTTTAGGACTAGTAGCCTATTTTCTTTTTTTACAACTATTATATAAGAAAATTGTAAAAGATAGCGTTCCTAAAGTGTTTTTTGCAACAATCTTGGCGCTTTCAGCTTTAAGCGGTAATCTACTATATATCCCATTGTCATCACTATTAATGTATTTAGTCCTTATGTCGCTTCACAGCCCACAAAAAAATGAATAATCTCTAAAAAGTAGATTCATTTTCAGTTAGCTTATTTATTACTTATCACATCACTATAAGCAATTATCACTATTATTAGACCTTAAAGACGGATTCAAAATCATTCTTAAAACAATATTTTCTTACCTTTGCAAATTATGTAATTAATCTTATGCCTAAAACCATACTTATTACCGGAGCTGCAGGTTTTTTAGGATCTCATTTATGCGATCGCTTTATAGACGAAGGCTTTAGAGTTTTAGGGATGGATAATTTTATTACAGGAGATAAGGACAATATCCAACATCTATTTGACCACACCAACTTTCATTTTATAGAGCACGATGTGACGCTTCATATTGATATCGAAGAGTCGATAGATTATATACTCCATTTTGCCTCTCCAGCCAGTCCTATAGATTACCTTAAAATCCCGATCCAAACCCTTAAGGTCGGCTCTTTAGGAACCCACAATCTGCTCGGACTAGCCAAAGCCAAAAAAGCGCGCATTTTGATTGCATCGACCTCTGAGGTCTATGGAGACCCCTTGGTGCACCCACAGTCTGAGGATTATTTTGGAAATGTAAACTCTATTGGCCCAAGAGGTGTGTATGACGAAGCCAAACGATTTCAAGAAGCCATCACCATGGCCTATCACCGATTTCATGGACTGGAAACACGTATCGCACGTATATTTAATACCTACGGACCTCGAATGCGCCTGAACGATGGCCGGGTGATACCAGCTTTTATGGGACAAGCCCTCAGAGGCGAGGACCTCTCTGTATTTGGAAAAGGACTCCAAACACGCTCCTTTTGTTATGTAGATGATTTAGTTGAAGGGATCTACCAGTTGTTATTTAGCGATTATTCAAGCCCTGTTAACCTAGGAAACCCAGACGAAATCACAATCATTGAATTTGCAGATGAAATTTTAAAATTAACCAACTCAGATCAAAAAATAATATTCAAACCCTTACCCGAAGATGATCCCTTAAAACGCCAACCAGATATTACATTAGCAAAAAAATTGTTAAATTGGTCCCCTAAAGTATCTCGAAAAAAGGGAATGAAAATGACGTTTAATTATTTTCAGAACTTATCAGAAGAAAAATTAACCAAGATTGATCACAAAGATTTTTCAAAACATATCAAACAGTAAGTGAGTCTATTTAAGCAAGGTCGTTATTCAGGATTTATCAAGCCTATTTCATATGTTGCCGATTTGGCGATTATCAATACTTTTGGTTTTCTTTGTTTTTTTGAAGACACCTATCCTATTAGTTTTTTATTATTCATTTCTTTTGGATGGGTTATTACGACCTTTGTATCTAGTTTCTACGAGGTTCATCGGTTTTCCACTGTAATAAGAATCCTCAAGTTACTATTTAGACAAATTCTCCTCTTTAGCTTGTTGATATTTGCCTATTCTGGTATCAATTTAAACCTGAATCTTAATCCTTCACTTATTGTTAAATATATTTTGGTATCGTTTTTATGTATTGCGATTTTTAAATATTTAATGTTTTTCTTTTTAAAAAGGTACAGATCCATTTTTAAAGGAAATATTCGTAAAACGATTATTTTAGGCAAAACCGCCCAGTCCAAATCTCTAGAAAAATTTCTTATAGACACTCCTGCTTACGGATTTCTCAACAAAAAAATTATTTGCTTTAAAGACCGATCCAAACTAGACATAGAAGCCATTTTTGATTACATCACAAACGAAAAAATTGACGAAATTTTTTGTTCTATATCAGAACTCAACAATGACGATCTTTTAGCAGTCGTAAATTATGCTGACAACAATCTTAAAGTCGTTAAATTCATTCCAGATAGAAGCAAAGTATTATCAAAAAAATTACAACACGATTATTACGGAATTATTCCAATTCTAACCTTTAGAACCATCCCTCTTGACGACCCCTTTAGTGCACTCTTAAAACGCCTATTTGATATCGTGTTTTCTCTTAGTGTTTTAGTATTAATATTGTCTTGGCTTACCCCCCTCATCGCTCTTGTGATTAAAATCGAATCTAAAGGCCCCGTGTTTTTTGTCCAATCACGAAACGGTTATAACTTTAAATCCTTCAAATGTTTTAAGTTCAGATCCATGGTGATCAATCCAATAGCAGACTTAAAACAAGTAACCCGTGGGGATTCCCGAATTACTATGTTTGGCAAACTACTTCGTAAAACAAGTTTAGACGAAATGCCTCAATTTTTTAACGTACTAAAAGGAGATATGTCAGTTGTTGGCCCACGACCTCATATGTTAAGCCACACAGACATGTATGCTAAAAAAATAGACAAATTTATGGTACGTCATTTTGTAAAACCGGGCATCAGTGGCTTGGCTCAAGTGAGTGGGTTTAGAGGCGAAGTAGAAACAGATAAAGACATTATAGGACGTGTCCAACACGATATTTTTTATATCGAAAACTGGTCCTTTTTCTTAGACTTAAAAATCATTTTTCAAACAATTTTTAACACTTTAAAGGGCGAGGAAAAAGCATATTAATCAAAACATTTTTATGAATATTTTAATATTAGGTGCCGGAGGGAGAGAACATACATTTGCCTGGAAAATTGCCCAAAGCCCACTGTGCAATTCGTTATTTGTGGCTCCAGGAAATTCTGGTACAGCATCCTTAGCGACCAACCTAGATGTTTCCGTAACAAATTTTGAAGGCATCAAAAAGCATATTCTTGCGCACTCCATTTCAATGGTTGTTGTAGGACCAGAAGATCCGTTAGTAAATGGTATTTATGATTTCTTTTTAGAGGATCCTGAACTTCAACATGTGGCTGTTATTGGCCCTCAAAAGGCAGCAGCTCAGCTAGAAGGCAGCAAGGAGTTCGCTAAAGAATTTTTATACCGCCACAACATTCCAACTGCAGCCTACGAGAGTTTCACAAAAGACAAACTTGAGGCAGGCTACGCATTCTTAGAAACATTAAAACCTCCTTACGTGCTCAAGGCAGATGGTCTTGCCGCAGGGAAAGGTGTACTGATATTATCAGATATAAATGAAGCCAAGAAAGAGCTTAAAAACATGTTAGTAGATTCAAAATTTGGAGCTGCAAGCTCGAAGGTGGTGATTGAAGAATTTTTAGATGGCATCGAATTAAGTTGTTTTGTCTTAACCGATGGAAAACATTATAAACTCCTCCCAACAGCCAAAGATTACAAACGAATAGGAGAGGGCGATACGGGTCTAAATACTGGAGGTATGGGCGCTATTTCACCCGTACCGTTTGCAAATGAAACATTATTAAAAAAGATTGAAGACCGAATTGTGAAACCAACCGTTGACGGCCTGGTAAAAGATCAACTTCCATATAAAGGATTTATTTTTATTGGCCTTATCATGGTTGATTCAGAACCCATTGTTATCGAGTATAACGTTCGCATGGGCGACCCAGAAACGGAAGTGGTTTTGCCAAGATTAAAAACAGACTTAGTTGAAATATTTCATGCCATTGACAAACAATGTTTGAATGAAGTTGATATTGAAATAGACCCTCAAACCGCAGTAACAGTCATGTTAGTTTCGGGCGGTTATCCCGAAGCCTATGAAAAAGGAAAGCAAATCACAGGTTTAGAGACAATTGAAAACTCAATTGTATTCCATGCAGGAGCAAACGATAAAGATGGAAAAACGGTCACATCGGGAGGTCGTGTCATGGCCGTTACTTCTTTTGGAGCGGATTTCAAATCTGCGCTAAGTACTTCCTATAAATCAATAGAAAAAATCAAATTTGAAGGCATGAACTATCGAAAAGATATTGGATTCGATTTATAGGAAAGAATGAGAAGAGATGCTTTTATCTTCTTCATTATTGTCGTTGAATGATTTTAACTGTAACATCCAATATACAAAAGCAACAATTCCAATTGCCATAAAAATCCATGTTACAATATTAGCACCAAACCAGTTTTCTACCTCAAGGGCTCTTAAAGCATCAAAGGGTGCTAACAATACAGTTTCAAAAAGGTCTTGAATAGCATTAAAAAAATCTTTCATGGGTTTTTAGTTTAAAGTTTTAGGTTATCAAATGTCAATAGATACTCTTGGTGTAAAAAATTAACAAGACATTTTTATAATAACCTTATATTTACGTGGCAAATATAGTCAACACTTTATATGATTACAAGCTTTTTTAAAACATCTAAACCAATTCACTATATAATTTTCTTAATTGTACTGACTTTTTTGTTTGTCTACCAACGCATTATTATAGTTAATTATCAAGGAAATCTCTCAAACACCCTAAAAGATGTAGGCTACTTTCTTGTTCTATTGGCGTCTTTTTTTACTTTAATTTTTATATTCACCAAAAACAATTTAACCCATAACAATGGTTACGCTGCACTTTACTTTTGCTTGTTTATAGCACTCGTACCTTCTTGTTTAGAAGTAAATTCCCTACTAATTTCAAACTTTTTCATACTCCTTTCACTTCGCAGAATTGTAAGTTTAAGAACCAATTCAAACATCAAAAAAAAGGTGTTAGATGCTTCTATGTGGATTTGTTTCGCGGCAATTTTTGAACCTTGGGCGATTTTATTTTTAGGGGGATTATTTATGGCGATGGTGATTTACTCCGCTGCTCAAATAAAAAACACCGTCATTCTTTTTTGTGGAGTTTTAGCCGTAGGAATACTTTTAACTTGTTTCCGATTGCTTACAGAAAATACGTTTCCAAATTTCAACCAGTACCTACCTACTATTAGTTTGGACTCCTTTGCATTTGCCAACATAATAGTAGACACAACTCCACTTCTATTTCTCTCTGTCGTTTCATTAGGAATCGTCAGTTTTATTGCAAATGGATTTCTTAAAAATAGAATTAAAACACCTAATTTTTTAGTACTTGTTTTAATAATTTTTATTGGGATTGCCATTGTATTTCTAAGTTCATCACAAAGTGAAAGTGCTCCATATTTTTTATTTGCGCTGGCTCCTTCTGCAATTATACTTGCAAATTTCTCTGAAACGACCAAGTATCTCTGGTTGTCAGAACTCGTTATAGGAGCGCTATTTGTGGCAGCGCTATTTCAATTGAGGCTGAATATTCCATTTCCTGTAAACTAAACTAAAGAATTACGCTTATATTTGTCATGTAAATAAAATACCATGTTTTCAGACAAAGCAAATTCCATTTTTCAAGACGTTATTGCAACGTATAAAGTTTTAAATTCAGTAGATCAGCCTTTTCAAAATAAATACGACAAAGCAGATGACCTCATTGGACATTTACTCTATAGAAAATGTTGGATTGACACTGTTCAATGGGCCTATGAGGATATTATTAGAGACCCAAATATTGATCCGGTTGCAGCCTTAAAACTAAAACGAAAAATAGACGCCTCTAACCAAGATCGAACCGATACGGTTGAGTTTATCGACAGTTATTTTTTAGAGACCCACAAAAACGTACAGCCCAAACCAACTGCCAAAATCAATTCTGAAAGCCCCGCTTGGGTCATCGACCGCTTATCGATCCTTGCCTTAAAAATTTATCATATGCAGCTCGAAACAGTTCGGGACGATGCCTCTGAAACTCATAAACAAAGTTGTCAAACAAAACTAAACACACTTTTAGAACAACGTACAGATTTGTCTACTGCCATTGACGACCTGTTGGAAGATATTGCCAATGGCGACAAATACATGAAAGTTTATAAGCAAATGAAAATGTATAATGATGACGAATTAAACCCTGTTTTAAGAGGAATTAAATAATTTATTTTTAGAGGGTGACGAAGATCAAACACATACTAGTCATACGACTCTCGTCAATGGGAGATGTTGCAATGACCGTTCCAGTGCTGTCTGCTTTCTCTAGTGCTTATCCCGCGGTCAAACTTACCGTACTGACCAAAAAACAGTTTGCTCCTTTGTTTAGAGATCTTAAAATGGTGACGGTCTTTTCTGCAGATTTCAATCACCAATACAAAGGCCTTTTCGGATTGTATCGACTCTCAAAATTATTGAGAAACACTCAGATAGAGGCTGTTGCAGATTTGCACAACGTATTGCGAACAAAGATTTTAAAACGCTGTTTATTAGGAATTAAGTTTGCTCAAATTGACAAAGGTCGCGCTGAAAAAAAGGCGTTAATCACAGGGAAAATAAGCTCTCCTTTACGAACAACTCCGCAACGCTATGCCGATGTTTTTAGACAACTTGGCTTTAATTTTGAATTAGAGTCCCCAATTTTCCCAGAATCGAATCCATTGGACGCTGCAATCACAAAAGTACTTGGCGATTTTTCTACAGCAATCATTGGAATTGCTCCTTTTGCAGCCTACGCTTCCAAAACCTATCCCATTTCAAAAACGGATAAAGTGGTTTTTGAACTTCAAAAAAAAACGAAAGTATTGTTATTTGGAGGGGGGGCAAATGAAACCAAACAATTAGAAGCAATGGCATCTAAATATGCAAATGTATTTTGTGTGGCAGGGAAGTTTAGCCTGGACCAAGAATTAGATATTATTTCCAATTTAAAAGTGATGCTCTCTATGGATTCTAGCAATGGTCACATGGCGGCGATGCTTGGAGTCAATGTGGTGACGCTTTGGGGAGTAACGCATCCTTTTGCAGGCTTTGCACCATTTTGCCAAAAAGCAACCAATAACTTAGTTTCAGATCAGCAGATGTACCCAAAAATTCCCACTTCAATTTACGGGAATAATTATCCTAAAGGTTATGAATTTGCAATGCAAACGATTTCGGTCCAAGACATCGTAAAAACAATTCAAGACAACCTTTAAATATCGTCAAAATCAACTTTGATGGTCGTTGAGGTCGGCTCTGCCTGACAGCTTAAAACCAACCCTTCTGCCACCTCGTTATCTGTTAAAACACTATTTTGTCGCATCGTAGCAGATCCTTCTGTTACCCGACAGATACAGCTGCTACAAACACCTCCTTGACACGAATAAGGAACATCGAGATCATTGGCAAGTGCTGCTTCTAAAATCGTTTGCTTTTGAGACATTTCTAATGTAGTTTCTTCTTCATCTACAAGAATTGTAATGTTAGATTCTCCATTAGTCGTACTCCTATTGGAGTTTGATTTTATTGTGGAGGTTGTAAATAATTCGTATAAAATTTGAGAGTTTTCAACCCCTTTTTCCGAAAGGACTCCATTTACCGTATGGATCATTCCTTCAGGGCCACACAAATAAAACGTCTCAGAACCGTCAATGGTTACTGTATTTTTAAGAATATAATTAATATTACCAAGGTCAATGCGTCCAAACAACGCACCTTCCTCGTTGGTTTCACTATAAACAAGTTGCAGCTTAAAACGATCGTTATGAAGGGATTGTAATTTTAATATTTCGTCGTAAAAAATTGTTTCTTTAGGACTTTTATTGCCATATACCAACATGAATTTTTTCTCGGAATTGGCTCCCAACACAGTACGAGCAATACTCATTATTGGCGTAATTCCACTCCCTGCTGCAAAGGCTACAATGGTGTCCGAACGGTCATTTTTTGGGTCACAAACAAAACGTCCGTTAGGAATTCCTACTTCAAGAGCATCTCCTGTTTTTAGCTGTGTATTGGCATAGGATGAAAACACACCGTTTTCAATTTCCTTAACTGTTACAGTTAACGATTCACTTTGAGGACTTGAACTTAAAGAATAGTCTCTTCGAACTTCTGCACCATCAATCATCGCTTTTAAAGTAATGTATTGACCGGCGGTAAACACATATTCAGATTTTAAGCTCGTTGGAACCTCAAAAGTGATGCTCACCGCTTTGTTGGTTTGTCTTAAAATAGATTTAATCTTTAAAGAATGAAATTGAGCCATGAATGTTTTTTCAACAAAAATAAGAAAGATTTAAGGGAATCGTCTGTTAAGACTTCCCCAAAATTAAAAATGACTCCTCGAATATTTTAACTCAAAACCTTATATTTTACTGGTTTTCTACAAAAAGATGATTATTTTTACAACCTTGCATACGATAATGTAGGTTCTTTAGTTATAAATAAACAAAAATATCCTTGTTGAAAAATATTTTTAATTACATAGTCGTTGGAGTTTTAACAGTCTTCACTATTACAAGTTGTTCTAGGAAAAAAGACAAATTCCTGAACCGCTCTTGGCACTCTGTGAATACCAAGTACAATGTGCTTTATAACGGAAATATTGCTTTAGAATCTGGTAAAACATCCGTTAATGATGGTTATAAAGAGAATTACTGGGAAACTCTTCCTGTTGAGCGTTTGCAAATTTCTGATGAAATTGATTTAAGTTCCAACCCAAAAAACCTAAATATTGAACTTGCGGAAGTAAAAGCGGTCAAAGCCATCCAAAAACATGGGATGAATATTAAGGGAAAAGAAAAAAACCCACAAATTGATGAAGCTTATATGCTATTAGGAAAAGCGCGTTATTTTGACAATCGCTTTATTCCTGCACAAGAAGCGTTCAATT
>Ga0233438_10005647_pt1 | contig 10411 bp, 9 predicted proteins | sample SI_123_September_FD_182720 | JGI IMG/M metagenome (GOLD analysis project Ga0233438, IMG submission 182720) | Seawater microbial communities from Saanich Inlet, British Columbia, Canada - SI_123_September2016_10_MG | ecosystem: Environmental > Aquatic > Marine > Inlet | place: Canada: British... | reverse complement strand
ATTTGATATAAGAGCCTCTTCAATAAATTGTTTTATTTGTTTGGTTTGATTTGAGGCTTTGTTTTTTCCAATTTGTGCAGCAAAATATATAGCCACAAAAAGAAATAAAAACACTGGGGAAATATAAAGTAACAAGCCACTTTTGTTGAGAGAAAGCATTCCTGTTCCTATGACAGCGGTAATTGTAAAACTTGCCAATGAAAAAACATACAAAACCATAAAACTAGCCCACAAATTTGGTCTTGGTCCAACAATTCCTCTCACAATTGTTCCGTTTTCTGTTTTTTCTAAATTAAAAGTAGCGTAAGGCGACCAATAGTGCTGTTGAGATGGATGAATCTCGATAGTGCAATGGTTATGCTTTTTAGAGAACATCAAATCCTGATTGTGATTTTGTTCATGAGCAATAAGCATTTCTCTTACCTTATCGGGTTCTTCGGCTACTTCGTGTCTTATTCTTGGTCTTACGCTTATCTCTGACATAACATTATTGTTTACCTAAAACTAAACCCACCTCATCATTTTTCCTAAAATATTGACAACAATCATCTTTTAATCACAAGTAAAACCTATTCTAGGAATCAATTAAACACCAAATTATAATTAACTTTGGTCATGAATCAAAACCTACTCAAAAGCTTTTTGTCAAAATTTGAAAACCTTGTTTGGGTAGCCACTTTGCTTATTGGTTTTTTCTACATTATTGTGGTTCCGCCTTTTCAAGTTCCTGATTCTCCTAATCATTTCTTTCGAACTTATCAATTGGCAACAGGTCACTTATCGCCAGTGCAAGAGAATAACTCTGTGGGCGGTTTTGTTCCCAAGTCATTTCATCAATTTCAAGAAACTTTTACTCAATTTCGTTACAATCCATATCACAAAATGGAAAAAAACGTATTGAGGGAAACTCGAAACATCGAACTGAAAGAAAGTGATAAAGTATTCATGCATTTCCCAAATACGGCTGTTTATTCACCTATTTCTTACATTCCACAAGTTATGGTAATGAGGATAGGATTGTGGCTTAATTTAGGGCCTTATTTTATTTTTTATTTAGTAAAAATCGTGTCGTTTTTAACCTGGATGGTTATGATAAGAGTGGTTTTTTATTTTTTACCAATCAAAAAGAAATTGTTTGCAGTTTTACTTTTGCTTCCCATGTCATTGTTTATCAATTCTTCTATCAGTGCAGATATGATGATCAATGGTTTGAGCTGGATGTACATTGCACTAGTCCTTAATTCTGCTTTAATTAGAGAAACTATTTCACTCAGAAGAATTGCTGTATTACTCATTTTAATAACACTCATTGGCTTAGCTAAGTTGGTTTATATTCCTATCGTATTACTGCTGCTTCTTATTCCTTTTTCCAAATTTGGTGGGAAATTAAAAATGGGAGTTGTAGTTCTACTATCTCTCTTAGTAGGGTTTGGTTCGGCAGGAGCTTGGAAAAGTAAAATAGATACTTTTTATACATCTTACCTCAATTACAATCCAGATTTTAGAGACGATGTAACTCTTGGTTATCGGGCTGACATGAATTTGCAAATGGATTACATCAAAACCAATAAAGTAAAAACAATTGGAGTATTTGTAACCTCATATTTCCGCGAATTTGATGATATGATGACTGGATACATTGGAAACTTAGGTTGGAATAGATTCAAGATGCCATCTTGGTTCGTTCTTTTGGCGTATTGCATTATTCTGATTTTTGCAATTGGAAATTCAGGAGATGTCTTTTTCTTATCTGTCAAACAAAAAATTATTCTTTTGGTTGTAATAGGCTTTACTACAATTCTAATTATGCTTTCGCAATATTTGACTTGGAATCCTGTTGGCAACGACAAGCTTTGGCCATTGATGGGTCGCTATTTCACACCAGTTTATCCGATGTTTTTCCTGTTGTTTTCAAACAAATGGATATCACTGTCAAAATGGAGTTTAGCTTTGTTTTGGGGTTATGGATTGCTAGCCACTAGTTTTACCTTTTTCAAAATGAATGATTCTTTTTATTCTACCCAAGATTTAAAATTAGTGTGGAGCTATGATTTTAAAGAAAAGGATAGGAATTCCTTGGAATGTGAGCATATTTTTTCATTCGGGAAAATAAATGGCAATTCCAATTTATTGCAATCGACAGACACGACCCAAATTACCGGAGTAGAACTGACTCAAGATAATCCCTTTGGGTTTCCTATCACTTTTTATTCTTTGAAAAAGGGAGACAAAATAGAAGTGCAAACTTGGAGGACCCATCCAGAAACAAAGTTTGTATTTGATGACAAACCAAATAGCAATTATTACACGGCAACTTGTCATTCTTCCAAAATTTGGGAAAATGATTTTGAATTCATTAAGGAATCCTATTTCTGCAGGGAAGATTTCGAAGAATTAAAGGTGTATTTATACCATACATCAAGCGATGTGGCTTATGCCAAAGGTTATAAAATAAACTATTACAAAGCTAGATGAATGAAATAACAACCCGTGCGGATATTATGCAGTTGGTTTCTAGTTTTTATTCAATAATTAGGAAACACGAAACGTTTGGACCTATTTTCAATACAATGTTGCCACAGATGCAATTTGGGAGAAGCATTTGGAGAAATTAACCGATTTCTGGGAAACAAATTTATTTCATGTTATTAAGTTCAAAGGAAATCCCATGGAGGCTCACCAAAGAACCGACAAGGCTAATGGATACAACATTTCACAAGATCATTTTTATTTATGGCTTATGCTTTGGAATAAAAATATTGACAGCCAATTTTTCGGTGAAAAAGCCAAATTAGCTAAAGAAAAGGCAAGAAGATTGAGCACTCATTTATTTGTAAATGTTCAAAAAAAACAAACCAAAAACTATTGAATAGTCAATTCGTAATTAGCTAGTTGCTTGGCAATGTTTTTCAAGATTTCAAATTTTTCATCTTCTTGTTTGTTGTCCGAAAAATAAGATTTCAATACCAATTGTGCTTCCATAATAGATTCTTCTTGAAATGGACCTTCCAAGTTGTCAATTATAGTGTAGGCCTCAAAAGCTTCCATAAACGAACCTTTGGTTGCAGCCCTTACAAATTTATCCATGTGTTGATGCGCATTAAAGCCTGTTTGCCAAAATGAATTCAAAACCAATTCTCTAATTTCTGTATTCTTATTCGTCTCTAATTCCTTGAGGAGATATGGAATAGCAGCTGTAGATTTCAATTCTAAAATGATTTTTTTTGCTTCTTCAACAATGCTTTCGTCCTCATTTTTCTCAATCAATTTGAACAAAGCAGGAATTACTTTTTCATTTCCTTTAGATCTAACTCTTTTGAGCGCAGAAGTAAGCGTTTTAGTATCGTTGGTTCCTAAATCTTTCAATAAGTCGTCTACAATTTTATTGTTCTTTTCTTCTGTTGTCATTTGTTCAAGTATTTTGGGTTTGCAAAGATAAGCGAATTTATTAATCCATGAAGGAATAGAAAGGGGAGAAAGATATTTTCGCTACTTTTGAAACATGAGAAGTAAACTATTGTCACTTGCGAACAACACGAAATTCCAATGGGGATTCATGTTGCTTTTTGCTGGATTGATAACAGCACAACGACTGTTGGTGGCAAATGAGGGATTTTCTCACACGCTTTACAACAACTACCTTATTTTTCAGCAATCGTTTTTTCACTTGTTAGAAAACGAAGACTTATACAAAGCATATCCACAAGAACATTACGATTTGTTCAAGTATAGCCCTTCCTTTGCTTTATTTATGGGAGTTATTGCCTATTTCCCAGTCTGGATTGGTTTGTTTTTATGGAATTCACTCAATGTTTTTGTTTTGTTTCTTGGACTTAAAAAACTGAAATTCACGCGAAACAATGGATTTGTGTTTGCCTCCCTTTTTGTTTTGATAGAACTCATTACAACCACTCAAAATTCCCAGAGCAATGCATTGATTGCAGGACTTATCCTGTTGGCTTTTGACTCCCTCGAAAATTCAAAAGTAAGTAGAAGTGCTTGGATGCTAATTGCAACTGTTTTTATAAAGCTATTTGGCTTGGTAGCCTTTGTCTTGTATCTATTTTATCCAAAAAAAATAAAATCTGGGCTCTTGGTGATTTTTTGGGTCGTTGTACTTTCTGCAATCCCTTTACTTTTCATTGATACCCAATCTCTTTATTACCAGTATATAAGTTGGCTAAACTTATTAGGAAATGATCATTCCAACGAATTAAAATTTTCTGTAATGGGTTTTCTGAATTCGTGGTTTGGTGTGTCAGCAGAATTTAAAAACTACATTTTGTTATTGGGAGTTTTTATGTTCGGGATTCCGTTAATAAAAATTAAATCATACAAGGTATTGCGCTACAAGCAGCTTTATACTGCAAGTGTTTTATTGTGGGTAGTATTATTCAATCACATGGCAGAATCAGCTACATTTATTCTTGCCGTTACTGGGGTTGCAGTGTGGTATTTTACCAAAAATGAAGTTACACTCTTGGATAAATTTTTGATGATACTAACAGTTTTGTTTACGTTATTATCTCCTTCGGATATTTACCCTGAATTTATCAGAAAAATGTATTTTATTCCCTACACAGTAAAGGTTATTCCGTGTATTTTAGTTTGGTTAAAAATAAACTTTGAACTATTGATTGTGAATGAAAAAATAAAGAAATCCTCCTAGAATTTTCTGAGGGTTGTGTATCTTCGATAAAATTTATGAATTATGGCTATTTATTTAGATTTCGAGAAAAAAATTGAAGAGCTTGACGAGCAATTGGCAAAGCTAAAAGAGATAGAGAATAAAGGTGAAGTAGATGCATCTGCAACAGTACTAGAACTTGAGCAAAAGATTATTGACACCAAAAAAGAGATTTACGACAACCTTACGCCTTGGCAAAGAGTTCAGGTTTCTCGTCACCCAGAAAGACCTTATACATTGGCTTACATTGATTCCATCACAGATGGAAACTTTATTGAACTTCATGGCGATAGAGGAGTAAAAGATGACAAAGCAATGGTGGGTGGTTTCGGATTGTTGGATGGACAATCGGTAATGTTCATTGGTCAGCAAAAAGGAATTAACACAAAGCAAAGACAATACAGAAATTTCGGAATGCCGAATCCCGAAGGCTACAGAAAAGCTTTGAGATTGATGAAAATGGCAGAGAAGTTTAATAAACCAATAGTTTGTTTGATTGATACTCCTGGAGCATTCCCAGGATTGGAAGCTGAAGAAAGAGGACAAGGAGAAGCAATTGCAAGAAACTTGTACGAAATGATGAATTTGACTGTTCCGGTAATCAACATCGTAATTGGTGAAGGTGCATCGGGAGGAGCATTGGGAATTGGAATTGGAGATAAAGTATTGATGTTAGAAAACACTTGGTATTCTGTAATTTCTCCAGAGTCTTGTTCTTCGATTTTGTGGAGAAACTGGGAGCATAAAGAAGAAGCTGCTTCGGCACTTAAATTGACTGCCAAAGACATGAAAAAGAACAAGCTGATTGATGGAATTATCAAAGAGCCAATTGGTGGAGCTCACTCTGACAGAGAAGCTACTTTTAAGAAAGTCAAATCTGAAATCAAAAAGCACATCAAAGCATTGAGCGAATTGAAACCACAAGAATTAATTGATGCTAGAATTGAAAAATTCACCTCAATGGGTGTGGTTCAAGACTAATTGAATAAAATCTAACAGCATGAAATTAATTCTAGGAATAGTTGTATCCCTTGCCTCATTTTTCATGCTGTATTTGTTTTTAGCTATATTTTCGGCTTCGTCTTTTGAAGTGGCGAGGCAACAGATTTTTCAACAGTCAAAACAAGAGGTTTGGCACAAATTTTCTCGTTTTAAAAACTGGGAAAGTTGGTCGCCTTGGAATAATCAAGACCAAACTATTAGCTATTCTTATTCTGGAAAACCAGGGAGAAAAGGGGCTAAAGTAAATTGGACTGGAAATAAAATAGGGAAAGGAAGTATGACTGTTTCGGAAATTATTCCTTTCCAGGAATTAACCTACACAATTCAATTGTCGGATTGGGATTCCAGTACAGTTGGAAATATCAAATTAACTGAAACATCCACGGGAACTTTGGTTGTTTGGAAAACATCAGGCGAATTATCTTTCTGGACGAAACCTATGGCAAGTCTAGGTTTTTATGACAAAATAATAGGAAGAGATTTTGAATCGGCTTTCGAGGAAATCTCTAGACAATTGAAGCAGTACTAATTTATATTTTTACTAAATAAAATTTTTCTAATGTCTGTTCCCTGGAATCTTTTAATAAAAATTTTAGTGAAAGATTCGTAGCAGAATGATGTTTAAATTCAAGTAAAGTTTTTTCTTCGTAGGTTTCAAGTATACCCTTTAGTTCACTTTCTTTAACAAAAATGTACGTTCCTTGATCGGCTAAATCCTGAAGCGTATATATGTTTTTGTATTCAACCTTAACATCAGAATATACGTCAAAGGCCAAACTCTGAACATTGTTGGAGAAAATTTTATTAATCTGTAACTCCTTGCTTTTGATTGCTGCTTGATAAGGTGCATCATATTTCAACACACTAGGTAGGAAATGAAAACTAAAAACAAACATGAGAACCCCAAAGGCAACGGATGTGGTGATTATAAGTTGTTGTTTTCCTTTTGTTTTTTTATACAAATAGGAAAGGCTTATGATTCCAATCAAGATGGGTATCCAAATAAATAGTGATTTGCTTGGGAATAGAAACACAAGGGTAAGCCCAGAAATAAGTATAAGAGCAAAATTAAGAACGATGTGAACCCATCTTAATATGCTGTACCAAATAGAGTTTTCTGATAGTTTGACCAGATACCAACCCGCCAAAATAAACCACATGGGAAAAAACACATAAATGTAATGTGGCAATTGAAACTGAGATTTGGACATGGCCAAAAAAGGAATTACAATGGCGCCCAACATATAAAATTCATGCTTCCTGATAGACAATATAGAGTCTTTCATTTTTTTGAATAATCCCAACAATCCCAATATAGACCAAGGAAGGAATGACCAAATGAAAGTATGAACGAAAAAGAAAATAGAAGAGTCATTTTTCCATTCTTTGTTACTTCCTGTAATTCTTCCAAAAGACTGATCCCAAAAGTAAAACTTGAGTCCAGAAGTTCCTTTTCCCTCCATACCTGATGCCAGGTTGAATTCTTTTGTGGGTTGTAAATCAAACTGAGTATACAATCCCCAAACCATAGGAGAAATGACAGCGCAAGTAACGGCTATTCCCACTAGCCATTGCCATTTAAATATGTTTTTCCATTCGCGTTTTATCAAAAAATGAATACCTAATGCTAAAACAGGAACCATTAATCCAATAGGACCTTTGGCCAACATTGCTAAACCAATTCCAACGAACCCAGCAATTAAATGAATCCATTTATTGGTTTGAACATAATCTATAAGTTGCCATAAAGAAAAAACTACAATTCCTACCAAAATCGTATCTGTTCTTACGTCTTGATTGATTAGTATTACAGCAAATGAACAGTAAAAAAGGAGGGAAGCGAGCTTTCCTATTTCTTTGTTGTACAAAGTTTTTCCTAATCTAAATGTAGAGTAGGAACCCAGAATGGTAAATAAAAATGAAGGTAATTTATAGGCAAAACTATTTACTCCAAATAGGAGAAAGGAACCTCCAGATAACCAAAAATGCAAAGGAGGTTTGTCCAAGTAATCATTTCCTTTATGAAAAATCTGAAGCCAGTTGTTTGTTTCAATCATTTCTGCGCTCAAAGATGCGTAAATAGTGGCATCTGTACCATAAATAATTGTGAACAAACCTCTGATATAAAACACTGAGAATAGCGCTATAATTGCCCAATAGATCTTTTTGTCAGAAAAAACACTTTGATTTTTTATCATCTGCCTTTATTTTATTAGACTATTTTTAGAAAGCGGACGAAGATCCAGTTTCCAACTAAATCCTTTCAATTCTTTGTCTTCCTCTCTTGCGTCTTGAATAGGAAGTAAAATTCCATCTGGACTGTTCACAAAGGCAATTTTCCTGATTTTTCCATTCTCAAATTTAATGTTCATCTCGCTGCAATCAATTTTATTCAATCCTTGTGATGGCTGCAAGTCTTCTTGGGTGAAATAAATACTTTGGCCATTCCCTGTAACATAAACTGTTCGTATTGTATCTTGAGTAAAGATAGCTTTCACATTTTTACCTTTTATTTGGTTGTACTCTCCGCTTGGTATTGTGTCGTTAGCTGCTGTGTCCAAAATCGATACCGCATCAGCTATGAAGGAATTGTTCCTCAATAATAGCTCTTTGATTCGCTTGGAAGAAAGTTGTATTATGATTGTATCTCCGTTCATTTGACTATTCTCTGACCAAATATAAGGCGAAACAAAAAGCTGAATCAAAGAGTCGGATTGTAAGTAAACCATTGAATCGCAAATTCCTTGAAGGTCGTTTTTGAAAATTCTCACATCGTTGAAACAGAAAAGTTGGTTCATTTTAGTAGAATCAATTTTAAAAACTTTAATTGTATCAGCCGAAAGAAAAAGTGTGTCATTGTCTTCAAACCATTTGCTCACCAGCGTATTTCCAGTTACAAAAGAAAGATTGTTTTTTTCGTTCCTAGTTCCGTAATCTCCGGTTACAATGATTTGATTCACAGAATCCTCAAGTCTAATATTACCTTTTGCAATTCCTAGTCCTGTTTTTCTATCGTAATAAAGTTTGTCTCCCAAAATGGTGTGACCATCCGAAATGAGATAGGCATCTTTGTTGAACTCTGAAATGTCATTTCGAGTATCATAATATCCATTTTTACAAAAAATGAGATTCCCTTCTCCTTTGATAAAAGTGATTCCAGAAAAATAAGCAATTTCGGATATTTCATTGTAATCTAATGTGTCCGAATTCATCCTGTATTCAGGGTTGTTTAAGGTTACATTTCCTTTGAAAGAAAGTGTTTTTGAACCTGAAAAATAATATCCCAAATCGCTAGTAAGTGTATTTTGGTTCTTCTTACTTACCACAGTTCCACCTTCTATATAATAAGCTGTGCTTGTATTAAGGTCGTAACGAATGGATGGGGCTGTCAAAGTCAAATCGTTTTCTATCAATCTTACGTTTCCCCGTACAATTGCGATTTTAGTTTCGCCATTATAATCTAGAGAATCTCCATATAAAAAAAGAGAATCTCCTTGATTGATCCTTACATTTCCAATCGCTTTCAAGAATTGCAACTTAGAGTCGAGTAAAGCAAAATCGCTACGCATAAACACGCTATCTTGCATAAACCTTGCGTTTCCAACGATTTTTGCCACGTTTATATTTCCATTCAAAGGAATGATGGAATCGGCACCTAAAAAATGAATAACATTATTGGAAGTATCTTCAAGCAATGGATCACCAGTAATTTGTGAAAAATTAAGGGTTGGGTTTAAAACAAAAAAAACAACTACAAGAATTAATCTCGCAATTGTTTTTGTTCTATTAAAGTTTGTTTTTTTCAACGTAATCTTTTAGTTTATGAAAGGGTAACGATAAAAAAACAAGGATATTTTAGTTTCTTAGTAACGTTTGGTTTCTATTTGGACCTACCGAAACGATAGTAATTGGAGTCTCCAGTTCACTTTCCAAGAACTCAATATAATCGCTTAGTTGGGAAGGAATTTGGTCGATAGATTCAAGCTTTGTCAAATCTTCTTTCCATCCTTTTAATTCCATATACACTGGTTCAATTTCTTCGTCACAAATGTCGTAAGGGAAATAATCATACAATTCATCTCCAATTTTATAATGTGTACAAACTTTAATCGGATCAAAACCAGATAAAACATCGGCCTTCATCATACTCAATTCCGTAACTCCATTAATCATAATTGCATACTTCAATGCAGGTAAATCCAACCAACCACATCTTCGAGGTCTTCCTGTCGTAGCTCCAAATTCATGTCCTGCCTTTTGCATATCAGCGCCAGTTTTGTCCAATAATTCTGTAGGAAATGGGCCACCACCCACACGCGTTACATAAGCCTTGAAAATTCCATTTACTCCTTCAATTTTGTTTGGAGCAATTCCCAGACCAGTTGCTGTTCCAGCAGTGACTGTGTTTGAAGAAGTAACAAATGGATATGTACCGAAATCGATGTCAAGTAATGTTCCCTGAGCTCCTTCAGCAAGAATTGACAATCCTTCTTTCATTTGGGCGTTCAGAAAATGTTCGCTATCTATAATGTTTAATGTCCTTAAAAACTCAATGCTCTTAAACCATTCAGTTTCCATTTCAGTCAAATCGTAATCAAATTCTTGAAAATCTAACATTTTACAATGTTTTGATTTCAATTGCTCATATTTTTCTTGAAAATTAGAGCTTAGTATATCTCCAACTCTCAACCCATTTCTTCCCGTTTTGTCCATGTAAGTTGG
>Ga0233438_10005646_pt1 | contig 10413 bp, 8 predicted proteins | sample SI_123_September_FD_182720 | JGI IMG/M metagenome (GOLD analysis project Ga0233438, IMG submission 182720) | Seawater microbial communities from Saanich Inlet, British Columbia, Canada - SI_123_September2016_10_MG | ecosystem: Environmental > Aquatic > Marine > Inlet | place: Canada: British... | reverse complement strand
TTCCTTTGCTCGAAGTGTTTTTGAATATCTTTAAAAAAGAAGACGGAAAAGCTTCTATCAGTCACAAGGAAAGTAACAAAACATTGCTTACTTATTTTTCAGAAGTCCTTCCCGATTATGACGAAGAACGCGTATACCCTTCCAATATAAAAAAAGTAATTCAATGGTATAATTTATTGATTGCTGCAAAATTTGACTTTAGTTCTATTGAAAGTGAAGAGGAAATAGAAGAAGAAACTGCTGAGTAAATTACGAACTCATTTCTACAGAAGGTCTGAAAAGTAAAACCCTGCTTTTCAGACCTTTTTTTATTGAAAAAATAATCCTACATTCAGACCTCGCCTAATTCAATGTAAACACCCCGCACTGTACTATTATGAATACCAGAAAAGAACAACTAGCAGCCCTCAATAAATTGCTCGACATCATGGATGATTTGAGAGAAAAATGCCCTTGGGACAAGAAACAAACTTTGGAATCTCTGCGTCATTTGACGATTGAAGAAACCTATGAATTGGCAGATGCCATTCTAGAAAACGACCTTGAGGAGGTAAAAAAAGAATTGGGAGACCTTTTACTACATATTGTATTTTATGCCAAAATTGGCGCGGAAACCAATCATTTCGACATTGGCGACGTTGCGAATGAAATTTCAAAAAAATTAATTCACAGACATCCTCACATTTATGGGGATGTGAAGGTAAATAGTGAAGAAGAAGTCAAACAAAACTGGGAAAAATTAAAGCTCAAAGAAGGTAAAAATTCTGTTTTAGAAGGCGTTCCCAAATCATTGCCTGCCTTGGTGAAGGCAAATAGAATTCAAGACAAAGTAGCGGGGGTTGGATTTGATTGGGAAGAACCGCAACAAGTTTGGGAAAAAGTACAAGAAGAGCTCTCAGAGTTGAATACAGAAATCAAAAACGGAAACACACAAAATATAGAATCCGAATTTGGAGATGTTTTGTTTTCTATGATCAATTATGCCCGTTTTATTGGTGTAAACCCAGAAAACGCCTTAGAAAAAACCAATAAAAAATTTAGCAGTCGTTTTCAATATCTAGAAAACGCTGCAAAAAAGGCAAACAAAGAATTGTCTGAAATGACTTTGACTGAAATGGATAGCTATTGGGAGCAATCCAAAGAATTTTTCAAATAAATCCATGAAACAAAAAAAGATCGCCATCGTAACAGGAGGAAGTAAAGGAATCGGAGCAGCTTTGGTCCGACGCTATGCGCTCAATGACTTTTTTATCTATTCCTTGTCAAGAACAGCCGCCAGTCCACACCCTTCTGTGACATCCATATTGATCGATTTATCAGACCCAACAAATGCAACAGAAGTTTTCGATGACTTGTTGGAAAAAGTGAAGACCCAGAATCCTTTAGAAATTGTTTTTATAAACAATGCCGGCTCCTTAGGCGAAATGACCCCTATTGAAAAAAACACTCCAGCGGGTATTCAAAAGACCATTGCACTCAATACTACAACCCCTATCTGTCTTTCCAGTAGCTTTGTCAAAAAGCTAAAAGCATGCAAGGCTTCTAAAAGAATTCTCAACATTTCTTCAGGTGCAGCCAAAACCCCCTATGAGGGATGGACTGTGTATTGTTCTTCCAAAGCAGGACTCGATATGGCTACAAGGACCATGGCTTTGGAACAAATTTCCGAAAAAGAACCGGTAAAAATAAATGCCATATATCCGGGTGTGGTCGAAACAGGAATGCAACGTCAGATAAGAAAAACCTCAGAAAAAGAATTTAAAAATGTCCAACGATTTATCGAACTAAAAGACAATAACGAACTGCTTAGCCCTGCAGAAGTTGCTGAAAAAATATACTATCTAGACACCCATGCCGTTTTGGAAAACGGAGCTATCGTTGATATTCGCGAACTCTAAACAATGCAAAAGAACAGTTTATAGGTCCTGCGCATTTGCAATCATTTCCGCGATATCCATTACTTCAATACTGGCTTCTTTTTGTTTGTTTTTCACACCGTCTGTCATCATGGTATTGCAGAATGGACAACCTGTTGCAATGATTTCTGGTTGCACAGCAATGGCGTCTTCTGTTCGTAAAATATTGACTTCTTTGTCACCTTTTTCTGCATCTTTAAACATCTGGGCTCCTCCAGCCCCACAACACAAACCATTTATTTTACAGCGTTTCATTTCCACCAACTCTACTTCCAGTTTTCGAATCAATTCTCTTGGTGCTTCGTACACATCGTTTGCTCTTCCAAGATAACAGGGATCATGAAAGGTGATTTTCTTTCCTTTGTAGGATCCTCCCTCAATGGTCAATTTTCCTTCATCCAACAACGATTTTAAAAACTGTGTGTGGTGCATCACCTCATAAGAGCCTCCTAGCTCCGGGTATTCGTTTTTAATTGTATTGAAACAATGTGGACAAGCGGTGACGATTTTTTTTATCGCATAGGCATTCAATACTTCAATATTTGCCATCGCTTGCATTTGAAATAAAAACTCATTCCCCGATCGTTTTGCAGGGTCTCCAGTACAGCTCTCTTCTGCTCCCAAAACAGCAAAATCTACTTTTGCCTTGTTCAATATCTTTACAAAAGCCTTGGTGATTTTTTTTGCTCTGTCGTCAAAACTTCCAGCACAACCCACCCAAAACAATACTTCGGGTTGTTTTCCTTGAGCTGTCAACTCTGCCATTGTAGGTACGTTCATATCTTTATCGTTGATTTTTAAGTATTGATTTTTTGGTGTTGACTATAGAAATACCCAAGATGAAAAATCCAAAATTGATTTTACGCTTCGTCTTTCCAATTCAGTCGATCCATTTGATTGTAGGGCCATGGTGCTCCGTTGTTTTCAATATTCGACATCATATTATTCAGTTCTTGTGGCGCTGCAGATTGTTCCATCACCAAATACTGACGCATGTCCATGATGATAGACAAAGGATCAATATTTACAGGACACTCTTCTACGCATGCATTGCAACTAGTGCAGGCCCACAATTCTTCCGGAGTGATATAATCTTTGAGCAATTGTTTTCCATCGTCTTTGAATTCTCCTTTATTGGCATCTATGTTGTTACCCACTTCTTCCAATCGGTCTCGTGTTTTCATCATGATTGCTCTCGGAGAGAGCTCCTTTCCAGTCTCATTTGCCGGACAAACAGAAGAACATCGGCCACATTCGGTACAGGTATAAGCATTCATCAATTGAACCCAATTCAAATCGGTTACATCGCTGGCGCCAAATTTCTCAGTCTCTTCTCCCTCATTTTCAGGAACCGCATAAGGGTCCGCATTTGGATCCATCATCGTTTGGACTTCTTTTGTTACTGTAGGGTTGTTTTCAAATTTTCCTTTGGCATTTAAATTGGCAAAATACGTGTTTGGGAAAGCCAACAAAATGTGCAAGTGTTTTGAGTAATACAAGTAATTCAAGAAAATTAAAATCCCAACAATGTGCAGCCACCAAGCAGTTCTTTCAATGGTGTGATTGGCCTCCATTGAAAAGTCAGCAAATAACGGTGCCAAAAATTGACTGATGGTATTTCCAGCTTGCATCTCTTGAAAAGGAACGTCTGTTGCGTTCATAACCAAAAACAAGCTCATCAATACAATCTCAAAATACAAAATAATGTTGCCATCTTTTTTTGGCCATTCTGTCATTTCTTTTTGCCAAAAACGTTTTATTTTAACCACATTTCTTCTTGTCCAAAACAGAACAACGGCCACCAAAACCAAGAGTGCCAATACTTCAAAACTGCCTATTAGAAATCCATAAAAGGCTCCCAAAAAAGAAAACAATCTATGTGTCCCTAAAACGCCGTCCAACACAATTTCTAGAAGCTCGATATTGATGATGATAAATCCCAGATAAACCACAACATGTAAAATTCCTGATACAGGTCTTCTTACTAATTTGGTCTGTCCCAAGGCTATTTTTATCATATTCATCCAACGCTCTTTGGAACGATCTTTTCGATCAATTGATTTACCTAGCTGAATGTTTCGTTTGATTTTTTTTAAATTTTTCGCAAAAAAACCAATACCAATGGCTAGTAAAAGAATGAAAATAATATTTGGAACGTATTGCATAATTTCTTTTTTATTCTACTTTGACATTTTCATATCCTTTGTCTTTTTTCCCAAAAAGAGAAAAATGAACAAAACGCTTTGGATGTAATTTTATATCGCGTAGCAGCTCTTCTAATTCTTTAGAAGCATTGGTTAAATTTGTATAAACGGCTTCATCTTTCAATAATTTACCCAGCGTTCCTTCTCCTTGGTTGATGCTTTTTGTGATCAATTGAAGATTCCCAATCGTACTTTCCACGCGACTCACCAATGCGCCTATTGGTACACTGGCCAATGTGTCTGAAAATTTTGACAAGTTCCCTGTTATTTCTTGTGCGTTTTCAAGTGTTTTATGAATTACATGTCTATTCTCTGCAACAATAGAATCTGCATTTTTAGCAGTTTTTTCTAGGGTTGACATGGTTCCTTTGAATGACTGAATACTCGCTTTTAAGTTCTTAATGGTACGCTTGTCCATCACATCATTGAGATGTACCAATAAAGAATCGGCACTTACAATTACACTTTCCAATTTGGCTTGTAAAGGATTCAATTTCTCTCCAACGGAAGAAAACATATCGGATTCTATTTCTCCAGTCAAATAATCCCCCGGCACAGCTATGGCTCCATCATAAGAGGGTATGACCGCCAAAGATTTTCCTCCCATCAAACTCGCACTGTATATTTTTGCAACGCTGTTCTTAGAAAATTGAAAATCGTTTTCTACAGTAAACTCAACCACAAGCTGTCCTCTCTTATTCAGATCATCATTAAAAGAAATGTCTACTACTTTTCCAACTTCATATCCATTAATGGTTACCATACTTGCTGTATTCAAACCTTGCACATTGTTGTACTCTGTAAAATAAGAATGAGACGCTCCTTCAAACAAGTTGTGCCCTTTTAAATAATTGTATCCCCAAACAAAAACAGCTGCGATTACAATCACAACTAGACCCGTTTTGAACTCTCTTGAAAATGTAACCATCTATTTTTTTTTAGATAACAAAACTACTAATTATTTATTTGAGTAAAAATTGAACCTGTTGAAATTTTCACCTCTTTTTCAATTGCTCTTTTTGAGCGCTTTGGCCAAAGGAACTTTCACTTCATTTACAAATGCCGCAATAAAAGCAGACCGATAGCCTTTCTTTTGAACCAATTTTAAATGGGCTTTGACCTTGCTATATGATGTGCTTTTTCCAAAATAATATTTAAAATTGGATCCGACCTTTACACGTTCTACATTTTTCAATCCCTTGAAATTGTAACTGTACGTTTCTAATTTTGTCGTCCCAGAGGCTATTTGAACTTTGAAATAGACCTTTTCTTTATTCGCGGAAGCATGCTCAACAGTCGACCTCTTTTCTTTTGCAACTGTGTTGATTCTTAAATTGTTCACATAAGTCAAAATCGCTTTGGAAATGGCAGCTGCCATCTCAGCTTTTCCTTTTTTTGAATGAAGATATGCTGCTTCTTTTTTGTTGGTCAAAAAACCTGTCTCAATCAAAATACTCGGCATATAGGTTTGGTGCAACACAATAAATCCAGCTTGTTTCACACCTCTGTCATGCCTTCTAAGTTTGCCTTTGAAATTTTGTTGTACCGCGCTAGCCAATTCCAAACTTTTATCCAAATACTCTTCTTGTTCTAATGTCAGTCCAATCACAGACTCTGGGGAATTCGGATCGAAACCCTCGTATTTCTCTTCAAAATTTTCTTCCAACAGAATCACTTCATTTTCCGCCTTTGCCACCTCGAAATTTCGTTTGTTTGCATGCACACCTAACACCCATGTTTCGGAACCTGATGCCTGGGATTTATGTGCATTGCAATGCACAGAAACAAACAAATTTGCATCTGCTTTGTTGGCAATTCGGCCACGTTCAAAGAGGTCCACAAAAACATCTTTTTTACGTGTATAAATAACCTTGATGCCTTTTTCCTTCGACAAATTCTTGCCCACCTGTAATACAATTTGAAGCGCGATGTCTTTTTCCTTGTATTTTCGATAGCCCACTTTGCCAGGATCTTTCCCTCCATGACCTGCATCCAACACAACTGTAAAGCTTTTGTGTTGTGAAACAGCGGTGAATCTGACTAGAAATATGCAAAAAACAAGGCTGTAGAATAAAATTTGCTTTATTTTAGAGATTTGTGACAAATTCATGAATATATTTTAATTAATTTTGGCAGCGTAAAAACTACAGGTTTGAAACAGCTCATTTCACAAAAATAGCACATATACTATTGCGAACAAATTTATACCATATTCTTTTTATCGCCAGCTTTTTTGTGTTCGGCACCCAGTCTTCTTTTGCACAGATAGACACGCTCAGAACGAAAACGGGGGAACTGGATTTGGCACCAAAAGACAGCGTTGCAACAGCGGCTATTTCAAAACCCAAAGAAGCCATTGACGCTATTATTACTCACAAAGCGAAAGATTATATTTTAGAAGATGTGGTCAATAAAACCGTAACACTTTACAATCGCGCCGAAGTCAACTATGACGACATCAATATCAAATCGGGAACTATCGTCATTGACTACCTCAACAATCTTGTCACTGCGAGAGGCATCAAAGACAGCATTGGAGAATATTCTCAGCTCCCGGTTTTTGTCCAGGGTTATGAGGAATCTGTTCAAGATTCAATTGTTTTTAACTTTAAGACTGAAAAAGCGCTGATTTACGGCTTGCAAACCGAGCAAGATGGTATCATTACGCTTGGTGAGAAAACAAAAAAGATGAACGATTCTACCATCTTTGTTCGTGGCATTCGCTTTACTACTTCCGACAAAAAAAGACCTGATTACTATTTGGCTACGAAAAAAGCAAAAATCGTACCGAATAAAAAAATTATTGTAGGCCGCACAAAATTGGTAATTGCAGATGTTCCAACCCCCATTATTATGCCATTTGCCTACCTCCCGCTGACATCCTCTAAAGCCTCTGGTTTTATTGTTCCAAGCTATGGAGAATCGAATAGCCAAGGTTTCTTTTTGCAAAATGGAGGTTACTATTTTGCAGGGAATGACTTTTACGATTTGGCGCTTACAGGAGATATTTATTCAAACAGTAGCTGGGGATTTACTGCGGAATCTAATTACAAAGTTCGATACAAATTCTCTGGCAAATTTATGTTCAACTACGAAAATCTTATTTTTGGACAGAAGGGCTTTGACGACTTCAGTAAAAGCACAAATTTCAACCTCCGTTGGACACATTCTCAGGACGCCAAAGCACATCCAAATACGCGTCTTTCTGCCTCTGTAAATTTAGGAAGCAGCAAGTATTATCGTCAATCCTTAAACCAGCTCAACAATTCACAAGCGCTCACAAACACGTTGAGATCTTCGATTTCCTTTTACAAAAAATTTACAGACACACCCTTCAATCTAAGTGTAACCGCTTCACATGCTCAAAACACGAATACCGAGGTCATCAATATGTCATTGCCAACGTTACAAGTAAATATGGATCGTATTTATCCTTTTGCTCCTGAATCTGGCACTAAGAAAAATGCGCTTCAGAAGATCGGATTGAATTATTCTTTGAAAGCAGACAATCGGATCACAACAACAGATGATGAATTTTTTTCGCAAAAAATGTTTGACGAAGCAAAATCAGGAATTCAACACAACACTTCTTTGAGCACCAATGTCAAACTTTTAAAATACCTCACATTGTCTCCCAACGCCTCTTTCAAAGAAACTTGGTATTTCAAATCTCTTGAAAAAAGCTATGATGCAAATACGAAAGAAATCCTAACAGATACTATCAACGGATTCACAGCCTTTCGGGAATATGCTGTAGGTGCTTCACTCTCCACCAATGTATATGGCTTGTACAAATTCAAAGGAAAAAAACTAAAAGCCATCAGACATACTATGCGCCCTTCGATTTCATTCAATTACAAACCTGATTTTGGCTTTTATTACGAAGATGTTCAAAGAAGTGATGATCCAGATGATGTCTTGAATTATTCGCCATACACACTCGGACTTTTCGGTTCCCCTTCCAAAGGACTTTCTAATACAGTCGGAATTACCATCGCGAACTCCATTGAGGCCAAAATTGCTCCAAAAGAAGACGATCCAGAAGACGAAGATAGAAAGGTGAAAATACTAAACAATTTAAACCTTCGAACGAGCTACAATGCTGCGGCCGATAGTTTGCGCTGGTCACCAGTAAGTTTGACTGCAGGCACACAATTGCTCAAAAATAAATTAAGCGTAAATATGGGCGCTACACTAGATCCTTATGCGATCAATGCAAACGGAGTCAAGTACAACGTTTTCAACATTAACAATAACGGTAGTTTGTTCCGATTAACTAGGGCCAATCTAACGATGAGCTACTCTATTTCGAGCAAAGACCTGAACACAAAAAAGGACGCAAACAGCCCACAAGAAAATCCGATTGACAATCTTCAAAACACAGATTTATTTGGAAAAAATCTGAGAGAAAACACCAATACATCTCAAAATTCGAATACTAATTCCTCCAGAGAAGAAGCAGAAGAAGAAAAAGAGATTACTTTGTATCAAAATTCAATTCCCTGGTCGTTGCGTCTATCTTATTCCAGCACCTATGCCAATGGGGCTCGACAAAATGAAATATCAAACAATTCGTTGATGTTCTCTGGAGATTTGGATTTGACACCCAAATGGAAAGTAGGCGCCTCCTCAGGATACGACTTCAAAAACGGCGGCTTCAGTTATACGCAAATTCGTATTTCGAGAGATTTAGACAGCTGGAGATTGAATTTCAATTGGGTCCCTTTTGGAATGCGCACCTCGTACTACTTTTTTATTGGTGTAAAATCCCCAATGCTGAGTGATTTGAAATGGGACAAACGAAATGTTCCCGATCGAAGATTGTTCTAAAATCAAAACTGAGAAAATATTTTCTTTCACGCATTCTTGAAAATTATTTTCCAATATCCTTTTATTTCTCGGTTAGTTTGATGAATTTAGCGGTGGATTTAAAAACCTACTCCTACATGGAAAAAGAGATTATTCTATTAAATATTTCCGGACAAGACAAGCCTGGATTGACCTCTAGTTTGACAAATGTATTGGCTTCTTATGGAGCAAAAATTTTAGACATTGGTCAAGCCAATATTCATGACACTTTGTCCTTAGGTATTTTGTTTGAAATCAAAGCAAAATCCAACTCTGCACCGGTATTGAAAGACTTGCTCTTCAAAGCCTATGAATTAGGGATCACTGCAAAATTTCGCCCCATTACTCTAGAAAGGTATGAGAAATGGGTGAACTCACAGGGTAAAAATCGATACATTGTAACCATTCTTGGGGAGAAACTTGCCGCTGAACAAATTTCTGCCGTAACAGATGTCATTTCAAACCTCAATTTAAACATTGATGCGATCAAAAGGTTGACGGGCAGACTTTCTCTTGTGGACGAAGTTGACTACGCCCGTGCTTGTGTCCAACTTTCTATTCGAGGTGAAATCAAAGACAAGGCGTATGTGACTGAAGCGTTTATGAAAATTTCTCAACAACTCGATGTCGATATTGCTTTTCAAGAAGACAACATTTACAGACGCAACAGACGTTTGGTTTGTTTTGATATGGATTCGACTTTGATTCAAACAGAAGTGATTGACGAATTGGCCGAATTGGCTGGTGTCGGTGCGCAGGTAAAAGCAATAACCGAGTCTGCCATGCAAGGTGAAATAGATTTTAACGAAAGTTTCAAAAAGCGCATGGCCTTGCTCGAAGGATTGAGTGAAGAAGTGTTGCAAAAGGTTGCGAAAAACCTACCCATTACCAAAGGGGCTCATCGTTTGATTAAGACGCTGAAAAGTTACGGTTTTAAAACCGCTATCTTGTCGGGTGGTTTTACCTATTTTGGACATTATTTACAAAAAGAATTGGGTATTGATTATGTGTATGCGAATCAATTAGAAATTAAAAACGGAGCACTTACAGGAGGTTACTTGGGAGAAATTGTAGACGGCAACAAAAAGGCAGAATTCTTAAAAGAGATTGCCAAACAAGAAAATATTGACATTGCACAAACCATTGCTGTAGGGGATGGGGCCAATGATCTGCCTATGCTAAACCTAGCAGGATTGGGAATTGCCTTTCATGCAAAACCCAAAGTAAAAGAGAATGCTCAAAGTTCCATTTCAAGTATTGGACTAGATGGCGTTCTTTACTTATTAGGTTACCACGATCGTTATATCGACTTGGAAGCTTAACCTTTTTCAAATGCATCAAAAACACAAAAGCTCAAATACAACAATTTGGGCTTTTTTCAATTGTTTTCAAACAAAACTGTATCTTTAATAAAACGTATCTTATGAAAAAAGTGATTCACACAA
>Ga0233438_10005645_pt1 | contig 10417 bp, 4 predicted proteins | sample SI_123_September_FD_182720 | JGI IMG/M metagenome (GOLD analysis project Ga0233438, IMG submission 182720) | Seawater microbial communities from Saanich Inlet, British Columbia, Canada - SI_123_September2016_10_MG | ecosystem: Environmental > Aquatic > Marine > Inlet | place: Canada: British... | reverse complement strand
GAATTTATGAAATTAAAACTTAAAATTTGGCGTCAGAAAAATTCAACTTCTAAGGGAAGTATTGTGAATTATAATGTAGATAACATATCACCAGATATGTCTTTTTTAGAGATGTTAGATGTTTTAAATTCTACATTGATTAAAAATGATGAGTCTCCTGTATCATTTGATCACGATTGCAGAGAAGGAATTTGTGGGTCATGCTCATTATATATCAATGGTCAAGCTCACGGGCCTGATAGAGCTATTACAACTTGCCAGCTACACATGAGAAAATTTAAAGATGGAGATACAATTTATATAGAGCCATTTAGAGCTACTTCTTTTCCCGTAATTAAAGATCTTGTTGTAGATAGAAGTGCATTTGATAGAATTCAACATGCTGGAGGATATATTTCAGTAAATACATCTGGTAATACACAAGATGCTAATTCAATTCCAATTAATAAAACAGATGCGGATTCTGCATTTGATGCAGCTACATGTATTGGTTGTGGTGCATGCGTTGCTACTTGTAAAAATTCCTCAGCAATGTTATTTGTTGGTGCTAAAGTTTCTCAATATGCACTTTTACCTCAAGGAAAAGTTGAGGCAGCAGATAGAGTTGTCAAAATGATTGATCAAATGGATTTAGAAGGATTTGGAAATTGCTCAAATACTGGAGCATGTGAGGTAGAGTGCCCAAAAGGAATCTCTTTAGATAATATAGCAAGGATGAATAGAGAATTAATGAAGTCTAAAGTATTATAATGTTTATTTCAAAATAAATTCTTGAACCAAATCCCAACCTGCTCGAATGTCTAGCTCTTCATCTAAATGACTTACCCGTTCTGGAAAAAATTTAATTAAGTAATTTCCAGGATCATATTTACCATTTTCATTTTTGTCTAAAATCACCCTAACATAATATTTATTAGGGATAATATGTTTAAAGTCAATATTTCCCTGTGAAGATATTATTTTTTCATATTTAACTTCTCCTGTTTTAGTTGTTAATTGAACTATAGCAGGATATTTAACATTTCTTAGGGTAAGTCTTAAATTACCATAATCATCGAATGTTTTAGTTTTATATGAATAATTTAAAGTATCATTAGAAGTGTTATATAAATCCGTAAAGCTACCAGGTAAAAATTGAAATTTATAATCTTCTTCCTCTTGCTTTTCAAAATTAAAACTATAAGTGTTTTGGATTGTATCTAAGGATATTTTAAAATCTAGGCTCAAAGAGTCTTTGTTAATTAGACTTATTTTGCTTGTGTCAATTTTATCAAAAGGAGTATTAGCTTGAAATTGTACATCATCTAAAAATGAGATATAGTTATTCTGTAGAGGTTTAATTTTTAGAGAGTCAATATTTGAATTTCTTAATTTTACAGAAATTGTATCAATTAAATCATTATTTCTAACCACAAAGTTTAAAGAGTCAAATTCCTTGATAGTATTATACCAATAATACAAAGTGTCTTTAATATCCTTATCACCCAAAATTATCTTACTCTTAAACGATTCATCTACATTTGAAATTAAATCAATTTTGTAATTTTCTAATATTCCATTAAAACCAAAAGAAATAGAATTTTTAGATGAATGTTTTGGTCTACCAAATTTGAAATCTAAATTTTCTTTGAATAGTTTTAAATTATAATTTCCAGTGTCTTTTGGTAGAGTTATTATTTGGTTATAAAACGCAATTTTATCGTTCTCATTCTGATAGATATAATCCTTGTTTTCTTCTTTCAAAGCGATTAAGATATATTTACCTTCTTTTAAATTTTCTAAATTAAATTGGCCAGTACTATCAACTAGTTTAGTTATATATTTCGGCTTAGATTTATAAATAATAGAGTCAGTTGTACTGCTGTCAATTTCGTATAGCATAACATCAATGTCTTTAGGATTAGACATTTCTAATGCATCTTGTAGGGTTCCACTTATTTTTAAAGAATCAATATATTTGCCTGTTGATAAAATATATTTGTAGTTTGAAAAGACATTATCTGCATTATTATCGACAATACTTTCACCAAAGTTAAACACATAAGTTGTGTTTGATTTTAAAGAATCTTGAAATTTTATTTCTAAATATTTACTTGCTGTTCCAAGTGGAGTTATTTCAGGGAGTGGATCAATTGGAGGAGATATAATTAAATACTTTTGTAAGTTTTTAAATTTTATGTATTCATCAAAATAAACTCTTACTTCACTTGAATTAAAGTTTAAAGTATAGTTTTCAGGACTAGATTTTGTTATGTATGGAGGTATTTCATCTATTTCTCCGCCTGAGGGCGTTCCTCTATTTGCACAACTTCCTATTAAAAATAAGACAATTAAAAAACAGATTAAATTTATTTTTTTTTTCACCTCTTTTAGTTGATTAAATACAAATTAACGTATAATTTTCAAAAAACCATTCCTTTAGTTCAAAAGGGTTTCATATTTTTACATTATGAGTTTAAATTTAGACAAGTTTAAAAGTGTAATTTCTCACGCAAAAGAATACGGATTTATTTTTCAAAGTAGTGAAATTTATGATGGATTAAGTGCTGTATATGATTATGCTCAAAATGGGGTAGAGCTTAAAAATAACATTAGACAATATTGGTGGAAATCAATGGTTCAAATGCATGACAATATTGTAGGCATAGATTCTGCAATTTTAATGCATCCAACTATATGGAAAGCCTCAGGACATGTTGATGCTTTTAATGACCCATTAATTGATAATAAAGATTCTAAAAAAAGATATAGAGCAGATGTTCTTGTAGAAGATTATTGTGCTAAAATTGAAAGCAAAATAGAGAAAGAAATCAAAAAGGCTAACAAACGATTTGGTGATACTTTTGATAAAGAGCAGTTTGTTACTACCAACCCTAGAATTATAGGATATAATGAAAAAATTAGTACTATTTTATCAAGACTTGCTAAATCACTAGAAAATGAAGATTTAGAAGATGTTAGAAACATAATTATTGAATTAGAGATTGTTTGCCCTATTTCTGGTAGTAAAAACTGGACTGATGTAAAACAATTTAATCTTATGTTTGGGACAAAACTTGGAGCATCTGCTGATACTGCTACAGATCTTTTTTTAAGACCTGAAACAGCTCAAGGTATTTTTGTTAATTTCCTTAATGTCCAAAAAACTGGCAGAATGAAAATCCCATTTGGAATTGCTCAAACAGGGAAAGCATTTAGAAATGAAATTGTTGCTAGACAATTTATATTTAGAATGAGAGAATTCGAGCAGATGGAAATGCAATTTTTTGTTAAACCAGGAACTCAATCTGATTGGTATCAAAAATGGAAAGAAAATAGGATGAAATGGCATTTGTCTTTAGGTATGGGTGAAGATAATTATCGTTTTCACGATCATGAGAAGTTAGCTCATTATGCTGATGCAGCAAGTGATATAGAGTTTAAATTCCCATTTGGATTTAAAGAATTAGAAGGAATACATTCTAGAACGGATTTTGATTTAAAACAACATCAGGAGTTCTCAGGAAAAAAACTTCAGTACTTTGACAATGAATTAAATGAAAGTTATACACCCTGTGTTGTTGAAACCTCAATTGGTTTAGATAGAATGTTTTTGGCAATTTTATCTAATTCGTTGAAAGAAGAAACGCTGGAAAACAACACAACAAGAACAGTATTAAAAATACCTCCATTTCTTTGCCCTTACAAAGTTGCACTACTTCCACTTGTTAAAAAAGATGGTTTGCCTCAAATTGCAAAGGATATTTATAATAGTCTTAAGTTAGAATTTAATGTCACATACGATGAAAAAGATGCAGTTGGCAGAAGATATAGAAGACAAGACGCTATTGGCACACCTTATTGCATTACTATTGACCATCAAACTAAAGATGATAATACAATAACTATCCGCGAGAGAGACTCTCTGCAACAAGATAGAATTTCCTTAACTGATATTAAAAAATATATTAAAGATAAGGTTAGCTTCAATTCTATTTTTTCTAAAATCAGTCAATAGTAGGTTTAGTAAAAAATTAATTTTAATTTGAGAAACAATATGCATAATTTAGCTGACAATATTTAAAATTATTTAACTATGTTAAACTCCAAACAATTTATTACTTGTTTATTATCTTTATTTTTATTTACTAATTTATATCCTCAATCAGAATACTCTCAAAAACCTTCATGGACAGCTACACTTGAATACAAGTATGTCCCTAGTATTTCAGATCAAATTAAATACGGCACTTTTGTTCCTGCGGATGAGGATGCTCATAAAAAATTAGGTAGAGAAAAAACATGGCATGGAAATAAGGTAGTTCCAGGGAAAGGGCTCCCAAATGGAGATGACCCATTGCTTTATTTACAAGAAAATGTTATTACTAAAAGCAGTAGAGACCCTATATTAACTTTTGAAACTACTTCTAATACCGCAACTCCTTCAGACCCTACTGGTGAGATGGGTAGAGATTATTATTTTGCTTCTTGGAATTCTTCATTTAGATTTTTTAATTTAGATGGAACTGCGGCTTCTCCACCATCTAGTTTATCGACTTTGTTTGGTAATAACGAATCTGGTGACCCAATAGTGATGTACGATAGTCAAGTTGACAGATACATTATATCATCAATGGGTAGCAGTGGCTTAAATTTTGCAATTTCTCAGACTAATAACCCAATATTGGATGGATGGCATGTTTATTCTGCAACCTCTTTTGGTACAGATGGACAATTCCCAGATTACCCAAAATACTCTATTTGGTCCGATGGATACTATTGTACTACAAATACTTCTGGAAATAATTTGTATGTATTAGAAAGAGATAAAATCATTGACGGTGACCCAACAGCATCAATTCAAGGATTTGATGCTCCTCAAATGATAACAAGTGGATTCGCCTCTGCTCAAGTATTAGATATTACCAATGATGATCATCCAGCAGTTGGAAATGCAACTATGATTTATATGCAAGATGATGCTTGGAATCAAGTCTTAACAGATCACCTTAAAATATGGACTATTAATATTGATTGGGAAAATCCTAATAATTCATCGGTATCAACGCCATATCAATTACCAACTTCTTCTTTTACTAGTGTTTTTGATGGTGGAAGTTTTGCTAATTTAACACAGTCAAGTGGTCCTGATATTGATGCTATGCAAGCTTGTATAATGAATCAAGCTCAATTTAGAAAATTTCCAACTCATAATTCAGCTGTATTCAACTTTGTTGTAGATGTTTTATCTGGAAGCGATGAACAAGCGGCTGTCAGATGGTATGAGTTAAGACAAGATGCTGATGGAGAACCATGGGTTATTTTTCAGGAAGGAACATATACAGCACCTGATGGTAGACATGCATTTGGAGCTAGTATGGCAATGGACATTCAGGGGAATATAGGTATGGGATATTCTTCAATGAATTCTACAAATCCTATAACATTAAGATACACAGGTAGATATGCTAATGACCCTTCTGGTCAAATGACTATTGAAGAAAATCTTATTGGGCAAAGTAATGCAACAAATCCCAACACTAGGTATGCAGATTACTCACAAATTAGTGTAGACCCTTCTAATGATAAAACATTTTGGTTTATTTCAGAATACTTTAAACCTGGAAGAAGAGATTTAGTTGGGGCATTTCAAATTGCAGCAGATTATGCGAACGATATTGGAGTAATAAGTGTCGATTCTCCATTGTCAGGTCTTTTAACTAACGAAGAATCTGTTACAGTATCTATATTCAATTATGGGGAAAATGCCGCATCAAATTTTGATGTATCATATCAATTAGATTCTGGAACTATTATTACGGAAACATATTCTGGGACAGTAGAATCAACTGAAACAGTTCAACACACTTTTTCAACAACTGTTGATTTATCAACTGTTGGTCAAACATATGTGATATATTCTTATACTTCATTATCTGGAGATGAAGACTCTTCTAATGATGGAACTATTCAAGATATTCAACATTTAAATCCAAATGATTTAGGAATAACAGAAATTTCATCTCCAATCTCTGGAACTAACCTATCTACGACTGAACTTGTGACTATTGAAATAACTAATTTTGGTGGTGCAGAACAATCTAATTTTGAAGTTTCTTATGAGTTAAACGGAGAACAAGTAACAGAAACTGTTGATGGTCCTTTAGCTGGAAATAGTTCAATGGATTATATTTTTACTCAAACTATAGATTTATCTGCATTTGGAACATACGAAATAATTGCGTCTGTTAATTTAGAAAATGATTCAGATTCTTCTAATGATGTCTTTACTACTAATATTAATAATGCTAATTGTTCTCCAACAGCTGATACATCCTACGGAGATGGATTCCAATTGTTTCAAATAGGAGATATTAATAATAACACTGGAGAAGGTGGCCCTGGTTATGAAGATTTCACAAACTTATCAACTAATATAGAGCAGGGTTCATCTAATGATTTAACTGTTACAACAGGATATGGTAATCAATATATTAGAGTTTGGATTGACTATAACGATGATTTTGTGTTTTCATTAGATGAATTAGTGGTAGACAATTATGTTATTGCACCTGGAGCTGCTGCAGGAAGTTATACTGAAACTATGCAACTAGTAGTTCCTGATGATGCTACATTAGGAGAACATATAATGAGGGCTAAATCAAATTGGAATGCTCCTGTTCCTGACGATGCATGTGAGGAGACACAATATGGAGAAACTGAAGATTACAGAGTTAATATAGTCGAGTCACTTGGAATAGATGATAGTGTTTTGGGAAGTTCTGAGTTTAGAATTATATCACAAGATAATAATCAATTCAATATTAGTTTGTCAACACTATACAACAAAAACATATCTTTTAGTGTATATAATGTTTCTGGACAAGTAATTGTATTTAATAATATTTCTAAAAACTCTGACAAGTATTTATATGACTTAGATATGTCATATGCTGCAGCAGGTGTTTATCTAGTTAAAATGGGTAATTCATCCATCGGATATAGAGTAGGAAAAATTGTTGTAAAATAGATTATTCTGAATATGATAAAAAAGTGGATTTTTAAAAATCCACTTTTTTTATTTAACACATTACAATAATCATTTAAATTGTACCTAGATATAATGTATATGTTTTATATTGCAAAAAATAATTTAAAAATAATTTAGATGAAAAATATATTACCATTTATATTAATATTCTCATTAATTTCTAACGCACAAGTAACAAATGAAGGTCAGCCTTTGAGTTGGTCTTATTCTACAAATGAATTAGAGGTTGTTGAAGCAAAAACACTTCCTACTTTTGATCTAAAATCAATACAAGAGGAAGATAAAATAAATGATTTGTCCTTTGACAGGCCATGGAGATTCGGATACATGCATAGTGTAGATTATGGCTTAGAAGATGGTAAATGGGATGTATTAGAAAATGGTGATAGAATTTGGAGAATATTGATATCTTCACCAGAAGCATTATCGTTAAATTTTATTTTTGATAATCTATTTATTCCTAAAGGAGGTTCTTTATACTTATATAATAGTAATAAATCAGACTTATTAGGTGCATATACTCACAAACAAAATCAAGAAGGTGGAATTCTTGGAACCTGGCTAGTTGAAGGTGATTCTGTTTGGATTGAATACTATGAGCCTCAAAATGTTATAGGTCAAGGAACTTTACATATAGCAAAAGCTACTCACGGATATAGAAATGCAGACACCTATAATCTTGCAAAAGGATTAAATGATTCAGGTGACTGTAATCTAGATGTTGATTGTTCAATTGGAGAAGATTGGGAAGAACTAAAGGAGCATAATAAGAGATCAGCAGCAATTTTATTGTCAGGAGGTTCAGGATTTTGTTCAGGTGCGCTAATTAATAATACTGAAAATGATGGTACTCCATATTTTTTAACTGCAAATCACTGTTACTCAGATCCATCATCATGGGCTTTTAGGTTTGGATGGATTAGCCCAAATACTGTTTGTGCTACAACTGAAAATAGTACTAATGGGCCTACTAATATGACTATTAGTGGAGCAACATTAAGAGCAAGAGATGCGGGTTCTGACTTTGCTTTAGTTGAAATAAATAGCGAAATTCCTGAAGACTGGGATAGAGTTTTTGCTGGGTGGGATAAATCAGATAATTTTCCTGATTTTCAAGTAGGAATTCACCACCCATCAGGTGATGTTATGAAAGTTTGTAGAGATGACGATCCTGCAACAAAAGAAGTTAATGCTGGTGCTCAAACTTGGGAAATAGTTGGTGGTTTTCTTGGTGGCTGGGAAACAGGTGTTACTGAACCAGGATCTTCTGGATCTCCGTTATTTGATCAAGATGGCAGAATAATAGGTCAATTATTTGGAGGTGGAGCAGCTTGTTCTGGAACAAATGATAATAATCAATTTGACTATTATGGTAGAGTTGGTGTTTCTTGGGAGGGAGCAGGTACATCATCTACTAGATTAAGAGACTGGTTAGACCCTCAAGGAAGTGGTAATGATACTATGGATCCTTATCCAACATTAACAAGTTTCCCTTATGATTCTGGTGTTTCTAGTATTGATTCACCTACAAACGGAATCTTAACATCTAGTGAGATTATTACTGTGACTATAACAAATTATGGAGAAAACTCAATTTCTAATTTTGATGTTTCTTATCAAATTGACGGAGGTGCAGTTGTTACAGAAAACTTTTCTGGCACAATATTAACTGGTGAGTCTGCTCAGTATTCATTTTCATCTACTACTGATATGTCGTCTGTTGGTACAACGTATCAAATTTATTCTTACACTCAACTATCAGGTGATGAAGATTCTGAAAATGACGGTATTTATTTAGATGTAACACATCTTAATCCAAATGACTTAGGTATCTCAGAAATTACTACCCCAACATCAGGGACTAACCTTTCTACATCTGAATTAGTAACAGTTGTTATTACGAATTACGGCTCATCTTCACAATCAAATTTTGAAGTATCATATGAAGTTAATGGTGAAACCATTACTGAAACTGTTGCTGGTCCTCTAGACGGAAATTCGTCTATTTCATACAGCTTTAATCAAACATTAGATTTATCCGCATTTGGAGTTTATGAAATTTCAGTTAGTGTAAATATCGAAAGTGATGCTGATTCTAATAACGATTCTTTAATAATCACTGTAAATAATTCTAATTGTTCTCCAACAGCTGATACATCCTACGGAGATGGATTTCAACTATTCGAAGTAGGTGATATTAGTAACACATCTGCTGGAGAAGGATATGCAGATTTTACTAATTTATCTACTGACTTAGAGCAAGGCGCAAGTCATAATTTAACTATTACAACTGGTTATGGAAATCAATACATTAGAGTTTGGATAGATTTCAATGATGATTATACATTCTCTTTAGATGAGTTAGTTGTAAATAATTTTGTAATTGCATCAGGCGCTGCTTCCGGAAGCTATACTGAAAATATGGATTTAGTTGTTCCAGCTGATGCAGCTCTAGGTCCACATATAATGAGAGCTAAATCTAATTGGAATGCACCTGTGCCAGACGATGCATGTGAGGAAACTCAATATGGTGAGACTGAAGATTATATGGCAAATATTGTTGAAAGTTTAGGTACAGACAATATTCAAATTGAAAATATATCAATTTATCCAAACCCTATTAATAATTTGTTGAATGTTAATATTGGTTCTAACAGTAGTTTAAACTATTCAATATTCAATATTACTGGTCAAATTATTTTTAAAGGTAAGTTTACAAGTTCTAATAATAGAGTTGATTTTTCAGATTTATCAAAAGGTGTTTATTTCCTTCAAGTATTTAATAAACAATTAAATAAACAAAATACTTATAAATTAATAAAAAAATAATTTAATTAAATTTAAAAAAAAGGGAAGCTATTTAGCTTCTCTTTTTTTATGCTAAAAATTTGCTTTTAGCTGAACGCTACCATTGTGAATAACCGGATTGTAGTCTGATTTCCTAGCAAAATAATTTAAGTTTAAATCGACGTATTTAGTTATTTTTTTTTGAATATTTAATGCCCAGGTTAAATTGTCACCAGACTGTAACCCTTCCATCATTATATATCCAATTATAGAGTTTGGATTGCCTTTAAACTTATTTTTATAGTAGTTCAATTCTCCGTTAATTGCTAATTTATTTTTATTAGAAAATGAACTTGAAATACCAAACTTATTTTGTGTTAGAGTTTCAAAGTCTCCAATCAAATTTTCTTTATTTGAGTATTGATAATAAAAATCTATTTTATTATTATTTTCAATAAAATAAGTGAATTTTGGAGCATACTTTATTTCTTCAAAAGTATAGTTCTTACTTTCAAAATTCTCACTTCTGCTCTTTCTATTCTCAATAGAAATCAATGAGGAGAAAAGTATACTATTTAACTTATGTTTAAATATTAATTG
>Ga0233438_10005637_pt1 | contig 10429 bp, 13 predicted proteins | sample SI_123_September_FD_182720 | JGI IMG/M metagenome (GOLD analysis project Ga0233438, IMG submission 182720) | Seawater microbial communities from Saanich Inlet, British Columbia, Canada - SI_123_September2016_10_MG | ecosystem: Environmental > Aquatic > Marine > Inlet | place: Canada: British... | reverse complement strand
GCCAGGGTACTGCACAAAGTACTCCGAGGTCGTCTCTGTAGTGTCAATCTTGCCGGTGTTGTCACCCGCGACAGAGCTTTCTGGATACTGATAAGAAAGGTTGACTTTGTCAGGAATCGCTCCGCTGCCCTGTAAGGGGCTGACAGAATTTGTGGTCGTACCAAGAATAGACACCCAGACGCCCTCGGTCATCTCCCCGTATCGATTCCCCTCAAAGAAATCGCCTTCGACTAGGTTCCCTTGATTGTCCTGGTACAGATACTTGCCAGCCGCGGCAAAGGATGCTGAGATGCTAGAGAAATCATTCTGAGCAGGGTCAAGGGGGAGAGGGATCCGTCCGATTAATTCGTCAGTATTATCAGTCAAGGAAGCCAAAGCAAGTCGACACCCTATCTCGATCTCTAGCTCAACGCTTTCCGGGTCGTAAGAAGTTCCGACAACATAAAGAAGTCCTCGAGGATGTCTAACGACACGGCCGTCCACCAAGGAGACCTCGATCACGACTTGCGTGCCTCTGGGATACTCAGACCTCTTGTAGTCAACCAGTGGCTGAACCGCTCCCGTACGAGCTAGTCGCAGAGTGCCAATCGTCGTCATCAGCCCTGCATTAAAAAGGCTGCTATCATTAACGGCCCACTCGACGACACTGGACGTAACATCCTCGCCTCCGATAGAGATTGAAGATAACTGACTGGAATTAACGTAGTAAGACATGACTATACTTCAATTAAGCCTAGAGTTACAGAGATAAAAGACTCGGAATAATACGCAAAACTCGGAGGAGTTGAGATCACGGCGGATCCATTGACATCTGGACCGAAGTTCTGATCCAATACCCCGACGGCAGCCGCGAGACCTGCGGACCTGTCTAAATCCCAGGCCCTGTAGAGTTCGTCAACGATGAGAGCCTTTTCTTTCGTTAAATAAGCACTCACTGCCCAAACATACTTAGCTCTTGTAGGAGGCCCTGAGAGTATCTGAGTGCCTGTCAGCGAGCGACTAAATGCCGCAGTTGACTGATAAGTTCGCGCAATCTCTCTCCCGTCGAACTCCTTGAACGTTATATTGTAAGCCACCCCTGCTTGAGAGCTATATGCGATCGTCAGTGCCATCAACGGAAAGCTGCTGAGTTAGTTTGCCGAGAGGGCGATCTGCAAGTATTCCGGGCTTCTTTCGACCCTAGATCCATTCATCACAAATCGACGAAACTGGAAGGACTGCTGACACAGTAAGGTGAACACTTCCTTGTAAGGCTCCTCTAATACCTCCAGGAGCTGCTCTGAGGCGCCATCAGCCTCGGCCTGCTTGAGAGAGTAGGAGAGGCATGTCAAAGCTCTTCGGAGCTGTCTCTCGTCCATCTCGTCATAGTGGATGTCGATCATTCGTCCTCCCGCCAACTCCCTGCCCAGTAAAAAATAATGGTCCACTGCAACAGAATTATCGCCAAAAAAGAACATAGCCAGAACTTAGTTAAACAAGTTTGCCGATCAACGGTATTTGCGCCTTTTCATCTTAGCCATTTCAACCATCATGTCGCTGGCCGCCTGCACGGGAGTGCTGGATTGTACGGTTACGCTCTGGTTGAATACATTTCCGCTAGAGGACGCCTGAATAGCAGCCATCACCCCACTCATCCCGACTGCTTTGCCTGCATTCATACCTGCCGCGGCGTTAAGATTGACTCCGCCACTAGGGACGTTTAACTGTTTCGTCAAGTGAGCAGGAATCACTGTGCCGGAAGACGGTGCCTTCCAGGTTCCGAAAGCTTTGGCGTTAATCATGCTCAACCTGCCGCTGGCCGAAAGGAAAGCCTCTTTTCCTAGTTCGTTGACCGTGTAAGGAGTGCCAGCCGAAACAGGCCCACCAGAAGCCCTCGCGGATTGCATTCCTGATCCAGGAGCGGACCCCCCAGTATTAACAGGAGCCTTTGCCGCTTCTTGATTAGCTCTCTTGGCGGCGCTGTACGCCTGGTCCATGGCGATCTTGAAGTCCTGAGCTAAACCGATCTGCGTATTCAGGGATTCCACAGCGGCGTCCCTGTTCTCGTAGATAGCCCTGAGTTCGTCATCTTTGAATTGCTGGATTCTGCGAGCCTGCTCGTCGTACTTGTTATTGATCAAGGCCACCGCTTCCGCCTCGACCTTGTAGGCGCCCTCCAATGTGGCGATACGATCTTCGTATTTCTGCTTGATTTCTTCTAACTTATCAGCGTGTTGGTCTTCTGCCTCTTTCATCTTGTCCGTAATTGTCTTCTCTTCCTCTTTCTTTTGTTTGATTAATTCGCGGCGCTTAAGCTGAGTATCTATCTGGTGCAATTGCTCTTGAAGCTCTAATCTTTCTTTTCTCGAAAGATTTGTACTTTCTAGCTTTTTCTTGATTTCCTGCACTCGGATGGCACGCAATTCTTTGGCATACTTCGACTCTTCATCGAGAAGGCCCAGCTCTATGTCATACTTGTCGCGAACCGCTTGCAGTTCAGCCTTGAGCCCGTCCATCCTTTGGCTATGAGCATCTTTAGCTGCTCGCAAACTATCCGCCTGCCCCTGCTTTTCTGCTTCGATCTCCTCTTTGATCCGCTCCATCTTGTCTTTATGGAACTGGCTTTCAGTCTCGGCTTCTAATTTCAAGAATTTCAGAGCCCGATCCATCTCTGTCTTGGCCAGGTTGTACCCCTTCTGAGCTTCTATGAATTCTTCTTTGTGCTTCTCAATCTTTTTGGATATTGCTCCGACAACGTTCTCGTACTCAAAAGCAAGGAGTTTTTCCGCATCGGCATTCGCAAGTGACTGTGTCTCCTGCTCCTCCATTCTTTCTGTAAGGCTCCTCGTCTCCACTTCGGCTTCTTTTTGGCTCATAGCGAACGCAATACCAGCAGCTGCTGCGACACCTGCAGCTATGCTCAAGTTAACAAAGTTGCCCGTAAGGGCTGCGAAGACCGCCTGAGCGCCGTTGATAAGCTGTTGCACGCCGAATATCAGCAGAAGTTTTGCCTTCATGCCAGTCAAGAGGATGCCAATAGCACTAAGGTTTTGAATAAAGGCAATCCCGAAGGCAGCCGTCATGTAGGTTGCAAGAGCAGCGGCAACGGGTGTCAAGGCTAAAGCGTTATCTTTGACAAACTTAAAGGCCTCGCCAATTTTGGTAATAAGCCATGCCACTGCTGCCATGCTTTTCTCGATAGGACCACCAAGAGACGCATCCATTGCCTGGATAGCCCCGATAAAATATCCTGCAGTTGTTGTCACTGCGGATGCAATTTCTTCCAGGCGAGACTGAAACGTCGAACTCATCCTTGCGGCAATTTTTTCATAGTCACTGCCTTTCTTTGTCATCAGATCCAGGGCTGCAGCCACTTCCGTGAAGCCAACCTCACCTTCTTCCGCCATTTGCCTCACTTCCTGAGTAGTCCTGCCCATAACTTCTCCCAGCATCTGGTAGATAGGAATACCCTGGTTGGCGAACTGCATAAGGTCACGAGTATAGGCACGTTGATTCGCTTGGATCTGACCCAGGTTTCTAGCCATCTGTTTCAAGTCTCCGCCCGTAGATGCAGCAACAATGGCAAGTTGCTCAACACGAACAGCAGCGTCCCCCGCACTAATGCCGAAGCCCATCATCGTCCTGGAAGCTTCTGCAACTTGCTTCACGTCAAAGGGTGTAGCTTTCGCGATCTCCACAAAGTTAGCAAAAGCTTTTTCTGCTTGCTTAGTGCCACCAGTAAAGCCTTCGAGCTGGATCATCAAGACCTCCATCTCGACGCCTTGCTTGATGAAGTCCATAACACCACGACCCAGTGACCTGATTGCGTCCAAGGCTAATCCGGCCGCGATGTTAGCCCCTGTGATGGACCTTTCCATCCCTTCGTTTATTTCTAAGTCTTTTGCGATAAGCTTAGCCTCTTTAAGCTTCGTGACTAAATTTTTCCACTCTGTCGTAAGCTTCTTCGTGCCCTCTTTGTACTTAGTAGTAGTCGACAGCAACTCCCTCAAAACCGCGATTGTATTTTTTAATTCTCTAGGGGTTTTACCATACTGCTCATTTAGTACTCTGGCGCTTTTTTCCAACTTGTTACCAATGCTGGACATGTTCTGCATCTCTGCAGCTACAGCCTTACCCCCTTCTAGCTTGATCCCGATAACCTTGTTCTTATCTCCGAACTGTTTATCTAAAGAGGCGCTAGCATCCTTGACCCCGTTCTCAAAGGCGTCAAAGAAAGTATTGATCGAGCTGATCGCGGCAGAGTTATCTACATTGAGGTCAAATACTAATTGCTGAGACACGGCGACACCAAAGCTGCCAATAGGTTTCCATCAAAAAAGGGCCCTGCTAAGGCCCTGAGTGGTTTTTGCCGTAAGCTTCGGGGTTACGGTCTTAGATGATTGATTCGATGGTAGCAGTTGCGATACCATTGCTGTCTGTCATGCTGACAGTAGCTCCGACTTTATAGCCAGAGCCGGGACTTGTTACAGTCACAACTCCAACCACATTTCCTCCGCTATCGGTCTCGATTGTCCCAGTTGCTCCAACGCCGTAAGTGCCGTCGATAGTAACAGGAAGAGCCGTTTCATCGGGAGGGAACCCAGACCCAGTAGCGGGTCCGAGTGTTCCGAGGCCTCCAGTCAGCTAAGTCTGAAGAGTCAGGTGGTAAGGACCGTAACCGGTCAAAGTGCATTCCCAGGAAACAATACTGGTCACTTCATTTGACTCGGTGTAGCCGGTCAAAGTGCCGTAGCCGGTGATGGTTTCATTCGTTCCAGTAGGGCCGACACGCCTAAATGCGACACGCAATCCGTCAGCCACGGTGCTCTGCTCAGTCAGGCGAAGGACCTTGTAACCTGAGTCGCCGAAATCAGCGATACCGGAAAGCGAGATGCTGAAGCTCTTAGTGGTGGCAACAGACTGGTTGAAGCCGGAAGTCTCGTCGTCGTAAGTATAAATATCTTCGGAACCGGTGTCGGTCTCGAGAGAGGCGTTAGTCAGGCCAGCAAGGCGAATAGGAGCATCCGTTCCGTCCATGGCGTACGCTGTAGAGTCAATCGTGAAGATGCCCTCAGAGTAGCTCACAGGAGCAGAAGTAACTGGGTTTACCCCGGTGATTACCGGAGGAGAGTTAAAATCAGTGATGAGAACGTTCTGAACGGGAACAATCTCAAAATCATAGCCAAATGCGGCTGAGAAGTTTGCCATAGTAGAATCGGGTGAACCCGTATGAAGGTACTTCGGACCTTCTCGGCCCGTCTATTCTATAATGCCAAAGGGGTGATTCTAGGCTGCCAACACAGGCATGTCAGATTTAATAAGAATTTTTGTCTGGACAAGCGAGCCCAGGCCATCAGACACTGCGACTGTTTGAATGGAGGAAGATCCTAGAAACCGTCGGCAAGCCAGTTCAGTAGCTCTCTGCATGTCTGCGCCTTTCGCCGGCTCCCATACCACCAGAAACACGCTCCACAATACGCTAGTTCTGGCAGCGTCGCTCGTCAGATATTCGTATTTGGTGACGTCTCCGACGTCGTGGATTATGCACTCTACTCCGACGGTTCTCTTAAGTGAAGGAAGATCCGAGCCAGGGGACATGACAGAAATGGCTGGGTATGACTGCCCTGACTTGAACTCGTACTCACCTATAACGGACATGAATTCTGTATCAGTTGACAGCGTTTCATAGATCACTTGCGCTGTTGTGGGAAATTGTTGCGCCATACCAATCCTGCTGTCGTTTCTAGTGTTCCAGCCTCGGTAAACTGAAGGCAACGACAACCACGGAGGCCCTAATGCCGATGAACAGATTTCTACTCTGTGGTGCTGTCTTCATAACAATCTGAGATGCACCAATCCCAGGATTACCTCCCCGTTTACGAGAGGATTTCAGATTACCTTTATCACATGTCAGCTCTGACACGCCGAGAAGCTCGCCACCAATGGCGTACTGCAATCAAAGACTGCTGGGACAACCGCTGTGCCTACTGTGGCGCAACTCCTATCGTAGACGAGTCCTTAACGGACCTAACTATTGACCACGTCCGCCCCAAATCAAACGGGGGAGAAGACCGTACGACAAATTGCATTCCGGCTTGCCAGCGATGCAACCAGGACAAGTCTAGCCAGGAGTGGCTGGCCTGGTTCCGTATGCAGCCTTTCTACACCATTGAGTCAGAATGGCGGATCCAACAGTGGCTGAAGGGAGGTATTAACGGTTTCAGTTCGTACTCTGAAGAAGATTCTAAAATCGTAGACGAGTACGCTAGCAGGGTCATGGGGAGCTGGCCCTTTAGCTGAGGGTTACACCTTCTTGCGCTATTAATTTTGTTCCAACGTGGGGTATACTCAATCTTACTGTATTACCCTTGTCGTCATGGAACACGCGCGACTGCTCAGAGGCGCTTTCCTGGGCCAGCAGAAGGCCTTCGTAAGAGTTGCGACCCACTTTCTCTGGATGCAGCAATACCGCGTCCTCGCAGATCAAGGCGCAAATTTCAGGCTCGTACCCAGCATTTGCTGAAATCGACAGATCTCTGTAGCAGAACAGAGCCCAAGGAGGTAAACGCTTGTCGTGAATGAGCTTAACATAAGCGGATCCGTAGATATAATCAGGACGATCGCCCTCGCTAACTGGCTTGTAGAAGCAGAAATCCGTATACACAGGGGCTTTCCCTTTCTTCGGATCCCTGCCCTGAGAGGCTAGAAGAGTCGTATTGAGCGCGATGGGCCGCTCTGCGTCGTGAAGAGCACCCTGACGAGCCTCTGCGCCCTTTGTGACGGCCAGGAGGACGTACTGATAGGGCAGGTTCGGGTACCGCTCAAAGCCGAAGTCTGGATCACCAGGGAAGTAGCTCTTCAGTTTCCAGTAGTACTCGTCGAACGGTATCGCGTCAGGCTGCCCGATTACTTTTTTGAAGCAGTTTCCTTTTGCTCCGCTCCGGCGCTAAGAGCCTCGATAGAGCGAGCGTCCTCGTCGACATAAAGTCGGTGAAGCCCCTGCAGCATATCAGGATGAAGCTCCATCGATTGCTCAACTGTCCAGCTAGGGTCGATCCGGCAAATAATTAAGGCGGTTGCCGCGATGATTCGAATTTTGTCCTCCTGAGAGCGAGCTGCGCCAGAGGCAGTCGCAATCTCGACAGCGTATTTCTCTAACAATAGAGCGTTACCCTCTGGGTCCTGCAATGCGTCGAAGATGTCTGAGATGGACCTATTCTCCGCCCTGGCAATTTCCTTAACAGCGGAGATCAACTCACCCTGGTCCGACAGGTCTTGAGTTGCCTGGTCAACCATAGTTTTTTCCGCAACCGAAAGGTATCCTTGGCGACGAATTTCAATAATACCTGAATCCTCTGTGCCCACCCTTTCAATAATTGGCTCTAAACGAGGCTGAACGACGAAAGGAAGTCCTTTGTTCTTGCGGGCCATGTCTGTCTGTAAGCTGCGCTAGTGTACCTATCCCTCTTCCCAGGCGTGAGAGATAGCCCCTTCCATAATGGTCGAAGTATCAAGGAAGCTGATACCTGCAGTATTACCCTCGATCACTGCCTCTACCCACGGGCGGCCTGGGATATACACTTTCTGACGGGTGGGGTCGCCGTAGGGAACGATATAGCCGCCATAATGGATGAGGTGGGCATAAGGTGCCTTGTAAGCGATTGAGAAGATCGATTTTGTCTTCAAATACTTCGTTACAACCTTTGCACTACCTCTAAGTCTCCCCGAGTCAACAATGTCTCTAGTCCCACCAGCCGTAGTGCCGTTCTTCCGTAACGTTGTACGAGGCCAGCTCCAAACACTGGCTTCAAGGGCCTGGTCCAGCAGTCCGGGCAAGTATGACTCGATTTGCGAGCCTCCTGATTGAATGCCTCTAGTGAGGGTCCTCAGGGCGGCAAGCCTTTCTTTCTTTGTATCAGTCTTTAGACCTACTTTAGGGGTGGAGAACTCTTTTTTAATTTCTAACATTAATTCTGAAGCTCCCCGCCAGTGATTTGCAGTTCAACACCACCAATCTCTTTGTAGATGATCTGATCAATACCTTGGCCCCCGTATCTACCGCTAGATCTTTGAATTTTTGCTGTACTCATGACAGGATCCTGACCAAACCTGAAGAAACATTCAACTCCAGTCGCTAGCCAGGTGTATTGAGTGGTTACCTGTGCAAAGCTGAGCGCGGACTCGTCAGAGGCCTCAAGGTCCCAGTCGGACGGTACAGAGGTAAAATCTAATGCGTAGCCGCGGTAATAGAACTGATCGCCAGAAGCTCCTGGCATCATCTCTCCGTCCAACTGCGAAGGGATCGGAATCATCTTAGAACCCGAAGACACGCCGTTATACTGCTGTCTGTTGATGAACAGACGCACAAGGTATGAATCCCCTTCAGCCTCTACCCAGCGGCCATCAACGAGGCTTACAGCACCCTGTGAGGGCACTAGCAGTCTTCCGTTCTGATACGGTAGCAAGGGGGAAGTACTGGCCATGCCTCTTTTTCAATCCCCCTAGTGTTCCATCGCGTAGCCCGCGATGTTTTTACAGCTTAACTCGGGCCTTCGCCCTCGCTACGCTCTTCGATAACAAGTTCCAAGGACATAGCGAATAAGCCCATCTTAAGTCGATAAAGCGTTTCCTGCTCTTCTGCGGGTCTTGCTGGGGACCCTGGCCACATTCGAATGGCTTCATTTACTGCATAAAGAAGGGCCCTAACATCGTCGGGGCCCAGGTGGAAGTCAAATTCTTCCATTTATTTACGGCATTTACTGCAAGATTCGATTTCACCGCTTAAATGCTTAGCGTATGCAGCATTCATGGGACGAAATGCCTGGCATCCTTTGCACCAAACGTCGACGACTTCCATTTCACTGATGGCAGCCATCATTTCATTGACTTCAGGGGTGTTTTCCGGGTGACCAGACATAATAACTTGTAAGAAAGTTGCCTTTATGATACCATCAAGAGCGAATTAGGCCAGAATGGCCTGCATAACCACCTGTTCCGGGCAGTACACTACCTAAGCAGGAGCAGAAAGCAAAATAACGTGCAATTTCAGCCCGAACGTTAGCTTTTTCCTGTGTGGTACCTGCTACACCGTTACCGGTTACTTCCCATTCAAGGACGTCTGCTTTTACCAGCACTTTACCTTCGGTATCACCTAAATTCTGTGTAGATTCGGCTGCATCTGCTGCATCATACTCGTCCAGCAGTGCCCTTACACGCAATACAGCGGCGTCAGACATTGCCTGGAGCTGATTACAGCAATTCTGAGTGCAGTCAAGTGTATAGGTCCCAAAAGGAAGCATTAAGCACTCAATAATGCGTAGATCGTCCCCTTCCACCCAGGAACCTGAAGTATCTAAAGCCATAATCCTGCTATACTGGGACTGAATTAGTGTTCCCATGGTCGCTGCTAAGCCTTATGACGTAAAACTGATCCAGGAATGCCTGGAATTGGACCCCGAGGGGCCTACAGGGGTGCGTTGGAAGGTTGAGCGATACCGAAGATCTGCAGGACTGCCAGCAGGCTGCAAGAACAACACAACGGGGTACTGGCAAGTTAAGTTAAACTATAGAACCTTGCGCCTGCATCGCGTTATCTGGGTACTGGAGCACGGGGAAGATCCTTTTCCTCTTACTGTTGACCATGTAGACCATGACCTGGACAATAACGACGTATCTAACCTAAGACTGGCCACTCAATCGCAGCAAAATAGCAACAGAAGACCTTATAGGCATAATAGACGGCGTCACTAAGCCCGATCCGTTAGAATGAAGGAACCGACCGCGCGACAAATGACAATCAATAGCCTGGCTTTGCTTTTAGCCGTACGATGCCAATCAGAAGACGGAGTTAGACAGCTTTTGGGACGTTTTTATCATTCGATGTCGGCCAAACAGGCTACAACGTTTATGAACCGTACAATCATGCTCCTGGAACCCCGCGAAAGGGACTGGCTGAAGTCCCTGTACTGATCAGCAGAGGTCTCTAGGGTAAATCATACCAGAGACTGGTCGCACAGAGCCGCCTCCACCGCCTCCAGGCGTTGAGATGCTTGTTACGTTGATAGAGCGAACAGCTTGTGAGGCTCCTGAGCTTTCTAGGTCTACTGACTTGATTGCGTCGTCGACAGAAACGGAGGACCCAACGTTTAAGATGGAAGGACTGAGCGAGATCGGAGTGTTAGGCATCAGAAAACAGGTGGTACAGTGCCGACTTCAAGTAGAAACTTTTGATATTGACCGATAGCAATGTAATACTTCCCATCAATAAACATCGAATCCACTAAATTGGCTTGATTTGCTCCTAAAACTGTCGTAGTAGCCATTACTGGATCTAGATAGGACTGTATATCGCCGCCAAAGCTTCTAAAGATAGGGCGATTGTAACCATTGAGGACCCATGTGTAGTCAAGCTTAAAGGGCTGAAGGTTCATGCCTGACGCGCCGGAACTGT
>Ga0233438_10005633_pt1 | contig 10433 bp, 5 predicted proteins | sample SI_123_September_FD_182720 | JGI IMG/M metagenome (GOLD analysis project Ga0233438, IMG submission 182720) | Seawater microbial communities from Saanich Inlet, British Columbia, Canada - SI_123_September2016_10_MG | ecosystem: Environmental > Aquatic > Marine > Inlet | place: Canada: British... | reverse complement strand
TTCAAATGTTACCTCTATTGAGTACGCTTTTACTGGCGCGAAGGTCTTTAATAATGGGGCAACAGCAGGAGTATCAACAACTTTGAGTTGGGATGTGGGCAATGTAGATCAAATGCAATACACATTTCAAAATGCGGATGCTTTTAATGCAAATTTAAGTAATTGGGATACTGGTAAAGTTTTTAGAATGGATAATATGTTTACCAATGCAGATGTTTTTAATAATGGGGCATCTGAAGGAGTATCAACCACATTGAATTGGGATACTAGTAGTGTTGTAAATATGGCTAATATGTTTTATGAGGCAGATAACTTTAATGCAAATATTAGCAATTGGGATGTGGGCAATGTTAGACAAATGAACTCAATGTTTAGAGAGGCTAGATTTTTTAATAATGGGGCAACTTCTGGAGTATCAACAACTTTGAGTTGGGATACTAGCAGTGTTATAGATATGAATTATATGTTTGCTCTGGCAGATAATTTTAATGCAATTATTAGCAATTGGGATACTAGTCTTGTTACTGAAATGAATAATATGTTTTGGAAAGCATATGTTTTTAATAATGGTGCATCTTCCGGGGTATCAACAACTTTGAGTTGGAATACCAGCAGTGTTACTAATATGATGAGCACATTTAATAGAGCTACTGCTTTTAATGGATATTTGAGTGGTTGGGATACTAGTAATGTTACTAGAATGGATAATATGTTTGATAACAACTCCGTTTTTAACAATGGGGCATCTGCAGGAGCATCATCTACAATCTTGAGTTGGGATACTAGTAAGGTTACTAATTTCAATAATATGTTTGCGAATGCTGATGCTTTTAATGCAGATATAAGCAGTTGGGACACGAGTAGTCTCCTTCAAACATATAGGATGTTTAAAGGCGCAGATGTTTTTAATAGTGATATAGGTGGATGGAATGTGAGCATTGTCAATAATATGGCAGAAATGTTTGAAAATGCATCAGCCTTTAATCAAGATCTAACTTGTTGGGATGTGGATCCTGCTCCCATTTATGATGATTTCAGTACTGGCTCCCCTTTAATTTTAGATTTTGTTCCTCGATGGAATGACCCTAATACCCCATCCATTAGTTATACAGCTTCAACAGCTGAACAAGATGACTCCCCATTAACTCCAACTATTGTTAGTCTACGCGGGACTTTTACCGCTTCAATTACGGGAGGACTTGTTCATAGAGTGAATCAATGGGGTTCTGGTAATGCAGATTTTTTAAGTATTGATGCAACTACAGGTGTGATTGACCCATCGAACTCTCTGGCTGGTATATACGATATCACATATACAAATTGCTTCTCTAGTTTCACAACCTCAATTACAATTCGCTCTGTAAATGATCCAGGATATCAACTAAGCTATGCATCTAGTCCAGTTTGTATATCCGCTGGTGGAACGCTTACCCCAACAATAATTCCCACAAACTCGCACGCTACAGTTCCTAGCATGTACATAGATCCTGGAAATCCAGCTAGTTATTCTAATATAGGGAATGCTCCATCTCTTCAAGCCATATCGAATTTAACTACTAATACCCAATTTACTCATTGGGAAGCCGGCGTTCTTCCTGATGATCCAAATTTACGACCAGACTTTAGGATATTTAATACTGGGGATGGAATCATTCACAAACCAGGATATTCATGGGAGTTACTTTCTGGAGCAGATCCTGATAATTATATTTGGAAAAATGGCGAACGTGGATGGCCTAGAAATTCATCCTCCATTTCCATGTGGATAAAGGGGTCTGATTTTACTGAGGTCTTTCAAATGAGTTCGAATGATTGGTCAACTGGTGCTATTAAAGATCGATTTTACTCAACGGGTGGGAAATGGAAAAGAAAAATTAGGGGAGCTGAAACTACTGATCAAGTTATAGGAAATAATACGCTGACCGACAATCAGTGGCATCACATAGTAGTAACAAGAGATAAAGATGGAGGGCCCTCTGCGGGTACAGGAAAAACTGGTATTATTAAACTTTATATTGATGGAGCTTTAACTTATACTGTGACAGGAACCTCTTCGAGTCAGTTGGATGAGAGGGGTCATTGGTTTGCAACTTTTGGAAAAGGGGTATTTGTAGGAGAATTTGGCACAATTAGAATTTTTCATATTGAATTAACTCAATCTGAAGTTGAATACGAATATGATATGTTTGCTCTTCGATACAAACCTGCTGGGTTTTCAGCGACCCCTGGTGGACTTTCAATTAATTCAACAACCGGAATAATCAATGTTTCAGCTTCCGCCTCTGGAACTTATGTAGTTTCAGCCACATGGACAGAACCCACAAGTGGTAAAACACATACTGCAACTTCAACAATTACCATTGGAGATTCTGATGCTAGTTTTACTTATTCTCCAACTACTTATTGTCAGTCCGATGTTTCAGTAATTCCTCCAGATATAACAGGGGACTCTGGAGGGGTTTTTAGTGCCCTAAGTGGTTTGACATTAAACACGAGTACAGGTGGAATTACACCCTCAACATCTACCCCTGGGACGTATACTGTAACCTACACAACCGCTGGAACATGCACAAAAACTTCATCTTTGACCATAACTATTACTGCAAAAGATACTCCAACACTTTCATACACTAGTCCCAATAGTTGTGAAGATGTTGACGGATCTGTTTCCTTTTCTCCCACCTTAAGTATAGCGGGAGGAAGTTTTTCTGTTTCTCCAGGTGGACTAGCAATTGATTCTTTAGGTGTAATTACGCCGTCTGGGTCGTCTGTTAATTTGTATACCATTGAATACACCACCGCTGGAACATGTACAGGAAGTGTAAGTGTAACGTTTGAAATTTTTCCTGCTAGTGATCCGGCTTTTAGTTATTCTTCAAATAATTTCTGCCAATCCACTGTTTCAGAAATTACTCCAACTATTACTCAGGGTGGAGGGGTTTTTAGTTCTCCAATTGGTTTGATATTAAATACCTCTACAGGTGGAATTACGCCTTCTACATCTACCCCAGGAACGTATACTGTAACCTACACAACTATCGGTCCATGCCCACAAACTTCGTCTTCAGCCATAACTATTACTGCATCAGATTCACCAACACTTTCATACTCTAGTTATAGTAGTTGTATAAATGTTGATTCAACTGTTAATTTTTCTCCTACATTCAGTCCTGCTGGAGGAAATTTTTCTGTTTCACCAGGGAGTGGACTAACGATTGATTCTTCAGGTATAATTACTCCCTCTTCATCTTCTGTTGGTTCGTATACCATAGAATATACCCTCCCAGGTGTATGTTCAGAAACTGTTAGTGTATCATTTGAAATTTTACCTGCTGACGATCCAACTTTTAGTTTTTCTGAGAGTTCTTACTGCTCTAATCTACTAAATTCAATTACTCCAACCATAATAGGAACTCCAGGAGGTATTTTCAGTGCTTCTCCAGAGGGCCTGTCATTTAATTCCTCTACGGGTGTAATTTCACCCTCTGCATCTACTCCTGGAACTTATACTGTAACCTACACAACCTCTGGTCTGTGTCCAGCAACATCAAGTGCTACTATCACAATTAATCTAGGGGAAAGTTCATCCTTTAATTATCCACAAAATATATACTGTAAAGGAACTTTAGGAACCGTTACACCAACAGTAGAAACCTTAGGTGGTACTTTTACATTTACCCCTTCTGGATTAAATATTAACCCCTCTACAGGAGAAATTGACACAAACCTTTCCTCTGTAGCTACCTATACAATAGAGTATACTATTTCAGGTATATGCTCTGAAACATCTTCATTTATTTTAGAAATTAATGATTTTAAAGAAGATCCTACCTTCAGCTATCCTTCTACCTCATACTGTGTTAGCGACATATCAACCGTTACTCCAACAATAGTGACTCCTGGTGGTACATTTTCTGTAAGCCCTCCATTAGGTTTAGATATTGAATTAACCACAGGAATTATAAATCCAAGCTTATCATCGGTTGGAAGTTATACTATTGAATATACTACAGCTGGTGATTGCCAAGATACCTCTTCATCAACAATTGAAATAAAGCCCGAAGATAATCCAAACTTTAGCTACAGCTCGAACCTTTTCTGTACTGAAAATAGTTCTACTATTTCCCCTACGATTGTAACTTTAGGTGGAACATTTACATCGAGTCCTACCGGTCTTTCAATTGATCAAATCACAGGATTTATAACGCCTTCAAGCTCTGACCCTGGAATTTATGATATTACCTATACAACTTCTGTTACACTTGGATGTGTTAGTAGTACCACTATTTCAGTAACCATATCCTCTCTTGTTACTGGTACTTTTGACTACGGCTATACACCAGGGATAGTATTCTGCAGAAATGACTCTGATCTTACACCCTCAATTGGCGGGTTAGTTTCAGGTACATTTTATAGTATACCTAGTGGACTGGACATAAATCTAACAACGGGGAAAATTGATTTTCAGAGTTCAACTCCTGAAACGTATACCATCTTCTATGAAATTCCGTCCCTTTGTGGAAACTCAACTACTTCTTCAACAATTATACTTAGTGAGTGTTCACCTTTTTCCCCTGATGATCCAGATGATCTTGATAATCTTAATACTTGTGATATTGATGGTGATGGTATCTGTTGTGCTAGTGAAACAATCTATGGGTCAAATTGTGAAGATCCATGCAGTTATTTTTTCCTAGATGTAAGATTTAATAATATCTCTTCAGAGTGGAATGTTTTAGATTGCGATGGAGATGGAGTCATAAACGGAGATGAGCTCACTGATAATACTGACCCCAGAAATGCTTGTAGTTTTAAAGCTGAAAGTAGGTCAGTAGGTGTAACTAGTATTGGTGTAGATTGTGATGGGGATGGGGTTATTGGAGGAAAAGAAGTATCAGATGATGACACAGATCCCCTAAACAGCTGCTCTTTTAATATAAATAATATAACTCTAGCAGTAACTTCAAGAGAGGACTGTGATGGTGATGGTGTTATAAACTCAAAAGAGGCTACCGACAATACGGATCCGTTTAATGGATGTAGCTTTATTCCAAGCAGCGTAAGCTCAGGGACCAGTCTAGCCTGGCAAGCTTTAGATTGTGATGGAGACGGGGTCCTAAATGGGAATGAAATAAATGATGGGACTAATGTCAATGATAGATGTGATTACAACTATTCTAGTATAACTATTTTTCCAGAAAGGGGATTTGATTGTGATGGAGACGGCATAAGTAATTGGCAAGAAGTTGTAAATAGTAAAACGAACCCCAAAGACCCCTGTGATTTTGATCTAGAATTTATTGATTCCCCTTTTAGCGATCAATGGGGGAAATTAGATTGCGATGGAGATAATTATATCAATTCAGTTGATAAATTTCCACTCAACAGACTCGAGTGGATTGATACTGACAACGATAGTATTGGAAATAATCAAGATTTAGATGATGATAATGATGGAATTGAAGATATTATAGAGGGTCGCGGCGATATAGATAATGATGGAATTCCAAATAGTCAAGACAAGGATAGTGACGGAGATGGGTGCTTTGATGCAATTGAAGCTGGTTACTTTGATCTTGATTTAGATGGAATATTAGGTAGCGGAACCCCCGTAATTGATTCTAACGGGAAGGTTTCTTCAAGTGAAGGATACTCAGAAATAGCGGATAATGATAGCAATGGAATATTAGATTTCTTGGATGCAGGCTCAGACACTTTTGAAATAATTAAAGAACCTAATAATACGACTAGGATCATTAGAGAATTAGAAATTGAAATTTCAATTTTGGTCAATTCAGTAGATAATATTGCTTATAAATGGCAGGTAAATAAAAGCTTAGGTTCTCCTTCGTCTAATACAGGTGAATGGATCGAAATTACAGATAGTAATATGTATGCCGGAACAAAAACTAATAAGTTAACAATTTCTAATCCTTTATTTAGTATGGAAGGTTGGGGCTTCAGGGCTATAGCTAATTCTCCAAGCTATCTTTGCCAAGAAGAAATTATTTCCAAGCCAAGCGAATTAATAATTACCAATTTAATTATTCCAAACGCATTTTCTCCCGATGGAGATGGAATAAATGATACGTGGACCATCAGAGGAGGTTTAAGTGAAAATTATCCAAATAATCAAATTCGGATTTTTAATAGATGGGGAGTAAGTGTATATGAAACCAAAGGATATCAAAATGACTGGAATGGAAGTAATTATAATTCAAGTGGAAGTACCTCTTCAAATCTTCCAGTGGGTACCTACTTTTATCTTTTGGACTTAAATGGAGATGGATCAAATGTAAAAAAAGGATATGTCTATCTAACACGCATGAATAATGAATAATTATAACTTCAGAATAGTTGTATTTTTTATATTCTCTAATATATTTTTGATTCGAGGACAGCAAGAGCTAAGCTTCAATCACTACATGTTTAATAGCCAGTTGTTTAATCCTGCTTTTGTTGGGTTGGATGAAAATTTATCAATAAGCTCGATTCACAGTATACAAATGGTAGGCTTTGATGGGAATCCAGTAACAAATTCAATTCTTTTAGACACCCCTTTTAAAAATAGTTTGGGAGCTGGTTTAGAAATAATTAGTGATAAAATCGGACCGGTAAATAATAATTTTATTGCGATTAACGCCGCTTATCATCTTCAACTAAATTCAAATAATCACAGACTTTCACTAGGTCTCAAACTAAGTGGAAACGACTATAACATTAATTATAGTAGTTTAGACTTTGATGACTTATCTGATCCAAATGCTGGAAAAATAGATAGTTATTTTGTTGAGAATATCGGATTTGGATTATATTTTCAAACCGATAAATTATATCTAGGCTTTTCTATTCCATATTTTTTTGAATCTAAAAAAATAAACAAAAAAAGACATTACTATTTATCAGGTGGTTTCACAAAAGTACTAAGTGATAAATTAACAATCAACCCTAACTTTTTATTAAAAAAGACTGCGAACACTCCTACAAGTGTTGATGTCTCCTCTATTATTTTTTATGAAGATTTATTTTGGTTTGGTGTAAATTATGGGGGGAGTCAAAGGGGTTTTTTTACAAATAAATTTGGTGAAAGTATAAGTGTTATTTCTGGAGTTAAATTAAATTCTTCTTTTTCTATAGGGTATTCAATTGGGAGACATTTAGGGGGTTGGTCGGCATCCACTAATAGTCCCTCTCATGAAATATACATGAAATTTAGTGCATCTAAAAAAAGATCGAAATCAACCACTGAAAATTCAACAGAAGTGATTGAATAGATTAAACTAAGTAGTAATTTCAATATTTTACCAACTGCAAAATCAACTAAACCCTTCTATTAATTCCTATTTATTTTTATATCTAAATAATCAACGGGTTTATTTATTTGCATTTTGACTATCAGAAAACATTTGCCGAAATAAACTTATATAGATTTCAGGGAAAATATAAAGAATAATCTCTGCTTTATTTTAATGTTGATGTAGTGATTTATCTCGGAAAGAAAAGGAGTTGGATATGCTGATGATTTGATTACAATAAAACAATCAATGTATTCAATACAACAAAAGCGATACCGGTAACTCTCATTGCGTACTTATTCTGCTCTAAAAAACCAAAATTTATTTTATTGTTTTTTTGGACTATGACTATTAAGATATTTAAAATAAGTAATAATAAAATTAGATTATTTATCATATCGGCTTTAGTTAAAAACTGAACAGGAGGTATTGTAGAATCAACAAAATATCTGTTACCAATTGCACCAAAAATACCACCAACAGTTAAACTAATTCTGGAATCAAATTCTTCCTTAGGTATTAAAAACACGATCCATGAGATTATAAAAGACAATATAGACCCTAAAAATAATTTAATGAATAGCCAAGAACCCTCTCTTGAAACAATTATGTTAAAAACACCTAGTGGATAAATTATATTTCTTACAAGTGTGGGCGATAAACTCAATTCTTCCCAACCATTTGTATAATCAGTATTGAAAGTAATCTCTTTTATTTTAAAGCCATCCTTAAGACCAATCATTTTTTTATTAAATGTAGCAGGAAATTTTTTCGATTCATTGAATTTAAATATCGTAGAATCAAGAGATGACTTAAATCTAACTTGGATATTTTGTTCATCAAAAGGATAGTCTCTTAAATTCCAATTATGGTAAAAACTACTTTCAAGTGATCCTTCGTAACTATATCCAAAAGTGTTTTTAATGGAGTCGTAAACTAGTTCACTAGCTTTCGTTTGATCAGAATTGATGTAATCAACTTTTACTATCTCCCTTATATCTGTTATACTATTAAGGTTTTCGTTTTGATTATTTATATAATCTGCTGGATATGGAGAGTATATTATATATTTGAATCTTAAAAAGAATTGATCGTTTTTAGTGTCAAAATTAAAAATGTCCTCTATAAATAACTCTATATCAGTTTGTATAGGAAATTCTAATTCCTCGTCTTGTGAAAGAACATAGGGATAATGATCACCCTTAGTGTTATATTTTATAGCACCATCTGAAGAATCAAGTTTTTCAGCAATAAGATATTGAACTTTTGCCTCTTTAAATTTTTCGCTTTTTTCTAAAGCATCACCTAAATTTTTATAGTAAAGTGGTTCTAAAGAATCAATAGTTATTGAAGCTTTAAAATCAGCTATAGCTCCTTTATAATCAAGTGAAGAATATTTTGCATAACCTCTTTCGTAATAATATTCTGCAATATCTGGCTTAAGTTTTATCGCTTTATTAAAGTCAGTTATAGCTTTATCATATTCACGTAAAAAATACCTTGACTTACCTCTTGAGTTGTAGTATTCAGAATTGTCTGGCTCAAATTCTATAGCTTTAGTATAGTCTGCTATTGATCCTTTAAAGTCATCTGAAAAATACCTTGATTTACCTCTTGCGCTATAGTATTCAGTATTATCTGGCTCAAGTTCTATTGCTTTAGTAAATTCTGCAATCGATCCTTTGTAGTCATATAGACTATCTTTTACTAAACCACTATTAAAAAAATCTAGAGAGGTCTGCCCAAAACATATTAAGGGAGTTAATAATAAAAAAAGAAGTAGTCTTTTCATTTCAATCTGACGGTAATAGAAAGTTAAAAGGAGACGCTAACTGGTCTTCCACCATTTATTTTTATAGCCAGCAGGCTAATGTCATTTCTCTATATATTAATCAGTTACTCTAATAATATATTTTTGTAACCGCATTTAAGCTATAATTTATCTTCTTCTATTTTTTTCTTAATATTAATTATTTCTTCTTTTGTATATCTTTTGTTATTCCAATACATAGTAATCATTTGTTCAATAACAATTAATTCCTTAAAAAAATGTTTTTGAGAAGGATCCATAACAAAATAAATGATATTAAAAGTATAAGTTGCTATTTGAAAATCAGAATTTTATTTATCGCTTATTAAGTAACTTATTAAAAAGTGACTGAACATATTGATGAATTATAAAAAAAGGACAGGAAATGATTTATTTGATCATAAAAGAAAGACTTTACATATTATAGAATAAGCATAAAGTCATGAAAGCAGAAGTGGGTGAATAAATAAAGAAGTAAATAATATTTTTGATGAAATAAAGCTTGTTAAATAAGGTGAAGATTTTAAGGATAAAGAAGTTGCTTATGGAGAAGGATGTAATTGAGCTTACTGAAGATGATATGCCTGTCGTTTAAAAGAAAACACCCCTAAAATTAATTAGAGGCGCTTCATGAAAACAAGACTAAATAGAAAAGCAACTATTTTATTCGTCGTCAGTTGATCTAAAGTAAATTAAAATTTCATCCATTAAAATTGTTGTACCCCCGTCAGCTCTATAATAACCCGAAGAACCTTCATGTAATTTTGTTGAAATTTTAGCAGCTTTTAAACTCTTGTACATTTTGACACCAAACAAGCTTTCGTCTGGCTTTCCGTTTTCGTCAAGTGCTCGCTGGCTTTCTAAATACTTTTCAATCTCTGTCATGGTACTTATCAAAATTCTCCTCTGGAACCTCCATTAACCTTTGGATATAATATGATGTCCGAAAAGGAACGAGAAAAAATAGACCTTCATAAGTATTTGAAATTCTTCAAGTCATTTTTTATTGGATTAATGATTTCTTCTTCTATTATTTTTAGTGTGCTTTATTTTATTTCCGACATCAAAACCGCTGGAATAGGATATATAGCCTTTAAGGGAATAATGTTCTTTTACTTTATTGTCAAAGGACATTCTTTCAAAGTCAAATAGGTTTATAGACTCAATAATCATCTGAAGCTTTTCTGCTTTTTGAAATTTTAATATTTTTTTAGCATTTGACGATGTAACTTTTAAGTCAAATCATTGTCTATTATATAGATTGGTTTATTGTTAGCCTACTCACTTATAGCATTCATTTTGATAATTTTTTGATTTTTGTTTAATAA
>Ga0233438_10005630_pt1 | contig 10442 bp, 8 predicted proteins | sample SI_123_September_FD_182720 | JGI IMG/M metagenome (GOLD analysis project Ga0233438, IMG submission 182720) | Seawater microbial communities from Saanich Inlet, British Columbia, Canada - SI_123_September2016_10_MG | ecosystem: Environmental > Aquatic > Marine > Inlet | place: Canada: British... | reverse complement strand
CAATCTGTTAGAAAAACGAGCAAAAATCTAACGCCAATAACAACGCACCGATGCACCAACGCACCAACACTCAGCCACACAACCTCACCCTTTCAACTATATCAAGTAGCACCATCAAGACAAAAAAGAGCCGACGAAAGATCCACCACAACCAGGCCTCAGGGCCCAGTCATAGCTTCACTTTCGCCGACTCTATCAAGTCCTTTCGGAGTATTTGCGGGAGCTTACAGCCTCAGCCTCGAGGCTTAGCCGTTGATCTCCTCGTCCGTCCACAGCGACAGCTTGAGCGGCGTACCGTCCAGGCGACGCAGGGCGATGTAATACATGGGACCGCCGCACCACGGGCTGCACTGCACGTACTCCTCGTACACCCGCCCCGAGGGGAAGGTGTAGCGATGGAGCTTGGCCACCTCGTCGACGTAGGCACCGGTGATGGTGCCGACTGCCGCCTTTTCGGCGATGGGCAGCTCAAAGGGACGCGGCAGATCGATCTGCTTGCCCTCAGGCGTGATGAGCGACTTGACCGCGCGAGTCGCGCTGACGCGACGCTTGGCCCACTTGTTCAAACCGACATATTGATCGCAACGCATGACATTTTCTCCAAAAAAACCGGGTTGATGTTGTGTGTTCTGCGTCTGGCCCGGAACCAGGCGCCATGCCGCAGAGCAGCATGTCGAACACGATTGGTGATTGCTAATTTGGCAACAAGAGAAAGAGGGCATCCAGATTTGCACCTGGACGCCCTCCGAGAAAGCAACGGCTAGCCGTTACTTGGTATCGGCCGACTTGTTGTTGTCAGCCGCCGGAGCCGGAGCGGCTTGCGCCGCCTGATCCGACACGGTCTGCGCCGGGGCAGCTTGCGCCGCCGGATCCGACACGGTCTGCGCCGGAGCGGCTGCCGTCGTCGTCAGCGGGCTGGCCGGAGCCGGGCTCGCGACGGCGGGCGTGACCACCGGGCACTGATTGGCCTCCAGCCCTCGCAGGCCGGCGATCATCTTGAGCGCGTTGGCGTGCACCTGGCGTGCGGCCGAAACCGCATCCTTGCCGTTCGCGACGAGATCGAGGTAGGCCTCGCTCGCAGCCGCGCCGACATAGGTCGCCATGATGCTGCCCTGGTCGGTCGGCAGATCCGACTTGCCGGCCACCAGGGTGTCCTTGAGGACATTGACCTTGGCCTGACGCTTGTCGGTCCAGAGGACCAGGTCACCGCAGCTCTTGCCCAGCTGACTGCGCAGCGGAGTGCGGATGATGGCCTTGACCACCACCGGCGCCACCGCCTTGAGATCGTCCGGGTTAAACTTGATGACGAGGTCTTCCTTGCCTTCCGCATCGCGGTAGACGATTTCGGTCGGCAGGTTGTCGCCCACCGCAAAATCGGCCAGCTCACGCAGACGGGCTGCCGGCTTGGGGAAGCCGAGCTCGTCCAGGGTCGCCGCCACGATGTAGACCCGGATGTAGTCGACCGGATGTTCCTCAAAGACGAGGGCCACCGAGCCGTCCTTCTGCTCCACCAGGTTGTAGTACGAGTCGGTGCGCAGCAGGTTGACCTTTTCGGAGACGCGCCCCGAGCGGATCATCATGGCCGGGAAGGACATGATCATGTTGTTGCCGAAGGCTTCGCCCGAAAAGTTGACCCCGCCGACGACGTCAGCATCGATCTCGCCGAGCCAGTCGCACATCAGCTTGACCACCATGTCGAGCGTCGACTCCTTTTGCTTGCCCAGCTCCATCTCGTCCTTGGCAAACTTGAGGGTGCCGGCGGCGTGGGCGTCGCGGATCGCCTTGTCGACGACTTCCAGCATCTCGTCCTCGAGACCGACCACGTCATGAAAGACGTTGTGCCGGGCTTCGTGGCCGACCAGCGGAAAGTTGATCGTCATGAAGTCGATCATGTCGAACGGGAACTGCAGCGAGTGCGCACCCACCGGTCCACGCGAACCGGGGATGGTTGCCAGCCCCGAACCGGTGAAGCGGATCATGAACACGTCACCGACCTTGTAGGTCGAGGTCGGCAGCTGTGCCGGGGTCGGAGCCTGGCCCGTCGGCGTGCAGTGCAGCTCGCCCGTGGTGTAGAGACGGAAGGCGTCCTCGAAGAAGACCTCGAGAGCCTCAGCCTCGCCACGGAAGCGCCCGTCGCGGTGCTGCTTGATGCTGTCGGCGTAGACCTCGAGCACGTACAGGATGCGAGCGAGCTCCTGGTCGAGCAGCTGGACAGCCCGCTGAATCACCGCCTGGACCGGAGCCTTGGGGTTTTTCTTGGCGAGCTCGGCGATGAGCTTGGGCAGAGCCTGCTCGTACGCCGTGCGCAGCTTGGTGAGCTGACGCGACAGGCTGGTCACGACCGGCTGGTACTTGCCGGTCATGTTGGTCAGACCCCAGCCGACGGCCGCCGAGATGTCGCCGAAGCGCGCCTCGTACAGACCGTCAAACTGCCGCTGCATCATGAGGGCCTGGATGCCGTCGGCCGACTTGAGCAGGTTTTGGCCCGCGGTGTAGCTGTCACGGGTGGCACCCTTGGGCACGACCGCAGCCGGCGTGGGGATGGACAGACCGATCAGCGACTTTTCGCCGTCTGCGACAATATCGCTCTCGGCCGACTGGCCGGAGGTCTTGCCGGCACGACGATCGCGCTGGCGCTTGTTGCGATCCGCCTTCTTGGCCCGCTTGAGCGAACGCTTGACGAGATCGTCGGCGCTCGGGAAGGGGAAGTCGGACGAACCGGTGCCGGCGACATCGATCGACGTCTGGTGATCGTGGCCGGGCTTGCCGTGGCCCTTGCGGACGGCAGCGTGGGTGGTGGTGTCGAGCTTCAGGTTGATGAGCTTTTCCATAGTTTTCTCCAATCGGAATTTGTGAGATAGCTCGCTCCAGGCGTCACTGGGGCTTACTCTCTCGGTTTCACAGATGGCTATCGCACTGCCTGCGTATGAGATCCGACCGTGAGCCTGATGTTTGACGCAACATCATCTCGACCAACTCTTAAACGGCATCGCCCGACTCAGTGACAGGACTGAGACATCGGTGCAAGGTGTCGTTTATTGCGTGAGCTGGTTGGTTTTTTCTCTTATTGCAGAAAAGTGAAATAGTGAGTTCAAACTAATAAAAGCTCTAGTGGTCAAGCAATAGATATGCCTGAGGTTTAAGCAACAAAGAGCTTAAATCTATGATTTATAGGCAATTTAAAGCGCCGATCGCTTTGCTTAGCTCGCGCTAATGCTTGCATGCTATTTCAGCTGCGCAATCCTGATACTGGATTGGCACCTCTCCGGGCACGATATCTCGCCTGGGTCGCTGCCTGAAAAAGCGCCTGCAGATCGCTGCCATCAAAGGGTATCGAAGCCACGCCAAAGGCCAGATCGAGAGCCTTGTCAGCGATATCCTGACTTAGCGGAGCTCTCGTGAGGCTCGCCGCGATCTGCTCAGCAACAAACATTGCCTGCGAACCGGTAGTATCGGGCAGCATGATGGCATAGCCGTCGTTCATAAAGTGTCCCAGCACATCGGATTGCTTGGTCAAAAGAGCAATGCGTGCCATAGCGACTTTCCAGGCAATAAAAGGCAGACTGCTATCTGATGCTTCTAGCTGGTTGGCGCCCCCGTTGGCCTCGGCAATATTGGTGAGAGTGGTGCTGGCAGTCGATATTCGCTCGCCATTGTGATCCAGACCCGCCGACACGCCTAGATCAAAAACGATCAAGGAAAGCGGCCGACGCTGAGACCTGTAACGCTTGTACTCGTGCGTCAGTAAAAAGAGAAAGGTCCGCCAATCCAAAAGGCCAGTCTCAGGTTTGAGCAGCTTTTGATAAAACTTGTCGTATTGCTTGTTGGCGTCGGTGCCGATAAAGTCGAGGAGGTTTTCGTTGACGATGCGCGGCGGTCTAAATTGGACGAGCCCCAATCGATTTAGATTGGCCAGGACTGGAGCCCAGTCATGCTTGTCCATATTAAGGTCGCGCACCAGATCGGCCAGTGTCCTCTCTTCGTGTAGATAGCTCAAGAGATCGAGTTGCGACTCAAAATTGCATTTATATCCACTAGTCAGCCTCTTTTCGATGTCGCGTATGTCTTGATCGCGCGTATTGGGCACGATGACCGATTCGTATACAAGGCCGGCAGCTAAAAGTTGCTGAAACTGCTGCTTAAATTGCTCTGCCTCGAACAGTAGGACCTGCGTATCTGCAAAGACCGTCTGCTTGTTGTAAGGCTCGTCAGCAAAGAATCTAAAATCGCATGTGCCCCATGTAAGTATCTCGACCACGGCGGTTTCGCCATAATAATCACCAGACATTGCGTCGCGGACTTCGCCTCGCTCAAACCAGATCGAGCCCCATAGATAGCCCGAGCGGACGTCCAGTCGCCCGGTCTGCAGTTTGCGAGCCAAATCCAGCACTACGGGAGTGATGCCATTGCTATTGCTGCCTGTCGTCGTGCGATTTTCTTGAAAAATTTCCATTTAGTGCTGCATTTTTTTGAGGATTTCCTGGAGTTTTTGCGGATCGCCGCCAAGGCCACCCCCGTCTCCCAAGTTGCCCAGACTACCCAGGCCGCCTAGACCACCCAGGCCGCCTAGACCGCCCAGACCACCTAAACCACCCATGCCGCCGGCATTTTCCATCATCTTTCTCATCAGGGCGGCAGGGTCTGTATTACCGGCCATCGGCCCAGGGCCCATCGTGCCAGCCGCTATACCGTTGGCAGGCATCACACCGGTCGGCATGCCCATGCCATTGTTGGCTGCACCGGGCCTCGTGGCCTTGAGTGAGGTAGAGCGCACCTCCTGATCGTCCAATGCCTTTTGCAGGCTGTCCATGCGGCTCTGCAGGGCGGATTCGCTGGCATTGCCTCTCGCAAGAGTCTCGATATAGTCAAAAGCCGCCATGTAGTTGGCGATGCCGACACCGTTGGCCTTCATCCCATAGATGCGATCGACCAGCTCCTGACGCTTGTCGGCGAGTGGACCTGCTGCGACTGGCGGACCTGGCACGGGAGCTGCGTGACTGACGATGGGATTGCCGGAGATATCCGTGGGGAAATCTTGGGAAACGAATGGTGAGGTGGCAGAGGGATTATCGGCCATGGGAGCCGGTGCCGGAGGCATGGGTGGTGGCTCTCTGGAGTCCGCGAGCGCTCCTAGCAAGGGAATCTGCGACACGATCGAGGCAAAGGCGCATGCGAGAGCTATCGATAAATACTTGTCAAAATCGCCAGCTTTCATCTAACCATCCTATTTTTGGCTTTATTTTTTCTCTGCCCAGCGCCCCGTCTTGTTAATCGGTAAAGTAAAATATGACGACCATGATGCAAACCAAATCCATCTATCAAAAGCTCTACAAGGCCGCAGGGCAATAGACAGAGGCTGTCAGCCATGTTTAAATCCAAAAAAAAGAAGCCAGGCAAGCCCCCAGTACCTCTCGACAAAAAGGCCATAGGCGCGGTCGTCATACTTGCGGTATTGCCACTGGTGTCCTTGCTTTTGGTATTTGTCTCGCGAGTTTTTTTGTCTCCGGTCGGCAAGTATGCTCGTGATATGCGCGAGCTGGAGATAATAAGCCATCGCAGCATTACGTTTAAGCATCCATTACCGCGCCATCTCACCTTAGTCGATGCTGAGGCCGACCTGAAGAGTGGACGCGATTTTATCAATATCACCGATAGGCAGAGCGGCTGCGATGTGGAGGCCATGGTCCTCCCTGGGCTAAACCTCGATGCCGATAGAGAAAAAGCCCTCGACGCCCTTGCCAGAGATGGGATCATCGATACAAATAGCGATGGAGGTGATGGCAAAAGTATTGCTACTCCAATGGACGTCGATTTGGATGCAAATGGCAAGGGCACCATGGACCTATTGGGCAAACCAATGCCATACCGCCTCGGCTACAGTCGCCCGGCGTTCTTGCTGCCGGTGCCACTGCCTGGAGTCAAAGGCCGACGTCGTACCTTATTGGGCCTGATCGATCGTGGCAACTACACCCCTCCTCTGCTTATCCGCATTAATAGCAGCAAGAACGGCGATCGTCCAGCAATCGCCTTTGTCCAGAGCGTAAAAATGTGCCTGCAAAATATCACCAGTTTTGGTGGCGGATACTGAGTCTCTGCATCAATCAAAATGGCCTGAGATCGCCATCAAACTCGTTGACAAACTTGGTTTCCCGCGCAATGCCGGCCTTGTCTCCCATGGCCTGGTAAGCTTTGAGCAAGAGCCTATGCGTATCTATATCGTCATAAGTCTCTAGCACTTTTTGCAGGATCTGTGCTGCCTCCTTGTAGCGCTTTAGGCCGATCAAGCACTCTGCCATGCGCGTAGGAATGCCGCTCTTTGGTTGATCGTTGAGTGTCCGCAGATGCTTAAAGACCTCATAGGCCTCGCCGTATCGCTTTAGTCTGAGCAACAGTCGGCCACGATGAAAGTCGGCTAGCCAGTTTTGATGGCCATCGGACAATGCGGTAGCTTTTTGGTAAGCGGCGATGGCGGCCTCGTATTGTCCCAGTAAAACAAGTAGATCGGCTTTATTGCATTGGATCGATGGCTTGGAGGGAGATAGTTTTTCGGCGATCAGCATCTCTTGCAAGGCGCGTTTATCCTGTTTTTGATTGCGGAGGAGCAGACCGTATTTTTCGTGGGGTTCGGAGTATCTGGGATTAAGTGCGATGGCGCACAATAGATCGGGCTCGGCTAGCTTGTTTTCGTCTACTACCAGCCAGCTGGCTCCTCTAAAATATGGCAAAAAGCAATTGTTTGGATAGCGTTTGATCGCTATAGCAAAAAAGTCGCCGGCTATGTCCATAGAGACCTTGTGTCCATAGACCTGTGAGGCTATGGCAGTGATGAGGTCTTCCGAGTATTGACCGGATGCAGTGCGCAAGGTGATATCGCGCATAGTGGCTGCAATCTGCTTGCGTGACTTTTCGTCGAGACGTGCGTCAAGCCGATCGATAATGGCTTTTTGCTTTGGATCGAGTCTCGATTTGACTGCCTTGATCTCTGAGGTGGTGGTCGCTTGATCGAGCTCTGCATGCGCATCGGGCGCTATTGCCGTGCTGATGGCGCAAAAAATACTAGCGGTAAGAGATGCTGTAAAGATTGTCCGGAGAGTCTGCAAAAAAAATATTGACAAAACGATCCTCTCGCAACAAACTAGAATTTTAAACTATAAAGATCATGACCAAATACCTTGTACCCGCTAATTGCCAAGCCTCTCGCTCTTCTCTTTCTTATGAGGATAGAGATGCGGTGGTGTCTGTCTGTATTTGATCGCGATCATAGGATCAGTCAGTCCAGTCTTTTACAAACCCCGCGTCTAGCGGGGTTTTTTTATGGCCTCGCGGCGCACATGGAGAGCAATATCATGAAAATCGACGAGGAAAAATTACTCGCAAACATCGACGCCTATAAAGATGCAATCGCCCGCAAGGGAGTGCCCCTGGATCTCGATCGTTTGCTGGAGACCAGGGAGGAGCTCAGGAGGAAAGAAAGGGAGGTGGATGGATGGCGGCGTCAAAAAAATGAAATCGCCCAGGAGATGGCTCAAAAGGCCGCGATCATCGATGAATTCGAGAAAGCCCATCTCAGGCAAAAAGGTGCCGATGTCGGCAAGGCTCTTGGCGCCATGGAGGCGGCTCTGCGCAAGCTGGAGGCCGAGTACATGGCTCTAGCCGCTTATCTGCCCGGACTGCCGGCTGAGGACGTGCCGATAGGGGCCACTGAGGCCGACAATGTAGAGCTCTTTCGGCATGGCGCGATGCCGGAGTTTGGAGGTTTTGTTCCGCGCGATCATGTAGAGCTGGCGCGCATGCACGACATGGTCGACTTTGAGGGTGCCCGTAGTGCTGCCGGATCGCGTGCCTATGCTCTAAAGGGCACGGGTGCTCTGCTCGAGCTGGCCCTTTTGCGCTTTGCCCTGGATATGGTGGTCGATCGAGGGTTTGTGCCGGTGACGCCACCGGTCATGGTGCGTGAGGAGGCGATGTTCGGGACTGGATATTTCCCTCTGGGTGAGGACAATGCCTACAAGCTGGAAAAGGATCCGCTCTATTTGACGGGTACTGCCGAGGTGGCATTGATGGCGATGCAGCGAGATAGAGTGTTTGATCTGGAGCAGTTGCCCTTGCGGATGGTCGGCATTTCTACTTGTTTTAGACGGGAAGCAGGCGCTGCTGGCCGAGACACCAGAGGATTGTATCGGGTGCACCAGTTTCAAAAAGTAGAGCAGGTGGTGATTTGTGCAGGCGACGAGACTGAGCAAATCTCGCTACGCGAGCATTATGCGCTCTTGCAAAATGCACAAGACATCATGCAAGCACTCGAGATACCGTACCGAGTGGTGGCAGTTTGTACTGGTGACATGGGACTGGGGCAGGTGCGCAAGCACGATATCGAAGCCTGGATGCCTGGTCGCGGGGGCTTTGGCGAGACGCATTCGTGCTCGACTTTTCATGAGTTTCAAGCGCGCAGACTCAATATAAAGTATGGGGTGGGCTTAACAAAACAGATGGATGGAAAGGGGCACAAAAAATACCAGGAGAAATATTTTGTGCGTACTCTAAACAACACAGCCCTGGCGGCTCCACGCATTTTGATACCGTTTTTGGAAAATCACCAAGCCGCTGACGGTACGGTCAGGATCCCGCCGGCCTTGCGACCTTATCTGCGTGGCAAAGCCCTATTGGAGCCGGTTTTTGAGTGAGGAGTGTGCTGAAAGGCGGCACCATCCGAGGTGCTGCCACCATTGCGTAAACAATCATGTGCAATATTTGTTTATTAAGCAAAGCCGCTAAATAACTTGCTTTAAACCTGCTCTGGCCTTAGCGTGGTTTTATGGAGGTACACAAAATGCAAGAACTAAAACCACAAATGCTGAGAGTGCTAGCTGGAGGCGCAAGGCCACAGACTCGGCTCGTGATCACCGATGTGGACGGCACTATGGCCTCCTTTTGGGATTATTTTGTGCCGGCTATCCGAGATTTTGTACGCGATATCAGTCCACGTCTCAACAAATCAGCGCTCGAGCTCTCTCGCGATATCGGTCACGTGATCGAACGTCGCGGCACTCACGAATACCCATGGCTGCTCGAAGAAACCGAGTTTGCCTGGACGCACTTTAAAGATGACCCGGATACATTTATAGAGGAGTTTGTAAAACCATTTTGGCAGGCCGTCGATGCAAACCGGGCCAAATATCTCCGGCCTTTCCCAAATGTGCTGTCTACTCTGCAAGAGCTAAAGGCGCAAGGGGTAAAAGTGGTGGCACTCAGTGATGCGCCAGAGTACATGGCCCGAGTGCGCAACAAGCAGATCTTTGATGGTCTGCTCGATGCGGTCTACTCTCTGGCTACGATCGAGCCTGATGTGGATGACCCGTATCGTCCGATCACTCTGCAGCATGGACGCGAACGGGTCGCCAGCCTGCGCGAGTCCACTCGCGATCTGCAAACACGTCTGCACATACTACCTTTCTCCTACGAAAAGCCCTGTCCGCATGGCCTGGATCAAGTCCTCAAAGACTTTGACGTCTATCCGCAAGAGTGTCTCTTTATTGGCGACAGTCTCGCAAAAGATGGCATCGTGGCTGCCAGCCGCGGTATCAAATTTGTCTGGGCGCACTACGGCAGCAGCCTGAGTGCAGAGTATGAGGAGATCGTCGATCACTATCTCAAGCCAGAGATAACGCAACCTAAAGTGTCTACGCTTGGCAACAAAAAGATATTGCCGCCAGAGCTCATAACGGCTGTAGCGGCCCGTTATGACGAGTTGCTCAACTTGATCAATTGCTGATCTGGTTGAAAAGATGTTTTAGTTTGCGCTAGCTCAAATGCAAGGCAAAATGCGAGTGCGCTTCCCGAGATACCCAAGGGGAGCGCTTTCGCGCATATTGACAATTTTAATAAATCAAAAAAACGTGAGAATTAGTCATACTCAAAATAGTAGTCTTACTATCTTAAGGAGATCCAGATGTCAGCCTCTTATTTGATCATCAGTACCAGTCTCAATCCTTCCAGTCGCAGTCGTTTGCTAGCAAAGGCAGTCGAGGCGGGGCTCATCGAGCAGACCAAAGAGGCTAAGGCCGCCGTCGAGTTTGTCGACTTGCGCGATGTCGAGTTGCCTCTTTGCGATGGTGGTGCTGCTTACGGTCATCCCAATGTTGCTACGATGACCGCCAAAGTGCAGGCAGCCACTTGCATCATCATCGCGGTGCCGATTTACAACTACAACGTCAACGCTGCTTGCAAAAACCTGGTCGAGCTGACGGGCAAGGCTTGGGAAGGCAAGATCGTTGGTTTTCTCTGTGCTGCAGGAGGCAAGGCCAGCTACATGTCTGTGATGGGTTTTGCCAATGGACTCATGCTCGATTTTCGTTGCTTGATCCTGCCGCGTTTTGTCTATGCCGATCGTAACGAGTTTTTGCCGGACAATGCTTACAGTGCGGAGATCGGTGATCGGATCG
>Ga0233438_10005626_pt1 | contig 10453 bp, 11 predicted proteins | sample SI_123_September_FD_182720 | JGI IMG/M metagenome (GOLD analysis project Ga0233438, IMG submission 182720) | Seawater microbial communities from Saanich Inlet, British Columbia, Canada - SI_123_September2016_10_MG | ecosystem: Environmental > Aquatic > Marine > Inlet | place: Canada: British... | reverse complement strand
AGCCGATAACAACATCAACGATAAGCTTCCAAATCTTACTATCGATCAAACCGCTGCTAGTGCGCCACAAGGGATGTCTCCAACTGATATTGGTGGCAACATGATAAACATTGGCGACATAAATCCATTAGGCGGTATCACCAATTTATTATCTGGACTATTTGACCTAGCGGTCAACAATCTAACTCCAGATGCCACTAACCTCTAGATTTTTTAACACCTTAAATGCGCCAAAATGGTCGATTAAAAATTTTGCTTGCTCTGGCAGTATCCAATGGGGCTTACCAAAAAGCAAGCGCTCAAACAGTAGATCTCTCGCCGATTACGCTACCGACCACCGTTAGTAGTGCCAGCAGCGCTGGCGGTTTGCAGCATGCTTTCCAATGGTGGACCCCTGTTTACATGGACATGCCATTAAGCAAGGATCAAAATAATCGCCTGTACTTCGAGGCCAATCCTCGTCTAGGAGACAGCCTCAACGGCATGGGCCAATTGATCTTGCGTACGGCAATAGGCAGGCGTTTTCGCTACAACACTTCTGTATATGCTGGCTACGCATTCAACAAAACCTTTCAACCCAGCAGCGTTTACGAAAACCGCGTCTACCAACAATTTGGCTACAATCATAGCCTGGGCAAAAAAATCTTGATCAATCATAGATTTAGACTGGAGGAGCGATTTATCCAGGGCCTTAACGGCAATTGCAGTGTTCGTGGCCGATATTTCTTGAGAGCTGCTTTACCAATAACAAAAAACTACTATCTTGCAAGCTTTGACGAGCTATTTGTCAATTTCAATTCTATTCCAGGTGGTCCCCAAGCGGGCATCGACCAAAACAGGTATTTCGCTGGCATCGGTCGTAGGATTGGCAAAAAAGTCAATGTAGAATGCGGCTATCAGTTTCAATACGTCAACAGATCGGATCAAGCTGACGATAGAGCAGGCCACGTTCTTCTAACCCAGATGTTCATAATGCTGTGACGACCAAGGTGTCAATCCTAAGGGTTTATCAATTCGAATTTATTTGCCCTCTCCCTGAGAAACAAATGCTTGTCTCGGCAATAGATCTCAAGGCGTTCATTCTGAAAACCCGACCACCCGCCGGTCTCCTTGGCATATACAAGGTGCCAATCCTTTTCCAATTTTCTATAAAATCTTGGCGATCCACAGTTGGCACGATTGGCAATCAGGATAACGATATTGCCACGATAAAAGCGCAAGGCATCAAAAGCCATCTCATTGAGAGGCGGCCAACTGATAAAGAGGTTGTGTCGTGGGTACTGTAGCAAGTCGATACTAGTGCCCTTAACTACATCAGTCCAGCTAATGAAGTTTTTCTTCGGCAGACCAAAAATATTTGTACCAAAAAACCAATTCTTTCCTTCATGAGGAGGGTATGCTTCTAAAGCAACAACATCTACACCCGCTTGTGCTAACAACCAGGCATTGTAGCCGTTGCCAGCACCAAGCTCGACAATTGGAGAAAGCTGTTTGAGCAAATCGATAGTGTCGGGATGCATGACTGAATAGCAATATTTTTCGCGCATTCGTTCGAAAAACAAATAATGGCATTTGGTAGGAATAAACCAAGGCGAACTCATCTGCATCTCGAGATACAATCTATCGACCGGCGAAAAGTCGACCTCTGCGGCTAATCTGCGAAGCAATTGCTTAGCATCGGATCTGTCTAAAGAATCCACAGCCAGCAAGGACATATAAAGCTGCCAATAAGGATGCTTGATAGGAAAATAATGATTCATTTCTTTATTTTCACTATTGAGAAAAGGAGCGCAATTTATATCTGTGCTAACAAAGACAAACAGATGGTGTTGCAATTCAAGCCACTTACAGCCAAATATGAAAACAGCCAAAACTTGGAACATACGACGATCGCTGCCAAGCAAATTTGAAATCTTAGAAGTGCGCTAACAAACGCAAACAAAAAGGTGAAAGAGCCAATCTCACAACCGCATCTCCTATCACCGATAGGAGAATAAAAATATCGAATGTTAAAATCGTGCTCGTTGCTCGACCCATAGCACACCCAAGCCTTCGATCAACTGTTTAAAAAGTATAATGTCTTTACAGCCTCTGATCTGCCACTATTTGTGGTGACAGTCGTCTCTTTTAAGATTGGCTTACTCAAGGGATCATGATGGAAATTTTTTACTGCCTGGGTTGGTTCGTAGCATCCTGCATACTGATGTCTTTTATCGAGCATCAGGTCCACGCCAGGCTCATGCATAAAGCGAGCATACCTGCCTTTAAAAAGACCTATATGGCTCATGCCCTGGATCACCACAAGCATTATTCCGAAAAATTTTACGATGAGCCCGTGCCGCCAGGCGAGGACAAAGAGATCCAGCTGACGGTGAGAAAGGCCCCTATCAAGGCTCTACCCTTTGCAATCGTCATATCACTGATCTCGTGGGTCGGTGGATTGATGTTTATCCTCGTAGTCACGATGCACCACTGGATCTGGAACAAGATCCATTTAGAGATGCACAAACCCGAGGCACGCGGATTTAGCCGCTGGCCCATCTACAAGATGCTCGCGCAGTATCACTGGTTGCATCATCGCCATCCCAACAAAAATTTCAATGTGGTCTTTCCTTTCGCTGATTTTATCCTTGGCACAAATATCAAAGCGACCCCACGCGAAATGGAAGAAATGCGCGTCCTCGGGATCGCCTGATTTTTATAGCTTAAATATTTTCCTCTTGAAAACTTGCGGCGATAGCCTAGACTCTATCTATAAACCTATAGATAGAGGAAACCCCGTCGCCAAAATCTTTCGATCATGAGGACGCGCGTTTAATGACAGCAACTGCCCCCACAGCAAACCTGTTAGATGCCCAATATCAATTTTTGCCGGCAGTCAATGTCGTATCGTTTGCCGGACCTGGTATGAAACAAGGCATGTCTGCCAGTCTAGAACCAGTCGTCAAAAGACTAAATGCCAGGGTCAACTGGTTTGCCCTGACCGATCATCCCCAGGACCAGGCACAAAATCAGGCAGAATCCCGGAAAAAGGGATCAGGGCCGGGGTTTTCCTATTACACGCCAAAGCTCTCCACAGGCTTGATGGCCCGTCTTTTGGACGACTACAAGACCATGGCCCAGGGCTATCTCTGGTCTCTATTGCATGGCGATCCGCACAAGTATCCTTTTGACCTCAAAATCTGGAAATCATTCAAACAACTCTCTCAAGCAGTGGCTGGTGAGTGCCTCAATTCGTCGACGATGAGCTTTCCCAGTCTATGCTGGCTACATGACTATCAATTGGCCATGGCTGCTCCTGCGCTCGCCTCCCAATCAGGCATCATCCTCTGCCAGTTTTGGCACGTGCCCTTTCCCAGCGCTGCCGTCATGCAGCAATCGCCCATCGGCGCGGAGCTGACGCAGGCTCTCTTGCAAAACAAACTGATCGGCTTTCATACAGAAAGATATGCTAGCAATTTTCTCGATACGGTAGAGGCGTTTTTTCCCGAGGCAAAGATCGACCGCGCACTAAAAGTGGTATCACTCGGTCGCAAGCAGACCAGGGTCGCAGTCATGCCTCTGGGCGTCGACTCCAGCTACTGGCAAAAACTAGCCATGGACAGCAAACCGCACGCAGAGGCGCTCGCACGCACCCATGGGCTCGCCCAGCAATACATAGTCGGCATCGACAAACTCGATTACACCAAGGGCATCATCGAGCGTCTCAACGGCCTCGACCTCTTTCTCGCCACTCATCCCGAGATGCTCAAACGCTTTCATTATGTACAGCTCTCGCAACCCAATCAAGGTGCATCAGAGGAGCACAAGCAATACGAGATCCTCGTCGACAAGCGCATCTCGGCCATCAATACACGCTTTGGCGATGCCGACTGGCAGCCCATACTGCATATCAAAGAGCATCTCGGACACGCCAAGCTCTCGGCCTGGTATCAGTCAGCGACTGCACTGTCCATCAACTCGCTCAGCGACGGCCTCAATCTGCTTGCAAAAGAATTTGTGGCGTCGCGGATCGACGAGTCTGGCGTATTGATACTGTCAAAGGCAACAGGTGCAGCCGAAGAACTGGGACAGGGAGCCATCCTCGTCGACCCCACCGATCCTGCCGCCATCAGTGCGGCCTTTGCCCAAGCACTTTCGCTTACATGGGAAGAAAAGCACAATCGCATGGTCGGCATGCGGCAGACGATCGGCTGGAATCAATTGATCGGCTGGGCGATGGGCTTTTTGGGTCAGGCACTGGCAGAATAAACAGCCTATCGATCGCTCTACTCTATGAGCATCGAATCGCCATAGCTATAAAAGCGATAACCCTCCTGGACTGCGTGCTGATAAGCGGACATGATCAGATCTCGTCCGGCAAAGGCCGCGACTAGCACCAAAAGACTCGATCGGCTCAAGTGAAAATTGGTGATCATCGCATCGGCCATCTTAAACTCGTGGCCCGGACGGATGTATAGACTGGTGGACGCATTGTCGGCCGCCTGCAGGACTCCGGTCGCACCGGCAGTCTCCAGGGTGCGCAGACTGGTGGTACCGACGGCGATGACACGACGGCCGGATTGCTTGGCGGCGTTGATTTTTGCTGCGGTCTCCGGAGAGATGGTGTAGGTTTCTTCTTCGATTGTATGCGACTCCAGAGAGTCTTCGATCGGTTTAAAAGTCCCGGCTCCGACATGCAGTGTGAGGCGCACCACCTCTATGCCTTTCTCCTCCAGCCTCTCGAGCACCTCATCGGTAAAGTGCAATCCCGCTGTAGGCGCGGCCACCGCACCAGGATTGGTGGCATAGACCGTCTGATACTGATAGATGTCGGCTTCGCGTTCTACGCCCTGATTGTAATCACGATGTATGTAAGGCGGCAGTGGCGCAAAGCCCGAGCGCTGCAAGAGCTGATAGACGTGCTCTGGCTCGCCGAGATCTACTAAGAGCCGCTTAAAGCCATCCGGGCCGAGGATGATGTCGTAGACCTTGATGGTGGCGAGGACCTCGTCGCTATCATCGACCACCACGTCGAGTAACTCACCTGGCTTGAGGCGCTTGATCGGCGTGACCATGGCCTCCCAGAGCGAGTTGTTGCCGGCGATATGGGGCTTGAGCAGGAGGATCTTGACCATGCCACCAGAATGCCTGCGCGTGATGAGACGCGAGGGCAGGACACGTGTATCGTTGACCACCAAAAGATCGCCCTGGCGCAAGAGATCGGGCAGATCATAAAAATGCTGATGTCTAAATGTACCCGTGGCCCGGTCGAGGACAAATAGCCGCGACTCGTCTTTTTTGTCTAGAGGTTTTTGCGCGATCTGCGACTCGGGCAGATCGTATTGAAAGTCCTGGATGGTGTATTGCATAGTAAACTCAATTGTACTTTAAAATATCGCGGAGTCTGAGTGTCGAGTCGGGAGCTAAAGGCGAGGATCATCGAGGTGGGGGCCAGCCAAGGCTTTCACGATATCAAGGTCGCATCCATCGAGCCGATGCACGAGGATCTCGCGACCTATCAGGCCTGGCTCGACAAGGGCTATGCAGCCGACATGGCCTATCTAAAGCGAGATCCGGCCAGGAGAGTGCACCCGGCCATGTCTGCGCCTCGAGCTCGTAGCGTGTTGATCCTCAAGGTCCCCTATACCAGCACCTGCCAGGCTCCGCCCGACGATCGCGTCTGGGGCAGGGTCGCACGCTATGCAGTCGGACTCGATTATCACGAGATCATCAGAGCGAGACTGGAGAGGCTCTGCGAGGCTCTCTGCATCCTGCCTGCGAGCGCACGCGCCGCCACCGACGATTTGGCTCTCTACGAGCAGGCTCTGGCTCGCCGTCATGGAGCTGGCTTTATCGGCAAAAACTCGCTCTTGATCGGACCAAAGATGTCCGGCTCCTATCACTTTATCGCCGAGCTCTTTGTCGATCTGGAGCTCGAGCCGGATACCGAGTACGTCGGCACCTGCGGATCGTGTTTTAGATGTGGTACGGCCTGCCCCACCGATGCCATCGTCGATAGTGGCACAGTCGATAGCAATCTCTGCATCAGCTATCTCACCATCGAAAACAAATACGGCATCGATCCGGCTTTGAGAGCCAGACTCGGCGATTGGGCTTTTGGCTGCGACATCTGTCAGGAGGTCTGCCCATACAACTCCCAGATCGCCCGACTCGATGCTACAAGTGCGGAGCAGAGAGTCTGGCCGGAGCTCAGACCGGAGGCCGGAGTCGGGCATTATCTCGATCTTTTGGGCTTGCTCGCCCTGCCGGACGATGAGTCGTATAGACGCATGGTCGGCAAGTCGCCCTTGCGCCGCCCCAAAAGACGTGGACTGACGCGCAATGCCCTGGTGGTGCTGGGCAATTGGCTGGGCGGCAGGGCCGCGAGCGAGGCGGACAGGTCCAGATGGCACGAGGAGATCGTCGAGGCGATCGGTACGTATATAATGCAGGATCGCGAGAGCATGCTGCTCGAGCACGCGCTCTGGGCCCTGGCCCAGGCCGGAGAGAGAGGAGACGATAGGGCCAGTGATTTGATCGCCGGATTTGATCGAGCAAGACTGGAGCCAGACGATCGTGACAGAGCCGACAGTTATTTACGGAATAAATAGATAGATAAATATGCTCTACTTGCTAGTCTTTATCGGCGCCGGTCTCGGCGGCATCATGAGATATTTTTGCTCCACTGCCATGCTCAGGGCTCTCGGCCCATCATTTCCTTTTGGCACTTTTACCGTCAATATGATCGGCTGCCTCTTGATCGGCCTGATCGCGCATCTAGCCGAGACTAGATCCTATCTCTCGCAAGAGATGAGGACATTTTTGGTAGTCGGGATACTTGGCGGCTATACTACTTTTTCGAGCTTTGGCTACGAGACGGTCACGCTCTTGCGCGATGGCCATCTCACCCTGGCACTACTCAATGCCGGCGGTCAGCTCGTGCTCGGCCTGGTCTGCGTCTGGCTGGGCATGCAGGTGGCCAAGATACTATAAATCTAATCGTCGGATTTGGGCATCATCTCGGTGAGAGAGTCGATGATCGCCTGATCGGTCTTGTGCTGCAGATCGAGGGCGCCAAGCAGCTCCTGGCGAGACATCAGCCCCTTGGACAAGATCAATTCGCCTAGTGGTGCCTCGGATTTGCCTTGTTCGGCGATCAGCTCCTCGAGCTGGTGCAGATTGAGTTTGCCCAACTTGAGCAGGACCTCGCCGAGCTTTTCGACGCGGGTGAGGCGCTCCCATTTTTCTTCGTCGGTCAGATTGTGCCAGTTAGCATTGTCCATGTGATTGGTCCTGTGTTTTCTGCTTTCTTTTTATGCGGTCTTGAGACTCTTTTTTTGTATTGCACCCTGCCTTTTCTCCCGCAACCAGACGAGCAAGCAGCTCGCATTAAAGATCGAAGAATAGGTACCGGATATGATACCGATCAGCATGGCCAGCACAAAGTCGCGCGTGGTGACTCCGCCGAGCAAAAAGAGAGCGAGCAAGGTGATGACGACGGTCAAAGAGGTATACAAAGAGCGAGCGAGAGTCTGATTGACCGAGTCGTTGGCGACTTCGCCAAAGGTCTTTTTGCGCTCCTCGTTGGTGACAGGATCGATGATCTTGGTGCCGACCGACTTGGAGTTTTCGCGGACCCGGTCAAATACGACGATCGTATCGTGGACGGAAAAGCCGATGACGGTGAGGACGGCAGAGATAAAGAGCGAATCGACCTCGGTCTGAAAGAGATATCCCAATGCCGCAAAAACACCGATCAAGACCAGTACGTCGTGCACCAGAGCAGCGATCGCGCAGATGGCATAGTCAAACTTGAAGCGATAGGTGATATATGCCACCATGCCGCCAAAAGTCACAAAGAGAGCCAATAAGCCATTGCTCAAGAGCTCGGGACCGATGGTGGCAGTCACCTTGTCCACCGAGATCTGCTTGTATGGACCGAGCTCGGTCTCTAGTTTTTGGTCCAGAGCACGTTTTTCGGTTTCGCTATCGATAGACTTGGTGCGCATCACTACGGCGGGCTTGCCGGATATGCTGGCCTGCTGCACCTGAGAGCCGGCAAAACCTGCATCCTCTAGGACCTTGTGCACTTGTTCGAGCTCGACTGGACGCTCAAACTGATATTGCAGGATGCTGCCACCAGTAAAGTCGATGCCCGGCTTGAGCGGAGCGCCGTACTTTTGGTAGCAGAGGCCGATAAAGACCAGACCAGGCAGGGTTAGGAGCAAGGAGATGCCCAGCCAGATGCTGCGATATTTGACGATATCGACGATATTTTTGTGGGCGGACATCTAGACGGCCTCCTTGGTCATGACTTTCTTTTTTTGCGTGCCTGCGGGCTTGTGACCAAATAGGCCCCATGAGGCGGGGATGAGGTGCAAGAGAGTACGAGTAGCGGTGACTGCGGTAAACATCGAGACGGCGACACCGATCGCCAGGGTCACGGCAAAGCCTTTGACCACCGATGTACCAAACATCATCAAGACCGCGCAGGCAATCAAGCTATTGACGTTGGAGTCAAAGATCGATGACATGGCGCGGCCAAAGCCATTTTCGACGGCCTGCCAGATATTGCGGCCCTGGTCGAGCTCTTCTTTTGTACGCTCAAAGATGAGGATATTGGCGTCGACCGCCATACCGATCGAGAGAATAAAACCAGCGATGCCAGCCAGGGTCAAGGTGACGGGGATGGCTTTAAAGATCGCCAGCGTAGCCAGGGTATAGAGGATGAGGGCGAGGTCGGCGATGAGGCCGGGCAGGCCGTAGACCAGGACCATAAAGATCATGACGGCAGCGATGCCGACACCACCGGCGATGACTGATTTTTCGATGGAGTCTTGACCGAGGGTCGCTCCGACCGAGCGCTCTTCGAGGATGCGGACGGGCACTGGCAGCGAGCCAGCATTGAGTTTTTGCATCAGATCGAGGGCCTGATCCTGAGTAAAGCTGCCGGTGATCTGACCGCGCCCGCCAGTGATCGGCTCGTTGACGCGCACGCCTGGATAATGCTCGATCGGTACTGGCTTGCCATCGGCACCACGGTCGGTAGGCTGACCGTCGAGAAAGATCCCAATGTATTGGCCGGTGAGACGCTTGGTGAGATCGCCAAATTTTTTGGCGCCTTCTGGTTTAAATTCAAATTCGACTTGCCAGCTGTTGCTGCCACCGATCCTGGTGGCGGCTGCGCGCTTAAAATCTTTGCCGGTCAGACCGGTATCTTTCCATAAGGGGATACCCTCGGATGAAAAACCGAGCTCTTTAAACTCGAGCAAAGCGGTAGTACCGATACGGTCCTTGGCTTGTTGCGGATCCTTGATGCCCGGCATCTCGACGATCAGTCGATCGCGTCCGGCACGCTGGATGATGGTCTCCGATACGCCCAATGAGTTGATCCGGTTGTTGATGATATTTTGCACGCCCTCCATTACCTGAGGCGTGATCTCCGGCACTACAGGCGGTGCAGGCAACGCTTGCAATAGCAATTGCGAACCACCTCTCAGATCGAGGCCGAGCTTGAGGTTGGTAAAGAGCTTATAACCACGGATGGTGGCGATAGGCTGTACGTTGTTGCCGCGGGCAGCATCATCGTATTCGCGCTTGATGGCGTCTTCTTTCTGGTATTCGTTGTACTTTTCCCAGCCAGGGAGCTTTTTGACTTTTTCGATTACTTCGGCGTGGAGGGCCGTACCGGAAAGGTCGGCCATGCGCAGCATCTCTTTGTACTCGGCATTTGGCTTGATCTCAAAAAGATTGACCACGGACCAGATCAGGACCGCGATGACGGAGATGGTCTTCCAGTCGGTCCAAAACTTTTTGCCCGAGCGGGATCGATTAGTACTCATTTATAAAAGCTGCCCATATCAAATTGCACTGAAATATCCAAACAAGAGATTTTAGCGCATGCCACAAGCAGGCACAGACAAAGCAAATATAGATGAGCAGTATATTAAATCAGGCCCTTTGCTCAGGCCGAGGCTACCTGGTCGCCGCCTTTTTGGATGGCGGTCTCCAGAGCCTGGATACAGCGGCCCAAAAGCTCGTCGTGCTCGCGAGCGTGAGTTGGAAAGGCCGCCACGCCGACGGAGGCAGTCACCTTTAGATTGTGCCAGTTGTGGGTGACACCGGCATTGGCCATGCGAGTGCGGATGCGATCGGCGACGATCATGGCGCCAGAGGCATTGGTCTCTGGCAGGATGATGGCAAACTCCTCGCTGCTATAACGCGCTGGGATGTCAACATCTCGCACGACTCCACGCAAGACGCTGCCAACCACCTTGAGAACGGCATCGGTGGTCAGAGCGCCGTAGGTGCGCTGCAGGTCTTTGAAACCATCGACGGAGACCATGACCAGCGAAACTGGACGTTTGTATCTTTTTGCTCTCTTGAGCTCGTCGCGGATCTCTTTGTTGAAGGTCCTGGAGTTGTAGAGCTCGGTCAGAGTGTCGAGCAAGGCCAGACGCTCGATCTCCTC
>Ga0233438_10005623_pt1 | contig 10455 bp, 11 predicted proteins | sample SI_123_September_FD_182720 | JGI IMG/M metagenome (GOLD analysis project Ga0233438, IMG submission 182720) | Seawater microbial communities from Saanich Inlet, British Columbia, Canada - SI_123_September2016_10_MG | ecosystem: Environmental > Aquatic > Marine > Inlet | place: Canada: British... | reverse complement strand
CTTGTTTTATATATTGCTTTTATTCCAGTTCAGTTAATTCTAATAGTAGCTTTGAATATAAATCGGACTGAAAATTTTTTCTTATCTCTTAAGAATAGAGTAAGAGTATAGAATACTTATATATGTTGTTACAAATTTTTAGAAAGTGGATTTATTTATTTTTTTGTTATTTTTTACGACTTGGCTCTTGGTACAAAGATTATATTAGGAACATAGCAGGGGAAGAGTGCGTACTTTACAATGCTAAAAGCCTGTTGATATTAGTTCCACACTATGATGACGAAGTATTGGGCTGCTATAATTTATTAAGAAATTGTGTGAAAAAAGATTTTGACTTAATGTACGTTACTGACTCCTCGGGTCATAAGGGCAGGCATTATGACTCCATGACGCGAAGAATAGAAAGTGATACAGCGTTAGCGGGTATTTCATCGGTAAGGCAGAGGATTTATTTAGATATACCAGATCAAGAGGTGTATAGGTTCAAAGGCGAACTCAAGGATAAGATTAGGCTTATCGCAGATGACTATGATTTTATCTTTTCGCCTGCTTATTGGGATACCACGCCTGATCATTCTACGATTGCTCATACATTATTAGAGACAATTGATAGTGATAAAATAATTTATTATCGTAGCACTGACTATACTTTCAAGTCTAAAAGTGCATCGTTTTGTAGTAGAGGTAGAATTGGTGATAAATTGAGAGCGATAAATGCGTTTAAAACCCAGAGACATTTAGCTTTATTTAATCCTATTATTCATAGTTCAATAACCGACACAAAACTAAAGAATATTGACACCGTAGAGTGTTTTCTTCGCGCCAGCGAAATGACGGAGGAGCATAAACAAAATTTTAACACTTTGGGGATATATAATATTTTTAATTTTGAAAATTTTACAGATAAATAATTACGGATACAGAAAAGGCGGTAGCGATACATATTTCATAGAAATAATAGAAGAGCTTCGCCGGAGACCACAGATTACCATAGATGCGTATACGAGCGTGGATGATCGTAATGAAGTATCGAATCGAAATGCGGATATCAGTATACGGGATTTATCACGGCTAAGCATGTCTTTATATTTTAGTTGGTCCCATTTTCGTCGGTTAAGGAGTATAGTCGCTGAATATGATATCGTTCATGTTCATATTTATTATGGTCAAATTTCGAATGCAGTTTTATTTGCTTTGCACTCATTTAAAGGAAAGATATTTTTTACGCTGCATGAGTACAAGCTGGTTTGTGGAATAGGTACTTCGTTGAATAATAATAAGTTATGTAAAAAATGTTCGGTCAATAAGCAATGGCCCATTTTGTTTTCAAGTTGTGATACTGGTAGTTTTATACGTAGGATGGGTTTACTCTTTGATAACATCATTTCCCACGCTTTATTTGCTTTAATCCATGATCCTCATTTTTTATTTGTGAGTGAATTTCAAAGAAGCGTTTATTCTGATCGTGCCAGAGGTATTATAAAATCCGCTCAAGTATTGCCCCTTTTTTCCTCTTACAGTACTAAAAACACTTTTATCAATAGTGATAATAACAAAAGGATTCTTTATGCGGGTCGAATAGAAGAGGCCAAAGGTGTGTTTATTTTATTGGATGCTTTTCGCCTGCTGAATCATGAGTTTATTTTGGAGTTTGCAGGTTTCGGTTCAGATTTCCAAAAGTTAAAGGAGCAAATAGAACTTCTGAATCTTAGTGATAGGGTTGTTTTGCATGGCTTATTGAGTAAGGCTGAGCTTGAGAATGTGTTTAGGCGCGCTACTTACTTTGTGAATCCAAGTAGCTATCTTGAAACCTTCGGATTAGTTAATTTGGAAGCAATGGCTTTGGGATGCGTTGTAATAACATCTGGTAGTGGTGCGCTGAGCGAGATAATTGAAGATGGATATAATGGATTTATTATAACCTCGCTAACGCCTTCTGGTATTTTGAATACGATCAAGAGAGCAGAGAATAACACAAATTCTGATTTAATGGTTAATGCTATTAATACAGCGAACAAGTTTAGCTTAGAACATCATGTAGATAGTTTAATTAATATTTATAAATATGCCGGCACAAATAGATGATTTTTATTTAAAAAGGGCCGGTTTGAAAGGGCTCGTCAAGCGATATTTTGCTTGGTTCGTTGAGGGTAGACCGCTAACAACGAGATTCCGCTTTGTAAATATTTTTTCCGGGTTTACGATTAAGTCGATGATGCTTTTTGGCCGTTTTCTTAATAAGGATATAACGGTCATTCACGTCATTGGGTTAGGTCGGAGCGGAACAACATATTTAGGTAAGATTTTAGGACTCATGAATTCAGCAGTCTTTCTGAATGAACCTAAGCTTGCTTGGTCGTTCGCTTGGAGTGAAGACGATATAATTGGAAGTTATTCAAAGCGTGGTTTTTATAAAGAGCATTTGAAGAACGAGGGAAAGCGATATGAATTGCTTTTGAGGTTCTATCAAAGTGTTGCCTTTATAATGAGATCCCGAATCATAGTAGATAAATATCCAGAGGTTATCTTCCGAGTAAAGTATCTAAGTAGGTTTTTTTTGAAGAAAACGACTTTAGTGTACGCCCATCGTGATTGGAGAGATGTGGTGAATAGTATACCTAAATGGAATTTGTGTCATGCAAACGAAACGTCCAATTGGTGGGGCTTACATGATCGGAAATGGAAATGTATTTCAAACGAGCTGATTGCTTGTAGTAAGTATGATTTAATAAAATATAAAGAAAGTAAGGACGATATGATTCGTGCTTTTGTAGAATGGATTTTGACAGTAGAGGAGTTTCTAGGCCTAATAGAGGCAGGTTATGACATTAAGTTGTTTTCCTTTGAATATCCTAACGAGACGTTGAGGGATTTCTTGGTTGACTTCGAAGTGGACGTAAAATCCCCGTCGTGGCTATATTTTGAGGAATCGTTTAATAAAGTCGTTTACAAGAATGCCAAAGCTCCGAAAGACTTAATTGAAATTGGCAACGAGCTGAATTCAAGGGTTATGTCTTTGATTTATCAAACATCGTTGCAGAATGTTTAAATCAATAAAATCTATCATCATCACCGGCGGTGCCGGATTTATTGGCTCTCACGTTGTTCGCTTGTTTGTAAACAAATACAGCGACTACCGCATCATCAATGTGGACGTACTGACCTATGCCGGGAACCTCGAGAACTTGAGCGATATCGAGAATGCACCGAACTATGTGTTCGAGCGCGTGGATATCGTAGATGCTGCAGCCGTTGATGCATTGTTTGACAAATATCAGCCGGAAGGTGTCATTCACTTGGCGGCAGAGAGTCATGTGGACCGCTCCATCAAGGATCCATTGGCCTTTGTACGCACCAACATCTTAGGTACGGTGAACCTGCTCAACAGCTTTAAACGCATTCATGAGGATTTCGCGGGCAAGCGCTTCTACCACATTTCGACTGACGAGGTATATGGAACGTTGGGTAAAGAAGGCTTGTTTGAAGAGACTACTGCCTACGATCCAAACAGTCCGTACAGCGCCTCCAAAGCATCCTCAGATCACTTTGTGCGTGCCTATGGCGAGACCTACGGCATCCCTTATGTGGTGACCAATTGTTCGAACAACTACGGCCAGAACCAATTTCCAGAGAAACTCATTCCACTCTTCATCAATAATATCGTTGAAGAAAAGCCATTGCCGGTATACGGTGACGGTCAGTACACCAGAGACTGGTTGTACGTTGTGGATCATGCCCGTGCCATTGATCTGGTGTACCACGAAGGTGAGAACGCAGAGACCTATAACATTGGTGGGTTTAATGAATGGACCAACATCGATCTGATCAAGGTGCTTTACGCTCAGATGGACGAGAAATTGGGCCGCGAAAAAGGAAGCAGTGAAAAGCTCATTACCTACGTGAAAGACCGTCCGGGTCACGACCGCAGGTATGCCATTGATGCGACCAAGATCAACAAGGAATTGGGCTGGGCGCCAAGCGTGACTTTTGAAGAAGGGCTTGCCATCACCATCGATTGGTATTTGAGCAATGCCCCGTGGTTGAAAAACGTCACCTCTGGGACGTATCAGGAGTATTACGACAACATGTACGCTGCTTTATAATGGAGATAGTAAAAAAAGTATTGACGGACGCTTTTGTATTGAAGCCACGGGTGTTTGAAGATGACCGAGGCTATTTCTTTGAGTCGTTCAACGAGCGTAGATTTAATGAAGTTATAGGAAAAGAGTATAATTTCGTCCAAGACAATCAGAGTTTTTCATCCAAAGGAACCCTGCGCGGTCTTCATTTCCAAAAAGGTACTGCAGCTCAAAGTAAACTAGTTCGAGTAGTAAAAGGTGCAGCTTATGATGTTGCGGTAGATTTAAGACCAGATTCGCCGACATTCAAGCAGTGGTACGGTGTTGAACTATCTGAATCTAACTACCTACAGTTTTTGATACCAAGAGGCTTTGCACATGCCTTTGTTGCGCTTGAAGACAATACAATTTTTCAGTATAAGGTGGATAATTTTTATTCGGCTGATCATGATGGAGGCGTCATATGGAATGATAAAGAGTTAAACATCGAATGGCCCAACTTAAGATTAGAACTTTCGGAAAAAGACAAACATCTACCCAAACTGAACCAATTAAACTTAAAAGCTCTTTGGTAATATGAAAGGAATTATTCTAGCCGGAGGATCCGGTACCCGTTTACACCCTTTGACCCTAGCGGTGAGCAAGCAACTGATGCCGGTGTACGACAAGCCGATGATTTACTACCCGTTGAGCACGTTGATGCAGGCCGGTATTCGCGAGATTCTGATCATTACTACGCCTCACGATGCGCCGTTGTTCCAAAAGCTGTTGGGCGACGGAAGCCGTTTGGGCTGTGAGTTTACCTACACCATCCAAGAAAACCCTGAAGGGTTAGCACAAGCTTTCATTTTGGGTGAGGAGTTCATCGGAGATGATAGCGTTGCCCTCATTTTAGGAGACAACGTCTTCTACGGTTCATCGATGGCAAAGATGCTTCAAGAGAGCAAGGATCCAAGCGGCGGTGTTGTATTTGCCTACCGCGTGAGCGATCCAGAGCGTTATGGTGTGGTTGAATTTGACGGCGACATGAAGGCACTTTCTATTGAGGAGAAGCCTGCAGCGCCGAAGAGTGATTACGCAGTCCCAGGATTGTACTTCTACGACAATAGAGTGGTGGAGATCGCTAAAAATCTCAAGCCATCGCCGCGCGGTGAGCTCGAAATTACAGACGTCAACAAGCAATATTTAGAATGGGGCGAACTAGAAGTAGGGGTATTGGACCGCGGAACGGCGTGGTTAGATACCGGTACTTTTGCCAGCCTTCAGCAGGCCGGTCAGTTCGTTGAGGTCATCGAGGAGCGCCAAGGCTTGAAAGTGGGATGTATCGAAGAGATTGCCTTTGAGCAAGGCTTCATAAATGCAGAGCAGCTTAAACAAATTGCTGAGCCCCTCGTGAAGAGTGGGTATGGAACTTACTTGAAAAAACTGCTAATACATTGAAAATAGGTTTATTAGGTACGAGGGGAATACCGAACAAGTACGGAGGTTTTGAAGAGTTTGCGGAAAAAATAACAGAACACTGGGTTAATGAGGGACATGAGGTAATAGTTTATTGCGAAAGTGGCGACGAAAGCTTTGAGGATGTTTTACCGAATGGTGTAAAACGCATCTTCATTAAAACTTTTCAAAGAAGTCTTAAAGGTTTTTATCTTTTCTTATATGATTATCAATCGACTAAGGATGCGGTTAGGCGTAATTGTGATGTTATCTACCATGCTGGCTATCAAAGCGCGGCTTTTGGTAATTGGTTTTTAAGAGAAAAATTGGCAGGAAGGTTAGTCTATAACATGGATGGACTAGAATGGATGAGAAGTAAGTGGTCCAAACCAATTCAAATTATTACTAAATACTTTGAGAAGCAGGCAGCAAAAAGCGGTGCGTTATTGGTGGCAGACAATAAAGGTATTCAGGATTACCTTCATTCTAAATACAACGTATCGAGTGAATTAATTGCTTACGGGGCAGATAAAGTTGAAAATCCAGACCCAGAGTATTTAAAGGAGTATGGTCTTCATCCAAGGACATATAATATACTAGTTGCGAGATTTGAGCCTGAGAACAATTTAGAGGCTGTAATAAGAGCTCATATAAAGGCCGAACAACAATTAATAGTTATAGCAAATAATACTACTGCGCACTATAAAGAGTTGTCTCAGCTGATGGGTACATCTGAATTCATCAATTTCTTAGGTCCTATTTACAATAAAGAAATGTTGAATGCTCTTAGAGCATTTTCAAAATATTATTTTCACGGTCATACTGTAGGAGGAACAAATCCAAGCTTATTGGAAGCGATGGCCTGTAAGTGTAATATTTTAGCTCACGACAACTCCTTCAATAGAGACGTGTTAAAGGAAAACGGTTATTACTGGAAGGATTCAGAATCGATAGTTGATATGCTGTCAAAACCATATTCTCTCGTGTTTGATACTGAGAAACAACAAAAATATTTAGAATCTAATTATACTTGGAAACAAGTCGCATTAGATCACATTAAAGCGTTTAAGAAACTTAAAGAGTGATTGCTGTTTCTAGTACTTTAGGTAAATTGCTCAAGCAATTGTATTTGTTAAATACAATAGTTTTCTCCAATTTCCCTAAGGCAGAAGTAATACCTGTATAACTCTTAAATTTTCTAAATCTCGATAGTCCTGGAATCATTGGTTGACCGGCGTCAAAATCTCTCGGATGAAAGTAAGTCATCACATAACCCTGAGAATTAAAGAGCTTTTTCAAGTACCATTCAGGGAGTAAACGGAAGTATCCGCCACCGCTAAAGACAAATTTTTGACCTAGTAAAGAGGCTGTGTTCATCGGGAGTTCGATGATTTCATAGCCTTTTTTCGTTATGACCTTACAAGGTTGATCTGTGGTGAATTGAGGTAATCCACCGTGAGCCCTATTGGCGGGGAATACAGAGCTATCGTACTTTATACCTTCTTCGGCCATAACATCAAATGCCCATAAATTAGATTCTTTGATTGAAAAGCCTGGTGCTCGATAAGCATCAATAGCCTTTCCGGTAAGGTCAGACAATATCCTTATAGAATCAGAGAGGTCCTTCCTGTATTCTTCTTCCGTTTGTTCGTAAGCAAGCTGGTGATAATAGCTGTGTGTTCCAATGTGATGTCCAGCGGCATCTATGCGCTTGATAATATGTGGATGCTTTTCAGCAATCCAACCCAAGCAAAAGAAAGTGCCTTTGAGATCATGCTTGTCCATTAAATCAAGGATAAGGCCAACACCGTGATCTATTCTAGACTCAAACTTATCCCACGAGGATGGATTGGCAGTTTCAGGGTGATCTAGGATATGAAACCAGTCTTCTATGTCGAATGTGATGAATTTCATTAGAAGAATTTTTTACCAATTGATTTGAAGGCTTTCACATCTTCTTTTGTAGGACGAGAATAGTAGGTCATCTCTTTTTCATCATTTGCCATAGTTGGAGTGTTCTTTCCATGCTCTGCAACTAAATTACAAGCTTCAACAATGGCATCAGCTCCTCGGTACTTAAGTTCCCATATAAGTTCGGCCTGAGTTCTATTTAAAAGGGGAACTTCTTTTTGGACGATAATTGGTCCTGAATCGATCCCTTCATCTACAAAGAACACTGACACGCCAGTTTTCTCCTCATTGTGACGCATTACCCAGAAAGACGGCATTAATCCACGATACTTTGGTAGTAAGGCGCTATGAAGGTTAATTACTCCATGTTTGGCGGACTTAAACAATGGCTGTTTGAAAATCTCATTACCCGCTAATGACACTAGAAGATCAGGCTTGAAGCTTTGAATGATTTCTAAACTCTCAGGATGGTTAACTCTATTGGCAAGCTTTACAGTTTCAATGCCATTAGCCTCCATTACACCTTTTACATCCTTGCCTAGTATTCCTTTGGCATACTGAAGAATGTAATGGATAGTAAAGCCAAGGCCAAAAACTTTATAAGTATCAATGAGCTGTTTGACTTTACTCTCTTTCTTTCCAAAGGGAGCGACGTCAAACAAAACACTTGCGACTACCTCATGACCCTCAGCCTTTAGCGTGGGTAGTAGATATTGATAAATCTTGGGGAGGTAAAAAGGGTCTTCTTGAGTTAGAATTACTAGACGCATAAAAGGTATTTGGTTTGATTTTGCAAGATACTATTAAGGATTAGTTTATTCTAGGATTTAGCAGTATGAAATACTATTGTTAATTACTTTGGGAAAACCCAAGCTTTCTGGACTTGTGTTCTTTTGAAATCGTGATTATGCTTAAGGCAAGAATCACAAAAACAGGAGATTATGGCAAAGTTTACTTCAGAAACTGCAAGGATCGCAGGTCAAAAGAGTAAAAGAGGAAGAGCCAAAAGAGATCCGATCGTACATGATGCCATGGAAATCCTTTTGACTGAAGGAATGGCTAAGCTCTATGAGAAGATGGATGAGCTTAACGCCAGTCAGTTATTAAAGCTTGTTCAAATTTCAGCGAACTATGTTTTACCCAAGGCTAAACCACAAGATGATCGCTTTACTCAAGAGTTTAAGGATAGTAGATCTCTAGATTGGAGCAGGAGTAAAACGGATTATCTAAATGAAGAACGCGAGCGGAAATAATTATAAGTTAGCTGCCCTCATCATAAATGCATCGGCCATAGCATCCTTATTTGGGTTAGCGCCTATGTAGGAAAGGAATGTGGTTTCCTTAGAGTGGCCTGTAATAGACATTAATATTGGAGTTTCCACTTTTCCGAAATAGTTCGTAGCAAATGATCTTCTTAGGTCATGGGCGCAGATCAGTTCATATTTCGGGAAAATCCCACTTTCCTTTCGTCTAGTCTCTGGGTTCTGTTTGAATCCTTTCACGTGCTCGGTCATCCCCGCTTTTTTACAAACTACTTTGATGTACTTGTTAAAGAGTATCGCAGATAGCGGCTTGGGGAATTCTTGCTTAATTATCGTAATTGTCGTTGGGTCGCTCACTCCTATAGTGACATGCTTGCCCGTTTTTTGTTGAGTCACATCTATATAGACGCCATTCATTGCATGTCTTACCTGTGCTTCTGTAAGTTTTAGAAGGTCGCTTACTCGTTGGCCTGAATAGAAGCCAATTAACATCCATTTTCTTGTATTCTTAAGCTCTGGAGCCAGATCTTTCAGCTTCTTGATTCGTTCTATTTCTTCAAAACTGATGGTATGGATGATCCGCTCGGACCTGCGCTGACGGAACCCTTCAATATGTTTGGTGAATGGATGCACCTGTAATCCATTTCGGTCGGCCTCTTTGCAAATGGTCTTTATCTGCTTTAGTTGATGTCCAGTATTATTAGTGCTGTATTTCTGAACCTTCAGCATCCAGTGCGTAAAGCTGTCTATTAGGGCTTTGTCGATATGTTCAATGAGTACGGGTTGTCCGCGGTACTCTTCGAAGTTCTTGATGATCTTTTCGAACAACTCATAGGAGCGTATGGTATTGTAAGATAAACCTATGCTTCCGGTGGAGCGAACACGTTTGGTATCTGCCACATTAATGTAGCGACGTATTTGATAGGTGAGCTTAGACCGGTTGTCTTTGTCAGGTCTATTGAAACATGCGCTGATCTGACTTTCAAGCCATGCTCTGGTGAATTCCTGAGAGCTTGAGTGGAGGTTGTTGTATTGGAAAACAAGATGCCTTTCTAGTTGATCGAGATATCCGTTCAGACGGACACCATTTTCATCTGAGATTTTGGCGCGCATTTTCTTGATGTCCCATTCGTCTCGTAAAACCACAAAACCGGTTTTCGCTTCTAATCTTGTTTTGAACGGTCCATATAGGTAGACATAAATGCTGACCTGCTTGTTGACCTTGCTTCGAATTCTAAATCCTATTTTACCCATGTTCCTTCCTTCAAATTACCCTGTCAAAAAGTGTCACTTTTGGTGTTCAGAAGTGTTCAGTTTTCGACGTTCTAACGAGAGCAAGATTTCGTTAAGCCATTTATTTGACATGCTAATTTTGGCCATAACGCTTGCTCTCGGATAGGAAGTTACGTTACTTTTTCCTTTAATTAACGGGGATTTTGAGGAAAATCAGGGGTTAACAAAGGAAAAGTTCGTGAGAAAATGACTGCGGGCTGCAGGCATTTTTACGGCATAAAAAAACCCAGCTTTAGTTAGCTGGGTTTTTTGTTGAATCGATGGTGTATTTAACGAATCATCCCCGCAGCAACCGTTTCATTGGTTGCTTCATCTACTAGAATCAATGACCCTGTGACTCGGTTTTGATTGTAATCATCAGCGAAGATGGGCTTAGTAGAACGAATCTTCACGCGAGCGATATCGTTCATCTTTATGTCCTTGTCTTCCTCCAACCTGTGTAACGTGTTGATGTCCATCTTGTACTGAATCTC
>Ga0233438_10005607_pt1 | contig 10480 bp, 11 predicted proteins | sample SI_123_September_FD_182720 | JGI IMG/M metagenome (GOLD analysis project Ga0233438, IMG submission 182720) | Seawater microbial communities from Saanich Inlet, British Columbia, Canada - SI_123_September2016_10_MG | ecosystem: Environmental > Aquatic > Marine > Inlet | place: Canada: British... | reverse complement strand
TGCAAGTTTTTTTTGCTTTTTTAACTTGATAAAACCCCTACTTTTTCAAACACTTAAGGAATCCATTTGATTTCCTCTACTTCGTTTTCAAAAGCAAACTTTCTTGCCAAAACAAATAAATAATCTGACAAACGGTTGATGTACTTCAAAACCGTCGGCGCCACCTCCTCTTCTTGATGCAATGAAACGATAAAACGCTCGGCTCTTCTACAAATGCAACGTGCAATATGACAATACGAAACTACTGGATGCCCTCCAGGAAGCACAAAATGTGTCATCTCAGGAAGGTTCTTATTCATTTTATCCATCGCTTGCTCTAAAAGCTGTTCTGATGTCATTTTTGTGACATCGAGTCGTTGCTTGCCATTTTTCAAAACCGCTTTTTCTTGCGGGGTTGCTAAAATCGCCCCCACATGGAATAAGTTTTTTTGAATTTCTATCAAAAATATCCGTTCGTGTGTAGCTTCTTTTCGATCACGAATCAACCCCAAATAAGAGTTCAGTTCGTCTACTGTTCCATAGGCCTCGATGCGCAAATCATTTTTTAACACACGGGTTCCGCCATAAAGAGCAGTGGTGCCATTGTCTCCTGTTTTTGTGTAAATTTTCATATCAAACTCTTATTATAAAATGTTCTTTCACTTGTTCTTTTCGAAAAAAAACAATCCCCCACCGATAGGTGTCTAGGGTCACTTTTACCTTCGGGTGGCTTTTTATTTTCTCCCAAACACCTTCCATCCCTTTATCTAAATAGATCGCATCAAAGATAAACACTGAATCGTTATGAACCGCATTCAATGCTGAATAGAATTCTTCAAGTCTATCTTTTTTTGCAAGACTTGTGTTAAAAAAAACAAAATCATACTTCTTATTTTGTAATGCAGTTGGGAGTTTTTTTTCAAAACTCCCCGCAATCAATTCTATGTTTTTAAGGGAAAGACTCGCAAAATTTGACGCCAAATATTCCGTATTTTGAACAGAACTTCCCAAGCTAGTTACTTTTGTTTTTTTTGAAGCAAATGCCATAATTGAAGTCCCCATTCCTGACAAGCTTTCAATTTCCAAAACAGTGGAGGGCTTGAAATATACTACCAAGCGCATCAGCAACAAAGCACGTTTTTTGCTCAAACTACTTTTTTCAAATACTCGTATATTTTTTTCATTTTTGCATTGGCTTGCTCTTAATTTTGAGAGCTGCATCTGACACAACTTGTAAAAGTCAAGCTGCACTTGCAAAGGCTTTTGATACATCGCATTGGTTAACAAATTATACACAAAAGGGGAATGCACTCCGTGTTGATTTGTAGCACGAACCAAAAAACGCAAATAAGACTTTATTCTAAAAAACATCTATTTTTAACCTTATCAAACAGCGAAAGTAGTCGTTTTTTAGGATTTATAGTCACTTTTTTTTTCAATCAGCTGATATGAGACCAAATACTTGTTTTTTCAGATATCTCACGATACGCTTTTGCAACACGCACATTCTTTTCCAAGAGCAAGTTCGCATCCTCTTTTAACAGTTTCGTTGCCGAGGCTCTTGCCAATTGCAGCAAATTTCCATCTTTGACCAAATCTCCTATTTTCAAATTCAAGACACCACTTTGTTGAGTTCCCATAATATTCCCGGGACCACGCAATTTTAGATCCACTTCTGCTATTTCAAAACCGTCCGTAGTGGTTACCATCGTTTCAATTCGTGTCTTCGCCTCTTTCGAAAGTTTGAAACTTGACATTAAGATACAATAACTTTGTTCTGCACCTCTACCAACTCTTCCTCTCAACTGGTGTAATTGAGACAAACCAAAGCGCTCTGAACTCTCTATAATCATAACACTCGCATTGGGCACATTTACACCAACTTCGATCACCGTAGTAGCAACCATAATTTGAGTTTCTCCTTTTACAAATCGATTCATTTCAAACTCCTTGTCTGCCGGCTTCATTTGGCCATGAACAATGCTCAACTTGTATTTCGGCAATGGAAATTCTCGGGAAATACTCTCATATCCGTCCATTAAATCTTTGTAATCCATGACTTGGGACTCCTGAATCAAAGGATACACCACATACACTTGCCTTCCTTTTTCAATTTCATCTTTCATAAACTTGAAAACACGCAGCCTATTTTTATCATAGCGATGTACTGTCTGAACCGCCTTTCTTCCCGGAGGTAATTCATCGATTATAGAAACATCTAAATCTCCATAAACACTCATTGCCAATGTTCTAGGAATTGGCGTTGCTGTCATCACAAGTACATGGGGTGGTCTTTTATTCTTTAACCACATCTTCATTCGCTGCGCTACTCCAAAGCGATGTTGTTCGTCAATAATGGAAATCCCAAGATTCTGGAACTGAACCTTATCTTCTAAAATAGCATGTGTACCCACTAAAATATGCATGCTTCCATTTTCCAATTCTTCGTGAATGATTCTTCGAGCTCTTACTTTTGTTGAACCCGTCAACAAACTCACTTTTACGCCAACACCCTCTAACAAACTTGAGATAGAGGTAAAATGTTGTGTGGCCAATATTTCAGTAGGCGCAATAAGAGCAGCTTGAAAACCATTGTCAATTGCCATGAGCATCGCCAAAACCCCTACAATTGTTTTTCCAGACCCCACATCTCCTTGTAACAAACGATTCATATGCAAACTAGATCCCAAATCTTTGCGTATCTCTTTCAAAACTTTTTTTTGTGCATTCGTCAATTCAAAACTCAAGTTATTTCGATAAAAAAAGTTGAACTTTTCTCCAACCCTCTCGAAAGCATAGCCTTTTATCTTTTCAATTCGCCGCTGTTTTGTCATCAATAATTGCAACTGAATAAAAAAGAACTCTTCAAATTTCAATCGAAATTTTGCTTTGGCTACCAATCCTTGATTTTTTGGAAAATGAATATTCAACAACGCGTCTTTTTTTGACATCAATACATGTTCGGCCAATAATTCATCGTTCAAAGATTCTTCTATCGCTTGGTAATGGCTTTGAAATAAATGTTGCATAATTTTTACCATGACCCGATTTGACACCCCTTTGTTCAGGAGTTTTTCTGTGGAAGGATATATAGGTTGAATGCTTTCTTTCAAAGATTTTTTATAGTCGGCCAACAATTCCATTTCTGGATGCGCCATGGTTTTCAAACCATTGAAAAAAGTGAGCCTGCCAAAAAGAACATAGGGTTCGTTCGTCTTTAAAGAATCTTTGATCCATTTGGCGCTTTTAAACCACACCAATTGTATGGTTCCTGTTTTATCAACAAATTCGGCGACCAACCTACTCCCCCTTTTTTGTTGTACCGTCCGAATTGAAGAAAGAGACCCAATTATTTGGACATCACTTGTTTCCTCTTGTAATTCCTTGATTTGATAAAACTTTGTTCGATCGATATATCGATTTGGAAAAAAAGTAAACAAATCCTTCGTTCTTCGCAAACTTAGCTCAGACGCCAAAAGTTCCGCTCTTGCCGCACCGACTCCTTTCAAGTAGGAAATAGGAATGTTTGTTTTATTCTTTGACATAATTTTGTGATGATCATTCAAAAATACAAGAATAATAAAAATAAACCTCCTAAAAACAGATGCTTTTACAACCGATAAACGAAACACCATATTTCTGCTCCTACAACTACAGAAAAAAGGCAAAAAGTAATCTTCTGGTATTTTTTAAACTAGATTGAATTTGAGTACATTTGCAATCCAAATTTTCAACAAATGCGTTTACATAGAAATTTAGTTTTTACAGTCATCGATTCTTTACAATTGATTTTTAATGAAGGCGTATATGCGGATAAAGCGGTAGAATCTGCATTGAAAAAAGATGCCAGATGGGGAGCACGCGATCGTAAATTTGTAGCAGAAACTATCTATGAAATTGTAAGATGGAGACGTCTTTACAATGAAATAGCAGAAACAAAAGAACATTATTCTCGTGAGAATTTGTGGAAAATATTTGCTGTTTGGGCGGTTCTAAGAGGTATTGAATTGCCGGATTGGAAATATTTTGAAAACAGTCCTATCCGAAGAATCAAAGGAAAGTTTGACCAAGCACAGAGCATTCGAAAAATAAAAGAATCCATTCCTGATTGGATGGACGACCTCGGGGTTGCTGAGCTAGGAAAACAATGGGACAAAGAAATTTCAGCACTCAATAAACAAGCGCCCGTTGTTTTGAGAGTGAATACCTTAAGAGCGAGTCGTCTGCAATTGGAAAAAGCATTGAATGCAGCGGAAATTGAAACCACTGTAGATGCAAAATACAAGGATGCATTGGTCTTGAAAGAACGTAAAAACGTTTTCAAAACAGAAGCTTTCAAAAGCGGCTTGTTTGAAGTACAAGACGCTTCTTCCCAATTGGTCGCTGAATATTTAGATGTCAAGCCTGGAATGCGTGTGATCGACACCTGCGCTGGAGCTGGAGGAAAAACGTTGCATTTAGCGGCCTTAATGGAAAACAAAGGTCAGATTATTGCCATGGATATTTATAGCGGAAAATTAAAAGAGCTGAAACGGCGTGCAAAACGAGCCGGGGCACACAACATTACGACCCGACCTATCGAATCGTCTAAAACCATTAAAAAACTGAAAGAAAGTGCAGACAGAGTTTTGATTGATGCTCCTTGCTCAGGATTGGGTGTCTTGAAAAGAAATCCGGATGCCAAATGGAAATTGCAACCAGAATTCATTGAAAAGATCAAACAAACACAAAGTGAAATTTTAGAAAACTACTCTAAATTAGTAAAAAGGGGAGGACAACTCGTTTATGCTACTTGTTCCGTGCTTCCCTCTGAAAATGAAAAACAGGTAATGAACTTTCTAAAGAAAAATGATGATTTTCTCTTTGTAAAAGAAAAAAAGGTATCTCCCTCAAAAAGTGGTTACGATGGATTTTACATGGCCTTGCTAGAGAGAAAAAAATAATCAAGACTTATCGAAACTGACGCAAGCCTTCTCCCATTGCCATTGCGACTGCATTTGACAAATTAAAACTTCTCACCTTTCCTGGAAAAGGTATTTTCACGCATTGATTTGAAAAACGGTGGACAATTTCTGGGGACAAACCATTCGATTCTCTACCAAAAATCAACCAATCCCCTTTTTTAAAATTGATATCGTAATAATCACTGGTAGCACGTGTGGTAAAAAAGAACATTCGAGACTTATCGGGTATTGAATTGAGCAAAGCTTCAAAATCATCATAGTATTTTAAGTCTAAGTCCCGCCAATAATCCAACCCAGCTCTTTTAACGCGCGTATCTGTTATCTCAAACCCCAAGGGTTTTACCAAATGCAATTTACTTTGACTCCCCACACACAAACGCCCAATATTTCCTGTGTTGTTTGGTATTTGTGGATGTACCAAAACAATATTAAAATTCTCCTTTTTCATTCTATGCAAACTATTACCACTTTATAAAGACCGACCCCCAAGTAAAACCACTCCCAAAGGCAGCTAAAACAACCAAATCTCCGTCTTTTATCTTTCCTTTTTCCCAGGCTTCACTCAAAGCGATTACAACAGATGCCGCTGTCGTATTTCCGTACTTCATAATGTTGTTATAGACTTGGTCATCGCGCAATTTAAATTTCCGTTGTATGAACTGCGCAATTCTTAAATTCGCTTGGTGTGGCACCAACAAATCTATTTCTGCAGCTGTGAGACCATTTTGCTCTAAGCCTTCGGTGATCGCTTCAGAAAATCTTGTTACGGCATGTTTGAATACAAATTGACCGTTCATGTAAGGGTAGTACGAAACATCGTTAGGATTGTTTGCTTCGATTATTTCTGGCACCCACCTCGAAGTACTAGGTCCTTCTAAAACCAATTCTTTGGCATGCTTTCCTTCAGAATGCAAATGGGTGGATAAAATTCCACGGCCTTTTTCTTCACTCCTACTCAATACAACAGCTCCTGCTCCATCCCCAAAAATCACAGAAACACCTCTGCCTCGGGTTGTTTTGTCCAATCCTCCCGAATGGTATTCAGAACCAATCACCAAAATATTTTTATACATCCCGGTTTTTATAAATTGATCGGCAACAGACATCGCATATACAAAACCAGAGCACTGATTCCGCACGTCTAAAGCGCCTATGGTATCCATCCCTAACATCTCTTGTATTTCCACTCCTCCTCCAGGGAAATACATATCAGGGCTTAAGGTAGCAAAAACTATAAAATCAATATCAGATTTGTCTATACCCGCTCTTTCAATTGCGATACGTGCTGCTTTCGCTCCCATTACTGACGTAGAATCATCTGACCCTTTTTTGATCCATCGCCGTTCTTCGATACCTGTTCTTTCTTGAATCCAAGCATCATTGGTCTCCATTATTTTCGACAAATCATCATTGGTAACAATGTTATCAGGAACATAGAATCCCAGTCCTGTAATCCTTGAGCTATACATCTTTTAAATTTTTAGAGATTGCAATAGCTTAAAAGTAAGAAAAATCTTTGCAACCACACCTTTATAAAACAAAAAAAACGGCTGTACATGAAACAGCCGTTTTGTGTAAAATAAATTGAACTTCTTTTAATGCCCTATAGCATATTGAATACCCGCAGTAAAAGCAAAGGTGTTTTTCATTTGAAGCCCTGTTACTTTTTGATAAATAGGAAGCCCTGCTTCTATTTCCAAACGAAGGCCATTCAAAACACCCTCAAAAATTCCGTAGTTTACACCTAGCAACAAATCCAATTGCTTTCTACCTGAATTTGCAGCATCAAAAATAGGAGCCATATAAGGTGACATGAAAGTATTGTCTTTACCATCAATACTTTCTAAGTTTTGAAAGTCCAAACGCAAAGAACTACTCACTGTTTTAGAAAACGCATAAGCGGTCCAAAAAGTTGCATTGAATTTGTTTCCCAAGGTGTACCCTTCACTATTTTCATTCAATCGATACAAATAACTGGCTTGTGCTCCAAAAGAAGAAGACTGGTATTGCTTTAAATACGTGGTTCCTGCTTGGACATCCCAAGTACCACTGCCCAGTTGCATATTGTAACCCAAACGAATGTCACCATCAGGATTATTCATACGAGACATGGGTGTCACCCCTCTTTCGTTCAAACTCCCCGTAGGAATTGATAAACCAAAATTCAAATGCATACTGCGTCTGTTTTTATTGAACAGCTGATACAAACCACCAATTTTGGCATCTCCCAAACCTTCTGAACTTGTATCAAAATATACACCTGCCATCATGGGCATAGATCCATTTAACAGCTCCATATCATTTTGAAAAATATTGGTCATTACCAACAAAGTCAACTTATCTGACGGAGCGTACATGGCACCAATCATGTGCATTTTCATCTTCATATTCTGCGGAGCTACCATATATGGTTCTCCATAAATATCTGAATTTGAAATGTCATCAGCTCCTTTCAAGTTCCCATCCATATTCATAGACATGTATCGGTAAGAAAACATCCATTCTCCTTTATTGTGAACATGATCTCCCATCACTCCAATCGGTGCATGACCATCTGCTCGGGAGGAGGTCCATTTGATATCGTTTGTGTTCACTTGGTTCTCAGATGTTGTTTGTTGCTCCTCTTTCAATCCCTGAGCTTGGTTTTGTTGTAGCAAGGTAAACATTGCCAATACTGCTAATTTTATTGTAAGTTTCATTTTTTATTAAATTTATTCTTAGAATTTTTGCCCATATCTCTTTCTATGCTTGCATTTCATGAAAGCTGCGCAAATCATTTGAAAAACTTCTTTGCCTGAAGTTTTGATACATTAAAAATGTAAAAATTATACTACTAAGAATAAGGGAGGTTTGAAAACAGCATTCTGCACAGTTTTAGGTTTCCCTTCGAAAGACCACCAAACATTGCTCGTTTTGAATCCTAATATCTGGAGATACTTCCGCTCTTTTGGAACCAAAGAAACGGGGTATTTAGAAATGTCTATGACAGGAACTTTTTCTGTATTATTTTGCTCCTTATTTGTAGGTTGCGCATATTTTTCAAGCTGTTTTTTAAGATGGCATTTTCCTTGACAACTCGTCTCAGGCACTGCTCTATTCTCACACAAAACATTCACAATATACTCGTAGTTCCCATAATATTCCAAAACAGGCAAAATAGGACGCATCATTGCAACAAGGTACAGCAAATAAAAAAAGAAAGCAGTCCTTTGTTTTTTCATAAAATTTGAATTCGATATAAAAATAACACTCTCATCTCAACTAAAAAATTTTTAATACAGCAACCCCAAACCAAACAAGATTGCAAACAAAAAGGTACTCAACGCCAATTTTTTTAATTCTGGATCCAAGTTCTTTGCTTCTTTATTTTTCAAGACAGTTACAAAATGTTTTCCTACCGGAAGAAAGGCAATTAGAAATATATATTGAAATGGTGATTGGTACTGGGTCTGAACAAAAGACAATGCACAAACCAAAGAAAACAACAAGAGAAGACAATGGTATTTTTTGGCTGCTTGAACTCCAATTTTGACCACCAATGTATTTTTATTGGATGTGCTGTCTGATGCTCTGTCTCGCATATTGTTTAAATTCAAAACTGCTGCACTTAAAAAACCGATGGAACAGGCGGGCAAAAAAGCAAAAGAATTCCATTGTTGCGTGTATAAAAATTCACTGCCAACAACACTCAGTAAACCAAAGAACAAGAAAACAGAAACATCTCCTAAACCACTATAGCCATAGGCATTTTTACCCATGGTATATTTTACAGCTGCAACAATACTCGCAATCCCCAATATAAAAAAGAGTACGGAATATCCTAAATTCTCAATTCCAAAAGAAACAAAAATTAGCGCAAGTGCCATGAAAAGAGTCAGGATAATGGTAGCATAAATCCCTTTTAACATCTGCGAAGGACTGATGGCACCACTTTGCAGCGCACGCGCAGGACCTATCCTTTGTTCATTGTCTGTTCCTTTGACGCCGTCACCATAATCGTTTGCAAAATTTGAAAGCACTTGAAATCCTATTGTGGTTCCTACAGCGAACACAAAAATCAGCCCGTTGAATTTACTTTGACTGGCAGCCAAGAAACTTCCCATTACAATTCCAGACAGAGACAAAGGCAAAGTTCTCAATCGTGCTGCTTGTATCCAATGTTTCATTTTATTCCATTTAACTGATCACGCCAGACCCTAACAAATCATCTTGTTGGTACCAGGCTACAAATTGTCCTTCGGTAATCGCGGACTGGGTGTTTTCAAAAGCGACATACATCCCTTTGTCTACCTTGTAAAGGGTTGCTTTTTCCAAAACCTGACGGTATCGAATTCTTGCATCAACCTCTAAAGTCGTCCCAGTTGCCATCGCCAAATCTTCTCATATCCAGTGTAATTCTTCATTGGCAACAAACAGAACATTGCGATACAAACCCGGGTGGTTCTTACCTTCGCCCACATAAATAATATTTTCCTTGACATCTGTTTCAATGACAAACAAAGGTTCTACTGTTCCACCGACGGCCAATCCTTTTCGTTGCCCTTTTGTAAAATAATGAGCTCCTTGATGTTTTCCAACCACTTCTCCTTCTTCACGATTGTACTTAAATTTAGTTGCATAGAATGCCAATTCCTCTTCTTTTGACAGGAATTCAGGAACTTCTATGTGATAGCCATTGAATTTGTTAGAAATAGACACAATGACTCCTTCTTTCGGTTGCAATTTTTGTTGCAAGAATTCTGGCAAACGAACTTTTCCTATGAAGCATAATCCTTGGGAATCTTTTTTATCCGCTGTAATCAGATCTTGTGCTTTGGCAATTTCTCTCACCTCTGGCTTGGTCAATTCTCCAATGGGAAATAGCGCCTTTGACAACTGCTCTTGTGATAACTGACATAAAAAATAGGATTGGTCTTTGTTAGAGTCTTTTCCGGACAAAAGCTGAAAAACATTTTCTTTTTTGAGGGTTCCTTTTCTGCAATAATGCCCTGTTGCCACATAATCGGCACCGAGATCCAACGCTATTTTTAAAAAAACATCAAATTTTATTTCTCTGTTACATAGAACATCGGGGTTTGGAGTTCTTCCCATCTCATATTCCCGAAACATGTAATCCACAATACGGTCCTTATATTCTGCACTCAAATCTACTACTTGGAAAGGAATTCCTAATTTTTCGGCAACTATCATTGCATCATTGCTGTCTTCTAACCAAGGACAATCATTAGAAATTGTTACAGAGTCATCGTGCCAATTTTTCATAAAAAGCCCGATCACTTCATAGCCTTCTTTTTTTAAGAGATAAGCAGCCACACTACTATCTACTCCTCCAGAAAGCCCCACAACAACACGTTTCATTTTAGCATGTATTTAAGTCTGCAAAGATAGAGAAATGTATTGTATTTCTTTGCACGAAGATATAGGAATCCGTTGGGTAAAACCTCTGATTTTTTTTACAATCTAAGCAATGTCGGATTTGAAAGTTTATAGCCTTGTAGTGTTTGAAATCAATTCCTATTTTTTGAATCCATACAAAT
>Ga0233438_10005601_pt1 | contig 10487 bp, 11 predicted proteins | sample SI_123_September_FD_182720 | JGI IMG/M metagenome (GOLD analysis project Ga0233438, IMG submission 182720) | Seawater microbial communities from Saanich Inlet, British Columbia, Canada - SI_123_September2016_10_MG | ecosystem: Environmental > Aquatic > Marine > Inlet | place: Canada: British... | reverse complement strand
TTTCCGATATGATTAGACAGCCATCCGTTTTTTGTTTTCTCAACATTTTTATAAAAAATAAAATCTCTAATTGTCAATGAAAGTCCAAAGCCACCAAAGAAAACAAATAATAGATATGTCGAATTTCTTTCAATCAATCCGTAAACGCCAAATAAAATCATAAGTATTGATAGTGCTAACATACTTCCAGATATGATTTTATCAATCGATTTTGCAAATTTCTTGTTTTTTGATTTAAAAGTCAAAATCTGATTTCCAGAAATAACTAAATAAATAGTAAATAACCCAATTAGAAAAAGAAATATGTTTTCGTGATTGGGTAGCCAAGAAATTGGCATTGATATTAGAGAGCTTATAATCATTCCAATAGAAAATAATTTTCCCATTTTCTTATGTGGTTTACTTCCTTTTTTTACAATAATACTTCCAAGTCCAGTTATTAATCCAAGTCCACCAAAAAATGCGTGAATGTAAATAAAAATCTTAATCGTTTCTTCCATCAGTTTTAATTAGTTTGTGTTTAACGATTCAAAATTCAGATATTAAATTCATTCAGTTTACTTTTATTTACTGAATTGTTGCTTTTCAACGATGAATTGTTCAAATTGTTGCCAACGTGTTTGTATATGGTTTGTTGCGTGGTTTAGCACTAAACTTTATAAGTACTAAACCAAACTGAAAATCCTCGCGGATTTTCAGAAGTAGGCGAGAACAAACAATGTACTTATATCCATTGTTGGCAACTGGTTTTTTTAGTTAGTATTATAAAAGATTAATCTGGTCTTTCAGGAATATAAACAACATCAACTTCTACATTATCTCCATATTTTACTATGATAGAACATAAAACAGAAACACTTTCACCATTGTGGGTAGCAGGTTTCATTACAGGCATTTTTCTAAGCACTCTTAAGGTTTCTGCCTGAACGGTTACTTCTGAATCTCTCACTTTCATGCCAGTTAAATTTCCGTTTTCGTTGATTATAAAAAATGCTTCTGCCAGTTTTGGTTCTGAAAGATTTAAATCTTTAGATACACTCAAGTTAAACTCTCGCATAATAAATGTCGATACTTTAGTATTAAAACATTCTCTTGTTTCTTCTATTAAGAGTTCTTCACAACCATTATACACTGGAGTATTTTCTACATCTTTTAATAGCATACTATTGTCAGTAGTATAAGTTGCTAAACCGTCATCATGTGACACAATGCTACATAAACTTAATAAAGCCTGTTCCTCTTTTTCTGTCATATTTCCTTGTGCCATCACTTGTTGTTGAACAGCATTTATTTTCGTTATTAAATTACTTTCTGTGTTTTTTAACGAGTTGGATTCTTCCTTACAAGAGGAAGCAAATAACAAAGAGCCAAATATTAAAATTAGAATTTTCATTTTGCAATATTGTTTGTAACGGTTGGTATAAGCAGGCGTTTTAATGCAGTTTAGGTTTTGTTATGTGTTTTTTACTTTTAATTAATATAATGATGCTATGCAAAGATAATAAGCCCAATAGGAGTAATAAAACAGGTTCGTTAATATTCTCATAATAAATAAAATAGAGGGAGAACATAGTAAAATTAAGCAACCAAAAGACAATACCCCACTTTTTATTTTCAGAAATGCCTCCATTGGCAATGGTGCCAATGAATAAAATACAAAACAAGACTATTTTGTTATTCACTTGCCAAGTGTTTTCAATAGAAATGTAATATAATAATAACCCAAAAAGTAATACTCCTCCAGATGCTATTAAATATTCAGGGACTTTATAAAAGATTTTATTTTTAGAAACTTTGACAGAATTAAAACCAAAATAACTCAAGAAGGGCAAATTGTTTGCCAAAAGGATATCATAATTTTTAACATAATCTTTGACTCCACAAATAACCGGAACAGAAATTATTTCTTGCTGGAAGGTCCCAAAAATTTTATCCCAAATCACTAATGTGCCACCGAAATTACGATCTATATATTCAGGGTTTATACCATGATGGACTCGATGGAGTGAAGGTGAAATCATTATTTTTTCGAGCCAACCACTATTTTTTACAATACCATTATGGTTATAAAACTGTATCACGTAATGAATGCTAGATGTAGCTATAAAAACTTCCACTGGAACTCCTGTCATTGCCAAACCAATGAAAAAAGGGAAAGAAGTCAAGGATGAATACCATGAGTTTCGAATACCTAAGGACAAGTTAAAATGTTCACCTTCGTGATGAACCACATGTATGGCCCACAAAAAATGAAATTTGTGATGGAACCTGTGAAGCCAATAAAAACAAAAATCCCAAGTAAAAAAAGCGAAAATCCAAATTAATGGGTAAGACCAACCTTCCAAAAGAGGAAAGCCCCATTGAATGGAAACAAAATGAAAAGCAGAAATTTCCATCCCCCTAAGAACCCACATCAATATATGTCCCGAGTTTAAATTGAAAACAACCTCTCGCCAAAAGATTTTCTTTTTCATCTTAAAATGAAATATGGCCAATTCTATTAAGACCATCAACAAAAGAAGGCCGTTTGCATATACTAAACTCATAATTTTGAATATTTAAAAAGTAAGCCACCTATAGTCATTCCAGCTGCTGTTCCAAGAAGAAAACAAGTGTCACCTTCCTTGAGGGTTTTATTTTCTATGCTTGATACCAAAGCAATAGGAATGGATGCCGCTATACAATTACCGTGATTTTCCAATTGGTCAACAATATTTGTCGAGTTATTTTTATTAAGACCAATTAACATTCGTATTCCCAATTTGCTAGCCTGATGTGGCACGATCAAATTAACATCTTGTAGAGATACAGTTAGGGATTTAAAAAATTGAGACAGATATTTAGGAAGAGTAGTTTTTACATTTTTGAGTAATTTCTTTCCTTGCATCTTAAAAGAATACATTGCCGGATCATATGGCGTATTTTTAGAGTGATTTATATTCCCCCCCCCTTCGATAATTGTATATTTTGCAGCTTCTGAATAGGTTTTTGATTTATACTGAATCAAACCACTTTTTTGATTCGTTCTAGAGATAATTACTGCTGCTGCACCATCACCAAAAAGGCTATATGTTTCCGAATTATTTGGATTAAGCCCGTTCGAACTACTTTCTGAACTTACAATAGCTATATTTTGATAATCTCCAGAAGATAATAATAACGAAGCATAATCCAAGGCGGAAATGAAGCTTGTGCAAACCGTGTTTATATCGATACATGGAAAATCAAGATCGAGAGCCTCTTCAAATGCATTTTTGATTAAAGAAGACCTGTTAGGAATTATATAATCAAAAGTAGCAGAAGCGCCTATCAAACAATCTATGTCTTTAATGCTAATATTGGCATCCTTTAAAGCACTGTTTAAGGCCTGTTTTGCCATAAAAGTATTAGACTCTTCTTTAGCGACATGACGAGATTTTACACCAATCCGTTTAAAGATATACCCTTTGGGCAAGCTTAATTCACTTTCAATTTCACTGCTAGGAATAACAGTTTTAGGTAAATACTTACCAGCCCCTTTGATGCTAAATGCTCTTAGAATATTCATTTTTGATTCTTGTAAATTTGTTTAGTTGGTCTAGCTTCTTATTTGCTTTAACAAAGTCAATGTTTGCAATATCGAATTCAGATAATAATTTTTCTATTTCGAATTTAACACTTTTAAATATCTCAGGCAATTCAGAGGTTTTCTCAACATCTAAATACAGACTTATAATTTGTTTGTCGATTAGTGTAACTGAATAATTTAAAATTTGATCAGATGCAAGAATAACAGCTCTTCTAATAAAATCAGGATAAATGATAATTTCGTTCCCGTTTTTTAAAAAACGAAAGATATCGTCAGATCGTCCTTCAATTTTACTTATAACTGTAGATTTACTACCACAGCTACAAACAGGACCTTCGTGTAAAATATCATTGAGTTCGTATCTTACAATCGGTTGCGAAGACCTTAAGTAATCAGTGATTATAGGATGAAATCTAGTCTTGTTAGAGTCTAGATATTTTTTTTTAATTTCAAGAAAATCTTCATTAAGATGTAATTGTCCCTTTTTACACGTATAACCTAAAAAGCCTTCTGTACATTGGTAGACTTGATTTATTGGACAATTGAAGATAGATTTTAAAAATTCTTTGTGATCATCTTCCAACACTTCTGCTACAGAAATTATTTTATTGAAAGTTGGTTTTATGTCTGCTAATTGATAGCTTTTTGCAATTGCTAATAATACAGATGGTTGACCAATCAAAATATCTGCTTTTATATCCATTAGTTTTTTTATGTGCTCCTCTATAGGCGTTTTAAGATCAAAAAATGTAAATGATAATAATCCTGATTTTACAGCTTGGTACAAATTATTATTGGCCCTTAAGAAAAATGCCACTTTCCTTTTTTTTAGCGAAAACCCTATCACTCGATCTAAAATAGCACCTACCCAAATAGCCTTTTCTATTTTGCTTGTTAGAAAAACACCTCTGTTTCCACTAGTGCCAGATGAAAGACCTATACTAATGTTCTTAATAGAAGGGCTAAAATCTCTTGTTTTTTCACTTTCAAAAGCCAATTTCAGAGCTTCTTCTTTTTTAATTCCTACTGTATTTATTGAATCAAAGAACTCCATGAATAATTTCTTTTTCATTGTTGGGAATTTTTGATTGTTTTTTAATAAATCAGAGTAATATGGTGAAGAAGAGAGGGTTTTAATCCAGTTTTTTCTCATTGATTTACTGATTTTGTTGGATCTAAAAACCCGTGAAAATCTAAGCTTAATGAAATAAAGTAATATCGATAATTTTGAAATTTTCATTTGCTGTATGTTAGTTCTTTCAGTGTTTCCTCACAATGGCATGGAATAATTTGGATTTCAGGATGAGCTTTGTGATAGTTATGCACTTTGTTTAGACTCGTCTTAAAATTGCTCCAAGAATCAAAAAACAGACGAACTATAGGGTTGGGAAAATGTAAGTCTATGTAGTTTTGTTTTAACCATGCTGCATCCGATATAAGGAATGTTTTTTTATCTGTATTTAACAATGCTCCAATTTGTCCTTTAGCATGACCCTCCAGCTGACAAATTAAAATGGATTCATCCTTGAAAAGGTCAATAATTTTTCCAAGATAATCTACTCCTTTGGTGGCATCATCAAAGGAGAGAAATTTTGTTCTTGATTCAAAATCCTCAGGCATTAGACTAGGTATAAACCCTCTTTTCAAAGCAGAAATCCCTTTTCTATTTTTCACGTCTTGATAAGCAACATCAGAACAAATGAATTCTGCATTAGGGAAGTCGCGTAAACCAGCTATATGATCTGCGTGGAAATGGGAAATGATGATAAACTTAATGTCACTTGGGTGTATACCTTTTTTTTTCAATATATTTTTCGCTTCGTCTTTTTCATCAATAAAAACTTTGGTAATTTTTGCATAAATTTTGAAAGGATAGTTTTTTGTGGCTTCATAAAACCTATTCGCATAACCGGAGTCAAATAAAATATGGCCAAAAACGGGATGTTCAATATGAGCATAAGTAGCATAAAACTTAATAGTTTTGCTTGATGATTTTCTTAGTGCATGAGAACGATTAGCCTCACAATATCCTGCCGATAATAAATTAAATTTCACTTTAGTCATTATTATTTTCCTTATACCATTTCACAAATTCATCCATTGCTTGAGCGGTAGTTTGTTTTGGATGATAATTCAACTTTTCCTTAGCTTTTTGTATGTCAAAAGTAAAAGACTTTGCCAGTACACCCACAGAATACCGAGTAAGTATAGGCTCTTTTCCATTTAACAATCGGGACTTGTATTCCATAATGACTGCTACCATATAAAGAACAGGGTAAGGTATTTTTTTCTTAATTGCAGGAAGTTCAATATCTTTTAGGATTGAGTTTATTGAATTCCAAAGATTAACAGGTTCACCATTAGAAATATTATAAGCCTCATTGTAGTTTGGGGTGAAAATAGAAAGTCGCACAGCTTCCACCATATTTGAGACAGGTGTCAAATCGACTTCATTATTCCCTGATCCCATTATTTTTAGCTTTCCTTCCAAGTAGGATCTAATTAAACGAGGCATGATAACAGTATCTCCTCTTCCAATAAGAGCTCTTGGACGAAGAATTACATAAGGAAGGTTAGACTCGCTTAGCATTCGTTCAGCTATCCATTTTGTTTTAGCATAATTATTAACCATTCTCTTTGGTAATGGTGTGTTTTCTTGAGTATTTAAAGAGTCCTTGAAATTAAAATAGATACTAGGGCTTGAAATGTAAATAAATCGTTTGACAGAATTGTTTATACTCTCCTGGATGAGATTTTTTTGAGTTGTAATGTTTGAATCGAAAAATGATTTATACGAACCCCATGGAGATGATAAGCTTGCACAGTTTATCACAATATCTATACCTTTTCCGAACAGTTTTTTAGTAAAATCCCTATCTTTTAAATCTCCTAAAATGTATTCCACATTTGGACTAGTTACCTTGTTAATTTCAGATAATTTTCGCCCTGTTGCAATGATGTGATTAATTTTGTTTTCATCAACTAGATGCTCTACTATGCGAGATCCCAAAAAACCAGTAGCTCCTGTTATTAGTACATTCATTTCATTTAGGTTATTTATTACATATAACGGTTTGGTTAACTGCGTTTTAAAGCAGTTTAGGTTTTGTTAGCAAATGTTTAATTTAAGATTTCTTTTACTCTTAGCTGCAAATCAGGTATTACCTTCAGTTTAAACCAATCATTTTTGGCTTGCCAAATATTATTTCTTGGTGAAGGGTGAGGTAAGACAAAATAATTTGGATAATACTCTTTATAGTGACGTACAGTTTCTGTAAGGTTTTTTTTAGTTTTTTCTTGGAGATAATAATCTTGAGCATATTTTCCCACCAATAAAATTAATTCCACTTCTTTCATTTGTGTTATGAGTGAATTATGCCAAAGTGGGGCACATTCTTTTCTTGGAGCTAAATCTCCTGATTTTCCTTTTCCAGGATAACAAAACCCCATAGGAACTAAAGCAACTTTTTGAGGGTCATAAAAAGTCGTTTTGTTAACATCCATCCATTTTCTTAAATTTTCTCCACTCTTATCATCCCATGGGATACCACTTTCATGAACCACAGTTCCTGGTGCTTGTCCAATAATAATTATCTTGCTTTTAATACTTGCGGATAAAACGGGTCGGGGACCAAGTTCTAAATGAGGAACGCAAACGGTACATCTTGATATTTCCTGTAATAACTCCTTCACAAGTGATCTTTATATTTGCTAACGTTGTTGTGTGTGGTTAGTTGCTTGGTTAAGCGAGTAATTTAGGAAATAAATCACAGATAGAACATTCCGCAGGAATGTTCGTTAGTCGGAAGTGACCAAGCAATTAATTATACACGGTGTTGGCAACAGGCTTTTCTTTTATCTTTTCGGGTGTTTTTTTTCCATTTAGAAATTTTCCAATAAAAGTATTCCTCACTAAATAATGATAAGTCGCAAAACAAATTAAAGTGGTTAAGGAAAGTACAATTATAAATTTAACTAAAGCTGGAAGTGGAAATTCCCAAATAAATGCTGGAATGATTGCGGTTAATGGTAAGTGAATTAAATAAACCCAATATGAAGAATCAGAAATGTAGCGCATTCTTTTCGAGTGTTTACTGCCATATCGAATAAATAATCCAGTTATTCCAAAAATGAATAACCAAACTATTATCGAATTGAATGAAATCAAAATTGCAGAATTCGAATTTGGTTTTAAATCCATTCCAGAATATTGAATTAGTAAGCCTTGAGTAATTATTAAAAAAACTGCAAAGGCTACGAATTGCCAATCATATTTCATAAAACTATTCAATAGACCTTTTGATTTAAATAGTATCCAGCCTACTATATAAAAGAAAAAGTAAAATACAAATGTATTTAAGTTAGGTATGAAAGAAGTTGAGGCATTCACCATTGAAGTTTCCAAATAGGTCAATATTAAAAATGTGAAACTTGAAAAGAATGCTATACGTGTAATTGACCTTTTAATTACCCAATTAAAGATGTTAGTTATTTTGTTGCTTATATTTTTTGTTTTTTTTAATAACAAACCAAGTAAAGACGTAATTAAAGTTACATATATCAGATAATATAAAAACCACAAATGAGAAGTTCCTTTAGGTGTAAAAACAAAGATGGTTGAAAATAATTGTGGAGAATTTACGAATGGATTTTCTTGATTTTCAAAGACAGCAATAGTATAACTGAAAGAAAAATATATTATTGGTGATAGTATAAATAGAAAAACAATAAAAGGAAAAACTATTCTCGATATCCGATTTTTGAACATTTGTATAACACCTCTCTCATAAAATAACATAGAGCCAAAAAAGCCTGCAACAAGAAAGAAAATAGGCATTCTGAATGAGTGAATTAAAAGCACAATAAAGTCAGTCAAAATATAATTAGATTCAGGGTCTTTTATTACCCAAGCATTTCCGTGATTTGTCACGTTGTAGGTTAACGAAGAATGTAAAACTAATCCCAAAAGCATCATTATCGCACGCAAAGAATCCAATGAGTGTATTCGTTCAGTTTTATTCTTTATTTGTTTCAATTATTAATTATATTTCTATGTTTGGTTGAAAGTTCTGACGTTTTTTCAGCATGTTGCCAACGTTTAGTATAAGAGCAGTAGCGCATTAAGTGCTCTTTCCTTTTAGATAGCAAGATACTTAATTTAATGCAAAAACGGTTTGAGTATATACCCAAACCGCTATTGCTTTTATACATTGTTGTAAGTAGTTTTTAATTTAGTTCTTTCAATAACGTATTGGCTGCAAGTTTACCCAATTCATTAGATGCTAAAGGGCTTGCACCTGTGATTAGTTTTCTGTCAACACAAACGGTTTTATCAGATTCTGTGTTAACAATAATAGCACCCAAGTTTTTCAACCTTTCGCTAACACCTAGTATCATATGTCCTGGCAAATAACCAATTAATGGGGTCATTTCATCAATAGCATCAGGGAACACAGCCATCTTGTATCCATCGTAAAGAAATTTTTGATTATCGAGTGTAGTAGATAATAAAGCACCTGGTCCATGGCAAAGAGTAATTGTGAATAAATCATTTTGATGAGCCCAATTCAATACTTTTCCAACGTTTCTATCATCTGGAATACCAATCATTGCTCCGTGTCCACCAGGTATAAATACAGCAGCATAAGAACTATCATTCGCAAATGAATTAGTGATAAATTCAGTTAACTTTTTAGGATGCTCAAAACTCGACTTATACTCGTTATAAATCGCTTTTACTTGCTCGTCTTGTTCAGGGAAAGCCCACATTTCAAAAACAACAGGTTTGCCGGTAGGCGTAGCTATTTCAAAATCAAATCCTGCATTTTTAAGGTGTAACATTGGCACAAGGGCTTCTACTGGATGATTACCTGTAGAAAAGGATTTGCCATTTTTCATCTCCAAGTTTTTTTGCTCTGTAAAAATCACCAAAACCTTAGATTTATCGCCCTGGTATTTTGTGTACTTGATTTCCTCAAAATCTGTTTTAGATACTGTACCTAAAATTAGTGCTAAACTTGAAGGACTATAAGAACCATCCTCCTCTAAATTTGGTCTACTAGAAAAGTATAAGGTTATAAAAGCAAGTACAGTAACACCTAGTAAAGTAAGTAGTATTTTTTTTATCATGGTTTTTATTTTAAAACAAAAGTAGAAGATACGTTTGAGGTAAAAATAAACCTATGGTAAGAAATTTATTTTTTTGCTTTTTGAACTCTTATACGGCTCAAGCTTTGTTGAGTTATACCTAAATAAGAGGCTATGTGATAATTGGGAACGTGTTGTTCAATATTAGGGTATTGTTCAAGAAATAGATTATACCTTTCTAATGCTGTTAATTGCAATTGGTTTAGGATTCTTTTATGCAAACTAACCACATGCCGTTCTAAGTTTTTTCTTTGGAAGGGTTCAAATTCTGGAAATTGAAGGTAGATCTCATTTAATTTTTGAGCATTAAATTCAATAACAGAAGAATCAGAGATGCATTCCACTGTAAGTGAAGCTGGCTTATTACCGTAGATTGCTATAAAGTCACTAATCCACCAATCTCTGATGGCAAACTGCAGAGTATGCTCCTTGCCTTCTTTGTCAACGCAAAACGAACGAAGACTACCTTGAGTAACAAAGAAGGTCTTGTTTACAGTTTGACCCTCTCGAATTAAAATTTCTCCTTTAGACACGGTTTTTTCTGTAGAAATAGAATATATATACTCCTCAGCTTGCGCAGAAAGGGATATTGAATTTTTTATTTTGTGTATTAGGTTTTGCAATGGTTATTTTCTAATTACGTAAAACGGTTTTGTATATGGTTTGTTGCGTGTTTTAATTAACTAATTTAGTAAATAATTACGGACCAAGAAAGTCTGCGAGGACTTTCGTAAGTACGCAAGAAGCCAGCAATAAATTATATACGGTGTTG
>Ga0233438_10005599_pt1 | contig 10488 bp, 7 predicted proteins | sample SI_123_September_FD_182720 | JGI IMG/M metagenome (GOLD analysis project Ga0233438, IMG submission 182720) | Seawater microbial communities from Saanich Inlet, British Columbia, Canada - SI_123_September2016_10_MG | ecosystem: Environmental > Aquatic > Marine > Inlet | place: Canada: British... | reverse complement strand
CCGAGTGGTGTTAATTCTATCGGCGATTTTGTCGAAGGCTTTTTTAAAGAGCACGCTGAAGTCTCGGCTTACACTGCTATTGGCCAAACTTATACGTATGCACAAATCGATAGTGCATCAGCTAGCTTTGCTAGTTATTGTTTAAATGAAATGCAATTGTCACCTGGTGATCGCATTGCTATTCAATTACCCAATGTGTTGCAAAACCCGATAGCCGTTTATGGTGCGTTTCGTGCGGGTCTCGTCGTGGTAAATACCAACCCACTGTACACCCCTCGAGAAATGAAACATCAATTCAATGACTCGGGTGCAAAGGCATTGGTCATCTTAGCTGACTTTTTACCTAAGTATGATGAAATTGCCGCAGATGTGGGCATTGAGAGGGTCATTATTACCTCTGCAACAGAATTATTGATGCCGAATACCGCGCCAACTCATGATACCCATGCGAATTTTACCACTGTGCTTGAGCAAGGCGCAGCTCAACCTTTACCTGCTCGTCCAGCTATCGATATACATGATGTTGCTGCGCTACAATATACCGGTGGTACCACCGGCGTATCCAAAGGGGCAGCCTTAACTCATAGCAATATCATTTCTAACTGCGTGCAAACCATCATTCGTCTAGGTGATAATTTTGAATCACAAGCAGAAGTCGTGGTTTGTCCCTTGCCGCTGTATCATATTTATGCGTTTACTGTATGTATGTTGGCGTTTGCCTCTCGCGGTGCGCATGTATTATTGATCCCTAATCCGCGTGACCCGGATGCATTTATCGCTGCAATCAAACCACATCAATTCTCTACTTTCGCGGGTATCAATACCTTGTTTGTCGGGCTTTCGTCTCACCCTGATTTCAAAACTTGTGATTTTTCTAAACTCAAATTGACCATTTCTGGTGGTACGGCACTTACCACTGGCGCTGTCGATGCATGGAAAGGCGTCACCGGCTGTGATATTACGGAAGGTTATGGCTTATCAGAAACCGCGCCAGTTGCTGCATTTAATCAAGCAGGCAATGAACAATATGGCACCGTTGGACTGCCAGTAGATGGTACTGATATCGCTATTCTTGCTGAAGATGGTTCACATCAACCTGATGGGGAAGCCGGTGAAATCGCAGTACGTGGGCCACAAGTTATGGCCGGTTATTGGCAACGCCCTGAGGCGACAGCCGAAGTGATGACCGCCGATGGCTATTTTAAAACCGGTGATGTGGGCGTGATTTTACCCAACGGTTGTATCCAAATTGTCGATCGCTTGAAAGATATGATCATCGTGTCAGGATTTAATGTCTATCCCAACGAAATTGAAGATGTGTTGACACAACACCCTGCGATTCTAGAGGCTGCAGTGATTGGTAAACCCGATGATCATTCTGGTGAACGCGTCTGTGCCTATGTCTCATTAAACTCAGAAATAGATACGGCTGACATTGAAGCACATTGTCGTAAATTATTAACCGCATATAAGGTACCAAAAGAGATACACGTGATGGACGAGTTACCTAAATCAAGTGTAGGTAAGTTGCTGAGACGGATGTTGCGAGATTAAGCTTACGCTCAAAACATGACATGATTTGAACGCCCCACACTGATTTGCAATGGGGCGTTTTCATAAGTACTAGAGTTTATTTATTAACTAACGGGAACCACATGCTTACGCTAAAACCTGTTCGCTTATCCCCTTGTGTGAGATTTTGCGCATGAATCACCCCACCGTGATAATCAACCGCCGCTTTGGTAATCGCCAAACCTAAACCCGTGCTTAAATCGTCTGTCTGTTTGGCACGATAGAAAGGTTCAAATAATTGTGATAATTGTGCTTCAGGCACACCTTCACCATCATCTTCAATAACAATCGATATACCATCATGTCCATGCTTAGTGATCATATTAAAACGGACACTGACGCAGGTATGACTATGGCGCAATGCATTACGTAACACATTGTCGAGCGCACTTTGCCATAAAGGCACATGGACCTGTAATGTCATTTCAGGGATCTCATTCACCTGCACAGTTTTATGTAAATTCAGTGCTTCAAATTGCGCATCATCAATCACAGCCGAGACCAGGTCATTTAATAATACCGACTCTCGAAGCAACGCCTTATCCGCATCAGCCTTGGCTAAATGTAACAGTTGACCGATTAGCTGATCAATTTGCTGGATTTCTTTTTCAATACGAGCGGTATGTTGTGTTTGTTTAGCTGGCTCTGAGGCATTTTCTAATAATGCCACAGCGAGCTGTAGACGCGTTAATGGTGAGCGTAATTCATGAGACACATTCGATAATAATTGCTTTTGAGCTGACACAACTTCTTCCACTCGCTGTGCCATATGATTAAAGTCACGCGCTAATTGCCCTATCTCGTCGCGACGCTCTGCTAAAGCATCAATCCGTGTCGATAATTCCCCCTGTGCAACTGCATTAGTCGCTTGACGCAATTGCGCTATAGGGCGGGTTAGACTCCACACCAAACCAAAACAAAATAATGCACTGAGACATAATGCTACAACAATGATCACTGGCGCAATTGTCTGCGGGTCGTCGATTTCACTACGTGGTAATAAGCGCCCAACAAAGATTTTATAGGTGTCATCATTTTGAGTCACTGTAAAAGGTCCGACAAACTCACTGTTACGCAACCGAACACTCCATATGTGGGATTCATGTTGTAAGGTCTTAAACGTGCGCCAATCACGAATCAATGGACGAGGGAAACTTAAACGAGGTTCACGCTGCTCATCAGCAAAAGCAATCACTAACATACGACCTCTGCCATTGCGATTAATGGCTTGTTGAATAGCTAGACCTTGATTCAAGCGCCGCTCAATACGTTGTACTACGGTTTTAGCCTGCGCCAACTCGTTTGTATCAACTGCAGCTAATTGCACATCCACCTGCAACATTCGGGTTAACAGAAACCCACTGCCTAACATGACTAACGTCGCTAACCAAAACCAAATGAATACTTTCGAGAACAAGCGCTGACGAGGATCCAAACGGGCTAACCGGCTCATGCTTGAACCTCTTCAATTTGACATAAATAACCAACACCTCGCATGGTTTTGATCACGTCAGTCACCCCATGTAATGCAAGTTTTTTACGAATGTTACTCACATGCATATCTAAGCTTCGATCAAAGGCGCTCAACCGGCGATGCAAAATAGCTTGGCTTAATGTGTCTTTAGTAATCACTTTTCCCGCATTGAGCATTAAGTAATGCAACATGTGTAATTCAGTCGCAGTAAGCGCCACATTCTGTTGATTGATGGACGCCTGTAAGCGTTGAATGTCGATAACAATATTATGCAAGGATAATAGGTGCGGCTTTTCAGGCGCTGAAGCAGAAGTAAACTGAGGTGATTGATCCACATAGCGACGAGTTAATGCTTTAATCCTGGCCACAAGTTCTCGCTGATTAAATGGTTTTGGCAAGTAATCATCCGCGCCCAACTCTAACCCTAAAATCCGGTCAAAATCATCGCCTTTTGCCGTTAACATAATCACTGGAATAGATGAGAACTGACGGATTTGACGCAGCACTTCAAAACCATCAAGCTCTGGCATCATGACGTCAAGCAACAACACATCATAATGATGACTTCTTAACACTTCGATCCCTGCTATCGGGTCATTTTCTACAGACACATCTAGGCTATGCTCAGACAAATATTCTTTGAGCATATCGGTCAACGCAATATCATCGTCTATCATCAACAATTTATGCATAGGGGAGCTTTCCTTTCCTTCTGTCTGTATATTTTTCTGTAGAATGACTATAGCGTGTTTTGCATCGTCTGCGATATTGAATTATATTGATTTTTAAGCGCTTAGCATCTGTTTGGCTCCATCTTTACAAAAGCTTTACACTCCCTTGGCATTTCTTTGCATTGGGGTTGCTATGATTTAGTTGTCAATGATTGTTAACCTAAACAAGGACATTATTATGTCAAATATTACCCCTATATCGACTATAAAATCGCGCTTCTCATTAAAACACCTTTCTGCTTTGTTGATTGCAGTGCCGTTACTCACGACATTAACGGTATCATCAGCACTCGCTAAAGGCCCTCATGGCGGGTCATCACATGATCCAGTCCGAGCGATGTTTAAAGGGTTAGATTTAACCGAGGCTCAAAAAGAACAGCTCCATACGATCCGTAAACAGGCACAAAATAATCGGGTCTTATATCGCGGTGAACGCGAAGAAGGCCAAGCGTTAATGGAACAAGCTAACAAACTAGCAGCTTGGGATGAAGCCCAGATGCGCAGCTTAATTGAAAGTAAGATTGCGAATCGCCAAGTAAGCAAATTGGCACAGGCAGAAACGAAACATGCGATGTTTTCGGTGTTGACCGAAGCACAACAAGCTCAGTTAGCTGAAAAACGAGCACTGAAACGAGCGAATAAAACACCTGGGGTCCGTGCTGCTAAACAACTTAAGCGCTTACTTAACATGGCGAAACGGGTAGAGGCTACTGACACGCAAATCGATGAATTAAAGACACTTCATACTCAACACCTCACCGCAATGAGTGCGTTAAAAGCATCTGCGATGGCTCATAAGGAGGCTGAGCGGGAATTGATTCATGCCGATGAATTTGATGTTGCTCAGTGGTATGAATTGCAGGCTAATTTTAAAGATACAGCAGTGAATATCGGTCTACAAAAAGCACAGCATCGTTATGCTATGAATCAAGTGTTTAATGATGAACAACAAGCACAACTGCAAGTAATGAAACAAAAAATGCAGAAGAAAATGAAACGTAAAATGAAACCAAAAACCAAAAAAGAACAGGCTCGTAATCAAGCTGGTTAATTCCATAAAAATCAAAATCGTTGACCGAGTCCACTGACGAGGTCAACGTCTTGTAAAACGCAAAACCACAACCACTGTTTACAGCGCAACAAAGATTATTTTGTCGTTAATTTACTTAAAATAGATATCAAGGTAAAATTGAATCTCAATTCATGTTTTGTGATAGTGCAGTGATCAAATTACAAATTGCCTTGTTCTTCTTACTTTTTAGCTCAGTGATACAAGCTGATACTCTAGTCATTTTAGAACGGTCAGGGACGCTCACCTTTACTCATTCTTTGGCACAAGAACTGCAAAAAAAGCAACTTCCCGAACACGTGCATGTTGGGTATGTTGATACTATTTATTCAACATTAAAACCGGATACAAAGAGCACATCCATAGAATTGTATAAATCAGCTATCTTATCATCCGCAGGTATCGACGAGTTCACACCTATTGATAAGGTCATCAGTCAAGGCTCTGCATCGGCTCGGTTTCTAGAAGATCACCCAGAACTATTCAGCCAAGCTGAGCGTTTCTTTACACATATAGCATGGCAGCCTACCACTGGTACTTTAATACCCTCTGATGTGAATGTTATCGAGAATATTCGTCACCTCACCACTCTCTTCCCTCAAAGAACGCATTTATTATTGATAGGTAACATTGGCACAGACACAGGCGATTTAATTAAACTCAACATTGATGTAACAGACTCGTTTCCATCGATTGCTCGTGTGAATGACCTCGACTATCAGAGCTTTTTTGAAGAAATCAATGAGTTGACTGTCAATACCCAGGACATGGTCGCACTAATAACTAACCCGCCAGTAGTCCAATCTGAACTAGCCACGTTGAATTGGTTAAAAGCACAATCGATTCCGATTCTCTTCTTATTTGCAAATCATTTAGATTTAGAAGTGTATAAAACGGTTGGGGGGTTAGTTGTCGATCCTATTAAAATTGCTGACATCATCGCCACACTTGCAAACAATGACCCTGTCTCGCCACAACAACATAACGTCACCACTGCGCTTTACCATGCTGATGCGATTGAAAAATATAACCTCGAACCTGATACCTATAGTACACAATACCAAATTATTGGCGAACATTATTACACGAAACTAGACGCTCAAATTTTTACCCTAAGCGCGCTGGTTATACTTATCTTTATCTTATTGTTATATATAAAAAGCCGCTTTGAATACATCAAATTGCTTAGTGAAAAAACGACGATCGCAGAAAAAGCTAATCAGGCAAAAGATATTCTTCTTGCCAATATTTCTCATGAACTAAGAACTCCTCTAAACGCAATTAATCTTGCTTTTTATTCGCTTGGTCAACATCAAAAAGACGAAGATAGCCCACTCATAAAAGCCGGTCAAAAATCTACAGCTCACCTGAAATCTATTGTAGATAATGTGTTGGATTATCACCAAACGTCAATTAATGCCATGCAAGTTAATCTAGAATGGAGTAATAAAGACAATCTACTAGATGCGATAAAATTACACCAGCATGCTGCACAGGCCAAAGCCTTACATTTCAATATTATAGGATATAATGAGTTACCTTCATGGCTGTATACTGATGAAAAATTGTTCATACAAATACTGCATAACATCCTATCTAATGCGCTAAAGTTTACCGAAAATGGCGCGATTACCATGACATTTACTCATACCCCCGAGCAGTTAAGTATGGCTATCGCAGATACCGGTATTGGCATGTCAGAATCTACAATAGCTGATATTTTTGAACCATTTAAACAAGCTGACTTGTCTATTCGTAAAAAGTATCAAGGTACAGGTCTTGGAATGGCTTTATGTGACAATTTAATCACATTACTGAAAGGTCGCCTTGATATTCAATCTACCTTGGGAAAAGGGACAACGTTCACTGTGACAGTTCCCATCAAATTTCAAGATAGTATGGCTGAGGAAACACCGACAACGATAGCTTCAACACGCACATTACTAGATTTAGAACTATTGATTGTAGAAGACGAGCCGATTAATCGAGAGCTCATGAGCTATGCTATCGCTGACCAAGTGACTCATGTGAACGCGGTTGAATCGGCTAAAGCCGCGCTTGAATTTATCGCGGAACATAAAGTGGATGTGGTGTTAACTGATATACAAATGCCTGATATGGACGGAACAGAATTGTTTTATTTGTTGCGTAAACAGTTGCCAGACTTACCCATCATTGCAATAACGGGTAATGTACTTCCTCACGAACAACAACTGTATGCAGAAATGGGATTTAATGCCGTTCTTGGAAAACCCTTTAATATGGCTGAGCTTATGGATATTTTAGAACAACATTTCTATCCTCAAAACAGGTAAACAGAAAAGATTAGCTAAAACTAATACTGCCAACCTTGGGACCACTTGTTAGGATCTTTGAGTTCAGTCCAATCAATAGAGTATGCATTGCTGGAGATCACCGCCTCAATCACGCAGGATTCCACATCCCCTTCCTCATCAAACGTCACTTTTGAAACCAAAAAGTGCTTTTCTTTATTTACAGGTTTTACTGCTGTCCACTTACTATGGTGTAATTTTTTAGGATTGAATTTATTAGTCATAATGTTGCCAATCGTTTCGCCCAGTTGTTCTGATGCTCTTGTTCACACATTTCTTCTGTGTCATAAACCACTATTTTTACATTAGGTTTAAGTGAAACATCTAAGGTGGTTAATTCACGACGCACCCGTATATTTAAGAGGTTGTATTGTTCTGATTCAAGAAAAGTGGTGAGCTCTTCCAAGGTCTCAAAAACACATATGACTTTTAAACTTTGCGGAAACTGAGCATAATTAACAGTATGCGTCAGCCAAGCAAATCCATCGATATCTTTAAGTGAAGTTTCACATACATCTGTCAATACACGCCGAATGTGGTTATCCATTTTTTTATCTGTTTTTTTCATGGCTCAACCCCTTTCAACGATGCTTCAAGTTAACTATTGTCTTCAATATCCGCATTTATATGACAATCGCTTAATCTATTTGATGGGCCGCCAATATAAATGCCAACTCTTCGGCTTTATCCAATAATCGACCATAACGACCTGAATTAGCATAATGACCAGCACTCATGTTCATACGCATGATTAATAAATTATCATCGGTTTTAGTATGGCGCATTTTCGCCGTCCATTTAGCCGGCTCCCAATAAGTCACTCGAGGATCGTTAAGCCCACCGGTTACCATCATCGGGGGATATTCCCGTGCTTCAATTTGGTCATATGGGGAGTACGACAAAAGACGCTCAAATGCCACTTTATCTGTTATCGGATTACCCCATTCGCTCCACTCTGGCGGTGTTAATGGTAAACTTGCATCGAGCATAGTATTTAAAACATCTACAAAGGGTACTGCCAATAACACGGAACGCCACAAGTTAGGCGTCATAGTGACCACCGCCCCCATCATCTTCCCACCGGCAGAGCCGCCCATGATAGAAATGTTACCTGCTGACGTGTATCGTTGGTCTACTAGGAAATTCGCCACATCCACAAAATCATTAAATGCGTTTTGACGTTTATCCATCTTGCCATCTAAATACCACTGATAGCCCATTTCATCTCCACCTCGCGTGTGGGCAATGGCATAGGCAAAACCTCGATCGAGCATACTTAAACGAGTAATGGAAAAGTTCGGTGACATACTCACTCCATAAGCACCGTAAGCATAAAGTAATACAGGGGCTTTTCCATCTGGTTTAAAGTCTTTGTGATGTACAATCGATACTGGTATTAGAGCACCATCTTGAGCCGGTGCCATTAGACGAGTCGTAATGTACTCGTCTGGATTATATCCTGAAGGAATGCGTTGCTGTTTACGAATGGTGTGTTGTTTGGTTTGTATATTTACATCTATGATTGATGCTGGTGTCACCATCGATTCATACTTTACGCGCACGATATCAGAGATAAATTCAGGGTTTACATCTAAACGGACATCATAAATAGTCTCTGTAAACTCAATATCCGACATCTCAGAATTATCATATGGCTGAATCGCTAATGCCTCCACAGCATTGCGCGTCAGATGAAGCACAACCCCAAAATTAAACGTCTGCAGCGATTTTAAATATTGGGTATCGCTTCCCGCAATTACGGTTTCCCAGTTTATATATTCGGGACTCGCTGATGCCACTTTGGCTAAGCGATTATTCACATGCTGGTCATTGGTTAATATATAGAAATGGTCATTGGCATGGTCAATTTGTGCATTAATTGCCTGGTCGCGCATGACGATAGGTTGTAACGCTTGAGTCACGTCATTTACTGGTACCGTAAATGCTTCTGTAATATCGTTATTGCCGGTATAAATCACCAAAAATCGCTCGTCCGACGTTAAGGAAAAATCTAACGAAAATTCTTCGTCATCCTCACTCAATAAGACGGTGTCCTTACCACTTAGAATATCGTAGTAATGAATAGCTTTGGTCGCCCAGCGCTGTTCATGCAACTGAGCATAGACAATGCCTTTACCGTCATTGACATATAATACATCTTCACGAATATTGGTTAACACGTTAGGTTGTACTTTCCCTGTCTTTAAGTCCTTGATGGAAGCGACATATCGTTCACTACCATCAGTATCAATGGTGTACACAATGTGCTGATTATCGGGTGATATATCGTAATCACCTAAGACGAAATAATCTTCACCTTTGGCTAGTGAGGGTAAATCTAAATAGACTTGTTCACCTCCACTAACTATCTCTTTACGGATCAAGGTTTTATAGTCAGCACCTTCACTATATTCATATCGGTACTCAAAACCATTTTTGACAAAAGGTACAGACACATCCGTCGCATCCATTCGTCCTTTAAACTCTTCAAACAAGGTATTCACCAGCGCTCTTCTTGGTTCAAGAAACGCTTGATAATACTCATTCTCAGCCACTAAATAATCGAGCACAGGCTGATCGTCAATCACAGGATAGCCTTGGTCTTTTAGCCAATGATACGGATCGTCTCGACTGATTCCATGAAGCGTATCAATATGATCAATCCGCTTTGCGATTGGGGCAACTTGCTCAATTTGGGGAATGCGTTTAAATGGAGCATTATATTGCGTATTATCATAAAGGCGCTGCACCTGTGTTCCAACTTCAACCTCACTGTTTACGTCTGTAATTGACTCTGTTGATTGTGGCGAACATCCACTCATAAAAACTCCTATTAGACAGGTAAGACCCAGTAAGCTACGTGTAGGTAATGATGGTAAACAAATAAAATGGTGAAGTGACATGCGCCGTCCCCCTGATCAAGATTCATTTAATAATAAGGTAAAAACAAAAAAGCGCAATGATATGAAATCATCGCGCTTTTTTAATTCATGAATGTGATTGACAAAACCACATATTAAGCTAGATCTTATTCTTCGTTTAGAATTTCTTCGAGGTCTTCTAAATCGATATGTCTAACATCTTTACCATTCACTAAGTAGATTAAGTACTCATTAATATTAACTAAATGGTCGCCAATTCTTTCTAACGCGCGAGCACTCCAGCTAATCGATAATCCACTCTTGATTGTTTTGGGCTTGTCTTTCATACGGCTAACGAGGAAGTTAAGAAATTCCTCATACTCATCGTTAACAGCCTGGTCTTGTTTTATCACCTCTAGCGCTTGATCAACGTTTAACGTTTCAATCA
>Ga0233438_10005596_pt1 | contig 10490 bp, 15 predicted proteins | sample SI_123_September_FD_182720 | JGI IMG/M metagenome (GOLD analysis project Ga0233438, IMG submission 182720) | Seawater microbial communities from Saanich Inlet, British Columbia, Canada - SI_123_September2016_10_MG | ecosystem: Environmental > Aquatic > Marine > Inlet | place: Canada: British... | reverse complement strand
ATGGCCGACCAAATGAAACGCGTTCATGACCACATGAACGGCAACAAGAGCATCCATGATGACACCTTCTACTACAGTGACGATGATTCGGAACTTGATAGTGATTATGACTCAGACAGTGACTTCGAACCCAATCTCGATCGAACACGTCTCTCTGATATTGCAAGTCTCAGAGACAAGCTTCTGGATGTTGTGAAGAAGATGCACGAGGAGTATAAGGTTCTCATGAAGTGCGAAAAGGAAGTGAGGCGTACTTGGACCCCAATCAATCGTATGACTGCGTTTCGAAAGAGCCAGGCTATCAAGCAGTGGTGTGAAAAGAACGTCAGTTGGGCTCCCGGTGGTCAGGCCGGGGAACTGGTTGGTCATATATCCACCGCCGCTGCGTACCACTCCTGGACCTGGAAAAACCTGGTGGAAAACGGTCTTCGAGCAATTGTGTCGGAAATTGGAACCGAGAGGGAGAAGGTCCCAAATTTCGTCTACTATGATGAACTTTCACTCAAAACACTCCAAAAGCTTCCCGCCTTTGAGAAGAAGATTTATGATGACTACAAGGAAGAATGTCAAAGGAAAATGACCGAGTACTTCAACAACGCTAAGTTAAAGGTGGTTGAGTCGAAGGCAAAGATGACCGGGTTTGAGATGCTTTGTGTGGATACGGAGAGGGAGTTGGAGCAACTTGATGCTCCTGTCTATGGTCGCGATTACTGGGAATCCGCAGTAAATGAGTTTTGGGTGGGTGAGAATGGACGAATGGTGGACAACGGGTTTGAGGCGCGGGTCGAACGGCGCCGTTAAAGAAAATTAGCACCTAAGTTTGTAAGAATATTTGTAAATTTCATCTAAAAACATGGCTACTCAACAAGATATTTTACGCACGATGATGACACAGCTGGACGAGGCTTCGGATAAAATCCCCGAAGGTCTCTACCTCCAGTTCTGTGATCATCTCAAGAATCTCCACACTTGCCAACCCACCTCAGTTGCTCTTCAGCGATCTTCGGGTCAACGTCGCTGTGGTCGCTGCCACCAAGTGGGTCATGATAGGCGTAGCTGCCCCTACTATGAGGGTGACAGGCGCGCACTTGATTCGGCATACCAGAATGGGCAAACACCAACCGAAGCTGGTATCGAGAGAAAAGCTGTTTTTCGTTCAAACTACGCGTACTGGAGTTGCACTGATGGGGGTAGAATCCACTTTGAGGTTGATCTACCAGAAGCCGAGTTCCCTCGGCAGGGCGGACGCGACACCTGCACATACGCGAATCTTGGTTCTAGACTTGAAATTCGTGTGGCGGGGAAGTATAAGACGTATATTGGGCTGCCGGCGAAGATGATTGACATCGGAGAAACCAATTGGAACCCACAAACACATTGTCTCAAGATCGCCTTACAAATTGCGGGTGTGAAAAAATAGCAATATAATATAGTAATGAATGTACTTCAAAATGTAATGCAACTCATTAAGTAGGTTTGAATAAAAAATATAAGTAAATATCATATGAATAATCCTGTACCTGTAAAACTTCTACCGGCGGGTGCAAATCGCAATCAGCTCATGAAAGTGATTGGTGAAAAGACTCTTAATTTCAGTCGTAACGATTACATAGAGCGTACCGCGGGAAACAAGACTGGTGGAGGGGGACGAGAACGAGCCCGAACCCTTCTCGCTATTGAGAACGCTTCTGAAATTGCCAAGAAATATCTTCACGCCCCGGGTATGTTTGAGCAGATCATGACAGATGCTATTGGAACTCGTGGATATATGTCTTACCAAATTAAGGAGACCACTAATAATCTCAATACAACGAGAAAAAAGTACCCCCACGACGGTGAGGACTTCATTTTACTTACTCATAAGTTTAAGAATAGGACAGGTCATACCGGTCTCCTTCATGTAGAACACCAAAATGGAAAAGTGACTGTATATGATTCTATGTATGGAATGGGTTCAAGATTTTTATCAGTGGCGTTGAATCAGTTTGGGTCCAAGATGGAGTGGAGTACGCCTAGGGTACGATCTATTTTTGGATGTAAAGCAAAGGTAACTGCGGGATCCGAAAAGGTACAAGTACAACCTTCAGGTGGTTTTGTAAACAATAGCTACAGTAAATTTACGAATGACCCGACAAATTTTGGAAGCCTAATTCGCAATAAGCTCGGTGAAAAGGTTGCAAAGGGGGCATTCAAACTTTCTCAATACGATGAACTTTCTCAACACCATTTCTGTTACATGGAGGCTCTTTATGCTATGGTGTTAGCGATCAACCGGGACTCCAGGCAGGCGTTCGCGAAAAACCCCGGTCCTAATGATCCTCGTAAACGTATCTCTTTCATTAAGAAGTTCATTTGGGGTATAATTCATAAATATACACCAAAAAGTGAACGCAACACTGCCGAGTGGAAGTATTTTTCAAAAACTTTCCCGTACATTATGACCACCACTTCGAAAACAGGAAAGACGCTTAGATTGTTCAAGGGAACAATGCAACTTCCCGATAATGACGGATTGTTTGGCGTTAGGACGACGGCTATGAGCTGGAAGGGATACGATAAAATTGATGGGTCGTGGTCTATTAAGGACGTACTAAACTGGGTACATACTGGGAGGTCACCAAATGTTAACCGTAACGCAAACTCCAATTCTAACTCAAACAATAACAATAACACACGATCGTTCCGCCGCCCCACTAAAAATAACATGAACTCCAACAACTCAAACTCAAACTCAAACAACAACAACAACAACCGTAAGAGCAACTCCAACAACAACAATCGTAAAAATAAAACCTAAGTCATCAGAAATCTTTGTAATTTTCAACCAACAAACAACAAACAACAAACAACAATGAACTTTGAAATCCAAGCTCTCGGCGGCAAGCTCATCGGATCCCGTTCCGCTATGAAAACTTTGGATCGTCTCACGACCCTGCTCCCCAACGCTAAAATCAACTTTGAGGTCCTCCCTCCCCCTGAGACCAAGAAGGCTGAGTTTGGCAGTATGCCCAACTTTCGCGATCCGGTCCCTGAGACTGACTCTGATGAGGATGATGATGACATCATGCATGACCCCGACATCCAAGAGATGGTCGAAAACGGAGAACACACCTGTCACATGTTTGACGCTCATTGCCAAGCATGTGAAGATGACGAGGAGGACGAGGAGGACGAGGACGATATCACCCTCGCGGATCTTAAGGAACAGCTCGAGGATAACATGACCCTCGCGGAGATTCAAAAGGAGCTCGTTAAGGTGGAAGCCGCAAAGAAGAGGCTCGAGACCATCCGTCTCAAGAAAGAAAAAAAAGAAGAGGAAGAGCTCCACTTCGAATCCGAGGCCGAGTACCTGCGCTGGGATGCCTTGAGGCCGTTCGGAAAGGCCGATTTCGAGTTGGGCGGCGTTGACCACGTGCCTAATTTTTAGAAAAAGCGCCTAAGTGAATGTAATAAATACATGAAGTATCAAAAAAGTAAACGGCACATACAAGGTCGTCGATTCGTGTTCAATTTGAACAAAGATGAACACTCAAATGGTTGTGTGCCACAAAATCATGCAAATCTTGGACGACAACGCTCAACAAGTTCCGGAAGGCTTCTATTTGGAGGTGTGCGACCAATTAAAACACTTACACGTGGCGGCCGAACGATACGAGCCAGATGAAAGAGAGTTGGGGTTGAACGAGGCTGAACGGATGTTGAACAGGAAAGCGGAAAAGTTAAAAGAAGATCGGGAGCATCTCAACGAGTGCGTCTTAAACTACAACAAAACGGCGACTGCATATTTGGAAAAGGTGAAAAAGTACAATAAGGCGGCGGCGTCGGTCAAGCGGGTGCGTGCGTGGCAATTGGCTCGCGAAGCGCGTCTAGATGATCGCGAGGATAACATCACCCTCGCCCAGCTTCAGAGGCAGCTCTTAGAGTAGATTACCTAGAACCAAGAAGAACTTTCTTGTTTCCCCCAGTGGTGTTCTAGTTCTATTTCTTGTCCCTCAATTTCTTTGTAGTGTCTATTTTGAAATACAGGATATTCGTTTAACTTTAATAATCTAGAGTCGTCTCGCCTAATTCCATTCATCCACGAAGTCATGATGTAACTTCCACCCATTATACGAATTGGTTTCATAATCGCATCCATTGGGTCATCCACTGGTGGTAAAAAGAATCTCTGTACTATGTACATTTCATTCTTTTCACGATCAACTTGGAAGTTAGCTCCCCTGAAACCACATATAAGTGATTTTATGAATGAAGGCTTGGGAACGTGTTTTATTTCAATTTTGATGTGGTATTTGCTTCTATTGTAAACTTTTATGGTTTTACTAGGTAAACAACTTGGATCAATTAAAAGACCTGGTTCTTCGTTGTATCTCTTATCAGCGTTTTCAAGAGATATCGCGTTGAATGTCGGGGGGGCTTTTGGCATTCTTATTTTACGCACATGTTTTAATCCTCACCGAGTAGGTCAATTTCCTTCTCGTATGTGTGTGAGATTAGAACCGATTTTAGATCTCTTGAGAATGTTCTATATTTCTTTGGTAACTCACCCCAAAGACGTTCGTTAGAAACAAATGCATCAACAGCTCCGTCTCGCAGTAAGGGTTCGAGAAGTAACCAATTTGGTTCGGTGTATTTAATTCGGATACATCCTCTCGCAAACTTCCGAGCGTATATATACCACGCACCAATACTTCTGTATATATGTATAGGTCGTTTACGTTGTTCTAGACAAACTCGTAGTGAAGGAACGATAAATGTATGAAACTTCGTGAAACCATCCATACAAATTCGTTCTAAATGATCGTTATTATATGCCGCGGATAACCGTTCTTCTATTGTTTCAACGTACTCATCTATGTCAAAGGGGAGATCCATTTCAATTGAGGGAACAATCTCTTCACTTTGAAGTAGTTTAAAATGTTTCAGATGTGCTTTGTCACTCATAACTTCGTCAAATGTACTGTATCCTGACAGAACTCCTAGGTAGGCTAGAGAGGTGTGCCCACCATTGAGGATTCGGATTTTGGTTTCTTCATACGGTTCAAGATCTTTTGTTATAGTAACCCCAACTTTAGTTAGATCTGGGAATTCTGCTGCAAAATCATCTTCTATGACCCATTGGGTAAATTCTTCGGTTTGTATGGCTGTTTTTCCATAACTCGGAAAAAGTTCCTCAATTTCAAAACGTAAGGGGTCGTGTGCGCGTGGAGTAATTCTATCAACCATACACGATGGAAATGAAACATTTTCTCTCACCCAATCAGCGAGTTCATTCTGATTAGTCTGGTACAAATACGCTAAGAACTGTGCTTCAAGAGCGCGTCCATTTTGACGAATGTTGTCACAACACATAATGGTGATTGGTGAGTTTCTGTTTCTGAGACCACATGCAAGGTATTCAAACAGGGGAGACCCAGGTGCATAGCCACTTTCTGTAACAGTGATTGTTACAAGTTTTACACTTGATAAGACGAGCATATGTTTTGCTACTGTCCTGTTCTTGGTCCAATCTATGTAATCTAGGTGTGACCTAACTAGACGATAAGAGGATGGAGTTTTTACAATGTAATCATCAATTTCCCGAAAGCCTTCATTTCGGAGATTGACGGCTACGATCCCCCAACGGAGATCACCAGTTTTCTCCATGTAATCGTCTACATAAACGGCTTGGTGTGCTCTGTGGAAAGCTCCGTATCCAATGTGTACAATACCAGTTTGACAATCACTCTTATCGTAAGAGGTTTTGTACATTCTGTCATTACAGAAGAATTTTTTAAGTGACTTAGACAAAAAGATTTACGAATATATAAGTATGGATGAACTATTAGAAGTTATGCAACTAATTGACAAGAATTCAGATAAACTATCAGAAGGAGATTATTTAGACATATGTAACCGTTTAAAAAAGGCGTACAGTAAGCGTGCTGACCCAGAATTTTTCTTTGACTATGATAATTTCACTATACCAGCATTAGGACCTACTCGGGAAGTTTATGATTACTTCCGTAATTATTACATGGATCAAGGAATTGGATTGGATTCTGATTATATAACTGGTCAAATTGATTATTTACGTAAAGAATTGGAAGGTACCCACACTCTAAAAAGAAGGACTAAGTACATTCAGGAGACAAGTGTTAGACATTATTGCTTGTCCAACAATCTAGATCCCGGAGATTACATTAATTATACTATACGTAACGATGAGGGAGTAGAACGGAGTAGTACTTGGGATGATACACTTGAGCGTTTACATCTTACAAGCGAAGATGTTATGAGTATGGCTAAGACGTATATGCAGATAGAAAATTCATTTAGGGATCAGTATCGTAACGCAATTGAGAGAAAATTAGATAAATTGGAGGAAGCCGACGATAAACTAGATGAATTGTAGAGCTTAAAACCTAAGTGTGAATTATAAAATAAGAAAATTAACTTTTTACATCATGGATAATCTTAAAAGTATTATGCAAAGTCTTGATGACATTTCCAGTATGATCCCTGAGGGTACGTACTTGGAAATGGCTGATAATTTAAAAAAGGTCCACGAGAATCTACCTAAAAACGAGGACCCCCCTACTATTGACAGGCGAAATATTCCGGTTAACGTTCCCTTTCAGGTTGTTCAACCGGGTATGGCAGTCTATCGTCTCACCAATTACGACGAAAGTACTGACGAAGAATACGAACCGAGTGCTGGTTCGGGTGTTGAGAGGTTATTGACTAGTTTGGAAATTGAGACTCGTGAGTACCGTCAAAATGAGAGTATTATTAAACGTTTGATGGACGACGTTAAAATTGCTGATAGGAGTTTGAGAGCTTTAAAACCTATCGGAAACATTACTAAAAAGATCAGGGAAGATGCTATAATGGAATTCTGTGATGGTGATCGGGAATGTGTTGGTGGTGGTGATTGGACATTTGACAATCTTAATGCCAACACAATATGGGGTTCAGAAGATGAAAGAAAGGAGTGTACTAGTAAGAGATACGAGAGAACACTTTACAATAATTACAGAATGAGACAAAACAATCGCATCAGCAGGTTGACTCATGATGCGAGGGAGTTGAAGAGGGATTTAGAGGATGATATTATGGAATATAGGGATCGTCAGTCATATTTATCATATAATATGATGCACGGACAATAAACTTACAGCTTGTATGTTTGTTCACACCACCACCGGTTCCCCCCAGTATACTCAAATCCAACGTGTATGAGTACACCAGTAAAGAATAGTCTCCAGAAAACATCTAACCTGTTAATATTTTTTAATGCATAAAAGATTGTTACGGTCATCAATCCTATGATGATAGATTCCAGTGCGACGTTACAAATTGGGCGGTTCATTTAATATAATCCACGAAAAAAAAATATTGTCAAGTACTATAATAACAATGAAGAACGATACCCAGAAGATGATCATGTTCATCGCCCTCGGTGCTGCTATCGCTACTCTCGTATTCTACTTTTCAGGCCAGCTTAAGTTCGTTGAGATGCTTGAGGGTGAGTCTGACTCCGATTCCGATGACGAGGGTGAGGAGGGTATGGATGGTGAACCCCTCCCCATGGGTGAGTCTGACTCCGAGTCCGAGTCCGATGATGAGGCGTAAATATAAAATATAACAACATATCATATCCACATTTTTATCAACCCCCCCCCTTTTGATAAAAATATAGACCTATTATAAATGCAGCCTTACGCTACAGCATCGGATCCCAGTCCTTTAAATGGTAACAGGCCTAATGTCAATGGGAACAATTCATTTTTTACCGAGTACCGAACTCAAATATTATACAGTATCGGTTTCGTCATTTTCGTTGTTTTTGTTGCGGTGTCTACCAGGGGAAAGTACAGTTGGTATGATCATGGTAAGGTTGGGACCAAGAAGAAGTCTAAGAAGGACAAGAAGAAGTCACGTTCTGTCTGGAAGAAGGCGGCTGCCACTCTCGAGAAAAAACCTAAGAAGGGTAAGAAGGACTCTAAAGTTAAACCGATAGGAAAATGCCCAGCCGGGTGTGTACCAGCTGGTATGGAGAAGAAAAAGGGTTCCAAGCTCAGTAAAACCTCTTTTGACCCAGCTCTCACTAACAAAAAACCAAAGGTTGAGGGAACCCGTCAATAAAATGTGGGTATAGTATATATCATGGAGCCATACGCCACAGCAGCGCAACCAGGCCCCCTTAATGGAAATAGACCAGCGGTCGGAGGGGGTATCAGTGGATTTGTTTCTCAGTACAAATCCCAGATTTTCTGGGGTACAGTCATATTAGTTTACACTGCCGTCATTTGGAATGTTAGTTCTTCTATGAAGTCGTGTAAGAAGAAGAAGTAAAACGAATACCTAAGTCGGAGGTATCAACGGTGAAAATATATCAAAAAAACAACCAAATTGTAAATGTCCGAAATTACTATATCTGACAACACTCTTACCGAGATTCTGAGTACTCTTCAGAATCTCCGTAAAGAGATCGCCTCCCTCAAAGGAGAAGATAAGACCAAGGTTATCTGTGAAGGTGTAACTGGCAAGGGTATCCCATGCCGTAACAAGGCCTGTCCCGGAACCAAGTTTTGTAAGATGCATGCTGAAGGGAAGCAGACAACTGAAAAAAAAGAAAAAAAGAAGCGGGTGAAGAAAGAAGCTAAGCCCAAGAAAATCCAACCCGAACACAATCATGTGATTGGTGAAATTCCAACTGAACCATGCCCTCTTTGTCTTACACACGGTGATGTACTAGATCCAGATCTCACAAATAATGAGTTTGAGGGTGAGGACATCACTGAGCGTTTACGTGCGATTTTGGCTGAGGAGGCGGAATCAGAATTGCCTGTAGAGGGTGTAAACTGAAAATCCGAAAACAGACCCCACAACATATTGTAATGTGTTGCTAATACCTAACCATTCATTGACCGCATCCTTTTGTTTTTCATCATTTAAACTTTCCCTGAATACAGATACATTACGAATAAGATTTCGTAAAATAGAAAAAGCTAAGAAGAGAGTGGCCATACTGAGAAGTATAAACGCGGTATTATAGACGAAGTCCCCCTTTCCACGATAAAATCTAGACACACCAAGTAAACCTAACGATATAGATGTGTATAATCCTACATTACGCAGGGATGTTTGATAAAACATAAGAGTGTCTTTAAATGTGAGTTCCATATATTATCAACTGAGATTATTTTCATTGTATGTAATATATGAATCTTAACAAAACTGCGAAACAGAACCTGATGTACATTGGTATCATCATTCTTGCGATTATGCTTTTACCCAAAATATCTATGATCTTTGAAGGTTATAAGAAGGAAACTAAGAAGGTACGCGATGAGCGTCACGATGTCGGTGTACTGGTTGATAAACAATTAATTGGTCCCTCACCCGTGAATAAGGGTAAGTAAAATTAAATTCCTAGTATACTATAAATGAATCTTAACAAAACTGCTAAATCTAATTTGATGTACATTGGTATTGTCATCGGCATAATTATGTTACTACCACTTTTTAACAGGGCGGTTGTATCTCTTTCGGGTGGTGAGAAATACAAGAGTAAGAAGGAGAAGCGTAAGGCTGAAATTAAGAAGGAAGTGGGTGATGCCAAGGCTGAAGCGGCTGGAGCCATGTTTGCAGAAATGCTGGGTATAAAAAAGGGCAAGTAAATTATTGGATGAGTCACTTAGCGTAGCACACCTTACTTTTCAGTGAGTTAGGTGGTGGTATACATTGAGATTTGGGGGAGTTGGGATGAGATGCCGAGAAGTTCCGAGAAGTTGGTAAGGTTTGGGTGTCGCTACGCTCCAGGTATGGCCGGCCATGTGTATACAGGTTATGGATACTTCCTAGCAGAATACAAATATTTATACCAAGTTTATTTTCAGAAAATGTTTTATAAAAGATTAAGATGTTTTTTAGAACTCATTCATAATGTTACACAGATGACACCAGATGATACAAGTTCTAAAAAATGTTTTCAAAGATCCAAAAAGATTCAAAGTCGCTACACTCCAAGTATGGCTGAGGAGTTATGGGATCTTCAAGATATGTTTAAGGTTATGGGTCTACCTAGATATATGTTCAGGTTATGGGTCACCCTAGGTATGTCTAAAAAATCATGGTATTTCCGAGAAGTGTGGTACAGTAGGGGTCGCTTCGCTCCAAGTATGGCCGCGAATCGTGGTAAAATAGATCTAAATTGTAATAAGTTAGGGGTCGCTGCGCTCCAAGTATGGCCGCGAATCTAAAGAATTAGCGCACAAAAAAGTAGACACAAACCTAACCAAATAGACGATACTACATATCAATAATACCCTACTTGATATAGGTCTAAAACACTCGTACATATCTAACCCTATATGAGTAATTGCCCTGGAAAATGCGGAAATTCCCAGGGCAATTATTTTCTTAGCTATATATTGAGAAGGAAGAAATAGCCCACAATTAATCCAAGAAATAGCCCGCAAAAAAACCAATATTTGGTCTGCTAC
>Ga0233438_10005595_pt1 | contig 10491 bp, 12 predicted proteins | sample SI_123_September_FD_182720 | JGI IMG/M metagenome (GOLD analysis project Ga0233438, IMG submission 182720) | Seawater microbial communities from Saanich Inlet, British Columbia, Canada - SI_123_September2016_10_MG | ecosystem: Environmental > Aquatic > Marine > Inlet | place: Canada: British... | reverse complement strand
CTGTCCAATGGATGAGTTTAGGTGACTATTTTGATTTTTAGGACAGAGTGTTACTGAAGAAGAAGGGTAAAATTTGAAGAAAAAATGGTGGCCCGACCCTGACTTGATTTTGCTTCTTATCTTACTGTTTTTTAAATATATTCTATTTTGATGTGTGCTGCTGTGTTACTTAGTGTGTTACTAAAATCATAAGTCACTTATCTATGCAAACTTTTATGTGAATTTAGAGTGGTAATAATTTCTTTGTCCAATATACATTGTAGATAAAATGATCTAAATATTCACTAGTTAACATGTCAAATTAACTCCTATAATACTTACCACTAACTTATCCGCTTACAATAGAATAAAATATTTTGATGAAAGAACTGACAATATGCAACTATGTGCGGAATACTTGGATCAATTAAAACTGCAGATATAGCTTATTATCTATGCTCCAATTATACTAAATCATAGCCGCATCAGAATGTTTACAAGGAAAATAGATGAGCAAAGAGCCCATTATAAACTTATTTGATCTAATACCTTTTAACGAAGCCATAACGAAGTTTGGAATTTCAAAGAATACTTTACTAAAAGAAGCATCATTAGATAAAATAAGTATTATTTATCCAGCTAAGCAGTTTCAGTCTTTGCTCCTTCAACTATGTCAACATATGAGACATGAAGTCGGTGATGGTACCTTCTACGATCCAGGTGGTGAATGGTATCCCATTTCCTATTACAATGAGACTCTTGATATTGTTTCGAAAGAGTTCGTAATCAATACTGGGGATTTATTAGAAATAGGTTCTACCTGTATAACTTTACTATACACCAATGAAAGATTTAGTTTACTTGACCTTGTCAATGAGCTATTAGAGCAGGATAAATCTATTTTAGATGGGCAAGAGACTGAGTATTCTGGCGGTCCTTTAATGTGGGTTCCTGATACTAGTATCAATGAAGTGATTGGCTTTGAAGACATATATGTAATCGAGAGTGAAGCTACATCTCTGCTACCTCAAGTACAAACTCCATCTACAGGGGAGATGTATAAACCTAAAGATTCTGCTCTTAAAGTCATAGGTCTATTAATGCATCACCTTGCCAAAAGTCCAAGATATGCTTCCGGCAAAAGTCCTAACAAAAGCCAGATTAAAAAGTTGTTATTGGAGCTAGCTGATGAGCTGGACATAGACGATTATGGACTAAATAAAGTTGATGAACGTCTTCTAGCTGAAGCATTGAAGTACCTAGAAACACAAAAGAATTAAATAAGGATTTTCCCCACCTGGGGAATTACCTTCCCCTACCTGTGAGGGAGGAAAGCCACAAAAAGTTTGAAATACACCTAAGCCGAATGTACGGCGAAACACAAAAAGGTGAATTTCAATGAACAACAAATTAATCAAATTACAAACGGTCATTTCTTTGACGTGTTTATCTCGCTCACATGTTTATGCATTAGCGCAGCAAAATAACTTCCCTAAACCAATCAAGCTATCTGAACGCTCAAGCGCTTGGGTTGAATCTGAAGTACTAGATTGGATTGATGCCCGCATCGTTGAACGTGATGAGAAGGCGGCGTAATGATTATGTACATCCCACAACAAGTAATGAAAACCGTTTACCCACATTTCACTGAGCAACAAAGTGAAATAGTAGCAGAACTGGTTGTCAACGGACGCATAACCACACAAACAGAATTATGTAAGCCCTACATCTGTGCACTGACTAAGAAAGAAATGTTTCCTGACAGCATCAGATTGTTAGAGAAAAATGAATTAATGACTGTAGCAACGCTACTAAGGAGCAAACATGTTGAAACATAAATATGACAGGCTTTGTGTTTCATGTACGAAAGCACTAAAAAATAAGCCCGTCCCAACTTACGAGAGCGGACTCATCAACTTTAGCAATTTGATTATAGCTCAGTTTCTCGTTAACCGTAACGTAAATTTAATCATTCAAGGATTTAAACCATGGAACTAAGCGAAGAACTATTTGTTAAAAAACCATTATTTAGTAAAAAACCACTATTTGGTAAAAAACCACTATTTAGTAAAGAGCCATTAACTGTAAAAAAACCAGTACCGGTTAAAAAACCGTCGGGGCGCTTAACGCTTCCCACCAAAGAAACACAAGAAAGAGCCCTGTTTATGTACTTGTTAGCCGCAGAAGGTGCATCGTTCTCGTACTTTGAACTAGAAATTGAAGGGTTTATTAACCCAAGCGCAATTGTGTATAGACTTAAGAAAAAAAATATCCCAATAAAATGCAAGCATGAAGCTAGTCATGTTATTAACGGTAATGTTGTTCACTCACATTATAGGTATTATTTACAAATAGAGGATTTATTCGGAGGGTTGTATGCATAAAGCCTTATTGAAGTCACCCCAACCTCAAAGTGAACAGTTAACATTAGCTGAACTTACTTTGATAACAGCACAATATCCAAAGGTGTTATCTAAGGAAATAAGCCTTGGTAACGATGGTGCAATGGTAAAAATTCCATCCGCGCATCTCTCCAAAGGAGAAGCGGTAGTCAAATCAATAACCGATTTGCGTGAGTTTGCCGATATGCTCCAAACACTGACACCTAATCAAGCTCTGTTGTATGGCATACCTAAGCATGGAATTAAGCGTGCCGCCATCATCACTACTAAGCAATATAACGCAGACCATAAACAGTCGAGTGTCATCACTCGCTCATCTAAACATTTTGAATGGTCCAGTGGACCCGGGGTTATGATGTTTGACTATGATCCTGACGATGAAACACTCACAAAGCAAGAAGTTCTTGAGCTATTGTATTTGGTTTGTCCTGAAGTTAAGGATATTGACCACCTGTGGTGGACATCCTCATCGTCAAACATATCCAACAATGATACAGGTAAGGTACTTTCGGAGGTGACTGGTCAACGAATTTATCTCATGGTAGAAGACGCAAGTGACATACCTAGAGCTGCCAAAGTCGTTGAGGAGCGGCTTTGGCTAGAAGGGCATGGTAAAATCAAAGTGTCATCCTCTGGTGCAATGCTAGAGCGTGTACCTTTTGATATGTGTGTATATCAAGCATCAAGGTTAGATTTTGCGGCTGGTGCATCTTGTGTTGCCCCTTTGCAACAGCAAAGAGGTCAACCGTTCCTCATATCAGGTCAGGCGCGACTGTTAAACACAAAAAAAGCATTGCCACAGAACACGCCAGAGATGACAGCTCAGGTGGACGCTTTGAAGATAGTCAAGAAGAGTGCTAGCAATGTCAAATCCGAGGAGAATTTTAAACAATACGCGTCTGCTTTGAAGAAAAAAATATCGATTCCTGACAACATGGACTTCCATGTGGAGGCAGAGATTAAAAGCGCTTTAGAGCAATGTGTGCTCCCACCGTTTTGGATCATTCATGTTTGGGATGATGTAAAATTTCATGAGGTGCGTGTTGAAGATGTTCTAAACGACAAGTTTAAATATCACGGGATGTTGTGCCTAGATCCAATAGAGCCCGATTATGACAACAAACGCATTGTGGCCCAGCTATTTATAAACCAAAGTTCGCCATGCATTTTTAGCTTTGCACGTGGTGAGCGAACATTTGAACTGAACAATGTACAGTACATGATGCAATTGAAAGGTAAATTGTACGATGCGGTGAACCAATCCTTGGAGTTGCTAGAGCGAAGAAAACAGATCTTCACTTTTGGTGGAACCATCGTTACACCAGTACAAAATAAGCTAGTGAATGCAGATCGCCCCAAAATGAAGCACATGCTAGGCTCAATGATTCAGTTCGTAAATGGCAAAGTAAAATGCGACCCTTCAAACGAACTCGTTGATGGGATCTGCAAAATTGGAGCTGAAAAACAGATAAACCCAGTTCAGGGTATTATTGACCATCCAATCATTTCACCAGGACTGAACATGCTTGAAAAGCAAGGTTACGATTGCAAGATGAAGCTCATTGCAGAGTTTGATCACCAACATTTTGATTTTACAGACAGACAACTGACAGATGAAGAGGTCATGATTCACTTGGAAAGAATTAGTGAGCCATTTAGTGGTTTCTCATTTGAAAGTGAATCAGATTTTACGGTTATGATGGCTGCTGTTTTCTCTGCTGTGGTGCGACAAGTATTACCGACTTGTCCGGTGTTTGGCTTTGATGCTCCAATGCAAGGAAGTGGTAAAACATTACTAGCTGAAACCATCGCTATGATTGCATCAGGACAAACTGCATCAGCACTTGCACCAGGAAGAACTGACTACGATGAAGAATTTAGAAAACGATTGTTTGCACTGCTTCTAAGAGGCGAAAAGGTCTGTTTGTTTGACAACATTGTTGGTGAATTTGATTCACCTTCTTTTGCAGCAGCGGTAACGAGTGAATACTATGAAGATCGTATTCTCCAGCACAGCAAAACTTCGAAAATTTACGTCAAAACATTGTTCTTGATGACAGGCAACAATTTGCGTTTTTCCGGTGACATGGCCCGACGGGTTTTACGATGTCGTTTAGTTCCCAGAGAAAAGGATCTAGCCAAACGAAGCTATGAATTTGACCCTGTTGAGCGAGCAAAAGCCCAAAGACATGACATTATAAGTAGTGTGTTGAGTTTAATCAATCACTGGAAGCATTGTGGTCAAACCAAAAGTAGTGGGACCATGACCTCGTTTACTGAATGGGACACATTAGTGCGACAACCGCTGGCATTTTTAGGTAAAGAACACAGCCAGTCAGGACTGTTAGACATTCTTGATGTGTCAACTAGTCAACAAGCAGATGCTGGAGACAAAGAGTTGTTGGTTGCGTTATTAAAAGCGCTAGAAAAGCAGTTTGGAGTAGGCAAAGTGTTCAAGGCTACCAATGCTTTAAGTTGTATTCGTGACAATCCAAGTAATAGCCTTGCTGATGCTGTCTATGCATTTGTAAATAGGGACAAACTTCAATGTAGCGCACACCTTGGTAGGCTGTTTAAACAATTTGTGGACCGAAATGTTGATGATATGGTGTTACGAAGCAAAAAAATTAGTGGTTCGCAGAGTTACTGGTTAGAACGATTAAACACTCCCGAAACAGCCCCCTAAAAAGGGAGTGAAAAGGGAGACAATGGGGGGATGAAATTCACCAACCCCCTAGTCTCAAAGCCAGTAAATAAGCAAGTCTTAGCTATTTCATATGTGTTTTAGGGGGTAATACCAAAAACATTTTAAAATAAAAAAATAATTGTACTTATAAAAAATGTTGTTTACAGGCCCCCTAACCCCCTTTTTTTATGTGACACGTTTATGGTTATAGGACGTCTTGTGTACTTGATTTATTACATTAATACCACCGGTCTGCTGTATTTGCCGCTAGTTTCAATATCAGTCAAGCATGAACCACACAGGGGGGTATACGAACTAGTGATGTACGCATTAGTAAGTATTGCTCTTAGACAAAATTCAACGTGATTTTTTTATTCATCGTGCTCACATTTTGTAACGAGCGATTTAATCGCACATCAATATATTCAAGGTTTGGAATCTTCGAATTTCAAAGTATTCCCCATGCATAACATGTGGAAACTAACTGGCTTTGGACATAAAATGTCAGCTCAAGAATACAACTACTGGTGTTATTCTACATAGATAAGAGTTTTTCTTATATCAATAAATTATGATATGTTTATCTGGTAAATTTTTACCTCAATTCATACAAAAGGGCTAGTTATGATTGATAAATTTTGGGATTCAGAAGAAGTCGAAGGTAAATACCTTGAAGTAATTATTGATAACGGTGATGACGAGATTGTATATTGGGTATCATTAGCAAATTTACCACACGGTGAAGATGAGTATGATTGGGCTGTCCAAAAAGCACATGACAGTTATAATAAACTTGGACTAGTAGCGGTAGATTTAGATGATATCGAAGCATGTGAGCCATTTTCTCGAAATGAAAGTGAATTTACTTTTATTCAATAATATAAGACTCAATATTGATAACTAAATTCTTTTTATTACTAATTAAATAAATTAAAGTAAAAACTTACCTGTTTTTTCATAGTGGTTTTTATTAACTTCATAACCAATCATAAAAAGAACAGCTTCAATGGCTCTTAGCTGCTCTTGTGTTGATGCAAAACCTAGCACATCATCCTCAGTTAATTTTACTACACTTTGAAGTATCAGGTTGATTTTCAAGCTAGATATAGCTTGATTGAATAAAGCATTTTCTGAGTCTGTTTTAGATGCATATTGATATGGTTTAGACGTATATTTCGATGTGTTTCTTTGAGAAGCGTCCATTAGAAAATTCAAATCTGCTGGAAGATGGTTTATAGCATTTTCGATTAAATAATCATGAACTAACATACCAATAGCGCAGGCGACTCTGCCATCATAAATAATAGACTTTTGAGATTGTAGTGCGAATATTTTGGTTGTGCCTGAGTTACATCGATAAATCCCACCTCTATCAAATAATTCAGTAAATTCATCTTTACTTTTAATTAAGCTACCATCAAGTACTGCAGATGATTCACTAATAATATTTGTTAATTGATTATTTTGAGAGTGTATTACAAGCCAGTCAATGCACCCCCTGTAAACTTGACCCCATTCCAATATGGATAAAGCATTTTGTAAAACAAATAACTCATTTTCAGCTACAATTGAGTCTCTAAGTTTCTTTGTTAATGCTGTTATAGTGCACTGGGTTTCCATAAAAGATTGGCCAGCCCAGGAGTATTGCTCGAGGCCATGATTAAAATACTTTATGGAAAAAGCATTTTTTTTATCTTTTTTAGGAAAATAATGACAATTAATAGCTCTTTTACCATTAATGATTTCACCTAAAAACTGTATAAATGCTTGTACATGAAAGTTCTCAACAAAATTATGTGGTTCAATATAGTTTAATCGCATAACACCCTGTGTTTCTGTATAATAAAAGCAATCATTTTATGATTTGACTTAGTTAATTTGTTGTCTAAATTTTTATATTCTAAATTATCGATGCTAACTCAATGTCTTTAATTTGAGCGAAAACAATATGACCATCGTTTAAATCGGGACATAAACTTTGCAATGTATCCTTTATATCAAATAATATAGATTCATCACCGTCAATAATCATAGCACCTTTACCTTTGCAAAATTCTAACGTATCAATTTCATTATGAAATAGAGCTGTAAAACTCCCTGTAAGTTCAGATATATCAGTGTTTAAAAATAAAATAAACGTATCATCTGGTAAATTGCTAGAATTTGTAACTAATGGTATTAGTCTTCGTTTAGATTGATTTTCAAGATTTTGCTCAATTCCATACCTGTACACTTGATACCAACGAGATAATTCACTTTCTTTAATATTATGAACTTTTGCTAGCTGTCTAAAAGACGTATCAGTTGTAATTAATTTTTCTACGACTAAAATTTTTTCTTTTGTGGGAAATACGTTTTTTCTCTTGAAAAACATGTTTAATCCTTAACTAGCAGGCAAGAAATTTCCTGTGATGATTTTTGTAATTTGGTCATTTTACGTTTATAGCCAGATAACTTACCAGAGCCACCTATAATATCATTCAGTAATGAGTGCCGATTTCCTATTGATTTGAGCTGACTTGATAGTTCAATGATATTTTCTTCTGTTAGTTGAATCTTTTTATTTATATTTTCTAGTTTTGATAATAGTAGTTTTTTAGATACTTCGCTATTTTGAAAAGCTAAATTAACATCATGATATTGTTGTTTATAAAGTAATAATTGTTGTTCTTTAAGCTGGTTTTCTTTTTCTATTTTCTTTTCACGTTCTAATCTTGAGGATTCTTTTTGTAAACTAAGTGTGTCAATTTCAGGTTCGTAAGGTGCTTTTTTAGTTGTAATTAATTGCCAAATGAAACGAATTAAGGGGTAGACAAAAGCACCTGTAATCCAATAAAACCCTAAATTATCAGATTTAGTAGATGGATTTAAATTAAAATCATATTCAACCCACGCGCAAACAAAAACAAAAGTTACCATTAAACTAGCCCATGAAAAAAAATGAATGATCTTGATTAGTAAACCCTTCATAGCGTAACCCCTAAATTCTTGAGTAAGTTTTTAGCTTTTACAAATAGATTTTTATCTAAAGATGTGTTCTCTGACATGAGTGTTTCTAGCTGTGTTAGATTGTTTATATTTTCTTTTAACTTGGATAAATTAGCGTTTAATGTATTTAAATCCTTATTTAAATTTGATTTTGAAAAAGATTTTGCGAATTTATAATCAGTAAGTTCTACTTTTGTGAATGATTTATAAAGAGTGTGGCTATAATCAATAATTAGATCTTGTGTATCATTTAAATATTTTTTATCAGAAATTTGATTAAACTGAGATGCAGAAAAAACTGAAAGTGACTCATTCATAGCGTCCAGAAGTAATAGTTTTTCAACGTTGGTATGCGAACTTCTTTCTAACAGCTCTACTTCCCGATTAATACTATGAACGTTATCCTTACAATATTGAAGCTCATCTTCCGTTGCTTTTTTCTGCTGTCTTCTAAGTTCTTCTATTTGGTATCGATAATCATCTAGCTCATCGCGCAGTTTGTCACGTTCATTTTTCTTTTCTAACTCTGTTAATGATGCATTTTGGATAGACTCAAGTTTGACAGTCGTTTGGTTTAACTTGATAAGTTCCTTATCCATGTGGGATGCTATATCATTACTTCTGGTTTGTGCTTCAAGTAAAGCTTCATTTGATTTTGCTAATGTATGAAGTTTCGCAGCTGAATAAATAGATGCTGCTGCTGTAAGTTTATCAACAGTATTTGTTTTTGGTTGATTTTCTTTTGAATTAACAGATATTTGCGACATTTTAATTCCTAATAGAGCCGTATTTTAATTAGCTAAATATGTATTCTAAAATCACCCCCATCATCTTCAATAATACTTGCCTCGAAGTCACCTAACGAGATACTTGCTGAATACCATCCGCCAAAATCCTCGGCCCACTCTGAGAAACTTTCTTCATCAAAATCCTCGGTTGTCTCAATGTGGATAGCAATCCATGCTGAAACTACAACGCCATCTGCTTCAACAGTAAAAGAAGTTTTTGATTCTTCATCGTCTACTTTTCTATAAATTTCGATATCATAGACGTCTTCAAACAAATCCTCTCCAGGTTCATCAGCTGATGTTGGAGAAAACTCAAAAAATATTTCTGGATTTTCTTGCCATTTTGTAAAGTCATCTTGGTTATCAAAAACAAATTTTGCTCTATCAATGTGCCATATTAGTTTAGTCATGATTCACTCTGTTTTTAAAAATTTAAGCTATCACAAAAATTAATCATTTTCTAGTTTGTGCAATTACAACACATTTGTTCTACACAATGACTTGACCACTACATTAATTATCTATCAGCCTAACATGGACAACACAGACGGAGAATTCATAAACTAAGGATATATGCATATTACTCAGACAAAATACAACGTGTTTTTTTATGCTGTTATTATTTGCTAATGAAAGGAACTAGGAGATAATATCCAAAACACTTCGGCTAATATTATGTAGATGCCGCTGAGTATAATTTGTAATTATACGATCTAGGTATCCAGCAAGCGGAGCGCGGTAGCTGTATCGATCTGTACGCCATTGTATGACGTCTTAACGATTTATTGTTGTACTTACCGCCTAGTTTGAATATAAGCCAAACGTGATCCATACAGGGGGGTATATGAACTAGTGATGTACGCATTAGTAAGTATTGGCATTAGACAAAATTAGATGTGATGTTTGTATGGCGATTTTATTAATCGTGATGAAAGTTTCAAAGTGTATTATGTTATTCTTTAACTAACGATAGATTTCTGAAATAAATAGGATTTAAATTTAGGATGAACAAAGAACTGTTAACTGTTCTAGCTATACGATGGTCGTTAGTTAACTATCCATCAGGCACTGGTAATCGGCAAATTTCATACGCTGGTTTACTAAATACTTTTGATGATAGTGACTTTGAAGCCTATGCAAAAGAAACATTAAACAGAGGCTCTTTTAGTCTGTTAAAGAAAAAAGAACCTACAAAGCAAGATGTTGATGAAATATTACGGCTTCTGAAAGTGAAAGTGTCTTTGATTAATGCTTGGCCTGAGATATTAGCTGCATTTCATTTAATACAGGCTGCTGAAGCAATAGGAGATGATAATATTTTTTATGACAGTTTTATAGATAGTGTAGATGATATGTTACTTTATAGAATAGAAGAAATATTTTAGATTTCATTTCTTTATCTTTGTGCCTACTAGATTATTATATGATTCACCAAAATTAGTCCCATAACTAATAAATACTATTACCTAACTTTCTAGCTAACCTTAAGACGGCTAAACAATCATCTTTGTTATATCGCAAAAGATCTATTGCTACGTTTTTTTGCTCTGGAGTAAAGTGTCTCCAACGTTTTTTCTTCGCTACATAGTTATCAATTCTACGACATGCTTCAGCTGCAGTAGGCTTGCATGCTATGATCAATGGGCTA